>Ga0208478_1000504_pt1 | contig 13528 bp, 13 predicted proteins | sample NGESurdeep072012_5_FD_184462 | JGI IMG/M metagenome (GOLD analysis project Ga0208478, IMG submission 184462) | Arctic peat soil microbial communities from Barrow, Alaska - NGEE Surface sample 415-2 deep-072012 (SPAdes) | ecosystem: Environmental > Terrestrial > Soil > Wetlands > Peat ... | reverse complement strand
ATCCGGTACCGGAACCCACGTCGCCGCCGCCCCGGGCCCCCTGGCAGCGTTTCATGCAACTGTTTCGTTAAGGGCCTAAATGTATTGCCATTCCGGGCCCACGCCGATATCAGTGGCCCGCTTCCAGCCGGCGTAGCTCAGCGGTAGAGCATCCGCTTCGTAAGCGGGTGGTCGGGGGTTCAAATCCCTCCGCCGGCACCATTTTTCACTTAGACATCCTGTGGGCTGAGCACTTCTGCCGACGAGTGCGCCTTGATCTCGCGCACGGGCGTCTGGCCGCGGATGTCGCGGCCGGTCGGGCGCCAGGTGCAGATCTGGCTCTCGTCCACCCAGACGGTCTTGAATTCGCCGGGCGCGAAGAATTCCGCGAACACCAGCTCCTCGTCGGGCGCGGCTTCGAGATAGTGCCGCTCGAGGTCGGGATAATAGATCACGTCGCCTTTGCGCACGGGGAACGGCTTTTCGTTGGCGTAGACGGTGCCGCGCCCGCGCAGCACAACCATGAAATGCTCGGCGCCCACGTGATGATGGTTGGCGGCGGCGGTGCCGGGCGGATAGATGATCATCTCGCCTTTCACCGCCTTGGTGCCGAACAGTTTCGGCGTCACCAGATAGATGCGCTTGCGCGCATCGTGCTCGGAATCGAGCACCGGCTCGCGCGTCCAGTCCACCACGCGAAAGCCCGGCGGATTTTTTGCGAGAGCAGGATCGAGGCTGACGGCGTCGGGAATTTCGCCATAGAGTAAAACGGCGCCGCGGAGCGATGAAATAGTGGCGGCATAACTCGGCGGCAGGAAGGCAACATGGGCGTCGGTCAGCGCTTGGCGTTCTCCGTCATGCGCCAGCACGGCCTCGCCTTGCAGCATTTGGAACCAGGCGAGGCCTTGCGCCGGCACCGCCAGGCTAGTTTCGCCGCCGGGCGCCAGCGTCAATCGGTCGAGCAGGATGCGGGTTCCCGATACGCGTTCCTGCGTGAGCAAGAGCTGGCGGGAGGCCCCGCTTTGCGCCGGTTCGGCGGCGATCCCGCTTTCGTTGAAAATTGTGGCCATGGAACCCCCCTTGGAACCTGACGCCGGCGTGATCCAGCTTTAGTCATTATCATCGCGCATATTCTTAGCTTTTCTGCACGCCGATTAATCACCAAAAATCCGCATCCGCTCCAGGGAACCCAGGAACCAAAACTGGCCCCGCGCGTTTCCCGGCCAGACTTCCCGCGCGCATTTGCGCCAACGCGGAGGCTACGCCATGTGGATCGCATTGTTTGCCATCACCATCGCGATCGCCATTGCCTTGAGCATGGCGGCAATCGTCGTGGATTCGACCATTGGAGGAAAGTTCCGCCTGTAGTTGCGTTGTCGTTGCGTTTTGTCTGAGCAAAGACTTGGGCGGCCCTGGGGCCGCCCATTTTATTGCCGGTAGGGCGCTACGCCGCGTTGGAACTTTGCAATAATAGGGGGATGCCACCGCCCCTGATGTTATCGAGGCGCTTTGCGCCACTGTTCTGGTGCCAGTTTTTCGCGGCATTCAACGACAATTTTCTCAAAACCGCGCTGGTATTCCTGATCCTGTTCCGCTCCGGCGCCGCCGACGCGGAAGCACTGATCACGCTGGCGAGCGCGATTTTCATCGCGCCCTATTTCTTTCTGTCGGCGCTCGGCGGCGAGCTCGCCGACCGCCACGACAAGGCGCGGTTGGCGCAATGGCTGAAATTCTTTGAGATTTTTGTCGCCGCTTTGGCGGTATTGGGTTTCGCGCTTCAGTCGGTGCCGATTTTATTCGGCGCCTTGGCCTGCTTCGGCGTTATCGCCGCGCTGTTCGGGCCGATCAAATACGGCATCCTGCCCGATCATTTACGGCGCGAGGAATTGCCCACCGGCAATGCGCTGGTGGAAGGCGCGACCTTTGTCGCCATCCTCACCGGCACCCTCGTCGGTGGGATTGCCGCGCGCGGTGGCGGCAATGTTGTGGGTTTCGCGGCGCTGGTGATGGGTTTCGCGTTTCTCTGCTGGCTTTCGGCGCTGATCATTCCGCCGACCGGCGAGGGCGCGCCGCAGCTCAAGATCTCCGTCAATATCGCCGCCTCGACCGCCGCGATGATCCGCCATCTGCGCGCCGACGCGCGGCTGTGGTGGGGCGCCATGGTGACGAGCTGGTTCTGGTTGGTCGGCATCGTCGTGCTGTCGCTGCTGCCGCCGCTGATCAAGACGCTGATCGGCGGCAACGAGGAGACCGTCACCGCCTATCTTGCGCTGTTCTCGATCGCGGTCGGCGCCGGCTCGGGCCTGGCGGCAGCGATCGCGCGCGGGCGCATCGTGCTCAACACCACGCTCGCCGGCGCCGTGCTGATCGGTGCGTTCGCGCTCGATCTTGGGCTAGCGACCCATGGCGCGGCGCCTGCGCTGGCGCCGCAAGCGCCGGGCGCGGTGTTTTCATCCGCGCTGGGCATTCGCGTCGCGGTGGATCTTGTTGGGTTGGCAATCGCCGGCGGATTGTTCATCGTGCCGGCCTTCGCCGCGGTACAGGTTTGGGCCGGCGCCGCTTATCGCGCACGCACGGTGGCGGCGGTCAACGTGCTCAACGCGGCGTTCATGACCGGCGCGACCGTCACCGTCGCGGTCATGCAGAAATATGGCGCCACCGTACCGGCTCTGTTTACGATGATCGGCGTGGCGACGCTTGTTGTGGCACTCGCCATCTGGCGCACGATGCCGAGGGCGGACTAGCGCTTCTTTCGCATCTTCAGCACGCGGTCGACCATCTCGCCGGCGACGCCGAGGTAGTTCGTCGGGTCGACCATCTTCTCAAGCTGCTTGCGGCTGGCGTGCTTGCTGATCTCCTTGTCCTCGGCCAGCAGATCGACGAGCGGGCGGCCGGTCTTCACCACCGCGCGGCAGATGTCGTAGACCACATCGTGCGCGCGGTTGCGCCCCATCGCAGCGCCCAGCCCCATCATCACCGCCTCCGACATGATCAAGCCTTTGGTGATGTCGAGGTTTTCGCGCATCTTCTTTTCGTTGACCTGTAGGCCGCTCACCATGAAACGGGTCTGCGCCAGCGCGCCGGCCGACAGCATGAAAATTTCCGGCAGCGCAATCCATTCGATTTCCCACGGCCCGGTGGAGCGCTCGTGGTCCTCGACCTGCGCTTCCAGCAGCGCGGCCACCAGTTGCTTCACCATGGCGGCTTGCGCGGTGATGTAGACCGACGAGATCGGGTTGCGCTTCTGCGGCATGGTCGAGGACGAGCCGCGGCCCTCGTGGAACGGTTCATACACTTCTTCCACCTCGGTCTGCATCAGCAGCTTCACATCGAAGGCGATCTTGCCGCAGGTGCCGGTGACCAGGCCGAGGAAGCAGCCGACCTCGGCGATGCGGTCGCGCACGGTGTGCCAGGAAATGTCGGGCTGACCGAGCTTGAGTTCCTTGCATAGCTCAACCTGTACCTTCAGCCCGTCCTTGCCGAGCGAGGACAGCGTGCCGGCGGCGCCGCCGAATTCGCCCACCAGCACGCGCGGACGCAGTTCCTTGAGGCGCTGTTTGTGGCGCTCGAAGGCGCCGAGCAGGGTCGCCATCTTGTAGCCGAAGGTGATCGGTACCGCCTGCTGCAGATTGCTGCGCCCGGCCATCGGCGTGTCGCGGTATTTTTTGGCGAGCGCAGCCAGCGCGTCGGCGATAGCGTCGATCTCCTGCTCGAGAATATCGAGCGCCTCGCGGATCTGCATGATGGTGGCGGTGTCGGTGATGTCCTGGGTGGTGGCGCCCCAATGCGACCATTCGCCGAGCCCGTCCTTGCACAGCTTCACCAGTTGCTGGACCACGGGCAGCACCGGATAGCCAATCCGCTCGGTCGCCTCCTTGAGCTTGGCCATGTCGATCTTGTCGGCCGAGCAGTGGCGCACGATCTCGGCGGCGGCGTTCTTCGGGATGATGCCGAGCTTGCCTTGCGCGCGTGCCAGCGCCGCCTCGAAGTCGAGATATTTCTGCACCCGGTTTTCATCCGAGAACACGTTGCGCATCGCGGGCGTGGTGAAAATGTCGCGGAACACCGCGGAATCGAGGATCGTTGAAGGCATTCGGGGCTCCTGGACGGTCAAGTGAGCAATGCTGTGCTAACCTAAGCAGGATGGCCGGGACAAGCCCGGCCATGACGGTCTACGCCGAAGGAGGCCCGCATGAACGTCAGCCCCAAGCCACCGCGCAGCTTCAAGCTCGAGCCGGTGCACCCGAAGCCGGAGCAAGCGCACACCATGCCGTACGCACCGGCGGTACACATCGTCGGCGCCTGCGATCTGATGTTCCTGTCAGGTGCGACACCTTCGCCGCTCTACCACAAGCATCCGCATGTGGACGCCGAGCACGTGCACCCGCACTCGATCGAGGAGCAGACCGCGCGCGCGATGGAGGCGATCAAGTCGATCCTCGACCACACCGGCGCGACCTGGCGCGACGTGGTGAAGGTCACGAAGTATCTCACCGACTTCCGCGAAGCCGACGCCATGCACAAGACCATGGCCAAGTATTTCGGCGACTGGCGGCCGGCCAGCACCACGGTATGCATCAATTCGCTGTCGTCGCCGGGCGCGCGCATCGAGCTCGACATGATCGTGGCGCTGCCGAAGCAGGCGCTGTGACGCTTCCTCCCCATCTCACCCGCATCGTCGCAGCGGAGGTTCCGCGTTTTTCCGCCGGCGAGATGGCGCGCCGGCGCGCAGGCGTCGAGGCGCTGCTGGCGGAAGCCGAGTGCGATCATCTCGTGTTCTGCGGGCTCAACCGCTTCGGCTCGGCGGTGCAATGGCTCACACAATGGCCGGTGACCGCCGAGGCAGTCGGTGTTCTGACGCCGGAGATGCGCGATGCGCTGTTCGTGCAATACGTCAATCATGCGCCGCAGGCGCGGCTGCTCGCCGACAATGCCGATGTAGTGTGGGGCGGCGAGTCCTCGATCGGTGCCGCGATCAAGGTGCTGGAGCATCGCGGCGCGCGCAGCGGACGGATCGCATTCATCGGGCCGCTGACCGCGGACCAGCATTCGCATCTGTCCGCGCGCTTCCCGAAGATCGCCAATCTCACCCGCGCCTACACCAAACTGCGGCAGGTGAAGTCGGCGGAAGAAATCGATTGGCTGCGCATCGGCGCGCATTTCAGCGATCTCGGCATGGCGGCGCTGCGCGGTGGCTTGCAGATCGGGATGAGCGAGCGCGAACTCGGCGATCTGGTCGAACGCGCTTACATTTCGCAGGGTGCCACCAACGTCATTCATTACATCGGCACCACATCGATGAGCGCGCCCGATCTGGTGGTGCCGCGGCAGTTCCCGATCATGCGGTGCGTGCAGAAGGGCGACGTGGTGGTGGCGGAGATCAGCGCGGCGTTCTGGGAGCATCCGGGGCAGGTGCTGCGCAGCTTCGCGTTGGGCGAGCCGAGCAAGCTCTACCGCGACCTGCACGCGGCGGCGGACGCCGCTTTCGATGCGATTGCCGCCGTGCTGAAAGCGGGCGCCACGCCGGCTGACGTTATTGAGGCTTCAAGCGTGATCGAGGACGCCGGCTTCACCATCATCGACGATCTGCTGCACGGCTATGGCGGCGGCTATTTGCCGCCGATCCTCGGCTGCAAAAGCCGCCCCGCCGGGCCTGTCCCCGAGGCGCCGTTCCGCGATGGGCAGACGGTGGTCATTCAGCCCAATGTGGTCACGCGCGACGGCAAAGCCGGCGTGCAGACCGGCGAGATGGTGGTGATCACCAAGAGCGGCATCGAGCGACTGCACGCAATCCCGCGCGGCTTTCACATTATTTGAGCTGCTCCGCCATCCAGTCGGCGCTCTGCGGGCGCCAGCGATAGGCGCGATTGGTGGCGATGTGGTTGCCGTCCTCTATCATCATCAGCTCGACCGGCCCCTTCACCTCGCGCGCCAGCCGCTCGGCGTCCTTGGCCGGGACGATACGGTCGAGCCGCCCGTTCACGATGAAAATCGGGCAGGTGATGTTCTGCGCGATGCCTTCGAGCGACAGCGTTGCGGCGTTCATGCGCGCCTCTTCGTCGGTCTTGCAATGGCTGCGCGCGCGGAACGCCTCGCGCGTCAATTGCGGCAGGCCGTCCCAGGCGGCGCCAAAGTCGAACGGCCCGCCGAGCGCGATGCAGGCCTTGATGCGCTTGTCGAACGCCGCCGCGCGCGGCGCGTAGTAGCCGCCGAGGCTGACGCCCCACATGCCGATGCGCGCGGCGTCGAGATCGCGCCGCGTGCCGATGTAATCGAGCACCGCCTTCACCGGGACCTCGTAATCGCCGCGGATCGGGAAGTCGTATTGCGCCTCGCCCTGGCCGGGCCCTTCGAACACCAGCGTCGCCAGCCCGCGCGCCAGGAACGGAACCTCATAGGCGTCGGTTTCCTCCTTGGTCGAGTCGAGCCCGACCGCCATCGCCACCACCGGCGCCCGCTCGATGCCCGCAGGTTTGCGCAAAATGCCGGCCAGCGTCTTGCCCTGATACGGAATCTCGACGCGCGCGCCGGGCGGGCGCAAATACGGCAGCGCCGCCTGCCTGCATTCGATCTGTTTCTTGTGCGCGGCTTTCATCTGCGCCTGGTCGTGCACGAACAGAAACGACGCGAAATGATAGTAGACCCCGGCGCGCTGCAGGCACTCGCCGGCGGTGAGAAAATGCTTTTGCGCCAGCGCCGCGCGGCCGAGCTGCTCGTGATGCGCGGCGCGCGCCGACCAGGCGCGGCACCAGTCATTATATGAAGCGAGCGAGCCGGTGACTTCCTCGAAGTCGGTCAGCACCACGCCGTTGGCGACAAAGCGCGGGCCCCAATGTGCGATCGCGGCCTTGAGCAACGGGTCGGAGGACATGCTGGATTCCTTAGGTGGGTTAGTTGGTTTTCTCGTCGCGACGATACCACGGCATGAAGTGCCGTGTGCACCAGTTCACTATGAGCTCGAAGCCGACGCCGAAGCCGGCGAGCAGTAGCACGCCGACGAAGGCCTCGTTGTGATGATAGGCGCGCGAATTGTACAAAATGTAATAGCCGAGCCCTCCGATCGAGAGGAAGAATTCCGCCACCACCGCGCCGATCAGCGCGCGCCCGGCCGCCAGCCGGAAGCCGGCGAGCAGATAGGGCATCGAGGCTGGCAAAACGATATCGGTTAACATGCGCAGGCGGCCGGAGCGGAACGAGCGGGAAACCTCCAGATACTCGCGCGGCACCGAGCGCGCGCCGTCGGCTACGTTCATGGTGATGGCGAATATTGCGGCGAAGATGATGGTGCCGATGCGGGCGGCGCTCGAATAACCGAACCACAGGGAAAACAGCGGCAACACGATGATCATCGGCATCGCATTAAAGCCATTGATGTAAACACGGATCATCCGGTCGATGGTGTTGCTGCGACCCATCAGCAGCCCAATGACGGTACCGATGACCATGGTAATAGCCAATCCTTCGGCCACCGCCGCAAGTGTGGCGCCGAGCGCCTGTAGAAATGCAGGATCGATGATCACACGCGGAATTGCCAGCAGCACAGAACTCGGCTTTGCCACGTAAGCCGGAGCGAGGGCGCGCACCACGATCTCCCACACCAGCAGAATGCTCAGCCCGGTGATCAGTCGCGGCACCAGAGCGCCGCGCATCAGCACGGGGATCTTGCGTTCGGTCGGGGCGGGCGTGGCGATGGCAGCCTGACTCATGGTCATTGCCTCCAGCGCGCGAAGTGTTGTTCGATCTTCAAGCCGAGCCGCGTCAATCCGACGCCGATCAGGCCGATCACTAAAATCGAGGCGAACACGCCGGCGGTATCGAAATCCTGCGAGGCGCCCATGATGAGCTGGCCGAGGCCGGTCGACGACAAAAAGAATTCCGCGGCGATCATACCGACCAAAGCGCGTCCGATCGCTTGCCGCACGCCGGTCATCAGGTAAGGCAGGGTGTAGGGCAGCATCACCTCGCGCCACAGCGACCATTCGCTGGAGCGATACGACTTCGCCACCTCGATCAACTCGGGCTTGATGCTGCGCGCGCCTTCCACCGTGTTGTAGAGCACCGGGAACACGGAGAAGAGGAAGACGACCAGCACTTTGGGCGCGAAGCCGAAGCCCATCAGCGACAGGATGAAGGGGATCAGCGCCACCATCGGCGTGGCATAGAGCGTCATGATGTAAGGCTCGATGCCGATGCGCAGTATACGCACGCGCGCAAGCAGCATGCCGAGCGGCGCGCCGACGATCAGCGCGAGCACGAAGCCGGTGAGGAAGAGCTCGGCGGAATCGACGAACTGGGTAATGAATTCGCCGCGCGTGATGAGCTGCCAGAGCCGCACGAGCGTCTCCGAGAACGGCACCATGAAGGCCACGCTGGTCAAGCGCCCGGCGATCTCCCAGAGGGCGATGCCGGCGGTAATGCTGATCCAGAACGGCGCGTTGCGCCGGATGGCCGCGATTATCATTTCACCATCGCGTTGGCGTCTTTCCAGACGCTGCCGTCGACGAAAGCATCGTAACTCACCGGCTCTTTGTCGGGTTTGATCGAGCCGATCTTCTTCATCAGCGCGGCGACCGCCTCGATCTTGTTGCGCGGCATGCCGTCGTCCTTCGCCGCCCAGAAGTTGATGTCGAGGTAAGCCTTAAGCGCCGCTTTGTTGACGTCCTTATTGTGCCCGGTGACGGCGGCCACGTCGGCGACCGCGTCGGCGTTCTTCGGGTCCTGCATGAAACGGGCGGCCTCGATCATGCCGGCGACCGTGCGCACGATGGCGTCGCGATTCTTGGCGAGATGATCCTTGCGCGCCACCATGATCAGGTAATGGCTGGTCGGATTGGTGTTCTTCATCGCCAGCAGGACGTTCAGCTTCTTGCCCTGATGCTCGATCTCGGCGAGGTCATCGAGATGCAGCACGGCAAAGTGCAGCCGGCCCGCCAGCAGCGCCGGGCCAGGGCTGGAGCCGAGCGCCACTTGTTTGATGTCCTCGATCTTCACGCCCGGGCAGCCGATCAGCATCGAGCGTAGCGCCACCGAGCGCGCGCCGTTGATCGAATCGACCGCGACATCCTGACCAACCATGTCCTTGCAGGTCTTGCCTTCATCGGTGGTGCCGATCACCCAATCCGGGTTGGGCATGCCGTAGACCGCGACCAGCGGAACGTCGGCATTGGAGATCTGGTTGATCACCGGCGGCGTCGGCGACCAGGCCACGTCGATATCGCCCGCCACGACGGCGCGCGCGGCAGCGGTGCCGTTATCGAACGGGCGGATTTCGACGTCGGCGCCGTGCTTTTTGAAGAAGCCCTGCTTCTCCGCGACCAAGACGATCATCACGGAAAAGATCGGCGGAATGCCCGGAGTGGCGATGACGACTTTTTTGCCTTGCGCGGCGGCCGGATGGGCGGCCATCAGCAACGCGGCCAGAACCGCGCCGCCAGTCATCAGACTTAAAGCCCTGCGGATCATTGAATCCTCCCTTTTCGTTTATCGCGTTTTTTTTCAGCGTTCCAAATGGAATTCGGCTTCGCGGGCTTCGCGCATCAGCGTACCCCACACCTGCTCGCGCAATTCAGCGAAGCGCGGCTCGCGCAACGTCGCGCGCGTGCGCGGGGTCGGCAGATCGATGGTGATGGTCTCATGGATGCTGCTAGGCCTTCCCTTGAGCACGATCACCCGGTGGCCGAGCAGCACCGCCTCCTCGATCGAATGAGTGACAAAGACCATCGCGGTCGGCCGTTCATCCCAGATGCGCAGCAGCTCGAATTGCAAAATCTCGCGCGTCTGCGCATCGACCGCCGCGAACGGCTCGTCCATCAGCAGCACGTTCGGTTCGACGGCAAGCGCGCGCGCCAGCCCGCAGCGTTGCTGCATGCCGCCGGACATCTGATAGGGGAACGCGGTCTCGAAGCCGGTGAGGCCGACCAGCTTGATGAACTCCGGCACCTTGCGTTCGACCTCCGCCTTCGGCGCGCCGGCCATGCGCAAACCATAGGCGACGTTGTCGAACACCGTCTTCCACGGGAACAGGCCGAAATGCTGGAACACCATGGCGACGCCGGCGATCGGCTCTTCGACGCGCTGGTTGCCGACCCAGATTTCGCCGGCATCGTGCGGCAGCAGGCCGTCGATGCAGCGCAGCAGCGTGGTCTTGCCGCAGCCGGACGGCCCGACCACGGCGACGATCTCGCGTTCGGCCACCTCGAAATCGATGTTGCGGAACACTTCGAGCGTGCCGTAACGCTTGGCCAGTCCCTTGACGCGGATACGGGGCTCGCCGGCGGCACCTTGCGAAGTGGACGGGCGAATGGCGGATACCACCGTTGGTTGACTTGTCACTCGGCGGCCTGTGTCGAGGGTTTGGCGTTGATCTTGGCCCAATAGTCGGCGGCCTGCTTGGAGCGTTCGAGCGCTTCCGCGGTCTCGAAACCGGGCGCCATCGAGCCGTCCTGGCCGGCGAGAATCTGGTGGTGTTCGATGTTCAATGTGCGCAACCAGCGCTGCTGGCCCATGGTGATGGCGACAAAATAGCCGATCTCGACCAGCTCCGGCTCATTGAAATGCTTGTGAAGGCGCGCCCAGAAGGCGTCGTCGGTCGGCAAATCCCAGGTAATCGCCTCGGCATAGGCAAGCGCGGCTTTTTGCCGCTCGTCGTAGCGTGTCGAACTCTCGAAATTGATCAGGTCGGCGTAGTCGTCCTCCATAAGGCCGGACTTGGCCGCCTTGATCGAGCGCTGGTTGCCGCAGAACTCGCACAGCACCGAGCGCGAGACATAGATGCGGCAGAGCTCCTTAATGTTGTGATCGGCCACGCCGTTCTTGAACACGTCGCGCCAGGTATTGGCGAACGACCAGAATGTCGCCGGAACATGGGCGCGGATCGCCTGGCTTTCCGGTCGCGGCGTTCCCTCCCGCGCGCAGCGCTCGAACTCGGCGATCATGGCAGGGTCTTTGACCGTTGCCGGATCGACGTAACTAATGCGCGGTTTAGGCATCGACGATTTCTCCCAGAAAGGATTGTTATGCGCGCCCGTTGCGAACGCGACGATTGTTGTGACCTCGCTCGCATGTTGCCGCAACCGCGCGGTACGGGCAACGCCGGTGACAAGGCCCAGTAACCTTGTGCGAGGCGCGCTACTGTCCCACCGCGTCCGCGGGCGGCGACCGATGCATGGGCGCGCCAGTGTTTGCGGGCTTTTCATCGCCCGCAAGAGATCGTTAGGCTCAATCAATCGTTACAGGTTGCGCAGGGTTACCATGCAGTATTGTTAATGTCGCGAAAGGTTACTCTAAAGTTATCCGCATCGCACACCGATCGTAAACAATAGTAATTCAGCCACTCTTCAGCATAGCCCCAGATGGGCCCGCGATATTAGCAATTAAATACTTTGTCCCTTTTAGTCTCGTCGCGAGCAGGACGGCCAAGTTTCAAATCGCATCAAACGGGACAAAAACCTTGCGTGCCAGCACCATCGTCATGATCGGGTTCGCCGTCGTGTTCGGCCTGCTCGCCGTATTCATCGCCCAGGCATGGCTCAACAACCAGGCCAACATGCAGGCGGCGAATTTCGAGGCGAACAAGAAGTCGGTAGCGATGCAAACCGTTGTCGTCGCCAAGCAGCCGCTGCGTTTCGGCACCGAACTCACTGCGTCAATGCTGCAGGAAGAGCCGTGGCCGGTGGCCTCGATGCCGGCCGGCGCCTTCACCAAGATCAGCGACGTCTTGCATGGCGGCCGCCGCGTGGTTCTCACCGCGATCGAGCCGAACGAGCCGGTGCTTTCGCTCAAGATCACCGGCCCCGGCGAACGCGCGACACTTTCGGCGCTCGTGAAGCCGGGCATGAAGGCGGTGACCATTCGCGTCAACGACGTGGAAGGCGTCGGCGGCTTCGTGCTGCCGGGCGACCGCGTCGATGTCGTGCTCACGCGCCAGATCGAAAAGGGTTCGGCCACCACCGAAGTCGTGCTGCAGAATACGCGTGTGCTGGCGGTCGACCAGAGCGCCGACGAACGCGCCGCCAAGGCAGCCGTGGCGAAGTCGGTCACGCTCGAAGTGAGCACAGTGGAAGCGCAGAAAGTCTGGCTGGCGTCGTCGGTCGGCAATTTGTCGCTGCTGCTGCGCAAGGCGGGCGACGTCGCCGAAACAAAATCGCGCAAGATTACGCTCAACGATTTGAGCGGCAACGAGCCAGTCAGCAGCGACAAGGTCGCGACCGCGACGGTGGTGGTCACGCGCGCAGCGGCGAAGCAGGAATACACCGTGCCGGTCGAAGGCAGTCGTGGGGACTTGACGACGACCGGTCAGGATATGAATGCCCGATAATTCCGGGCGCGGGGTCAATCAAGGACGGGGGAGTGTATCGTGAATAACAAGAATGAATGTGCCGCTGGCTTCGCCTGGCGGCGCTCGGACAGGATCACGGAGCGCGGCAACTGGCTGCGCGATCTGGCGATCGCCTTAGCGGTCGCGTTGGCGGCAACGCTTCTATTCGTGGCCGGCGACGCCCATGCGCAGGATCGCATCATCCAGATCAGCGGCAATGAACATACCGTCATGGTGACGGTCACCATCGGCAAGTCGCAGGACGTGCGCACCGGCACCAGCTTCGTCGACGTCATGGTCGGCGATCCGGACGTCGCCGATGTCAATCCGCTGACCGATCACACGCTGTCGATTCTCGGCAAGAAGATCGGCACCACCCGCGTGCAGGTCTATGCCGAGGGCAAGAAGCTGATCGGCATCTTCGACGTGGAGGTGTCCTACGACATCACCCGGCTGGCCAACGAACTCAAGCGCCGTTTCGCCGGCTCGCATCTGCAAGCGTCCTCGGTCAACGGCCGCATCATGCTGTCGGGCGAGGTGGCCGACGCCGCCACCCTCGACAAGGCGGTCACCATCGCGCGCCAGTTCGGGCCGGAAATCATCAATTCGGTGTCGGTCAGTTCGCCGCAGCAGGTGATGCTGGAAGTGCGCTTCATCGAGATCTCGCGCACCGCCAGCCGCGAACTGGGGGTGCAGTGGAACCGCTTCGGCGGCAACAGCATCGCCAATATCGGCAACCAGGTCCCGGCCGGACAATTGCCGATCACGCCGAGCGGCGGCAACTCCACTTTCAACAATGTGGGCCAGAGCGCGACCAATGGCGGCGTGAATACCCCCGCCCCGGGCCCCCTCATGACCTCGGCCGCGGTGGCGGCCGGCGTGCTGTCCGGCGCGTCCCCATTCGGCTTTGCGATCGCGCGGATCGCGGGTGGCGGAGTACTCACTGACGTGGCAATTAATGCGCTCGAGCAGAAGGGCGTCGCCCGCAGCTTGGCGGAGCCCAATCTGGTCGCGCTGTCCGGCGATACCGCCAGCTTTCTGGCTGGTGGCGAATATCCGATCCCGGTGTCGGGAAATCTCGGGCAGATCAACGTCGACTACAAGAAATACGGCGTCGGCCTTGCCTTCACGCCGACGGTGCTCGCGCACGGCCTGATCAACCTGAAGATCGAGCCGGAAGTCAGCTCGATTGACTATACGCACCCCGTCGCGATTTCGGCCACTGTTTCAGTG
>Ga0208478_1000500_pt1 | contig 13570 bp, 12 predicted proteins | sample NGESurdeep072012_5_FD_184462 | JGI IMG/M metagenome (GOLD analysis project Ga0208478, IMG submission 184462) | Arctic peat soil microbial communities from Barrow, Alaska - NGEE Surface sample 415-2 deep-072012 (SPAdes) | ecosystem: Environmental > Terrestrial > Soil > Wetlands > Peat ... | reverse complement strand
CTCGGACTGCAATCTGCGCAAGGGCAACCTGACGCCGCCCGAGGCCAAGATGTATCCCTCGCAGATGCCGTTCCAGCCCACGGTGCAGCACCTGCACCGCAACGGGCGGGCGTTCCCGCCCAATTACCTGCACGAGAGCTGGCTCGACTATCTGTACTGGGATACCGAACTGGAGCCGTGAGGCGCACGCGCAACGGCCGCGCCCACCGGGCCGTTTCGGCCCATTTCTCTTGAACTTGCCGGGATTTGACCCGCATCAAGGCGGAACCGCGCCGGTCCGCTAACGTTCCCAATATTGGGGGACGTAGGCGGAGTTCGCAGCATGAATAAACCCGTGGCAATCGACACAGCCCGAATCGAGCCGGCGGCACCCGTTGTTCTCGTGCCGAAGCCGCCCGCCGCGACGCCAGCCGGTCCACGTTTTCGAAAATCCTGGCTGATCGCCGGGCTGTCGTCCCTCGCGATGCTCGCCGTCATTAGCGTCGCCTGGTGGCTCGCCACCGCCGAAGCACCCGTCAGTTACACCACCGCGCCGGTCACGCGCGGCGACGTGACGCGCGCGGTGACCGCCACCGGCACCGTCAATCCGGTGCTCACGATCATCGTCGGATCTTATGTCTCCGGCGTCATCCAGGAGATCAACTGCGACTACAATACCGAGGTCAAGAAGGGCCAAGTTTGCGCGCAAATCGATCCACGCCCCTATCAAACCGTGGTCGATCAGAACATTGCCAACCTGACGCAGGCGAAGGCGCAACTCGTCAAGGACCAGGCCAACCTCGATTACGCGCAGATCAACTACGATCGCAATGCGCGGCTGGCGCAAACAAACGCTATTTCCAAAGACACGCTCGATGTCGCCAAGAACGCGCTCGATCAAGCGCGCGCGCAGATCGGCGTCGACCAAGCCACCATCGAGCAGCGCCAGGCCCAGCTCGCCGCGGCCCAGGTCAATCTCGATTACACCAATATCGTTTCGCCGGTGGACGGCACCGTGGTGTCGCGCAATGTCACCGTCGGGCAGACGGTGGCGGCGAGCTTCCAGACGCCGACTCTGTTCCTGATCGCCACCGACCTCACCAAGATGCAGGTCGATACCAATGTGAGCGAAAGCGACATCGGCGGCATCAAGGAGGGCAACAAGGCGCTCTTCACCGTCGATGCCTTCCCGAAGCGCACCTTCGAGGGAACGGTCAGCCAGGTGCGCCAGTCGCCGCAGACCGTGCAGAACGTGGTGACCTATGACGTCGTGGTCAGCATCGACAATGCCGATCTGGCGCTCAAGCCCGGCATGACCGCGGCCAACCGCATCATCACCGACCAACGCACCGACGTTCTGCGCGTGCCGAGCCAGGCGCTGCGTTATGCACCCGTGACCGCCGGTGCAACGCGGCGAAGCGGCACGTCCGGCCGAACGCGGCCGGCCGAGCAAGGCAGGGTCTGGGTGCTGCGCGACGGCAAAACAGTTCGGGTCGCGGTCACCGCCGGTCTCGATGATGATACCTACACCGAAATCGTCAAGGGTGAGCTGAAAGCCGACGACAAGGTCATCATCGCCGAACAACGCACCAACAGCAGCAAGCCGGCGGCGCCGCGCCTGCCGTAGCAACGCGGCCAACAGCCGACGCATTGACCATGACGGAACCGATCATCAGGCTCGAGCACGTCAAGCGGACATACCATGTCGGCGACGTCGACGTGCATGCGCTGCAAGACGTGAGCCTCTCGATCAACGCCGGCGAATTCGTCGCCATCATGGGCTCGTCCGGGTCGGGCAAGTCGACGCTCATGGCGGTGCTCGGCTGTCTCGACCGGCCGAGCAGCGGGCGTTATTATTTTGAGGGCACGGACGTCGCCGGCTTGAGCGAGCCTGAACGGGCGCGGCTGCGCAGCGAACGCCTGGGCTTCGTGTTCCAGAGCTTCAATCTTTTGTCCCGCACCAGCGCGCTCGAGAACGTGGCGCTGCCGTTGTTCTACACGGCCGCCGGGCCAGCCAGCGCCAGCTCGCGCGTCGAGCGGGCGCGCGCGGCGCTCAAACTGCTGGGCCTCAGCGACCGCGAACGCAATACGCCCGGCCAGCTCTCGGGCGGCCAACAGCAGCGCGTGGCGATCGCGCGCGCCCTGATCAACTCGCCCGGCCTGCTGCTCGCCGACGAGCCGACCGGCAACCTCGACACCCGCAATTCGCACGAAATCATGGAGACGCTGACGCGGCTCAATCGCGAGCAAGGCGTCACCATCATCGTCGTCACCCACGAGGCCGACATCGGCGCCTATGCCGACCGCGTGTTGACCATGCGCGACGGGCAGGTGGTCTCGGACACGCGCAATGCAAAGCCGGCCAAAATCGGCGTAGCGTCGCGTACCGAGGTGCCGGACGAAGCCGTTTCAGCGGCGCCAGCACAGCGGGCGATGCCCGCCGCCGCGCGGCGCAACAATCCCGTTTTGAGCTTCGGGTTGATGATCATGGCCGCCGCCATGCAAGCGCTCTGGCGCAACATGATGCGCTCGGCCTTGACCATGCTGGGTGTCTTTATCGGCGTCGCCGCTTTGATCGCGATGGTCGCCGTCGGCCAGGGCGCCAACGAAGCGGTGCGCAAGCAGATCGAGCGGCTCGGCACCAATCTCGTCGTGGTGCTGCCGGGAGCCAGGACGTCGGGCGGCATGCGCGCGGGGTCCGGCAGCGCCTCAACGCTCACCATCAGCGACACGCAAGCGATCCGGCGCGAGAGCGCGGCGGTCAGCGAAGTCAGCTATCTCATCCGCCAATCCGGCCAAGTGGAGTCCGGCAATCAGAATTGGGCCACGCAAATCCAAGGCATCAGCCCGAATTACCCGCCGATGACGAACTGGCGGATCGAGATCGGGCGCGAAATCACGCCTGATGACGAGGCATCGGCGGCGCTGGTGGTGGTGATCGGGCGGACCGTGTCGACGCAGTTGTTCGGCGAGTCGCAGATTCCGATCGGTGCGTTCATCCAGGTGAAGGGCGTCCCGTTGCGGGTGATCGGTGTGCTCGAATCCAAGGGGCAAACGTCGTATGGCCAGGACCAGGACGACTTGGTGATGATTCCGTTCACCACCGCGGAACGCAAAGTGCTCGGCGTGGCCGCGCCGTCGCAGGCGCAGACTCAGCTCAATTGGATCTATCCGGTTCCGCCCAACCCCTATGCCCTGACGCCGCATTTGGCCGGCTACGTCAACCAGATCTACGTGCAAGCCGCCAATTCGACGGACGTGCAGCCCACGATCCGCCAGATCACCGAGATTCTCGCACGCCGCCACCGCATTAAGCTTGGCGCCGACAACGATTTCTCCGTGCGCAACCTGAGCCAGATCGCAGAAGCCGCCGAGAGCTCAAGCCGCATCATGGCGCTGCTGCTCGCCGCGGTCGCCTCGATTTCGCTGGTGGTCGGCGGCATCGGCATCATGAACATCCTGCTAGTATCGGTGACCGAGCGCACGCGGGAAATCGGCCTGCGCATGGCGATCGGGGCGCGCCGCGTTCACGTGCTGCTGCAATTCCTCGCCGAGGCGGTGTTCCTGAGCGTGACCGGCGGCATTGCCGGCATCGTCATGGGCGTGGCGTTTTCCGCCGCCATCTCGTTCTTCGCCGGCTGGCCGGCCCCGATCTCCGCCACCGCGATTGCCGGCGGATTCCTGTTCTCGGCCGCAGTCGGTATCTTCTTCGGCTACTATCCGGCGCGCAAAGCCGCGCATCTCGATCCGATCGAAGCGCTGCGCTACGAGTAGCGCTTTAGGCGCCCGGCAACATGCGCTGCAGCACGCCGTCGCGGCGGATGAAGTAGTGGTAGAGACCGGCTGTCACGTGCAAGCCGACCAAAGTCAGCATCAGGTAATTCGCCAGCAGTCCGTGCACGTCGCCGGTCCAGCGCAAGCCGGGCGCGCGCGTCGCCACCAGCTTCGGCAATTCGAACAGGCCGAATACCGTGGTTGGGAAGCCGCGCCAGGACGCGTTGATCCAGCCCAGGATCGGCAGCACGAAAAGCAGCGCATAAAGCAGCCAGTGCATGATGCGGGCGGATTGCAGCTGCCACGGCGGCAGGCCGTCTTGCGGCGGCGGCTCGGAGTGGGTCGCCCGCCAGCCCAGGCGAATGATTGCCACGCCGAGGATCAATGCGCCGAACGACAGATGCAGATTGATCAGCGTCTCGGGCTTGGTGTCGCGGCGAATTTCCGGCATCGTCCACGACAGCACGAATTGAACGATCAGCAGCGCCACGATCGTCCAATGCAGCGCCTTCGCCGTCCCGGTGTAGCCGGATGCGTTTTCCGGTTTAGATTTCATGCTGCTCGCTTTATCCACGCGCCTTCAGCCGTTCCTTGTCATAGCCCGCAATGCGCTTGTAACTCTCGGACAAGGCGATCAGTTCTGCGCGACTGATGACGTCGTCGATGTTCTTGAACGGTTTGTCGCCGGTGCGGCGATAGACTTCCTGCAAAATCGCGTCGGGCGGCGCCTTGCGGTTGGCGAGCACGACTTCGCTGGTCGCCGGCAACCGCTTGGCCTCATAGTCCTTGAGCGCGGCGACCGCATCGGCGTTGGCTTTTAACGCATCCGCCAGCGCGCGGCAATCGAGGACCGCCTGCGCCGCACCGTTGGCGCCGCGCGGATACATCGGATGCGCGGCGTCGCCCAACAGCGTCAGCCGGCCGAAACTCCAGCGCGGCAGCGGGTCCTGATCGACCATGGGATATTCCAGAATGGAGTCGGCGCCGCGGATGAACTGCGGCACATCCAGCCAGTCGAAATGCCAGTCCGCCATGGCGGGCAAGAAATCCTCCAGCCGGCCGCGCCGGTTCCAGTCGCGCGCCTGATATTGCGGCGTCTCGATATCGCACACCCAGTTCACCAGTTGGCGGCCTTGCGCGTCGATGTCGTTGCGGATCGGGTAGATCAACAGCTTGGCCGGATGGTGCCAGCCAATGCGGAACATGCTGGCACCGGTGAGGATCGGCTGCCAGCGGGTGACGCCGCGCCACATGTTGATGCCGGAATATTTCGGCGGCCCTTCGTCCGGATAAAGCTGCTTGCGTAACACCGAATGGATGCCCTCGCAGCTCACCGCCACCGCACCGCGTTGCGGGGCGAGCGGCTTGCCGTTCACATCCTCGAAATGCGCGATAGCCTCATCGCCGTCATATTCGACGCCCGTGCAGCGCCGGCCGAGGATCACCTTATCGGCGCCGGCGCGTGCGATGAAGGCGTCGAGCAGCACCATCTGCAAATCGCCGCGGTGGATGGAGAACTGCGGCACGTCATAGCCGGCAAAACGCCCGGCCGGCTCGCTGTAGATGTACTGACCGAAGCGATTGTAGAAACAATATTCGCGCGTGGTGACGGCGACCTTGGCCAGCGCATCTTCCAGGCCGAGCGCGCAGAGTTCGCGCGAGGCATGCGGCAGGATATTGATGCCGACGCCGACCGCTTTGAGTTCGGGCGCCGCCTCGAAGATGCGGCAGGCGATGCCGGCGCGATGCAGCATCAGGCCAAGCGTCAACCCGCCGATGCCGGCACCGATGATAAGCACTTCCATGGCGACTTACCTTGTGATTTTCCGCGCCACACTAGCCCGATCGTTTTTGCTTCGCGAGCGCGGCCAGCGCGCCCCAGGCGGCGACCGCGGCCAACCCGAGCGATACCAGCACGTTCCAGCCGGCGAGCGAGAGGCCCAGGAAACGCCAGGACACCTCGTCGCAGCGGACCGTGATGATGTTGTCCAATTTCTTGAAGATATCGCTGGCGGCGCCGAATTTATTGATCGGCCCCGAGCAGTCGATCGGCCCCTGCCACCACTTCCATTCGACGCCGGCGTGATACACGCCAAGCCCGCTGTTCCAGAGCATGAAAGCGGTAATCACGACAAAGCCTGCGATCATCACCTTGCTCGACGCGCCGTAGTTGGCGCCGATAAAGAGCAATGCCGCGAGCGGAACGCAGATATAATAGGGTTGCCGCTGCTCCAGGCAGAGCGGGCACGGCGGCAGGTGCAGCACATACTGGAAAAAGTAAAAGCCGCCGATGGTCAGCGCGCCGACGACGGCGATAATGCCCGCGGCGGTGAGCTGCGGCTCTTTGCGAGCCAAGGAAAGCGTATTGGCCAGATAATCGTTCATCCTGCGCACCGAACGCCGCCAATACCGTTGTTCAATCGAGATGACAAGCGAGTATGGCCCTCTACGCGGCGCTCTTGAGCACGCCATGCTCCAACTGCACCCGGCGGCTGCAGAACTCCGAGATCAGCATTTCCGAATGGGTCGCGAGGATGATGATAGGGGTGCGGTCGAAAAGGCTCTCGATCCGCTGCCGCGCCTTCTCCCGGAACGCCGCGTCGCCGGCGCCAATCCCCTCGTCGATCAGCAGGATATCGTTATGCGCGGCGGTCGAGACGGCGAAGGCCAGCCGCGCGAACATGCCGGCCGAATAGGTGCGCATCGGCAGCCTCAGAAAATCGCCGAGCTCGGTGAATTCGGCAATATCGTCGAACTTGGCCGCGATCTCGCGCCGGCTCATGCCCATCATGTAGCCACGCAGATAAATATTCTCGATGCCGGTCGATTCCATATCCATCCCGGCATTGGAGTCGAGCAGCGTACCGACCCGCCCCTCGATGGTGATCGCACCGCCGCTCGGCTTGTAGATGCCGGCGAGCACACGCAAAAGCGTCGTCTTGCCCGAGCCGTTATGGCCGACAAGACCGATGCGGTCGCCATCGTTGATCTCGAGGTTAAGGCCATCGAGGGCGCGTACGGTGACGATGTCGCGGGCGCCCGCCATGACGCGGCCGCCGGTCGCCTGCGACAAGATCTGGTTCTTGAGCGAGCGGGAGTTGGCGCCGAAAATCGCGAATTCGACCGTCAGGTTCTCGATGGAAATATGCGCCATTCAGCTCAGACCCAGTATGCGATGCGGGCATGGGCCCGGCGATAGAGCCAAGTGGTGAAGCCGAGCCCGGCCAACGCTATGCCGATGCAGAGGCCCCAACTCAGTAGCGGTGCCACCTCGCCCATCAACGGCGCCCGGACGATCTCGATGAGGTGATAGAACGGGTTGAGCACCACAAAGGCCGGCCGGTTCGGCAAGGATTCGGGCGACCAGAAGATCGGGGTCAGAAAAAATACGACCTGGAGCACATTAGCGATCACCTGGGGAATATCGCGATAGCGGGTGGAGAGCACCCCGACCGCCAGCGAAATCCATGCGGCATTGATGAGAAACAGGATGAAGCCGGGGATGAAAAGCAGGGTGTTCCATCCGAGTGTCAGATTGAAGTAGACCGCCACGACGAGGTAGATCGCCATGTTGAAGCCCCAGATTATAATATTGCGCGCCATCATCCGGTAAAAATGCACGCTGAGCGGCATGGGGAGGTTGCGGATATAGGATTCCGCCGAGATGAAAACTGTCGTGCCGTCGTTGATGCAGCATGTGAGCAGGCCCCAGAAGATGATGCCGGTCGAGATATAAGGCAGCGTCTTGGCGACATCCTGGTTAAACAGGCTGGAGAACACGAGGCCCAACACCGCGACCATGGTGCCCATCGAAATAGTCAGCCAGAAGGGGCCGAGCACCGAGCGCTGAAACCGCTGCCGGATATCGTGGAAGGCGAAGCGGCTCCACAGCTCGTAGAGCCGGGCGCCATTGAGGAGATCGGCGAAGGCCTGCGCTGGCACCGCTTCCGCGGTTATGCGGGTGACGGGCGCTTTTTGCTTGGGGAGGGCGGCCGTGGTCATGCCGGCGGTCAACTGGGGGATTTCGTGGCTCCTTGTTACGGCCAGCGGGCGTTTAGCACAGGTTCCTGGCGCGCGTCACCCGTTCGCTGGCCGATTTTCTCCCGTGCGGTTTTCAAGTTATTGTAGGCGCATAGAAATCCGCGCTGAGCAAGTGGCTTGCCACTGCATTTCGGGTGATTCATCGAGATTGCGATCAGGGTTCGTCATCTTCCGCACGCAACATTCCGCGCAGGCCTTCAGACGTGGCAATAGCGGGGCGCCAGCCCACCGATTCAAGCTTGCTAGTGTCTACGACCAAATCTCCGCTCATGCGTGCCCAAAGGTCCTTGCGGCCGAACATCATCAACGAAAGATGAATGATGACTTGCGGGACATATATGCTCGTCAACGAACGTCCTTGCATTTTGCGCAAGATCGCGAAAATCTTTCTCATTGTCATCGGTCCGGGGTCCGCAACCAGATAGGTCTCGCCGATCGTGACTGGATTATTCAGCGCGAAAACAATCGCAGAAATGAGATTATCGACTGCAAGTAATGATCGCCGATTCCTGAGGGCCGGAAGCGGCAAGAACGAGCGCGCGAGTCGGACAAACGTCCGCATGTTTCCTTTGGGATGCGGACCATAGATGACGACAGGTCTAAAGATCGTAAAAGGCACGCCCGCCGCCTGAATTGCCTGTTCGGCAGCAAGTTTTGAGCGACCGTATTGGTTGGTCGGGTAAGGCTCGTCCTGTTCGCGTATTACCTGCACCGCGGAAGCGCCGACTTGGGCCCGCACCGATGAAATATAGATAAAGCGATCAATCCCCGCCTGTTTGGCAGCTTGAGCCAGCCGTTGCGTTGCTATCCAGTTGATTTGATCGAACTCGGAAGATGCGGTGTCAGCAACTCTGCTGTGGGCCATACCTGCCAGGTGAACGATGAAATCGACGCCGCGCAGAATTGGATTCCAGTCGATAGGGTCCATGAAATCCGGTATATTTGCGACCTCAACCGAATCCGGAAACGAGACTTGACGGCGCGTCACTGCCCGGACCGCATACCCGGCGCGGAGCAATGCGGCCACCAGTGGTCGGCCGATGAAGCCCGAAGCACCCGTCACTAAAATGCGTTTTGTTTTCATGTCTCGATCAGCCAATCATTATAACGTGCGGGCAAGGCGTTGCCTTGCAACTCAATAAGGTTTCCTTTAACAATATCAATATGTTAATCCGTAGCGAGAGGTTCAGAACGTGAGCTGTTGCACTCACGGCTAGTTGAATATTCGGCGTGGGGCGCGGTATCAAGGTGCCCGTCGATGGGATAGGTGCGGGTCGCGGCGAACGCACGGAGCTTGGTCAATATCGAGAGCGACGCCGAAAGGCTGCGATCGCCAGGGTTTCGCCGCAGTGGCAGACTTATCCAGCGGGCAATTCATCCAACACCGCGTTACCCCTTCACGACGGCTTAAAGAGTCCATGCCGGCCAACAGCGAAGTTGCCACTCGGATGCCGCACGCGAGCATCGGTGCCGCGCAGATCGCCATATTGATGTGCACCAAAAACGGCGCGGCGTTTCTTGGCGAGCAGTTGAAATCGATCGCCGATCAAACGCATGCGAACTGGATCTTGTTCGTGTCCGATGACGGTTCGACCGACGAGACCAGAAATATCCTCAGGCGCTTCGCCGATAGCTACGAGCAGAAAACGGTGGTCAGAAATGGCCCGGGCAAGGGCGTCTGTGCCAATTTCCTCTCACTGGCGACCGATCTGACCATCGATGCGGATTACTTTGCCTTCAGCGATCAAGACGATGTGTGGTACAAAGACAAACTTCAGCGCGCGCTGACTTGGCTCGCCACGGTCCCGGACGACGTGCCGGCGCTCTATTGCGGCCGCACGGAGCTGATATCGATGGATGGACGATCCTATGGTTTCTCTCCCCTCATTACCCGCCCGATAACGTTCCGCAACGCCCTCATCCAGAGTCTAGGAGGGGGCAATACGATGGTGTTCAATAAAGCGGCAAAGAGGCTCCTAGAAGTCGTGGGCAGGCTTGACGTCGTTTTGCATGACTGGTGGATGTACCAATTGGTTTCAGCGGTGGGCGGCGCCATCCGGTACGATCCGCAGCCGGCGCTCAAATATCGCCAGCATCTCGACAACCTGATCGGATCGAATCTTGGCTGGCGCGCGCGCCTCGTCCGCGTTCGCATGATGCTGAGCGGGCGTTTTCGCGATTGGAATAGGATGAATGTTGCCGCGCTCCAATGCTTACCCGCCCATTTGATCAAGCCGCAAAATAGCTTGGTGTTGCAGCTGTTCGCCAAAGCGAGGACCGCCTCTCTCCTGCAGCGAGTCTATTACCTGAAGCAATCCGGCGTTTACCGCCAGACATTGCTCGGCAATATCGGTCTGCTTGCGGCAACGCTTCTCAAAAGGATTTGAGATGGCCACAGTTGCTTCGATCAACGGCACACCAAATAGCCCCTCCGGGAAGTCGATCCTGGTGACGGGAGCGGCCGGCTTTATCGGCGCAAATTTCGTTCTCGAATGGCTTGGTCTTGACCTGTCCTCGGTCATCAGTCTCGACAAGCTCACCTATGCCGGCAATCTCGATAGTCTCGCAAGCGTCGCCAATGACTCGCGCCACGTTTTTGTTCACGGCGACATCGGCGATGGCGAGCTTATTGCAAGCTTATTGAATCGATACCGGCCCACGGCCATCGTCAATTTTGCGGCGGAGTCGCATGTGGATCGCTCGATCCACGGACCCGCCGATTTCGTCGCGACCAACGTCGTAGGGACATTTCGGTTGCTGGAAACGACCAGAGCGTTTTACGAGAGCCTAAGTTCGCCGGAAAAAGCGGCGTTTAGAATTTTACATGTCTCGACCGACGAGGTTTTTGGCTCCCTCGGCAAGGACGAGCGGGCATTCACAGAAACGAGCCGTTATCAGCCGAACAGCCCCTACTCGGCGACCAAGGCGGCGTCCGACCATCTCGTCCGCGCTTGGTGCCATACCTTTGGGCTTCCTGTGCTGATCACCAACTGCTCGAATAATTACGGGCCCTATCAGTTTCCGGAAAAACTCGTCCCCTTGACGATCCATCATGCCCTAACCGGTTTAAAATTACCGGTCTATGGCGATGGTCAGCAACACCGGGATTGGCTTTACGTCGTCGATCACTGCACCGCGATTCGCGCGGTGCTCGAACGGGGACGCATCGGCGAAACCTATAATATCGGAGGGAGCAGCGAAAAAGCGAACATCGAGGTCGTTCAAACCTTGTGCAATATTCTTGACGCCGAGAAGCCGCGCGCGGATGGCCGCTCCTATCGTGAGCAAATCGAATTCGTCGGCGACCGGCCCGGCCATGACCGTCGCTATGCGATCGACGCGGCGAAGATCGCAAGCGAGCTAGGATGGACGCCATCCGAGACGTTCGAGACGGGAATACGCAAGACCGTGCGCTGGTATCTCGACAATGCCAAATGGGTTGAGCACGTTCTGAGTGGCGCCTATCGTGACTGGCTGCAAAAGAATTATTCCAATCGATGAGCGTATCCTCTTGTAATCCATATTGATCCGGCCTTGGCAAAATTGCCGGCTCTGGTAGAGATGCAGCACGATTGGCTGGCACTTGATAAAGGTCACTATTGGCTATGCAGAAGACGGGACGAAAGGGCATCATCCTCGCCGGCGGCTCGGGGAGCAGGCTGCATCCCGCGACACTTGCAGTGTCCAAGCAATTGTTGCCGATCTTCGACAAGCCGATGATCTATTATCCGCTCTCGACATTGATGCTCTCCGACATTCGCGACATTCTGGTTATTTCCACCCCGCAAGATACTCCGCGCTTTAAGCAGCTGCTCGGTGACGGCAGCCAATGGGGGCTGCGTTTCTCGTATGCCGTGCAGCCCTCGCCCGATGGGTTGGCGCAAGCCCTCGTGATCGGCGCGGATTTTATCGGCGCGGACGACGTGACGCTCATTCTCGGCGATAATGTGTTTTATGGTCACGGATTTCCGGCGCTACTGGCGAGCGCGTGCGGCCGCGCAAGTGGCGCGACCGTCTTCGCTTATCGCGTGAATGATCCGCAACGCTATGGCGTGGTTGAATTCGATGCGGACCGGAAAGCCATATCGATCGAAGAAAAACCAGAAAAGCCGAAGTCTCACTATGCGGTGACCGGCTTGTATTTTTTTGACAAGGATGCCGCCGGCATGGCGCGGCGCGTGCGGCCGTCTGCGCGCGGCGAATTGGAGATTACCGACGTGAACCGCGCTTATCTCGAGGCGGGCAAGCTCAAGGTAGAAATCTTGGGACGCGGTTATGCTTGGCTGGATACCGGCACGCATGAATCGATACTTGAAGCCAGTCAATTCGTTGCAACCATCGAACACCGGCAAGGTGTGAAAGTAGCCTGTCTTGAGGAAATCGCATTTGATAAGGGTTGGATCGACAGGCAGCAAATCACGCGAGCGGCGGAATCGTTGGCTAAAACGAGCTATGGACGGTACCTGCGTCGTTTCCTTGAAGAGCGGCAGCGATGAAGGTTGCCGCAACCGCGATACCCGGCCTGCTGCTCCTTGAGCCGGCAATCCACGAGGACGAGCGCGGATTTTTTTTCGAGAGCTTCAATCAGAAGCGTTTCGAGGATGCCACAGGGCTAAACATTCGCTTTGTGCAGGACAACCACTCCCGTTCGGTCAAACGCGTTCTGCGCGGGCTGCACTATCAAATCCGCCGACCGCAAGGAAAATTGCTGCGCGTCACGGCGGGAGAGGTCTTCGATGTGGCGGTCGATCTGCGGCGGAGCTCACCCACGTTCGGCAAGTTCGTCGGCTTAGTCTTGTCGGCGGCCAACAAGAAACAGCTCTGGATCCCGGAGGGATTTGCTCACGGGTACCTCGTGCTGAGCGACGCGGCGGAAGTTCTCTACAAAACCACCGACTATTATGCGCCCGAACACGAACGCTGTCTGATTTGGAACGATCCCGACGTCGGGATCGATTGGCCTAAGGACGGCGAGCCGATCCTGTCCGCGAAAGACCGCTTGGGACTTACCCTCAGCAAAGCCGAGGTTTTTGCATGAGGCTGTTGGTCACGGGCGCGCGCGGCCAGGTCGGGTGGAAATTGAGTCGAAGCCTGATGCCGCTCGGCGACGTAGTCGCACTCGATCGTCGCCAGTGCGATTTATCGCGGCCCGAGCTTTTGCCAAGTGCTATCCGCAGTATAAAGCCGGACGTCATCGTCAATGCGGCCGCCTATACGGCGGTCGACAAGGCCGAGCGCGAGGAAAAGCTCGCCATGACGGTCAACGGCACGGCCGTCGGCGTGCTGGCGGAAGAGGCGCGCAAGGCCAACATCGTTCTGGTCCACTACTCGACCGATTACGTGTTCGATGGCGCCAAGCAAACGCCTTACAGCGAGGAGGATGCGCCGAATCCGATCAACGCCTATGGACGCAGCAAATTGGCGGGCGATGCCGCGGTGCGTCAGGCGGGCGGCGCCTATGTCATCCTGCGCACGAGTTGGGTCTATGCCGGGCGCGGGCACAACTTCCTAGACACGATCCTGCGATTGGCGAGCGAACGCGAGGAATTGCGGATCGTCGACGATCAGATCGGCGCGCCGAACTGGGCCCGCGACATCGCCGATGCGACGGCGCTGATCATCCGCGCCATTTGCCAGGAACAGGCACAGGGCCAATTCGCATCCGGACTTTTCAACCTGACCGCATCCGGCGCGACGAGCTGGCACGGATTTGCCAAAGCCATTCTGGAAGATGCGACCCGCTACTCCTTGTTACCCGCGCAACACTTGCCTCAAC
>Ga0208478_1000499_pt1 | contig 13584 bp, 8 predicted proteins | sample NGESurdeep072012_5_FD_184462 | JGI IMG/M metagenome (GOLD analysis project Ga0208478, IMG submission 184462) | Arctic peat soil microbial communities from Barrow, Alaska - NGEE Surface sample 415-2 deep-072012 (SPAdes) | ecosystem: Environmental > Terrestrial > Soil > Wetlands > Peat ... | reverse complement strand
CCGAGACGCTTAGATGGCCAAAGTCACTTCGTAGCGGGCAATTTGTCGAGATAAGCATCACCGTAATCCGGTGCATCTTGGTTGCGGCGCCGGCCGCGGGCGCCGGCCGCGGGCGCGGGCCGCCGGCGCCGACGCCGGGCGCCAGCCGCGGGCGCCGGGCGGCCGCGTGTGGACGAGACGCTGCCGGCGCCCACCGAGGACGCCCCAACCCCCTTCCCAGAAAGTCGTTTACGCCACATCCCTCCGCCCCCGAACCAACGACAGCCGCGCGAGCGCAACTCCGGCCGTTACCGCCCCCGCCACCCTGGTGCAACGCTGGCGTAACGGGGCAGCAACGGGCGGGGCGCAGACTGCCCGGCGTGGGGCTAGACAGCACAAGCATCAGGGAAGACGGGACCGGTGCTGAAGCGAGCACGGACGTTGTAGGGGGCGTAGTCACTGCAGCCACGCGCGGTCGGTTCCGGGGCCCGGGGGCCCTCGGGATCGGCCGCGGGCTGCAGCGTGCTGACGATGGGGCCGGCGGGCACGTGGGGTTCGGGACGCATGCCGACGCGATGCGGGTGTTCACCCCGCTGAACCCGCGGGACGTGCGGGCGCTGGCGGGCACGGTGGTTGAGGTCGATGTGCCCGAGAAGGCGCAGATCGTGCGCGAGGGCGAGCTGACCGAGACGTTCTTCGTGATCGCCGAGGGGCGGGTGGAGCTGTGGCGCGATGGGCGGCGGCTGCGGCCGCTCGTGGTCGGCGACTGCTTCGGCGCGATCGACCCCGTGGCCGACCGGTGGAGCCCGTTCACGGTGGTGGCGTGCTCACACGTGCGGCTGCTGGGGTTCAGCGCGGTGGGAATCGCCCGCTTGTGCGACGCGATCCCGGACACCCGGCGGCAGCTGATCGAGGCGCTTCCGGACCCGCGGCTCGGCTCAGGCCCCGACATCCGCGTGACGGAGGATCGAGTCGAGTCCGAGGACGCGACCGAGTTCAAGCGCTTCACCAGAGAGCTCCGAGGCGAGGACGAGGTCCTCGGGCCGCCCCCGGGCTCTGAGCATGCGGGCGTAGTCGAGCTGCGTCTGCGCCAGCCACGGGCGGGCGGCCAGCGCGCGCTGAGACGCGATCGCGCTGCGAAAGCACTCTTCGGCCTCGCTGGTTCGGCCTAGGCTGCCGTACAGCAGCCCGAGGTAGCGGGACACCGGCCCGAGCCAGGACGAGCCCATGTCCACGAAGCCGTCGCGATAGGGCTCGAGCAGGTCGATCAGCCGCCCGGCGCGGTCGGTGTCCTCGAGCGTCGCGCAGGCGGCCGCGGCCAGCGCGATCACCGGGAGCCACGAGAAGTCGTAGGACACGTCCGCGAGGTCGCGGGCCATCAGCCGCTCATACGGGATCCGGGCCTCCTCGAGGCGCCCCAGCTCGCAGTAGATCGTGGTCAGGTAGGCCTGGGTGAGCAGCGGCACGGTGCGGCTGCGGCCCGTGCGCCGCGGCGCCGCGGCGAGCGCGTCGGCCAGTTCCCCGAGCCGGCCCTGGTGCATTCGGATCACCATCAGCTGCGCCGCGAAGAGCAGGAAGGCATCGGGCTGCCCGGCCTCCTGACCGGCCTCGAAGCCCTTGGTCGCAAGCCGGTCGGCCTCGGCGACGGAACCGGCCATCAGCTCGCGCTTGGCGCGCGTGACGAGGTCATACCAGTGCAGGATCGGCTGGCGCAGAGTGGTGGCGAGGCGGTTCTGGCGCTCGAGCGCCACGTCGGCAGCGGCGATGTCGCCGTCCTCGAGGGCGGCCAGCGCAGCGTAGGCGGCGGCATAGTAGGTCAGCAGCGGATCGTCGAGCTCACGGGCGATCCCGGCCGCCTCGGCGGCACACTCGATCCGGTCCTGCAAGGTGCCGGCGTGCCAGATCGTCGCCACTCGCTGCATCAGCACGACCGCCAGCGTGCCCGGATCCGCGATGCTCCGGGCCATCGCCACGGCCTCGTCGCTATAGCGGCAGCGCAGCTCCCAGTCGCCACCGAAGATCAGCTCCACGCCGAGCTGGGCGAGCAGCCGCGCGCGGGTCGGGCTCGGGGCCGGATCGTAGGCCGCGAGGGCCTCCTCGAGGCAGCGGACCCGCTCGGTGTCGACCTCGCCGGTGGAGCTGAAGAAGCCCCGGTTGTTGGCCAGCGCGGCCCGTGAGAGCAGCTCGGCATCGCCGAGCTCGGCGGCCAGCCGGGCACCGTCGAGCAAGGTGTCGCGGAAGGTGCGGTAACCGGCGCGGCGCTGGGCCTCGCCGAGCGCGATCGTGACCTCGCAGCGGCGGCGCAGGTGGGCGGTGTCCGCGAACGCCTCGAGCAGCTCGAACGCCTGGCGGTAGTGCGTGAGCGCCTGGTCGTAGGCGAGCTTGGTCTGCGCCTGGTTGCCGGCGCGCATCAGGTACTCGATCGCCTTGTCCTCCTCGCCGGGCGCCGCCTGGGCGAAGTGGTGCGCGAGCTCGTGCAGGTGCTGGTCGATCTCGTCCCGGTAGAGATCCTCGAGCGCGGCCGCGACCTGGCGGTGCAGCCGACCCCGCCGGGCCGCCGTCAGGTCGATGTAGACCGCTTGACGGACGAGTGCATGGGTGAACGCGTACCGGCCCGGGAGCCGGTCGGACTCGACAAGCACGCGGGCCCGGACGGCCTCGTCGAGCGCGTCGAGCAGCGCGTCCGGGCTGCGGCTGGCGTCGGGCACGCGCTCGAGCAGCGGCAGGGTGACGCTGGGGCCGGCCACCGCGGCGACGGTCAGGACCTGCGTGGCGTCCTCGGACAGGCGCATCAGCCGGCGGCTGACGACCTCGCGCACGCCCTCCGGGATCCCGAGCTGTTCGAGCGAGAGCTCGCCGCTCGAGGCGAGCCGCTTGCGCGAGTCCGCGACCTGGCGCAGGATCTCGCCGACGAAGAACGGGTTTCCGCGCGTCTCCTCGTGCACGGTGCGTGCCAAGGTCCGGCTCTTGGGGTCGAGGTCCACGTCGACCTCGAGCGCGAGCAGGTCCTCGACCTGCTCGGCGCTCAGGCCGGCCAGGGCGTGACGCTCGATCCCGGGCTCACGCCGCAGGTCGGCGAGCATCTCGAGCAGGGGATGCAAGCGCGGCAGCTCGGTGTCGCGGAACGTGCCGACGACGCAGACCTGCATCGCCGGCGGGGAGCGCACGAGGTGGCGAAGCAGCAGCAGGGTCGGCCGCGCGGCCCAGTGCAGGTCATCGAGCACGAGCAGCAGCGGCGCGGTCCGGGAGACCTCGGCCAGGAAGTTGATCACCGCCTCGAACATCAGGTACTGGTCGAGGGCCGCGTCGGGACGGGCCGGCGGGATCGCATCGGGCATCAGCTCGGCCAGCTCGGGCAGGACGCGGGCCAGCTCGGCCGCGCCACGTCCCGCCTGCGCGCGCACGACGTCGGGCGGACACGCGGCCACGTAGGCGCGCAGCGCCTCGACGAAGGGCTGGAACGCGAACCCGACGTCCTCGTCGCAGCGGCCGTAGAGCACGATCCCGCCCTCCGCGTGGGCCTCGGCGGCGAGCTCCCCGACCAGGCTCGTCTTGCCGATCCCCGGCTCGCCCGCCACCAGGACGATCCGCCGCGTCCCGCGCTTGGCGATCTGCCAGGCCTGCTTCAGGGCCTCGAGCTCGGCTTCGCGTCCGACGAAGTGAACCCCGTCCCCGGGCGCCATCGCAACCGGCAGCGTCGGGCGCACGGAGGCGGGCGGCAGCCCGGCGGACGCCGGAGCGGGCACGACAGGGACGTCGCCGGCCAGCAGCCTCGCGTGCAGGTCGCTCAGGGCCCGTGAGGGCGTCGTCCCGAGCTCGTCGCGCAGGAGCGCGCGGACCCGCTCGTAGGCGAGCAGCGCCTGCGCCGTGTTGCCCTGCGCCTCGAGCGCCTGCATCACGAGCACGTGGCCGGCCTCGCGGAACGGCGCCCGGGCCACGAGCGCTCGGGCGGCCCGCTCGGCGTCGCGGGGGTTCCCGCCCGCCAGCTCCGCCTCGGCCTCGAACTCGAGCGCCCGGACGGCAAGGTCGTCGAGCGCGCGACGGGCCTCGTCGATCCAGGGCGCACCTTCGCCCGCCAGCAGCGGCGCCTGCAGCAGCTCTGCGGCGGCGCGGGCGTGCGACGCGGACGCGCCCTGCTCGCCGCGAGCCAACGCCCGCTCGGCGGCCGCGACGTCCGCCTCGGCGGCCTCGACGTCGATCCACGTGCCCTCGGGCAGCTCGAGCCGGACCTCGGTGCGCCCCTGCAGCGAATCGGCTCCGAACACCCGGCGCACAGAGGTCAGCAGCACCCTCAGGGCGGCGTCGCGTTGACCCTCCCCGGCCTCCGGCCACAGGGCGGCGATCAGCTGCTCCCGGCTGACCAGCCGGGCACGATTGAGCACCAGGAAGGCGGCCAGCGACCGTGCTTGCCTACGCTCCAGACGATCCTCGATGGAGACGCCGCCATCGCTGACGCGAAAGCGACCGCAAAGCCAAACCTGCATTCGGGCATGGATTATGGGGCAAGATCACGTGTTCCGGGCGGCATATGTGGACCCGCCAACACAGTCTGTGGACACGCGACCAAAAAAAGCGCGCGGAGCGCGCCCAATCATGCCCCGCCGAGCAGCGCCAGCAGGCCGCTCGGGGTGACCGCGCGGCCGATGTGCAGCCGCGGCATCAGCAGCGGCGCTGAGGTGCTCTCGGTCGTGCCGCCGGCGGTCGTGTAGGCCATCGTGAATCCGGCCGCGCGCACCGCGGCGAGCACGGTGGGGTCCTCGGCCCCGAACGGATACGCGAATGCGTACACGAAATGGCCGAGCGTCCGCTGCATCACGCGACGGGATCCGAGCGTTTCGGCGCGCAGCTCGGCGGCGGTGAGCAGACGCAGGTCGACGTGGTGGGCGGTGTGGTCGCCGATGTCCATCCCGGCCCGGTCGAGCTGACGGACCTGGGCTGCATCGAGGAATCCGGGCATCGTGAAGCGCCCGGTGATGACGAAGAACGTGGCCACCATGTGGTAGCGCTGGAGCGCGGGCAGGATGCGCGCGACGTCGTCGACGTAGCCGTCGTCGACCGAGATCAGCACCGGCTTGGACGGCAGGGTGGCGCCGTGGTAGAGCGCGTCGAACAGCTGCGCCTGGCTGACCGCGTGGTAGCCCGCGTCGTGCAGCGCTGCGAGCTCGGCCGTGAAGTTGGCCGGGTCGACGGTCAGATCGACGGTGATCGCGGGCGCGTCGGGCTTCAGCCGTGCGACCCGGTGGAACGTGAGCACAGGCACGTGGACGCTGCGATCGGGCGCGCCCGGCGGCGGGATCAGTCTTGGGACCGAGCGGCTCCGAGCCCGGGCCGCGACCTGGGCGGGGGCGGTCGTGGCGCCCGCGGTGGCGGCGCTCGATGAGGTCGAGGCGCTCGACCCGCACCCTGCGACCAACAGCGCGACGGCGACGAGCGCGGGCATCGCGCGGGCGGTGGCTGGCATAGCTCGGCAAGGCTAGCGCGCGCCCAGAACGCATCCCCCCGACCACGTTGGCTGGCGAGGGAAGCAGAGGCGCTTTGCGGGTTCGGATGGTGTCTGGGGCGGGATCCACGCGATCATCCATCCCGAGGACGCGATCACGGCCGAGGTCGACGCGATGTGCACCGGCGAGGGCGAGCTCGCCCTCGAGCAGTTCTGCGACGCGTTCGGCGACGGCCGTGATCACACCGCCACCAAGAGCTTTCTGGTTCAAGCAGGGCGAGGAGGTCCGGCGCAACCACTTCCTGCCGCTGAGGAGCGCGCAGGCGATGGAGACACTGCCGTTCGCGCTCTACCGAGAGCAGGTCAAGGATGCGCGCCGGCGCTTCGCGCATCTGAGTCTATCCTCGTCTGGGTGTGGTGTTGCGCACCCTGTACCTCAGCCGGCGCGTGCTCTCCCATGCCAAGCGGATGGACTTCTCGATCACGCCCGGTGGGCGGGCTACGTACTCTGACGGCTCGGCGTGATCGGCTTCTGGTGGCGCCGGATGACTCCACGCCCGCCGCGTCCGGTCGCACCGGAGCGCAGCCGTGGTGCGGCCGGCGCGACGCTCACCACGCGGCCGCCAGCGGTCGCCGCGGCACCGTCGCCCATCGGCGAGGGCTAGGTCCGTGAGCACCACGACCGTCGGTTCCGAGGTCAGAGACCGGCTGCTCACCGCGTGGCGCAACGAGATCATCGCCGGCTCGGTGTACGAGCTGATCGCCGGGCGGATGCCGGAACGGGAGGCCACGATCCTCCGCCGGATGGCGGAGGCCGAGGGCGGCCACCGCCGGAGGCTCGAGCAGCGGATGGCGGAGCTGAGGATCGAGGTCCCCGATCCCCGCTCGGTGAAACTGCCGTTGACGCTGCGCCTGCAGGCCAAGATCGCGCCGGTCGACCGGCTGCTGGCCGCGCGCGAGGCGGCCGAGGACGAGGAGGTCGACGAGCTCTACAAGCGCTCGACCGGGGATGCCGAGACCGACCAGCTGCTGCGCGAGATCCGCAAAGACGAGCGCTCGCATTCGATGGCGGTGCAGGAGATCCGCGGCGGCTCGGAGCCGGCGTCCAACCCGAATCCGCTGGCGGTTCCGGGCGCCCAGGAGCGACTCGACCGGATCCTCGGGCGCGAGAAGTGGCACCAGCGCGGTGGCAGCTGGATCTCCGGCGCGATCTACGGGGCCAATGACGGCTTGGCCGCGGTGTTCGGGATCGTGGCCGGGGTCTCCGGCGCCACCGGCGGCGGCAGCGCCGTCCTCACGGCGGGGCTGGCCGGCGCGATCGCCTCGGCGCTGTCGATGGCCACCGGCGCCTTCCTGGCCGAGCGTTCCGAGGCCGAGGTGATGGAGGCCAATGTCGAGCGTGAGCGTCAGGAGATCCTCGAGCATCCCGAGGAGGAGAAGGAGGAGCTGTCGCTCTTCTACCAGCTCAAGGGGATTGACCCGGGGACGGCGGACGCGCTGGCCGAGCGCCTCGGCCAGCATCCCGACGCGCTGCTGCAGGCGCTCGCTGTGGAGGAGTTCGGCGGGATCGAGCATCCCGGAGACCCAGTCCAGGCCTCGGTCGCCGCGGGCGTGAGCACGGGCCTCGGGGCGATCATCCCGGTGATCCCGTTCATGTTCACGACCGGGACCGTGGCCATGGTCGCGGCGGCGATCATCTCGCTCGTCGCCCACTTCCTGGTCGGGGCCGCGAAGTCGCTGGTCACGCTACGCACGTGGTGGTCGTCGGGGCTCGAGATGACGCTGGCGGGTGTGATCGTGGGTGGAGCAACGTACCTCGTCGGGCTGGCGCTCCCGACCTGAGGTTTGCGCTCGTAGGCGGGCTGGGCGTCGACGGTCTGCGACACGTTCAAGGCGCCCACGCTTGCTGGGGAAGAGGGGTGAGCTGGGCGGTCGGGGCGGATTCGTCGAGGGGGGTGCTTATCTCGACAAACTCGAGAGGCGACCGCGGCTCACGCCCGGCAAGCCGAGCGCAGGCGGTACACGCCGACCGGCTCCGTGAAACCGCGGATGTCCTGAACGCCGCGTGACTCCCAGTCGAAGCGGCCCGCAGTCGCGCGCACGACAGCCTCCGACGCCAACAGCTCGTCGCGCTCGGCGAGGCCGAGCAGCCGCGCCGCCAGGTTGACGGCGCCGCCGAAGTAGTCCCCCTGGCGGTACAGGACGACCCCGTGGTGAACACCGGCGTGGACCCCGGGCGAGCCGCCGCCGCGCATCTGCTCGATGATGCGAACGCAGCAGGCGACGGCTTCGCCGGGCTCCGGATAGCTGAGCATGAACCCGTCGCCGAGGGCCTTGACCACGTGACCGTGCGGCCCGAGCTCGCCGGCGACCACCTGCGCGAGGCGTTCGACCAGGTCGACCGCGGCGCCGTCACCCTTGGCCTCCGCGTAGCCGCTGAAGTCCTTGAGGTCGCAGAACAGGAACGTCACCTCGATTGCGCCCGGCAGCACGCCTTCCAAGGTCCTGATCTCAGCCTCGCGCACGACGGCCTGCGTGACCTCGTGCTCGACGCGCCGCCTGTGTACCCCGAGCAGCATAGGGTCGGCGAGCGGCAGGAGCTCACCGAAGGCCTGCTGCACTGACTGTTGGGCGTCGTGCTGCGGACCACCGCTCACGCTCCGCAGTTTCGACTCGACATGGAGCCGAAACAGATTGACCTCAGTCCGAGCGATGTGGGCGAGCGCCTGACCATAGACGCGGACGATCTGCAGGTAGATCTCCGGCGGCCAGATCTCACGCAGACGGCCGAAGTGCACCAGCACGTCGGCCTCGGCAGCCGTGAAATACGGGTCCTGCGGGTCCGGGGCCGGCAGGCCGAAGTTCAGGACGACCAGTCGCGTCTCATCGACCGTGAGCCCGCCGTCGGCCTCGATCTGCGCCGGCGAGATCGTGCGCTTGCCGCGCTCCGGATCGAGCGCGGCATCGAAAATCGCAGCCGCTTCAGCCGCGGCGCGATCGTTCTCACGGCCGGATGACACCGTCGCATCATCCCGCCTCGGCGGCGAAACGGGAAGATGCGCGACGGGTGGGCCTGGCACGGCCGCCGCGGTGGGTATAGGTTCCGGAGCCTGTCGTCCCCGACCGTGTGAGGCTCCAGGCATGCCCGATGTCAACCGCCGTTTCCTTCTTCGCGAGCGCCCCGCCGGGCGTATCGACGACCAGACGTTTGAGCTCGTCGAGGAGGCGGTCCCCGAGATCGGGGAGGGTGAGGCGCTCGTGCGCACCCGCTGGATCTCGCTGGACCCGACGAACCGCGCCTGGATCGGCGAGACGCCGACCTATCTGCCGCCCGTCGCGATCGGCGAGGTCATGCGCGCCGCCGGCCTGGGTGAGGTCGTCGTGTCCAACTCGCCCGACTACCGGGTCGGGCAGCTCGTCCAGGGCCTGACGGGCTGGCAGGACTACGTGGTCGCCGCGGCGTCGGCGCCGCTGATGGGCGTACCGGAGATCCCCGGCGTGTCACCGAGCGCGTTTCTCGGCGCACTCGGGATGACCGGGTTGACCGCCTATGTCGGCATGCTCGACATCGGCAGGCCCAAGCCGGGCGAGACCGTCGTGGTGTCGGCGGCCGCGGGGGCCGTCGGCTCGGTGGCGGGCCAGCTCGCGAAGATCCAGGGCGCCCGTGTCGTCGGCATCGCCGGCGGCTCCGAGAAGTGCGCCCTGGTGACGGAAGAGCTCGGCTTCGACGCCGCGGTTGATTACAAGGCCCACGATTGGCGCGCGCAGCTGAAAGCCGCGACGCACGACGGCATCGATGTCGACTTCGAGAATGTCGGCGGCGAGATCATGGAGGCCGTCTTCGGCCGCCTCAACGTGCGCGCGCGTGTGGCGCTGTGCGGGCTCATCTCCGGTTACAACGACGACGACCCTGCCGTTTCGGCCGGCCCGCGCAACTTCGCGAACCTCCTGATCCAGCGCGTCCACCTCGAGGGCTTCATCGTGCTCGACCATTTCGGCCGTGCGGGCGAGGTCGTCCCACAGCTGGCCGGCTGGATGGCCGAGGGCAAGCTGAAGGCGAAGGAAACCGTCGTCGAAGGGTTCGAGGAGCTGCCCGTCGCGGTCAACATGCTGTTCGACGGAAGGAACACGGGCAAGCTCGTGGTCAAGCTCTGACGCTGGGGGCCGGCGCTCCCGGGTCAGGCGCCGAGGTCTGAGCGCAGCGCGCCGAGGTCCGTGCGCAGCGTGGCGAGCTCGGCCCGCAGCGCCGCGACCTCGGTCTCGAGCTGCTCGAGGCGGTGGTCGCCGGGAGCCGGGGTGGCGGCCGGAGCGGGAGCGGAGGTGGCGGCCGGAGCGGGAGCGGGGGTGGCGGCCGGAGCGGGCGCGGCGCCATCGACCGGCTCCCCGCCCAGCAGCTGGACGAAGCGATCCTCCTTGTGCCCCGGGCGGCGCTCGAGGCGTCGGGCGTAGTCGCGCGCGCCGAGCTGCTCGAGCCGCGCCTCGACCTCAGCCGGTGAGCCGAGCTGCGCCATCCGGCCGGTCCGGCCCTTGAGCTCACCCGGGGTCTGCGGACCGCGGAGCAGGAGCACGGTCAGGATCGCGAGCTCGGGCCGGTCGAGCCCGAGTGCCTCCTCGGCGAGGTGGCGGTACTTGATCGCGCGGCTGCCGGCCCCGCTGGCCAGGCGCGCGAGGCCGTAGCGGGTCAGGCGCTGGGCCGCCTCGCGCACTGTCGCCTCGTCGTAGTCGGTGATGGGATCGCGATTGGTCGACTGGTTGCAGGCCAGCCGCAGCGCGTTGAGCGACAGCGGGTACTGATCCGGCGTCGTCCAGCGCTTCTCGATCAGGCACCCGAGCACGCGCTGCTCGGGCGGCGTGAGGTGGTCGAAGTGCACGGCGCGAGGATAGCCGGGGCACGACGGCGCGCAGCGAGAGCGCGGCCCCGGCTGACGCGTGATCCCTAAGCCGGCCGGGCGTCGGGCAGCCTGACCACGCCGACGAAGAACTCGTCGATCTGGTGCACGACGTGCCTGAAGCGCTCGAACTCGACCGGCTTGGTGATGTAGGCGTTGGCGTGCAGCTTGTAGGAGCGGACGATGTCCTCCTCGGCATCAGACGTCGTCAGCACAACGACCGGGATCGTCGTGAGGAGCGGGTCGCCCTTGATCTCGGCCAGCACCTCGATCCCGTTCATTCGCGGCAGGTTCAGGTCGAGGAGCACGAGCCCCGGCCGGCGCGCCGACGCGTACTCGCCCTGGCGACGCAGGAACGCCAGCGCCTGCACTCCGTCGGAGACGATTGACAGGTCATTGGCGACCTTGTGGTCCGCGAACGACTCGCGGATCAGCAGCACGTCGCCGGGATCGTCCTCGACGAGCAGGATTGGCACAAGCTCGGGGTTCATGTCTGGCTCTCCTCCGTGATCGGCAGCGTGAATCGTATGCGGGTGCCGTCGCTGTGTGCCGTGTCCACCCAGATCCCGCCGCCGTGACGCTCGATGATCTTGCGACACATCGCCAGCCCGATGCCGGTGCCGGGATATGACTCCTTGGCGTGCAGGCGCTGGAAGATGACGAAGATCCTCTCGGCGTACTCGGGATCGATCCCGATCCCGTTGTCGGTGCAGCTGAACTCCCACCGGTCACCGTCGCGGCGGGCCTCGATGCGGATGACCGGCGGATCGGCGTCGTGGAACTTGACCGCATTGGCGATCAGATTCTGGAACACCGAGGCCAGCAGCGCCCGGTCTCCGTAGACGGTCGGCAGCTCCGAGACGGTGACGGTGGCGCCGGTCTCCGCGAGCGCCTCGGAGAGCGATGACTCCGCCTGGGCGACGAGATCAGCCGCCGGAACCCGCTCGTAGGCGCGCTCGCTGCGCCCGACGCGGGAGAACGCCAACAGGTCGTTGATCAGGATCTGCATCCGCTTGGCGCCGTCGACAGCGAAGTGGATGTACTGGTCCGCGCGCTCGTCGAGCCGACCCTCGTAGCGTTGCTGCAGGGCCTGGCAGAAGCTCGTGACCTTGCGCAGCGGCTCCTGCAGGTCATGCGAGGCGACATAGGCGAACTGCTCGAGCTCGTCGTTGGAGCGCTGGAGCTCGACGGCCTGGCGCTCCAGCCGCGATTGCGCCGCCCTGACGGCCGCGAGCTCGCGCACGATCAACTCGCGCATCTCGTCGACGTCGACCCGAGCCTCGACGATCTCCCGCGCGCCCCCGAGCTCGGCCAGCGGCGTCTCGAAGTCGCCGCGGGCGACGCGCCGCGCCTCGTGGCCAAGCCGCGCCAGCGGTCCGGTGACGGTGCGTCTGAGGACCAGACCGGCGACGAGCAGTCCGAGGATGATCAGCGCCCCGGCGACGATCAGGTTGACGGTCAGTACCCGGCCGGCGGTGTAGAGGTCGTCGCGCGCCTGGGCCCGACGGGTGACGAGCGTGGACTGAAGCGCCGCGAGCGATGTGCGGATCGCGTCGAAGCGGGCCTTGCCCAGCGAGTCGAGGGCAGCGGTGGACCGGGCGCCGTGCAGCACCGGGGCGACGTAGGAGTGCTGCCACGCCTGCGCGTCGGCTCGCACAGCCGCGACATCGGAGGACGAGGGAGCGCCGGGGCCGCCGAGCACCGGGGCCAGGTCACGGTAGGCCTGCGTCTCGGCCAGCAGTCCGGCGCGGTAGGGCTCCAGGAACCGCGGCTGCCGCGTCAGCGCGTAGCCGCGGACGCCGGTCTCCTGGTTGACGAGCGCGTTCTCCAGATTCAGCGCGGCGAGCTGGGCGGGACCGATCCCGTCGACGAGCAGCTTGCGCCGGTCGCTGAGGCGGGCGTTGGCGGCCAGCGCGAGCGCGATCCCGACCACGGCAAGCAGGAGGAGGCCGCCGATCGTGAACGCCAGCCACTGCCCGACCCGGAGGTTCGGCGCCGTCCCGCGGCCGGCCCGCGGCCGGCCCTCCGAGCGGGGCTCGGAGTGGCTCACACGCGGTCCGCGACGACGTCGCGCGACCCCACGAGCAGCAGCGCCACGTCGTCGCTGAGCGCCTCGCCGTTGAGCTCCTCGGCGCGCGCGATCAGGCGACGCAGGAGCGCGTGGGGGTCGCGTCGCCACTCGGGGAACCGCTCCACGTGTTCGGCGATCAGCCGGTGCAGGCCCTCCTCGCCGAGGCGATCCGGGCCGCCGGCCACGCCGCCTTCGATGACGCCGTCGGTGAACAGCAGCAGCGACCATGCGGCGGGCAGCTGGAAGCGGAACTGAGGCCACTCCGAGCCGATGAAGGTCCCGATCGGCGGACCGCCCCCGTCCAGCGGCAGGCTGGTGATCGCGCTGCCGTCGATCAGCACGGGAGGGGGGTGGCCGGCCCGGCGCATGCAGACCTCGCGACGATCCGGTGCGATCTCCAGCATGCACAGCGTGGCGAACATCTCGGGCATCTGGCGCTCGTGCTCGATCACGCGCTGCAGCGTGCTCAGCACGAGTTCGCCGTCGCCCCCGGACAGGGTCAGCGCGCGCCAGGCGATCCGCAGACCGGCTCCGAGGGCGGCCTCGTCGGGGCCGTGCCCGGAGACGTCGCCGACGAGCAGGTGCAGCGAGCCGTCCGCGGCCTCGATCGCGTCGTAGAAGTCGCCACCGAGCAGGGCCCGGCGCCGACCGGGCAGGTAGCTCGAGGCGATCCGGATCGAAGGGTCCTCGACGATCGGGTGCGGGACCAGGCCGCGCTCCAGGCGCGCGTTCTCATCGGCGTGGATCTCGGCGACCCGCAACTGCTGGGCGACCTCCTCGGCGTGGCGGCGGCCGACCGCGTAGCGGATCCCGCGCGCGAGCAGGCCGCTGTCGACCCGGCCCTTGACGAAGTAGTCCTGGGCTCCGGCATCGACGGCCGCCTCGCCCGCCTCCTCGTCGTCGAGCCCGGTCAGCACGATCACGGCGATCCGCGGCGCCACGGCCCGGACGCGCCGGACCGTGTCCATCCCGACCATGTCGGGCAGCCCGAGGTCGAGCAGCACGCAATCGATCTGTCCGGGGAGCCGGTCGAGCCCTTCGCGCAGGGTGCGCGAGCGGACGAGGCGGACGTTCAGCGCACTGTCGGCCAGCAGGTCCTCGACGAGCAGCGCATCGCCGTCGTCGTCCTCGATCAGCAGCACCACGAGCAGTTCGGGCGCGACCCCCACCGGCGGCGGCTCGAACTCGCGAGCCGATCGGGGCGC
>Ga0208478_1000498_pt1 | contig 13586 bp, 11 predicted proteins | sample NGESurdeep072012_5_FD_184462 | JGI IMG/M metagenome (GOLD analysis project Ga0208478, IMG submission 184462) | Arctic peat soil microbial communities from Barrow, Alaska - NGEE Surface sample 415-2 deep-072012 (SPAdes) | ecosystem: Environmental > Terrestrial > Soil > Wetlands > Peat ... | reverse complement strand
ACCCAGACCGTTGCCTCAACCCCGATCCCAAGTGCCATGAAACAAGCAATCGCAAAGCTCAACTTCGGATTTCAGGCTTAGCGTGCTGCGCTTTGGCCAGTCCCAACCCACCGTGCTTGAGATTTGCGCCGCCACCGACCGACGCACCCCTACCGCCTTGCACGCCATTCGCTCCCGCTACCGGCAAGTCCTTGAGCGCGTGCTGCTGCGCCACTATCCCGGATGGAAACTCGACTCCGTCAGCAGCCGTGCCGACCTGGAACACTCCTGCAGTGCGGTTTACACCCGCGGCCTGCTGCGCATGGGCCAATCGGCGTCGACGTCGAGGAGACCCAGCCCTCGATCGACGCCGCGCTCACCTTCAGCATTCTCTGGATGGATCGCCAGCGCCAGCAGCTTGCCGGTCGCGCTCACGTCGAGGGTTTGAAGCTCTTCCTGCACGCGGGGCGCGCCGAGATCGTCCGCCAGCGCATGGCGCACCTCAACCGCGATACCGCCAGATGGCAACTCTTCGAACTCGACGAGCGCGCCGAAACCTGCTCGCCTCTCGATTGCGATGAATCCGGCAACATCGTCACCCGGTTGGTTCGCGCCGTCGACGTTCCCGCCGCCCATGCTCGTTTCGCAGCATCCATCGCTCGCGTGCAAACTCTCGCCCTCGACTGCGAAGCTCACGTCGAATCACAGAGTGAGATTGTCTTCCGCCGGCACGGCCTGGAATTCGCCCGAGTCCGCATGGCCCTGGTGCCAGGCTCTTTCCGCAATGACGAAGTGATCACCTTCGGGCTCTGGCCCGCCGAATACTTGCTCGATGAATCGAACGAAACTTCCTTCCGCGAACTGGTCACCCGCCTCGCCGAGCACCGTCAGGCTCATGGCAGCCAAGGCGATCCGATATTCCGTATCTGCCCCGAGCGCTGGCTGGAATCGTTGATTATCCGCGATGTTCGCGCTATCGACGAGCGCCTCGATCAGCACTTCGTCTACTCCCAAATTCCGGCCTTCGCCTCCGCCGACCGCGCCATGATCGAAGTCCTCACCTGCACCCTCGATGGACGCCTCGCCATCCTCGAATTAAAGGCCGACGAGGACATTCATCTTCCGCTTCAGGGCCTCGACTACTGGGCCCGCGTACATTGGCACCAGCAAAATGGAGGCTTTCTCCGGAACGGCTACTTTGCCGGACGCGAGCTCTCCGACGCGCCGCCCCTGCTCTATCTCGTCGCGCCTGCGCTGCGCACCCATCCTTCGACCGACGTTCTTCTGCGCTACCTCTCCCCGCAAATCTATTGGTCGGTAGTGCAAGTCGACGAACGCTGGCGAGAAGCAGTGCGCGTGGTCAACCGCAAACACCCAAGAATCTCAACCACGGATTTACACCGATGAACACGGATCATTTTGAATCAAAAACGGGCGCCACGGGGTTGAAACACTCAGCCATCAGGGAAGCGATTATCGGTTCCTTCTACGACGTCTACAACGAACTGGGACACGGCTTTCTGGAATCCGTCTACCGCGAGGCGCTCGCCGTCTTGCTCGCCGAACGCGGACAGAACGTCGAGCAAGAAAAGACCGTCACCGTCAGATTCCGCAATAGCATCGTGGGGATCTTTCGAACTGATCTTCTAGTCAACAATGTGGTGATTGTTGAACCAAAATGCGCCCGAGCCCTCGATTCGGTGCATGAAGCGCAGTTACTGAACTACCTGAAAGCCACCGAGTTCGAAGTCGGCATGCTGCTCAATTTTGGCACCCGTCCACAGTTTCGCCGCATGCTTCTGGACAACGTGCATAAGCAGCCGAAAGTCGCATCGCTTAGCGGTCACGCGGGTGATAGTGAAAGTCCGAAAAGACCTAAGATAATCCGTGTCGATCCGTGTAAATCCATGGTTAAGACGGTTTTACTCCACCCTCGAATGCTCTAAACTTCCAATAGTCCCCCGCCGTCTCGCTCAAATCCCCCGCTGGCTTCTCGCCCTTGAAGACGCGCGACACACCCCGCACCACGCGCCGCATCGGTAACTCTCCCTTGCTGTCCGCCAGGAACAGCTCGCCGGTTTTCACCGTGCGGTAGTACCAGCGTTTCAGCAATGCGAGATGCTCCATCCACTCCAGCGCGCTCTGCATCTTCGGCAAGTCCACCGCAGCCAGCGCCTCGCTGATGCGCGCTTCCATCGACCGCGGTCGCTCCTGCATACGTGCCGCTTCGGACTTCGAGGCCAGGTCCAACCGCACCGGATCGGCGATCCGTCCCGCCGCAATCTTGAATAGCGCCACCGAATCCGCCTCTGCCGGCGGCTGGATCATCACTCCATTCAGCTCGTCCAATCGGCGCACGATCTCCGGCAACTGGGCGGTTGCCGACTTCACTTTCTCCAGCCGGACATGCAACGTCGCTGCGCCTTCAAAATCGAGATTTGCCGAAGCATCATCGCGCTGCCGCCCGATCTCCCGCACCAGCGATTGCCCGCCACTGGCGAAATATTGCTGCACCCGCTCCACCTCGGCCGCGTACTCCTCGTCCGTGCAGCCCTTGAAACAAGGCGCCAGGCACATCTTCATTTCCGAATAAATGCAGCCAGGAAACGCCGGGTCGGGATTGAGGTCGTCGGTGCAGCGCCGCATCTTGAAAAAATCGAGCGAGTCGTTGGCAAACTTCTCCGCCGCCACGCGTGTCGGGAACGGCCCGAAGTACTGCGAGTTACTTTTGCGTCCGCTGATGCGCGTCGTCACTGTCGCGCGCGGATACGGATTGTCGAGAATCAGCTTGACCAGCGGCGCAAATCGCAGCCGCAAGCGCTCGCCGTACGTTTTGGGAAACTCACGCCGAATCGTCTTATAGAGGAGCAGCGATGCCTCGAAGTCGGAGCCTGTCGCCGTCCACTCGACGGCGTGCACGCGATCGCGCAGGTTGAGTTTGCGGCCCTGTCCCTCAGCGGCGCCCAGCATTCGCTGCAGTCTCCGCCGCAAGTTCGCCGTCTTCCCGATGTAGGGATCAGTGCCTTCGTCTCCGCGCAACACGAACACCGCCGCCCTCGCCGGAGCAGCAGCAAACAGTTCAGTATCATGTTCGGGCAAAAACTCCACGGGAGGATTCTAGTAGATAGGGGTTCGTGAGTATTGGAAAGAACTCCAAGATCGCAGTAACTTCATCTGCTGTTTTCCGGTGATGGACGCGAAAGAAGTTACGACATGACCGCAACTCCAGCACGAAATCGCGGTTTGCCGCTAATTCCTAATTCCTAATTCCTAATTACTTTCCTTCTTTCCCCTCACCTTGATCCTCGCCGGCGCTTCAATTGGCTGGAAGTGCGCTTTCTTCGAGTGCAGCCGGAAGTCGAGGCCCTCCATCTCCACCTTCTTGCACATCTCATGCAGTCGCGAACGCATGCGCTCTCCAATGCGATCGCCCAAAGTCTCGCGCCGTGCCGCGCGGTCCGCCGCCGAGTAGCCGCGCGAGTTGTCGTCCTCCCCGCGCGCCTGCTCCGGCTTGTCCGGAAAGTTAGTGGTGATGATGGTCGTCCGGTTGTTGTTGTAGCGGCTGTTCAGAATGTAGTTGACGGTGTCGAACACCCACTCGGTGCTCCTCACGGCCCCTAGCTCGTCGAGCACCAGTACCTCGGCGTCGAACACCGGCCGCAGGATTCCCATCTCCGTCGCTTGTACCGAAGAGTTGAACGAGTTCTGGATCGACTTCAGCAGTTCACGGTAATCGCAGAACAGGCAGGGCACGCCCTTGTCATGAATCAGCGCCTTCAGGATTCCCACCGCCAGATGCGTCTTGCCCACGCCCACCGAGCCCACAAACAGCAGCCCGGTTTTCTCCGTGGGATACTCTTCCACGAACCGCCCGGCGTACAACTTCGCTTTGGCCAAGCTGTGCTGGTCCTTGTCGTCCTGGTCGCACTTGAACGTGCCCAGATCGCAGTGCTCGTAGCGCGGAGGGATCTTGGCCGCCGCCAGCAGCCGCTCGCCGCGGCTCTTCAGCCGACAGTCGCAGCGCACCACCTCGCGCTCTTTGCCGCGCGTAATGCTGCGCCATCCGGTGTCATTACAGATCGCGCATGGGGTTTCGTCTTGAGTATTCACGCCACTCATCCTGCGTTCGTTTGAAGCTCGACTCTACTGCCCCGCCAGCGAAGGCGCAAGCACCGCGCCGCCCTTGCACCAGCGAGCGTGCACTCCGCGATTTGCGGCATTCAGAGTAATCACTCTTCGAAGTACCCCCGAAAAGTTGTATGCACCAACGTCCCATCCTCGCATCGAATAAAACTACTGTAACCATCCCCCCGCGCCGATATCATCAGCGACATACTTTATGGACCGTTATCTTTGTATTCATTGCCATTTTTATCAGCCGCCCCGGGAAAATCCCTGGCTGGAAACCATCGAGCTCCAGGAATCCGCCTATCCTTATCATGACTGGAACGAGCGCATCACCGCCGAGTGTTACGCTCCCAACGCCGCTTCCCGGATCCTGACCCCCGACAACCGCATCATCCGCATCGTCAACAACTATTCGCGAATCAGCTTCAACGTCGGCCCCACGCTGTTGTCCTGGATGGCCAACCGTGCACCCGACACTTACCAGGCCATCCTCGACGCCGACCGCGAGAGCCAGCAGCGTTTCTCCGGCCACGGTTCCGCCATCGCGCAGGTGTACAACCACATGATCATGCCGCTGGCCAGTCGCCGCGACAAGCAGACCCAGGTGGTCTGGGGCATCCGCGACTTCGAGTACCGCTTCAATCGCGCGCCCGAAGGCATGTGGCTGGCCGAGACCGCCGTCGACATCGAGACCCTCGAGGTGCTCGCCGCCAACGGAATTAAGTTCACCATCCTTGCCCCGTCGCAGGCCAGGCAGGAGCGGAGCATCGGCACCGTCAGGTTCAAGAACGTGGAAGGCGCCAAGATCGATCCCACCCGTCCCTACGTCTGCAATCTCCCCTCGGGCCGCAGCCTCAACTTGTTTTTTTACGATGGCCCCATCTCCCGCGCCGTCGCTTTCGAAGGACTGCTTTCCGATGGCGAACGTTTCGCCAGCCGCCTGATCAGCGGTTTCGCCGAAAACCGCCGCTGGCCCCAGCTCATGCACATCGCCACCGACGGCGAAACTTACGGCCATCATCATTTCAAGGGTGAGATGGCGCTCTCCTACGCGCTGCACCACATCGAAACCAAGAAGCTTGCGAAGCTGACCAACTACGGCGAGTACCTCACCATCAATCCGCCGACTCATGAGGTCGAGATCGTCGAAAACACCGCCTGGAGCTGCTCTCACGGTGTTGGCCGCTGGAACACCGACTGCGGCTGTAACTCCGGTGGCAAGCCGGGCTGGAACCAGGCGTGGCGCGCGCCCCTGCGCAAGGCACTCGATCATCTGCGCGACAGCCTGGTCGAGCCCTACGAAACCAAGGCCGCGGAGCTGCTGCTCGATGCCTGGCAGGCCCGCGAGGACTACGTCAACATCGTGCTCGACCGTAGCGAGTCCACCTTAACCAACTTCCTCGCCACCCACGCCCGTCGCGGGCTTTCGGAACCCGAGATCGTCACCGTGCTGTCGCTGCTCGAAATGCAGCGCCACGCAATGCTGATGTACACCAGTTGCGGCTGGTTTTTCGATGAGTTGTCGGGTATCGAAACCGTGCAAGTCATCATGTACGCCAGTCGCGCCCTGCAACTCGCCCAGAAGCTCTTCCCCGACCATCACGAGCAGACCTTCCGCGAGCTGCTGCAGTCCGCCAACAGCAATCTCCCCGAGTACGGCGACGGCGCCCAGGTTTTCGACCGATGGGTGAAGCCCGCGCAGGTTGACCTTGCCGCCGTGACCGCGCACTACGCCATCGCCTCCATGTTTCATCGTCCCGGCGACGGCGACCTCATCAATTGCTATGAGATCAAGCAAATCGACGATGTCCGCCTCGAATCAGGTCGTGCTCGCCTCGCCATCGGCACCACCAGCGTCCGCTCCCGGGTCACCCGAGAGCAGCAGGATGTCAGCTTCGGCGTGCTTCACTTTGGCGATCACAACCTCATGGCCGGCATCCGGCTCTACTCGGGCGAGGCCGCATTCCGGGCGATCGTCCGCGAACTGCGCGAGCCCTTTCATTCCGCCGACCTTCCCACCGTGCTCCGCCTCCTCGATCGGCACTTCGGCGCAACGTACACCCTTAAGTCGCTCTTCCGCGACGAGCGCCAGAAGGTCGTAAGCAAACTACTGGGCTCCACCATGGCCGAAGCGGAGGCTGCGTACGCCAAGATTTACGAGAACCATGCTCCCCTGATGGGTTTTCTCAGCGGTATGGGAGCGCCCCTTCCCAAGATGTTGCACCAGACCGCTGAGTTCGTCCTCAACACCGCGTTACGCAAAGAGTTCATGGCCGACCAGCTCGACCTCGAGCGCGTCCAGACGCTACTCGACACCGCCGCCCGCGAAAAAATCCAGTGGGACGAAGCCTGGCTCGGCTATGCTCTCACCAAGCGCTTTGGCCGCATGGCCGACGATCTGGCCGTCAGGCCGCGCGAAGATTCGCTTCACCGTTTCAACCTGGCGGTTGATCTGGTGCGCTCGTTGCCCTTCGCAGTCGATCTCCGGCGCGTGCAGAACGTGTATTACCAGCTCCTGCAGCACGTTTATCCGGTCGTCTTGAACGAGGCCGACGAAGCTTCGCAACTCTGGATTACCGAATTCACCGCGCTCGGCCAGAAGCTTGGTGTCTGTGTCGATCCCCCGCCCGCTGCGGTGCCGTGACCCCGAAAATCCGCGCCCAAGTCCCCTTTTTGCGGATTTTCTTGACATGCGGCCCTTTTCGCAGCTAAATATTCCCCGCCACCGTTAGCCACCTCGTGAGGAGCCATCATGAATAAAGGGGACCTGGTTGAGAAAATTGCAGCTTCCACGGGCATCACCAAAACCAGCGCTGCTGCCGCCATCGAAACTCTGATCGACGCCATCACCTTCGCGCTCAAGAAGGGCGATCGCGTCACGCTCGTCGGTTTCGGAACGTTTTCCGTCTCGCACCGCAAGGCCCGCAACGGCCGTAATCCGCAGACCGGAGGCGTCATCAAGATTGCCGCGCGGAAAGTCGCCAAGTTCACTCCTGGTGTGGAACTCAAGAAGCACGTCAACAAGAAGTGAGCATCACTGCCTTGGTTCGCGGATCCGTGCAGAGGTTTCGTTGCTGATGGTTGGCCGGCTCTACGCCCGTCCTTCGTTCCGCTCGTCGAGATATAGCAGGTAGTCAGTCGACAATGGTTCTTTGCCCAACAGCCGCAGCGTCACCTGCCCCCGATGATAGGTGGAGTGATTCACCAGGTGACGCATCTGATCGACCAGGGGATAGCTGAACTTTTCGCCGTGAAAGTTGATGTATTCCACCGGTTGCTGCAGGAGTTGTTCATTCAGTCGATCGATGAGGTGCTGCTGATCAGTGCGAACTTCATCCCAGAAAGCCCGCAGCGCCGCGAGGTCGGCGAAATTTTCGGGCAGCGGCAAAGCTGATGGGTACACCCCTCTCCAGCGCTGCGGATACAGCCACTGAACGACGAAGATGTGGACCAAGGCTCCCCAGAGTGAGCCGAAGCTCCCACCCAGATCTCGCCTCACCTCATCAGGGGACACCGAGGCAACGACCGACAATACGCGATCATTCGCCCAGCGATTGTAGGCGTATAGTGTGCGGATCGATTCAAGTTCCAAAGCTCATCTCCAACCCCGTAGTCCTGAGCACAGACCCGGGGATTTTGTATTTCTTGCTCACTTCAGTTTTATCCAAGCCCTCGGCCATAATCCACGGTTGTTTTTAACCCAAGCCTTATCCGTGCAATCCGTGTAAATCCGCGGCTGCCTTTGCTTGTGACTTGCATCCGATTGCCTCCCCGTGAATCCAATATTCTGCAGCGCAACATCCGCAGGTTGCCCCGATTGCGGCCATTCCGGTACAATCAAGGTTTGCAACAAGCGAGTTAGGGAGTCCCATGAAGGCAGCCATCCATCCGGTTTACAACGAAGTGCGCGTGCATTGCGCGTGCGGCAACGCATTTATGACCCGTTCGACCCACAAGGGCGACGTCAGCGTGGAAATCTGCTCCGCCTGCCACCCGTTTTTCACCGGCAAGCAGAAGTTGATGGACACCGCCGGACGAGTCGAGCGTTTCCGCCGCAAATACGCCAAGTCCGACGCTGGCAAGGCCGAAGCCGCCAAGGCAGCCGAAGCCGCTAAGGTCGCCGCAAAGTAGTTGCCGTTTCTTAGGTTTACCCAAGCCTCCGCCCCGGCGGAGGCATTTCTTTTCACCTCGTTGCCCCACTTGTCACAGAACAACTAAAGTGCCGATCATGGAACTTCGCCCGGCGCCCGTCATCTATAGGGAGGCAGCCCACCGCGACTTCCACAGTTCTGCGGTCAGGCAACTTACTCAGGAGCGTCTTTTCATGTTTGTCGTCACTGGAGCCACAGGAAATACCGGCAGCGCTGTCGCCGACACACTTCTTCAGCTAGGTAAGCAGGTCAAGGTTGTCGTTCGTGACGATGCGAAAGGCGAAGCCTGGAAAGCCAAGGGCGCGCAGGTCGCCATTGCCGACCTCGACGATTCCGCCGCGTTAACCGCCGCCCTGAAGGGTGCCGAAGGCGCGTACATCATGCTTCCTCCCGTTTACGGAGCGCCCGATTTTCTCGCCGCCGGGGCCAAACTCTCTGACGCGATCGCCCGCGGCATCAAAGAGAGCGGCGTGCCCTACATCGTGATGCTGTCGTCCGTTGGAGCTCAGCACCCCGACGGCACCGGTCCCATCCGCAATCTGCACTATGCTGAATCCGTCATTCCGAAAGCCGCGCCCAACGCCACGTTCTTGCGCGCGTCCTACTTCATCGAGAATTACGCCCCGGTACTCGGCGCTGCCGTCGGCGGAGGCGTCCTCCCCAGCTTCTTCCCCGCCGACTTCCGCCTCCCGATGAACGCCACCCTCGACATCGGACGCATCGCCGCCGACCTGCTCCTGCACCCCGCTCCCGGACTCCGCGTCGTCGAGATGGAAGGCCCTGCACAGTACAGCCCTGCCGACATTGTCGCCACGCTCACCACCCTGCTTGGCAAGCCGGTGAACGTCCTCGAGTTGCCGTTGGCCGCTGTCGTCCCTGAATTCACTAAGCTTGGCTTCACCGAAGACGTCGCCAAACTTTTCGCCGAGATGTACGCGGGAATCCTGAGCGGCCACGTCTCCGCCCCCGCCACAGGCGAGCACCGCAAGGGCACGGTCACCCCGCAGGAAGTGCTGGCGGGCTTGCTGAAGGCGATCCCAGCGAGGGCGTAGGCCAGCGCCGCAAGCGGTTACAATTGAGTCTGTGCCCAAGTTTTTCGACAACCCGGCCGAGCGCGTCGCCCCTCCCGGCGTCCGCGTCCCCGCGTCCGTAACCCTCGGCACCGTCGAAATCCGGCCCGCTACCGTCCTCGCGCCCATGGCCGGCATCACCGACACCGTCTTCCGCCGCTTCATTCGCAACCTCGGCGGATGCGGCCTCATGATGACCGAGTTCACCTCCGCCGACGGCATCATCCGCCACAAAGACAAGAAGGCCAAGCGCTACCTCACCTTTTACGGCGACGAGCATCCCATCTCCGCGCAGCTCTTCGGCAGCGATCCGAAAACCCTCGCCGAAGCCGCGCACATCGTGCAAGACCTCGGCTTCGACCTCGTCGATCTCAACCTCGGCTGCCCCGCGCGCAAGGTCGTCACCTGCAACGGAGGCTCCGGCCTGCTGCGCAATCTGCCGCTCATCCAGAACATTTTCGAGTCAGTCCGCGCCGCCGTGACCGTGCCCTTCACCGTGAAATTCCGCGCCGGATGGAACGACAAGGAAGTCGTCCACGTCGAGCTCGCCAAGATGGCCGAAGCCTGCGGACTCGCCGCCGTCGCCCTCCACGCCCGCACCCGTGAGCAGGGCTACTCCGGCCAAGCCTGCTGGGAGTGGATCGCCGCCGTGAAAGACGCCGTCAAGATTCCCGTCATCGGCAACGGTGACATTCGCTCGCCCGAAGACGCCGCCGCCATGGTCGCCGAAACCGGATGCGATGCCGTCATGATCGGCCGCTCCGCCGCCAGCAACCCGTGGATCTTCCGCCAGATCGAGCAGTACACCGCTACCGGCCGCTACGACACGCAAACCGAGGCCGAGCGCTACCGCATGATCCGCACCTACTTCACCATGCTCCACGAGGAGCAGGTCCCCGGTGCGCCCGGCAAGATGAAGCAGTTCGCCGCCTGGTTCACTCACGGCGTCGCCCACGGGGCCACGCTCCGTAAAGCCATCTACGAGTCCCACAACGAAGCCGAAATCCTCGCCGCGGTCGATCGCTTCTTTGAAAACCTGCTGGCCGGAAAGCTGGCAAGTTCCCCATCTGGACCCTCCGAAGCGGCCCCTTCACCCCTGGAGTTGACCTCGTCTGCTAGCCTTTAGTCGCGCGCCTGCGCACGAAAGGACGGCCCTCCCGTGATCCCACTTCCGTCTCGCATTTCGCAACCGGCGCTGCTGCTGGCTGCCCTCGCGTTGGCTCTCGCTCCCTCTGCTCGCGCCGCCGTGAAGCTCCCCAACATCCTCAGCGACCACGCCGTGCTGCAGCGCGACGCCCCCCTCCACATCTGGGGCTGGGCGGACCCCGGCGAGAGTGTCACCGTGACATTCCATGATCAGCAACGATCGGCCGCTGCCGACCGACTTGGCCATTGGGAGATTTATCTAGCGCCCGAGCGCGCCGGCGGGCCGTTTGAACTGCGCGTCGCCGCCGCCAACACCATCGTTCTGTCTGACATCCTCATCGGAGACGTGTGGTTTGCTTCCGGCCAATCCAATATGGAAATGCCTCTCGAGGGCTTTCCCGGACAATCCGTGGTGAAGAACGCTGCCCAGGAAATCGCTACCGCCGACCAACCCAACATTCGCCTCCTGCTCATTGGCGAGAAGGCCTCCAACTATCCCCTACCCGACCAACCCGCCACCTGGACGCTCTGCACCCCAGCCACCGCTACCAAGTTTTCGGCCGTGGCCTATCTCTTCGGACGCGAGATCCAACAGCGCGAGCATGTTCCCATCGGCCTCATCGATTCCACCTGGGGCGGGAGTCCTGCGGAAACCTGGATCAGCCTCGACGCCATCTCCGCTGACGCCTCGCTCATGCCGGTTTTTGCAGTCTGGTCGGCGCTCGCCGACCAGCAGCAGGACTTGCCCGCCGTGTTGAAAGCCGAGGAGCGCGAAGCCGCAGCCGCCAAGCTGGCCGGCCGCCCTGTGGAATTTCACTGGCACCCCGATCTCGATTCATGGAGGCCAGCCGCACTCTTCAACGCCATGGTCGCACCGGCTACGCCCTTCGCCCTGAAGGGCGTCATCTGGTATCAGGGTGAGACCAATAGCGGCCCCGACCGCAACCGTCTCTACCAGCGGGTCTTCTCCACCCTCATCAGCGATTGGCGCAGTCAGTGGCAGATGGGCAACTTCCCCTTCTTGTACGTCCAGATCTCCGCCTACCAGGCCGATAGCGCCGGAGGCTGGGGGACCCTCCGCGATCAGCAACGGCGCACCCTCGACCTCACCAACACTGCCATGGCTGTTAGCTTCGATGTCGGCGACGCCGGGAACATTCACCCCTCCGACAAGCAGACCGTTGCCGCTCGACTAGTTCTGGCCGCTCGTGCTCTCGCCTATGGCGAGGCCGTCGAATACTCCGGCCCGCTCTTCCAACAAGCGGCTGTCGAAGGCGCCGGACTGCGCATATGGTTCAATCACACCGGCGGCAAGCTGGTTTCCAAGTCGCCCACCTTAACTGGATTCGAGGTCGCGGGCGACGATCACCATTTCGTAGCGGCCACCGCCCGCATCGAGCGCGATACGGTTTTCGTCAGCAGCCCGCAGGTCGCACAAGCCCGTTATGTTCGCTACGCCTGGGCCGATGTTCCTGACGCTACGCTCTACAACGCCGCGGGCCTGCCCGCATCCACCTTCACCTCCGAGTTCTGATGCAGCGCAGCTCGATCCACGCCACCGCGGAATCCGCGGCCGCCTCGGCCTTTGACGTTCAGCCTGGTATTCTCAGTGTCTCAGTGTCTCTGTGGTAGGTGTTGCTATTGCCTTTGACTTCCGCCGCTAATGCACATGCTCCGCGCTGGCATGCTTTAGCTCAAACTTCTTGTAGCTGATGGGCGTCAGCTCCGGCGAGTCTTCCTTGACGCGATACGCGGCGTCCATCCCAACTTTGGCGAAGCGCTGCACGGTCTTTGACGTTGGCCAGGTGATCTCGATCTGCGTGACCGTGGTCGCATCCCCCAGTCCGATGTGCTGTCGTATGGGATTGCCGCCAAAGCTGGACCCATATCCCACCGTGCGATAGATGTGTCGCGGCCCCGCAGGAGTCTCTGCCGTCACGTCGATGCGCGCTCCAAAGGCCGCGCGATTCGTGGAAACGCCCTGCAGTTCCAATGTGATCCAATGGCCGCCGTGTCCGGGGTTCTCAAACAGCACGCTCTGATACGTATCCCCCGGCAATGCGCCGCCGATCTCCTCGAAGATGTCTTCGTCGCCGTCATTGTCGATGTCGCCGAACGCGACGCTGTGCCCCTTCTGCAAGTGCCCGAAGCCGCCAGCGGTGGTCACATCTTGGAATTTCTTGCCACCATCGTTGCGGAACATGCGGTTGGGTAGCAGCGCTTCCAACTCCGAAGTGCCTGTTCCGATGTAGATGTCCAGCCAGCCGTCGTTGTCCAGGTCGCCAAAACTCGCGCCCATCGCCAGTATGGCGCGGTCCAGGTGCACCTGCTTGGTCACGTCCGTGAACGTCCCGTCGTGGTTGTTGTGATACAGCCGCGGCGTCTCCGCCTTATACGGCCTGCCCAGCTCGAACGCCCCGATGTCGTTCAGCGTGTCGTTGTAATAACCGGCGACAAATAAATCCGGCCAGCCATCATTGTCGTAGTCAAAGAACCACGTCGCGAAGCTGTGCAGTGGCTCTGCCACGCCCGCCTGCGCCGTCACGTCGGTAAACGTCCACCGCTCCGCCCGGGGATGCTTGGCATCGCGCGGCCCGTCGTTGCGGAACAGCATATTCGGCTGCCCCTTGCGCGACACATATAAATCCGGACGCCCATCGTTATTGAAGTCGCCCCACGCCACGCCCTTCACGAATCCCAATTCCGCCAGCCCGTTCGCCGCCGCCACCTCCGTAAACGTTCCATCGTGATTGTTATGAAACAACTGCGACGGATGTTTCTCGGCCCCCGTCGTCTCGTGCCCCACAAACAAATCCAGCCAGCCGTCGTTGTCGAAGTCCGCCCAAGCCGCCGTCTGCGTCGGATGCAACGACAGCAGCCCCGCCTTCTTGGTCACGTCCTCGAACGTCCCATCGCCGTGGTTGTGCAGCAGCGACATCGGATACTTCCCATGCTCCCGCCACCATCCTCCGCGCAGCACCAGCACGTCGGGATGCCCATCGTTGTCGAAGTCCGCCGCCACCAGGTTCAGCCCGCCGACTTCGCCAGTGAGCCCCGCTTCCTTCGTGCGCTCTGTGAACGTGCCGTCGCCGTTGTTGTGAAAAAACCGCAA
>Ga0208478_1000497_pt1 | contig 13653 bp, 26 predicted proteins | sample NGESurdeep072012_5_FD_184462 | JGI IMG/M metagenome (GOLD analysis project Ga0208478, IMG submission 184462) | Arctic peat soil microbial communities from Barrow, Alaska - NGEE Surface sample 415-2 deep-072012 (SPAdes) | ecosystem: Environmental > Terrestrial > Soil > Wetlands > Peat ... | reverse complement strand
GCGACGCCGGGCCCCTCAGGGGTTGACCGACTCGACGTCGCGCGTTCCGAAGTCGGCCGGGAGCGCGACTTCGAGCATCTCCAGGTCGGCGCTGTGGCCGAGCTCCCGGTGGCGCAGGCCTGGCGGCTGGTGCGCGCACGAACCGGCTTCGAGGCGGACCTTGCCGTGGCCTTCGTACTCGAACTCGATCCATCCCTTCAGCACGTACACCATCTGGAACGTGGTGTCGTGAAGGTGCGCCTTGCCCGAGAAATCGGCACCTTCCACGGCACGGATGACGTGGGCGACGACGCGGCCGTCCGTCGCCTTCCTGACTCCCAGGTCGCGATAGTCGAAGAAGGGACGCAGCCCGCGAACGAAGACGGCGTCCTTGGCGTGAGTCGCCACGAAGTCCTTGGCTGCCATGGGCTTGCTCCCGTTGGGTGGTGCCGACGAAAGGATGGATCCTGAAGGATAGCCGCCGGCGCCCGGCGCAATGCCTTGCGCGGACGGTCAGGCCGCCTTCCGACGGACGGGGAGCTCGCCTTCGATTCGAACCCGCTTGGTGCGCCCCGACGCGCCGCTCTTGATGGAGACGGCGGACTTGCGGCAACGGAAGTGGCCGGCAACGAGGGCAAGCAGTTCCGCGTTCGCCTTGCCGTCGACGGGCGGTGCCTTGAGCTGGGCCAGCCAGGTGCCGTCCTCTGCCTGCGTGAGAAGGCTGGCGCGCGAGCCCGGCTTGACCTTGATCGTGATGACGATCGCTCGCGCTGCCGCAGGCATGACAGGGTCAGGCCGCGCCCTGGCGCAGGCGCAACGACATGAAGACGCTGTTCGGATCCTCGACATAGTCGCCGAACGGTCCGCAATGCGTGAAGCCGAAACTCTCGTAGAGCCGCTGTGCCGGCTTGAACGCTTCCAGAGAGCCGGTTTCGAGGCTCAAGCGCTCATAGGCGCGCGACCCCGCGACCTCGATGATGTGGGCGAGGAGGGCCCGGCCGACGCCTCGGCGCCGGATCGCAACGGGAGTGCGCATGGACTTGACTTCGCCGTGGGTCCGGTCGAGTTCCTTGAGTGCGCCGCATCCGAGCAGGAGCGAGCCTTCCCAGGCCGTCCAGAAGGTGATCTCGGGCCGGCGCAGCTTTTCGAGATCGAGAGCGTGGACGCTCTCCGGCGGAGACAGCGAATGCATGCTCTGCAGGTGCTCGTCGAGCAGGGCGTGTATCTGCGGTCGGGAGAGGTCGTCGATCTCGATCTTCATGGAGACGCGCGCAAGATCGATGCGTTCGGTGGGAACGAGCGTCACATCCTAGCCCGAGGCGCGCGCCCACCGCACGATCGCGAAGACGATCCCCGCCACGTACAGCGCGCCGAACAGGGACTTGTTGTGCCGGGCCAGCCACTCGGGGAGGTAGATGTCGAAGTTCGCGCCTCGGTCCGCGGTGTATCGGGCGGCGACCGCCGTCAGGGGGCAGCTCCACGAGTGGAGCACGAGCACGGCGACTTCGACGCAGACGACGGCGGCCAGCCAGGCTGCGGTGCGGAAGTGCCCGAGCCAGGCGGCCAGGGGAATCGCAAGGATGCAGCCGGCGAAGAACGCCCAGATGACTGTGTGCGCAGACTTGATCGCCCTCAGTCTGGCGGCAGCCGGCGGGTCGGCCCGCTCGGGGTCAGCCATGGCCCGGCTCGACCTTCGGCGCTCCGGGATCGGGCCTTGGTGCCTGCGGCATGCTGTGCCACCAGATCTGGCACCTCTTGCAGAGATCGGCCTCGAACTCGGCCTTCAAGACACCGTCGAGGACCATTCGCGGCAACGGATCGCCCGGCTTGCGTGCCACCAGGTTCGTCCCGGTCGACTTCGCCCAGATATGGAAGAGCTCTTCCGAAGCCACCTGGTAGGTGACGTGCCAGTGGGCCATTCCGCTCGCGGGAGCGGAAGCGAGAACGTCGTAGTCGAGATGCACGTCTTCCTGGAGCTTCACCCGGCGCCAGTACTCGGCCAGCTGCAGGTGGCCTTGCTGCACCGCGAACGGCGTGTTCCGATACTCGCCGTCCGCGCTGAAGAGGGCGGCGAACATCGACTCGTCGCGTTGCTCCCACGCCGCCTTGTAGCCCTGCATGAATCTATCGATGTTCGTCATGCTCGCCTCTATCCTGGAATCTCGGCTTCGACCAGCTGGCCGAGGAGCGTCAGCGACTCTTGCCAGCCGAGATAGCAGGCCTCGACCGGAATGGCGCTCGGGATGCCTTCCTGGACGACGTTAAGGTCGGTTCCGCACGACACCCGGGACAAGGTGATCGTCGTCTGCATTTCCCCCGGCAGGTTCGGGTCGTCGAACCGGTTCGTATAGCGGATGCGTTCGTCGGGCACCAGCTCGACGTAGGTCCCGCCGAAGGCATGCTCATGACCGCTCGCGAAGTGGGTGAACGACATCCGGTAGCTGCCACCGACCCTGGCGTCGAGGTGATGCACCTTGCCGGTAAACCCGTTCGGCGCAAGCCACTTGGCCATGGCGTCGGCGTCGAGGAATGCGCGGTAGATCCGCTCCGCGGGAGCACGGAGCACGCGGTGAAGTCGTACGGTGTTCGTGGGCATATGAACTCCTGAAATCAGAGCAAGGGTTTCTGAGGACCTCCGAGAGCTCCAGCGAAGCCAGAAGGCCGAGCAGGTACGAGGCGGTCGGGTAAAGCCACATGGTCGGAAATCCTCGGAAGCGTCGCCGCGAGCGGAGCGGCGACGTAGCTCTCCACTCGAGCTTTCTTACGCCCGGGAAGGCACTGCGCGCTGAAGGATGGCCTTCGAGTCCTCGAATCCTATCGGCGCGGAGGTGTGTTCGTGAACGATCCGCGGGACGTGCCCCGTCGTGCGAAGGACCCAGGTGATCCGGTTCTGCATGGCGCGCAGCGGCCCGCCTTCGGCCGAGACACCTGCATAAGTGACGATCGCGCTGACCAGGGCCAGCTCGCGCCCGGCCGAGGTTTGCACTGCATCGAAACTCACCTTCACTCGCTCGCTGCCCAGGGAAGTGAACCAGCCCTCGACGGCCCTTTGCCATGCTGCTGCGCCTTCGTACGACCAGACTCCCCACGCATCGAACACGCGCACGCCGGGGTCGTAGAGGCGCATGAAGGCCTCGACGTCCCTGGAGAGCACCGCAGACTCGTAGGTTTCGAGAATTCGGGCGATCGACTTCTGGTCGTCACTCACTTCGACTCTCCTGAGGACAGGTCATTGCGCTTGCAGCTCGTGCTCGCTGGCCATGAATCGATCGCCGTTCGCGGCCTCGATTTCGTACTGCACGATCTTCCCCGACGCGTAGCCCTCGGCGATCCGGCCGCTGGGGCCCTTGACGAGCACGTGCGCACCCCGGGCGAACCGGACGATGGCTCCCGGGAACTCGCGGATGCGCATGACGAACGGTTCGCCGGGGATCTCGGGATCGCCATAGAGATCCTCGACGTCTCCTGCCATCGCCTGCAACGGAATTGATCCGGTGCTCGTGCCGGCCCTTCCGGGCATCCGCCCGCGCGATGCCGGAGGCCGCCGCCATTGGCGGACTGGAAGCATCCGGAGTCGTGCAGCCGACCATGGCAACGATCGACAGCACGGGAATCGCCCGGATCGGGTTGCGCACGCCAGGTCTTCCGGCCTGACGTTCGATTCGCACGGCGGCCGCAGGGTGTCTCAGCGTGTCGGGCATTCGCTCACGACGCGCGGTTGGCAGAACTGCTCCGGTAGCCGAGGATGCGAGCCGGCAGGAGCAGAACCGCACGGATGAGCGCGAACAGCGCTTCGAAGGTGATGCCCACCAGGCGGAACGGAAGCGACAAGAGCCACACGAATGGCCAGAGGACGAGCGCCAGCAGGGCGAGGGGCCAGCACAGGACGAACAGGATGCACCAACCGACGAGCACGAGCAAAGTCCTCATGGCAGCCTCATCGAAGGGTAAGGACCGCCTCTACGAACCGGCCCCGAGCCGGCGGGCCTTGACGTGGGAGACGACGATGGACCCCGACAGTTGTTTCATCGCCGGACTATAGGCCGCCGCCGCGAAAGACGCGCGGCTGTCCTGGCCCTGTCGTTGGAGATGGTCAGCCGCGTTCAACGGGCCGCCGGCCGCGGCCGCAGGGCTTCCCGCAACGCGGCGCTCATGTCTTGCGGCAGCGAGGCGACGCCTTTGATGACCATGGCGCCACCGTTTTGCCAATGCGTTTGGAAGGAAGCGAGCGGGGCTCCCGAACGCATATCGAGTGCGCGCAGATCCAGTACCACTTCCGTTCCGCCTTCGAGCAACGTCGCAGAACCGAACACCTTGACGACCGGGCCGAGCTCTCGAACCGTCACCAGCAGTACCCTGTCGGGCTTGGCCCGAGCCATCGCGGCGATCGAGAGCAGTTCCTCGTCCGTGGGTGCAACGGCCGAGGCGGCGCCCGGCAGGCGGCGGGTTTCGACCGACGCGAAGCAGTCGGCACTGGCGAAGAAGCCATCCAGGCCTTGACGGGCGGCCTCCTCGCGCAGCGCGACTTCCTTCTGGTCGGGCCGCCAGTTCGTGCTCAAAAGGGCCAAGGCCGAAAGACTCTCGCCGGGTTGCTGGCACACCGGCCCGGCGGGCACGGCGCCCGACATTTCGGTGCTCGTGGATGCGCAGCCGAGGAGCAGGAGACAGGGCAAGGACAACGCGAGGCAACCGGTCCGGTGCAAGCCCGGCGCGGCTCGAAGCGGGCTAGCGTTCGCCACGAGGGGCAGCCCACAAGGTGCGACGAGGCATTCGCGACGTCCTCTCGGTTCAGACGAGGAACTCCAGGTTCTGCGCCACCCATTCGGCACCGTTCGAGTAGACCTCGTCCTCGGCGCCGATGACCACGTAGTCCGGGTGGTCGACCTCCAGGTCGCCTTCCCGGGTCGCCAGCACGGCGGTCACGCCGACCGGCACCTGCACGAGCCGGCTGATGGCGTGCTTGCGGAACTCTCCGTGCGAGGCTTCGTCGTACGTGCGCTCGAAGATCTGCTTCTTGACCGGGGCCTCGGTGCCCGATTTGTCGATGACGATCACGTCTTCGCCCGGCCGGGCGGTGAGGACGCCCCACGGGGTCTCGAACGTCTCGTCATGCTCCGGTTCGCGAATGCGCACCGGGTTCTTCTTGCGTGCGAGACGAATGCCGCCGAAGCTCAGCGGGATATCCTTGCCGCTGGAAATGCGGATGCGCTTGTTCTGGGCGGGATTCATGTGAAGCGGTCAGGGTCCGGTCGCGACATATCCGAACGCCCAGTAGTGCTGCCAGGTGGTGAGCGTCGCCCGTTCGCCAAAGCCGGCAATCGACGCGCGCAGCTCTGCTTCGGCAGGGAAGTTCTTGAGCACGCGATGGGTCGAGCCGTCCTTGAGCCTGCGCAGCTGGAACGTATTCCCATCGGCGTCCGTCTCGTCGATGGGCGAGCTGCTGCCTTCGACGTAGAGATTGTCGAGCAGCACGACTTTCGCGCCGGGGTGGAGCAGCGCAGCGAGGTTGCCGAGGAATTCACGGCGTCGCGACTTGGGAACATGGGAGAACCAGAATCCGGCGAATGCCGCGTCGAACCGTCCCAGGTCGGGCGAGAGACGGTACGCGTCCCCCACGACGAATCTCGCCTTCGCCGCGGGGACTCGACTTCTCGCGATCTCCATCGTCTCGGGCGAGGCATCGACGCCGACCAGGCGTTCTGCGGCAGCAGCGATGAATTGCGTCCAGTACCCGGTCCCGCAGGCGACCTCGAGCACGGTCGCGTTCGCGAAGGCAGGCGCAAGCCACTGCTCGATGGCGCGAAGATCCGGCTGGCGCTCAGGCTTCAGGTAGACGTCGTCGTATTCCGGGGCTCGACTCGAGTAGTAGGACTCCATTTGCTTCGTCTCGGGGGACTCCTTGAGGCTCATAGCGCTTCAACGCCGATGCTCGTGGCCCAGGTGGCGCCGGTCAGATCCGGCGCCGCACCGCCTCTGCGGTGTCGGCGGGCGTCGTGTTGAGGCATATCTTCGCGTTCGGCGCCCGCGCGAGGAACGGAAAACCGAACCCCGTGAGGTTGGTCAGCACGGTCGCTGTCAGGAAGAGGCCGACCCAGCGGCCGAAGCGGACTCCGGCCATGAGACCTCCGACGACCACGGGTCCGGCGAAGATGCCGACCCCACTCAGCACGACATGGATCAGTGTGTAGAGGGGAAGATTGACAAACATGGGGGTCTCCTCTCTGCGGGGAATCGCAAGCTCGCGACGCGGCACCGGCCGGCATTGTCACCAGTTCTCCAAGATGACCGGCACGCCTGAGCGCACCGTATTGTGTATTTCAGCGACCGCATCGGTTCTGCGAATGAGCCCTTCGATCTCGACGGCCGATGCGGACGAAGATACCCTGGCTCTGTACCTGACATTCGTTGCAGCCAGGCCCACGCCAGGAAACTCCGCGCTTGCTTCGACCTCGACGCCCGCGATGGAGATGCCGAGGCTCCTGGCCTCGCGATAGAGATCGTTGCAGTAGCAGGTTGCCAGGGCCAGCATGAGGAACTCGCCGCCGTTGACGGTCGATCCGCCGGCGGGCTTACCCGGCACGGCCAACGATTGCTCGGCGCCTGCCGTTGCAACCGCAACCTCATGGCGCGAGCCGGAGTTCCGAACGACAGCGGAGATCTTCAAGAGAGTCCCGACAGAGGCGCTAGCCTCCGGCGCGCGTGAGCGCATGGATGACCGCGACGGCATACCCGAACACGAGCACCCACTTGAGCGTGGAGGACGTAGCCGACACGAAGTAAGGCCAGACGACACCGAAGCGCGGCATCGCGGTCAGCCACCAGTGAAACGCATTTTCCGCGGCGTCGAAGATCGCTGCAAGAGGTAGCGCCCAGGCTGCGGCGATGCGAAACGAGCGGGAGTACTGAACGAAGAGCCCCGAGCGCGAAGCGAGCAGATAGCCGAAGGTGCCGTAGCTCGCAAGCAGCAGAAAGTCGACCGGCAGATGAGAGCGATATCGGAGCAGATGATCCGGCGGCCAGGCATGGACCACTTGTGCGAAGGCCCTGGGGGTAAAGCCCAACTGGAGCGCGAGGACGCCGGGCTGCAGTGGCGCGAGGTACCACGCGAGACCCGCGAACAAGAGCAGCGCCGCAACGCCGGTGAACCATACGAGTCGCACGCTACGGGCTTCCCCCGTGTCTAGAGCCGATGGCAGGCGCGAGCAGCCCCAGAGCCTTTTGCCGAATTGACCTGAGACAACGGCTTCGCGGCTGCAACCTTGCCCGAGTTGGGCATCGCCGAGACCAAGGTGTCCGGCTGCTCGCAGCTGCCCGAGTTCGGCGCCTTGTTGTGCGCGTTTCCCACGTGGTCGCCGTGCATGTGGCTGACGAGGACGATGTCGATCTTGCCCAGCCGCGGATCGCTCGCGCCGGCGACGATGCGGCCCGGGTCGTAGAGGATGCGCGTGCCGTTCGGATCCTCGAAGACCAGTGCCCGGTCCTGCGGGCAGAACTCGCCGTCGATGCCGCCCAGCGGCGTCACCTTCACGGTCTGGGCCAGGACAGGAACGCTCAGTGCGGCAGCAAGAGCGCCCAGAGCTGCAATCCGGGTCGAACGATTCATGGAACTCCTCCTTCTGTTGTCTTGCGAAGAGCCAACCTACCGCCGTCGCTGCACGAGGGCAATCGCGCGGGGCGCGCCGAGGCCGCGCCTGCAGGCCCGATCTCAGTACAGCCGCGCCGTGTCGCCGCCGTCGACGGCGAGCACGGCGCCGTTCACGAACCGCGCCGCATCCGAGCACAGCCAGGTGATGGCGTTGGCCGTCTCGTCGGACTCGCCCAGGCGGTTCATGGCGGAATACCGCGCCGCCAGGACCCTGTAGCGTTCGGCGGCTCCCGGTGCGTCCGGGTTGACCATCTCAGACCGCGTGAAGCCCGGTGCGACCACGTTGATGCGCAGGCCCATCTGCCCGTAGTCGATGGCCGCGGATTTGGAAAGGCCGATGACGCCGAACTTGCTGACGCAATACGGCGCGTGGCCGATGTCGCTCGGCTTGAAGCCGTAGATCGACGAGACGTTGACGATCGCACCCGCGCCCTGCGCCAGCATGGCGGGGATCTCGTGTTTCATGCACAGCCAGACGCCCTTGAGGTTGACGTTCATGAGCGCGTCCCACTGCGCCTCTTCCACGTCCGCCACCGGCGTGCGCACCGGGCCGACGATGCCCGCATTGTTGACGGCGCAGTCGAGCCGGCCGAACCGGGCCAGGGTCGCCTGGACCATGGCCTGGATGTCGGTGCCCTTGCTGATGTCGGTACGCACGAACAAGCCCTCGCCGCCCAGCGCTTCGATCAGCCGCAACACCGATTCGCCCTGGTCCTTCCGGCGCGCCGCAATCACGACCTTGGCGCCCTCTCGGGCGAACTGCAGGGCGGTGGCTGCCCCCAGGCCGGCGCTGCCGCCGGTGACGAGTGCGACCTTGCCTTCGAGCGGCCTCATCGATTTCTCCTTGTTGTCAAAGTCAGCCGCCATCGGGCCTGAAGGCCGCGTAGGTGTGCTCAACGCACGGCTCTCCCCAAAGGGTGGGGTCAGGTGGCATTCTGGATCCCGAGCTCGACGATGCGTGCTGACACCGACCGTCCGTTGACGATGAGCTTACCCACCGAGATGAGCAGCCTGAAACGACGCGGACCGGCGTCGCCGCCGTGGACGATGTGATCACTGCCCCCGAGGAACGCGAGTGCCTCGGGACGCGAGAGGCCATGTGTGTCCGAGATGAGACCGACGCGAAGCACGCTGTTCGCTCGATGGAAGGGTTGGGCGTCGCCGCAGCCCGCCTGGCTCAGGCTCTGGCGCGAAAGGCCGACAGATGGTTGGCAAGATGCATGGCGTGGGCCAACTCGTACTCCTGCTTGTTCAACTCACCGTATGCGAAGTGAGGCCGCAGTGGCTGCGACCAACGAAGGAACTTCTGCATGGATGCGCGCAGGCGCTCGAGGGCCTGCGCGGAGTCCGCGTTGCCATCCAGGACCGGAGCGCCTGGAATGGGTTCCGCCAGGTCGTGCGTCATGCGGCCACGCCAGGAGAAGACGCCGATCGCAGCCGAGCCGAGCGTGTGCTGAAACAGCCTCGACTTCGACTCGGGGAATCCAATCATGGAGTACTCGATGCTTTGGGCACAGTGGATCAAGGTCTGCGCCCAGTTCCAGGCGGCGCCGGAGATGAGGTCCTTGGCCTCAGCGAGCCGCGCGAGTTCTTCTCCCGCCGCCGCCAGCGATGGGAAGCGGAGTTGCCGATCGTCCGTGGAGTCTCCCTTGCAGCCCGCAAGGCCACCTGAGACGAGAACCGCACTGACACCCGCGGCTGAGACGAGAAACCTTCGGCGGGCATCATCGACCGTTCGCTTCACGATGGATGGCGACGGTGCGCTGCCTCGTTCGTTTCGCATGTGTCGCCCCATGATCAACTAGTAGCGTGGGCCCTGCGGCAGGTTGTCGGTGATCTCGTAGTAGTCGCCTTTCTCCGCCACGAAGATGTGCTTCTCGAGATGCGTCGAGGTAGGCGCGTCGAATGCACCCATGGCGACGGCGATCCAATCCCTCGCGGGGGGATCCCAGAACAGGGACGAACCGCATGTCGAGCAGAAACCCCGCCGCACGTGTGCGGACGATGGGTACCACGCCAAGTTCTCCTCCCCCGTGACGACAAGTGCCGCCCGCGGCACGTTGGTAGAGGCAAAGAAGTGCCCGGATTGCTTTCGGCACTGGACACAGTGGCACGCGTCGGGAGCGCGCAACTCTGCAGCGACGGTGAAGCTCACGCGGCTGCAGAGACAGGATCCCCTCCTCAATTCCGACATTTCGAATACTCCCGTATCCCTCTTTTCACTGGGGTCGAGCCCCGATGCTCATCCTGCCTGCGATCGTCGGATCAGGCGTCGACACGCGTCTCAGCGCGTAAGAAACAGGATGCCCAGCACGACCACGGCTGCCCCGATGACGTTGACGACCGCGATCCGCTCCTGGAACAGGATGGCGGACACGAGCACGACCAACGCAATGCTCGCTCCTGCGAACGCCGGATACGCGACCGCCAGCTGGAGCTCGCGCAGAGCTGCGGTGAACAAGTAGACGTTCACGGCGCCGAGCGCCAGGCCGAGCGTGAACAGCGAGCCCCAGACGAGATCGTGCGCCCGCGCAGAGATCCCCTTGAAGACCACATACGCGGCGACGTTGAAGGCGACGGCCAGGCCGAGCAGAATGAATCTCACTTCGCATCGCGATCGGTTCGGGACACGGCCGTCGCCGGGGCCGGCTTGCGCAAGCTAGGCTCGCCTTCCATCGCACAGAGGAATGTCATGAGACGTGTCGCCGTCGCAGTTCTCGATGGTCGTCGATCCGATAGGCTCGGGCTACGGTATCACGCACCACATTGTCGGCAGCGACGTCAAGCAGATCACGATGACGTTGCAAACGCCGCTCGACGGCAACGAGACGCCCTTCCTCATCGGCGGCAAGCCGAGATGGCGGGGTCAGGCTGCATTCTTCATCCAGAAGCTGGCCATGTAGGCGACCCAAAGGCCCACCAGCAGGAGGAAGCTGATGGCGAAGACCGTAAAGCGATGGCTCACCTTGTTGTACGTGCATGAATGAGGCTGTGGACGAACCGCAGCCCGACGTACAACCAAAGCCCGAGGACAACCAATCGGGCACCTGGTTCGTGGCCAAAGCGATCGCCGCGAGTGCATAAAACAGCACCGAGGCTTCAAACAGATTGCGAAAGTTGTCTGCGGGCTGAACCGCATGAAACGTGGAGGCCATCACCAGCGAGGTGGAGGCCGCCTGGGGAGTGAGGCGTCTCGAACGTATTTCACCGATCCGCACCATCAGCATTCGAGCTCCGACGACGAAGACGATCACGACATGGCCGTGCGAGCGGCGACCAATTGCTGAGGATTGTTCATGGCTGGCCTTTGGAGCGTCCGCTCGATGGACAGGTCAGGCGTCTGCTTCATGGCGGGCGTGCCTGGTATGGGGCGGAAAGTACCACCAGCTTGCCGCGACAGCCAGCCCGAAGAGGGAATAGGCGAGCGTGAAGACCCACGGGGGCGCCTCGTAGTAGAGGAAGCGCTGTAACCAGTGCTCGACAAAGCTGCCTGCGTAGGTTGTCGCGTAAGACCGGGCACGAAGCCACATTTCCAGCGACGTGAGTGGGCAGACCGCTCCGACCCAAGCCTCCGCTACGACCACCGCGATGGCCACCAGATGCGCAAGCCTGAACCAGAGGCGATTGACCCACTGCCAACCGCTGAGGTTGCCGCCGATGATGACGACGAGCCCAGCAACGACAAAGATCGCGATGCCCGCATGCAGCACCAGCACCGCGTTGGCGAGTAGCTGATACGCCTGAGCGTCGTGCATGCGTAACCTCCATGGCCCCCAGGGCAGACCGCCCGAAGGCAGGCTACCTCGCCTTGGCCGCCTTTGCCCTGAACACCTCCTGGAGATAGTGCTCGGGAGGATGCTTGTCGCACGCGGTGACGGCCTGGCCGAAACGAGAGAAACAGCGCCTCCTTCACTGAGAACGGCGCTGCCTTGATTGACTCGTTGCAGGCAACGCCTCGAAGATTGATCCGCTCGCGTACCCCTTGAAGGACTCGAGCACCAATACCTTGGCGACGCCGTTCGAACCTGCTGGCCAACGGCCGGGGGGAGAAAAGAGCGGCCGCACCGGCGTCAGTCCGCGGGCGAGGCATTTCGACCGGTAGCGATCTCCGGGCCAGCGATAGCACCTTTCGCCACGTTGGCGATGGTGGCCTGCATGAGGGCGACGACCTTGTACTCGGATGCGGTTCCGGAGAACGCACGGACTTCGCCCGTGCAGACGGTGAGCAGCCTCCCGGCGTTCTTTACCGTTCCGATGGCCAAGAAGCGATCACCAAGGGCAGGGCGCAAGAAGTTGATCTTGAATTCGGCGGTAACCACCTCGAAGTCGATCGGCGCCTTGGTGAGCGCCGCATAGCCACATGCGGTGTCCAGGACGCTTGTGATTGCTCCGGCATGAACATAGCCGTGCTGCTGCGAGAGCTGCTTCGAGAAGGGCAGGGTGATATGCACTTCCCCATCTTCGACCAAAGTGAGCTTCGCGCCGATCGTCGCCATCAAGCTTTGCGCGTTGAAGCTCGCGACGATTCGCTCTCGTGGGCTGCTCATCGAGGCCGTGGGTGGGATGCGAGTGGTTGCATGACGCCTGGAGGGGCCGGGCCTCACAGCCACCGGCGAACCTTCGCCCGATAGGCCGCGTAGTCGCTGCCGAACAGCTTTGCGAGCGCACGCTCCTCGGGCGCGATCTGAAAGCGTCCGACGTAGAGTACGAAGGCGACCGGACCGAGCAGCGCCCAGGCAGAAGCCAGGAACACCGCCCATGCGACAAGAATGAACGATACGCCCGCGTACATGGGATTGCGAATGATCCGATAGACGCCTGAGCTGACGAGCGAAGAGGCCAGTTCCGGTCTCGTCGGGTTGACCGTCGTTCGCGCTCGCCGAAACGCCAGGACGGCGGCAGCGCTGAAGCCGATGCCCACCGACACGATTGCCGCAGCCGCACCGAGGCGCACAGCGCCGGGCACCCGAAGCAACGGTGCGAGCCGAGATGCTGTCCACATCGCGACCGCGAGCGCTGCTGCGACCGCTGGTGGCGGGACCTTGACTTCGAGCGTCTTCATGCGTGCGATCCTGGGGTCCGACGTTGCAGTTCACCCGCGTGCGGAGGGCGCAAGCCCGTAGCTCGTCGGGTGGAACGATGGGTTAGGCGTCGCATTCGACGAGGCCGCGGGCGTCGGACCTGTTAGGGGCGGAATCCCTCAAGACTTCGCCTTCTTCGACGATTTCGACTTGCCAGAGCTGTTGAGAGCAACCGCTTGGCGTATGAGCGCCTTGAAGTCGGATTCGTCAACTTCTTCTCCTTCATGGATGTCGATCGCGCGGCGTACGTTTCCGTCGAGACTCGAGTTGAAGAGACGGGCCGGATCCTTCAGGGACGCGCCCTTGGCGAAGGTGAGCTTCACGACCTTCTGATAGGACTCGCCGGTACAGATGATGCCATCGTGCGACCAAACCGGAGTGCCCATCCACTTCCACTCCTCGGCGACGTCCGGGTCGGCTTGCTTGATAAGCTTGCGCATTCTGCCGAGGGTTTCTCCGCGCCAGTCCCTGAGTTCGGCGAGCCCTTTCGAGATGAGATCCGAAGCCGAGTGGTTCTTGCTCGCGACCGACTTCTTCATGTTGTTATCCTGGAAAGGTCCAAAAGAAGGGCTGCGTCAATTTCCGCCCCGCTCGGGTAGCGATTGGACATGGCCCGACTCTCACCGGTTCAAGACGCATTTCGACGACGTTCCATATCGCCCGGCTCGAGATCCTCCTTCCAGCCCCGCGCGCACTCTAGAATTCGACAAGACCGAACGGCCCAGGGCGCCGTGCCGGCGTGGGCTACCGCAGGCGATTCGATGCTGATAGTTGCGCTGATCTCGACTGTCGTGCTGCTCGTCTGGATGGGCTTCTTCATGATGGGTTCATTGCCACTGCTCATCCTGAAGCACGATACTTCGGTCGACTCTCAATTCATCCGCGGGCTGTTCAACGTCTATTACGTGGCGATCATGAGTACGGCGGCGGTCGGTGCGCTGAGTTGTG
>Ga0208478_1000496_pt1 | contig 13653 bp, 9 predicted proteins | sample NGESurdeep072012_5_FD_184462 | JGI IMG/M metagenome (GOLD analysis project Ga0208478, IMG submission 184462) | Arctic peat soil microbial communities from Barrow, Alaska - NGEE Surface sample 415-2 deep-072012 (SPAdes) | ecosystem: Environmental > Terrestrial > Soil > Wetlands > Peat ... | reverse complement strand
CAACCAAACAACAATTTAATAACCGTATCCCTAACAGGTTTGGTTCATCGAAGAACCTTATACCTGACAGGAGAAATCAGAGACGGTAGAAGAAGGTGCAACGGCACAACGGCTCAATGGCAAAAAAGATTGTTTCAGCAGCAGATTTATAAATTTTTCATTATTGGACCTTTGTGCCGTTATGCCTTGGCGACTTTACTCCGTTTTTGGGTCAGAGTGAACTTATCAGATAACAGTTTGTTTAACAAAAAAACACATAATTATGAAAATATTTATTTTGATCTTAATTGCGTTAGCAGGAATTATTATCCTGTTATTAATAATAGGATTTTTTGCGAAGAAGGATTATTCAGTTGGCAAGGAAGTTATTGTAAATAAGCCAAAAGCAGCAGCCTTTGATTACCTTAAGCTGCTTAAGAATCAGAATAAATTCAGTGTCTGGGGTTCAATGGACCCAAATATGAAAACTGAATTCCATGGTACGGATGGAACAGAGGGATTTGTATCGGCCTGGAAAAGTGAGAATAAAAATGTAGGCAAGGGAGAACAGGAAATACTGAAAATTGTGGATGGAGAAAGGATCGATTATGAGATCCGTTTTATAAAACCATTTGCATCAACAAGCTGGGCCTATATAACAACTACTGCTATCAATAACAATCAGACCAAAGTTCACTGGGAATTCAATGGTAAGATGAAATACCCGACTAATCTTATGTTGCTCTTCATGAATATGGAAAAAATGGTAGGCGGCGATCTTGATAAAGGGCTGCAGAATCTGAAATCTTTACTTGAAAAATAGAATTTCAATTATCACCATCACAGGGAGTGGCTAAAAAGATCATTTTAAACAACCCCTTTCTTTCAAAATTATATCCGTTAATTGTTGTATTTTGCATCGGCAAACATGAATTGATTGCAGTTTGCTGAATTGATATTTTTTTACCTTAAATTGAATAGCGAAATACGCTTTTGGCAGATTCGGATCATGAAAAAATATTTCATTATAACTTTAATAGTGCTGATTTCAACAAATCTTTACACCATCGGCCAGGATGCCAATAGGAATGTTGATCCAAAGATCAGGATGGCTCAGCTTAAGAATGAAGTCTTCATAAATCTTACAAAAAATCTTCTGCCTTACTGGTCGACCCGCATGGTTGATACCAGGAATGGAGGATTCTATGGACGCATAAACGCCGATAACAAGGTCTTTCCTGATGAAGATAAGGGGGGAATACTTAATGCCAGGATATTATGGACATATTCTTCAGCATATCGTATTCTTAAAGATACAGCATATCTGCGGCTGGCAACCAGGTCAAAAGATTATATCATGGCTCATTTTATCGATAAAGAATATGGTGGCGCATACCGGAGTGTTAAATCTAATGGAGAACAATCAGATACCAGGAAACAGATATATACCCAGTCCTTTTTTATTTATGGATTAGCTGAGTATTACAGAGCTACCGGGGATAAGGAAGCATTGACAACCGCAAAGGGAATATTTGACCTGTTTGAAAAATATGCTCTCGATAAGAAATCTGGTGGATATTTCGAGGTTTTCACCCGTGATTGGCACCCTTCTCACGACCTGCTGATAGGTGAATCGACAGTAAATGATGAGAAAACTATGAATACTCATCTTCATATTATGGAAGCTTATACTAATCTTTACAGGGTATGGCCCGACAAGAGGGTGGCAGCTCGATTAAAGGATCTGGTTGAATTATTCCTTGACAAAATAGTCGATATCAAAACATCGCACCTTATATGTTTCATGGACAAAAACTGGAATAGAACGTCAGCGACAGATTCCTATGGACATGATATTGAATCTTCCTGGCTTCTGGTTGAAGCTGCAGGTTTGCTGCGTGACCCTGCATTACTGGCTAGAGCAAAGGAAACAAGCATTAAGATAGCAAATGCTGCAGCAGAAGGACTGCAACCTGATGGGAGTCTGGTTTACGAAAAGAATCCTTCGACCGGACGGATAAATACTGAAAGGAGCTGGTGGGTACAGGCTGAAACAATTATTGGATACCTGAATGCATATGAAATTACAGGAAACGAGAAGTATCTTAATAATTCAACAAATTGCTGGAATTATACCAAAAATCATATGGTCGATAACATGACGGGAGGATGGCTCAGTTCAGTATCGGAATCTGGTGTTGTCGGGAAAACTGATAAAGCCGGATTCTGGGTATGTCCCTATCACAACGGGCGAATGTGTATGGAAATTATTGAGAGAGTCTCTGCAAAATAATAATTCATTTCATAACACTGATGTTGTATCTGCTTTATCCTCATCGCGTATCTGAACTCTACGGATCTTCCCGCTGATTGTTTTGGGAAGTTCGGTTACGAATTCAACTAATCGCGGATATTTATAAGGTGCCGTAACTTTTTTAACATGCTCCTGGAGCTCTTTTGCCAGCTCTTCACTCGGTTGATAATTTTTTGAAGGAACTATTGTTGCCTTGACAATCTGGCCCCGGTCAGGGTCAGGTACGGCAGTAATTGCACATTCAAGTACTGCAGGGTGTTCCATCAGGGCACTTTCTACTTCAAAAGGGCCAATACGGTATCCTGAGCTCTTAATTACATCATCAGCCCTCCCTACAAACCAGAAGTATCCATCTTCATCACGCCAGGCCATATCACCGGTTCTATATACGCCATTTGTCCAGACACTGGCGGTTAACTGATCGTCGCGGTAATAACCATTGAACATACCAACAGGTTTGCTGATTGTAGTATGAATCACTATTTCTCCTTCGTTTCCAGCTTCACATGGATTGCCATCTTCATCGACAATCTCGATATCATAACCCGGAGTGGGCATTCCCATTGAACCGGGTTTGGGCTTCATCCACGGATAAGTCGCTACAGCCACAGTACATTCTGTTTGCCCGTATCCTTCCATAAGCTTGATTCCGGTCTGATCGTAAAATTGCTTAAAAACTTCCGGGTTTAAGGGTTCACCGGCAACCACACAGTATTTTAGATGGCTCAGATCAAATTTAGTGAGATCTTCTTTGATTAAGAACCTGTAAATTGTAGGAGGGGCGCAGAAAGTAGTAACTTTATATTTTTCAATTACTTCCATAAGATTTTTTGGAACAAACTTGTCATAATCATAAGTCATGACGGCGCTGCCGGATAACCATTGTCCGTACAATTTACCCCAGGCTGATTTGGCCCAACCGGTGTCGGCAACTGTAAAATGAAGACCATCATCCATAACATTCTGCCAGTATTTTGCAGTTAAAATATGTCCCAATGGGTAAATAAAATCATGGTTCACCATTTTTGGCATTCCGGTGGTTCCGGAAGTAAAGTAAAGAATCATTATATCGGAATTAGCCGTAGCCTGATCTGATACGGGTCTGATAAATTTTTCTGAACTGTTTTCCATACCTTCGGTAAAATTCAGCCAACCATGACGCTCTTCACCAATCATCACTTTAAGTTTCAGCGTAGGTGATTTGCTTTCCGATTCCTCGATATGCTGAATAACTTCAGGATCGGGCAGGCAAACTATCATCTTTATATCAGCCGCATTATTCCTGTAGATAATGTCTTTTGTGGAAAGGAGATGGGTTGCAGGTATCGTAATTGCTCCGATTTTATTTAAAGCCAGTGTGCAAAACCAGAATTCAAAATGTCTTTTCAGAATGAGCATCACAGGGTCACCCTTGCGAATACCTTGCGATCTGAAGAAATTGGCAGCCTTATCGCTGTAATACTTCATTTGTCCGAAAGTAAAGATGGCTTCATTTCCCTTATCATCACACCATACCATTGCTATTTTGGCGGGGTTACTTACAGCTATTTCATCAACAACATCATAAGCAAAGTTGAAATTCTCAGGGATCCTGATTTTAAAATCAGTCATAAATTCCTGGTAAGAGCTAAACTCAATTTTATTAAGATATTTTTTAAGTATCATTGTATCTTTTCTAAAGGTTTTTACAAAACTATTGCCAGAAACCTGACCTGTTCATCATTCAATGCACGCATAGCATGTTTGTATCCTGAATCAAAATAGATCGAATCGCCTTCATTAAGGATGATCTCATGTCCGTCAATTATTGTCATCATTGTTCCTTTGATAACAAAATTAAATTCCTGTCCATGGTGTGAATTAAATTCAAGTAATTTATTTTCGGAACCAGGATCAATAGTAACCATGAATGGTTCGGCTTTTTTATGAATGAAATTATAAGCCAGACTTTCATATTTGTATTGTTTTCTGCGTTCAAGTTTTAATCCTTTCCCATTCCTTACGATTCCGTAAATACGTAGCTTAGGGTTATCACCTCCAAGCATCACGGAAAGCTCAATATTGAATAATTCGGATGTTTTAAAGATGATTCCTACCGGGATATCCGTATCCCCGCTTTCATACTTCAGAAAGAGGTCCGTCGAAATACCCAGCTTACCGGCAAGTGTTTCGGCAGAAATTCCGGAGATCTCGCGGATCTCTTTTATCCTTTCAGCAATCTGCTTAATCTGTTCAGTCATAATTGATCATTTTTTCAATTTCAATATTACATAAATTATTTAAACTACAGGAGGTGGATTAATAAATTGTCGGGAAGTGAATTTAAGCTTTCAGATATTCACTTTCATCCTTCATATCCTTAATTATTATATTTATGTTAAATTTCATAAAAAACTTCGGAAACATTTTATATAAAATTTGTTTCCCAAGTTTTTTGATGCTATTTTTGCCGCATGAATGAAGAGTTGAAAAATATACTATTGAAGGTTCGTGAGTTATACATAAAATACGGAATTAAGAGTATAACCATGGATGACGTGGCAAGGGAGCTAAGTATTTCAAAAAAGACTCTTTACCAGTATGTTACCGATAAAGATGACCTTGTAGGAAAATTTGTTCAGAATGAGCTTGAAACAAGGAGGGAGGAAATATCAAAATGTTTCGGATTTGGCTTCAATGCCATAGAAGAGTTGTTTGAGATATCGATCTTTATGAATAAATTGATGCGCGATCAGAATCCTGCAACTGAATATGATCTCAAAAAATATTATCCCCAACACTATCAGAAAACTTTAAAAGCGCGAAGGGAAGGAATTTACAACTATATACTTTTAAATCTCGAGAAAGGAGTAAAAGAAGGATTGTATCGCAAGGATATGAACAAAGAAATAATTGCAAAGCTATATCTCTGGAGGTCAGAGGACACAAATATTATCGAGTTGTTTACGGATGAGGAGTTCACATCTATAAAATTATTTGTGGAACTTCTCAATTATCATATTCGTGGTATTGCAACTGATAAAGGGATCATGGTTTTAGAAAAAAAAATTAAGGAATTAGAAACTGCTTATAATAAATAATTTTTAAGATGAATTTTATGCGTAGACACCTTTTAATATTAATGCTCCTGGGATCAGTCACTAAAGGATTCGGACAGGATAAAACAGAAATACTTAAACTTTCAGTAACTGAAGCACAGACATATGCTCTTCAGAATAATCGTACAGTTAAGTCCGCAAAAATTGACATTAATTTTGCAACAAAACAGGTTAAGGAAAACCTGGCAGTGGGACTTCCACAGCTGAATCTTTCAGCAAACTATCTGCATCAGTTTGTGATCCCGGAATTGAACTTAGGTCCATTCCTGGATGTGAATTCATTGCCGCCAACCGGTTATCTGACAAAGGATGATATTACGAATGCTTATAAACCATCACCCTCTTTCCCATTAGGTGTCAGGAATAATACAACCTTCGATTTTACTGTTTCTCAGCTTATTTTCAGCGGAGAATACCTGGTAGGTCTCCAGGCAACTAAAGTGGTAAAGGAAATGTCTGAGAAAGCGCTTGTTAAAACAGAATATCAAACAAAGGAATCGGTTGCAAACACATATTATCTGATCATAGTGCTTGGTGAAAGTCTCAAAGTATTGAATACAAGTCTTGAGTCGGTTAACCAGACTTATAATGATATGGCTAAAATGAACCAGCAGGGATTTAATGAAGAGACTGATGTTGACCAGATCAAAATAAGCTGGTCTAACCTTAAGAGACTTATTACATCTATAGAATCACAGAAGGAGACGTCAGTTAAACTTCTCAAATTTCAGCTTGGAATGGATTTCAGCCAGGAGATTGCTTTAACAGACAGCATTCAGGGATTTATTTCAGAGGGGAATATGCAATACCTTGTTTCACCTGAATATAATGTGGTAAAAAGTATTGATTATCAGATAGTCAGTGATCAGACAGACATTTCAGCTCTTTTGTTAAAACGCGAAAAGTCTAAGTACTTGCCTAGTATTGCTGCTTTTTATCGTCACGAGGAGCAAACCAATAAACCTTCATTTAACTTTGCTGTTAAAGATGTTGTCGGGGCCACATTAAGTTTCCCCATCTTTACAAGTGGTCAGCGTAATGCAAAAATCAGTGAAGCCCGGTTTAATCTCGATAAATCAGAACTGAATAAAGAGGATACCAGGCAGGGTTTAATCATGGAATTTGAAACCGCACTCAACAACTACCAGACAGCGTACAATAACTTCACAACTAATAAGGAGAGCATTATACTGAGTAAAAGGGTTTATGATAAAACTCTGATAAAGTATCATGAAGGAGTATCAACAAGTTTTGAACTAGCACAAAACCAAAGTCAGTATTTAACTGCTGAAACAGCTTATTACAACTCTATCCTTTCACTTTTAAATGCCAAAGCAAAGCTCGATCGTATCTTAAGCAGTAGTAATTAACGATTTTAAGGAAATAAATAAATTAAATATTAAAGCAAATATTATCAGTTATGAAAACCATTAAATTAATTATAGCAGGAACATTATTTTTATTTCTTATGTTTTCGTGCAGCAGTAACAAGCAGGCTCAGCTCACAAAATTAAAACAACAACAGACTGTAATAAGTGAAAAAATTAAAACCCTTGAGGCTGAACTCAGCACCAGTAAAAAGGATTCTCTTAATCCGGAAAAATTTAAATTTGTTGGTCTTAAAGCTGTAAGCAGCAATGCGTTCGACCATTTTATAAGGGTGCAGGGGAAGCTAGATGGTGATCAGAATGCAGGTGTATTTGCTGAAGCTCCGGGGACCATTTCTTCAAAATTTGCAGATGTTGGTCAGAAAGTCGTTAAGGGTCAGGTATTAGCCCAGATTGATGATCAGCAGTACCGAAGCCAGATGCAGGGTCTTGAAACCCAATACAAACTTGCTTCTGATTTGTTAGATAAGCAGAAGCGTCTCTGGGATCAGAAAATCGGAAGCGAGGTTCAGTACCTGCAATCAAAAACTAATAAAGAGTCGCTTGAAAAGCAGATTTCATCCTTAAAACAACAAGTAGATAAATTTAAAATTAAATCACCCATTGATGGTACTATTGAAGAATGTAACATAAAAGTCGGAGGAGTGGTTTCTCCTGATCCGCGGTTAGCAGCTTACCGGGTTATTGCGTTTAAAAATCTGAAGGTGAGTGCTGAAGTATCGGAGGCTTATTCAGCCAGGGTTACGGAAGGTGACAAACTGATTGTGCTTTTTCCTGATATTAATAAACAAGTGGAAGCAAAGGTTGATTTTGTAAGCAGGTACATTAATCCGGTAAACAGGACTTTCATTATTGAAACCAGACTTTTGGATGGCATTAATGATTTGAAAGCTAATATGATCGCAATTATCCAGATTAATGACTACCATTCCGATAGTGCAATCCAGGTTCCAATGAATGTAATTCAGACCGACCAGACCGGCAGTTATGTTTATGTTGTACGAACTAAGGAAAAATACAATGCCGCATTCAAGCAACCTGTGGTTCTCGGGACCAGTTATAACGGAGTTGCCGAAGTTCTTAAAGGTTTGGAAGTAGGAGACAAGGTTATTTCAGTTGGTTACCAGGAACTGGTGGATGGTGAATATGTAAGATTTTAAGAATAATCTGGTATTCAAATTATCAGAGAATAAAAAGATATTTTCATGGAAAAAAAGTATAAAGAATTCTTCGCTACCAGCTGGGCAATTGATAATAAGATCAGTGTTTATGTTCTGGTATTTATTATAGCAGTCTTTGGTTTAATTAACTATTACACTATCCCTAAAGAACAGATCCCTGATATTGTGATCCCAATGATAAATATTAATACAATTTATCCTGGTACATCACCTTCCGACATGGAGAACCTGGTAACAAGACCGTTGGAGAAGAACCTGAAATCGATGAGCGGCGTCAAAAAGATCACATCCCGTTCTGTACAGGATTTTTCTGCAATTATCGTTGAGTTCAACACCGGAATTGAGATTAAAGATGCGAAACAAAAAGTAAATGATGCCGTTGATAAGACTAAGAAGGACCTGCCAACCGATCCATCTTTTATTGAACCATCTGTAATGGAGATTGATCTCTCGGAGATCCCTATTCAATATATCAATCTTTCAGGGGATATACCTCTTGACCGTCTAAAGAAGTATGCTGATGATATGCAGGACAGGATTGAAAGTCTTAAGGAAATTACCCGTGTTGAAATAGGAGGTGCTCTCACCCGGGAAATCCAGGTTGATATTGATATGTACAAGATGAAGGCTGCAAGTCTTACTTTCAGAGATATCGAGCAGGCAGTAAGTCTTAATAATATGACAGTTTCCGGAGGCAATATAGATCTCCAGCAAATGAGTCGTTCCATCAGGGTAGTTGGTGAAGTAACAAATATTGATGAGGTAAAGAATGTAATATTAAGCACCAGTAGCGGGGCTATTATTAAACTCAGAGATATTGCTACTGTACGTGATGGTTTTCATCAACCTGAAAATTTTGCCCGCTATGACAGAAAAAATGTTGTTACACTGAATGTGATAAAGAAAAGCGGCCAGAATCTTCTTGATGCATCAGATAAGATTAAAGCTATTATTGCCGACATGCAGAAGACCAAGCTTCCGTCAAACCTGGTTGTTAAGGTTACCGGTGACCAGTCGCGAAATACACGGAATACGGTAAATGAGCTTAATAATACTATAATACTAGGATTCATTTTTGTTACTATCGTTCTGATGTTCTTCATGGGTCTGGTAAATGCCCTTTTTGTGGCTTTATCGGTTCCATTATCTATGGCTATAGCATTCATTTTTCTTCCGTTTATCGGCTTCACAATGAATATGCTTGTGATGTTTGCATTTATTTTTGCACTTGGAATAGTTGTTGACGATGCTATTGTAGTTATTGAGAACACCCACCGTATTCACAAGAAGACTAAAATGGATATCACTTCTTCTGCCAAGTTTGCTGCGGGAGAAGTTTTTGTTCCGATACTTTCGGGTACCCTTACAACACTGGCGCCATTCTTCCCTCTTGCATTCTGGCCAGGAGTGGTTGGAAGTTTTATGGTTTTTATCCCTGTAACTCTTATTATTACTCTGTTTGCTTCATTAATAGTCGCATATATTTTTAATCCGGTATTTGCAGTTGATTTTATGAAGCTTGATGATGAAGACGCACCTGTTAACAAGCGCAATGTGTACAAAACTACTGCTGTGATAACACTGATATCATTACCATTTTATCTGTTGGGGGCTCGAGGAATTGGTAATTTGTCAATATTCATTGCAATTTCTTTCCTTGGCCATGAACTATTCGGGTATAAGGTATTGAGAAGATTTCAGTCCCATTTCATTCCGGCTATGATGAAGAAATATGAAAACACACTGAAATGGATTCTAAAGGGAAGAAGGCCGGTTTATATACTCGGTGGAATGATTGCCCTCTTTGTTTTTACCATGGTTTTAAATAATATCGTTAAACCGAAAGTGGTTTTTTTCCCAAATAATGAACCTAATACTATTAATACATTTATTAAAATGCCTATTGGTACCCAGATAGAAGTAACTGACTCTGTCTCCCGTATTGCCGAAAATCGTATTATGAGCGTCCTTGGTGAAAAAAATCCTATAGTGGAATCAGTTGTTACAAATGTTGCCTTTCTTGCCTCCGATAACAATTTTGATAATTCCAGTAAATCATCTAATCTGGCTAAGATAGCAGTTAATTTTGTCGAATATAAGTACCGACACGGACAAAGTACCGGCGTCTACATGAATAAAATGCGTGAGGCACTTAAGGATATACCGGGTGCTGAAATAGTCGTTGATAAAATTAAAATGGGACCTCCGACAGGAAAACCAATTAATATTGAGATCTCCGGAGAAGATTTAGCAAAACTCGCTGCGACAGCTGATAACTTTAAACGATTTGTTGATTCATTGCAGATAGGTGGCATAGAGGAGTTAAAATCTGACTTTGCAACTACCAAACCGGAGATACTAATAATTCTTGACCGTGAAAGAGCAAATTCTGAAGGTATTACAGCTGCAGTAGTTGGTGATGCAATCCGGACAGGTCAGCTGGGAAAAGAGGTATCCAAATACCGTGAAGGGGAGGATCAATATTCAATAATGCTGCGTTTTGAGGAAAATCAACGCAAAGATCTCGAGCAACTGCTCAATCTTACAATTACATACAGGGACATGACCTCAGGAACTATACGTCAGATCCCTCTGTCGGTAGTTGCACACGTTGAATATGTGAACAGCTATGGACAGATTAACCGCCTTAATCTGAAAAGGGTAATTACTGTCTCATCCAACGTTCTGGATGGATTCAATGCAAACCTGATAAATGCCCAGCTCCGTAAAATGATCCCTCAGTTTACAAGATCATCGGATGTTGATATCCGCCTTACCGGGGAACAGGAGGATCAGGCAGAATCTATGGTATTCCTGTCAAAAGCAATGATTCTCTGTTTATTCCTCATTATGTTTATACTTATTACACAATTTAACTCAATGTCTAAAGCACTGATTATAATATCGGAAGTCATTTTCAGTCTGATCGGTGTGTTATTGGGTTATATGATCTTCGGTATGACTATTTCAATTATTATGACCGGCATGGGTATTGTGGCGCTGGCCGGGATTGTTGTAAGGAACGGGATATTACTTGTGGAGTTTACCGACAGATTAAAGGAACAGGGTGTCAGAACACGAAAAGCGATCATCCAGGGAGGATTGACCCGTATAACACCTGTAGTTCTTACAGCAACTGCTACAATACTGGGGTTGATTCCATTAGCGATCGGGATGAATATAAATTTTTCCACATTACTGACGGATTTAAATCCTCATTTGCATTTTGGCGGCGATAATGTAATGTTCTTTGGACCGTTATCATGGACAATAATTTTCGGATTAAGCTTTGCTACCTTCTTAACATTGGTTTTAATTCCGGTTATGTATTCTGTGATTTATATCCGGAATATCAGGAGACAACGTCGTAAATTGCAAAAGATGTTACGAAATAACAATTAGAAACCAGACAAATCTAACAAATTGTATCATTTACATAAATCCTTGGTTACTATGGCAACTAATGACAACTCATCTGAAGATCAGCGCTTAACCAGAGCTCTTGAACACCTGAATTCAGTTCTTGTGACCGGTGAAACGATTGAAGCATGGGCTATCCAGCGAAGAATGTTTGCTTTAACTAACAGGCGGATTCTCATTGCTGCGACCTCAGGGCGATTCATCAAAATTAAAAGGGGATTGCTGGGAGGATTCGATATGACCGACTTTCGATGGCAGGATCTTGGTGATGCCAAGATAAAAGTGGGAATATTCGGAGCCAACATATTTATGAAGGTTTTTAGTTCTGCTGATTTAGCTATTTCTAAAGATTCAAATCAGGTTTTGATTTTACCTGGTTTCAGAAAAGAACAGGCTGAAAAAATTTATCGTTTAGCACAGGCTCAGGACCAATCGTGGAGAGAAAAAAGACGTATAAGGGAGCTTGAGGAATTAAGAGCAAAATCCGGTGGCGTTACTATCGGTACTAACCCTGGAATGCAGCAAACAGGCAATGCATCGGAAGATGCTGCTACTAAATTGCAACAAGCCAAACAGATGCTCGATAATAAACTTATAACAGATTCAGAATATGAATCAATTAAAGCACGTATTATCAGTGGGTTATAAACATTTTAAACTTAAAGTATGAAAAACATTTTTATAATAGCTTTTGTCTTCTTTTCATTTATATCCTTTTCACAAAAACTAGATTCAGTCAAAATAGAAAGCTGGAAAAGCATTTATCGTGCCAGCGCAACAAAGATAAATGACCTCGTTAATACAAAACTCAATGTCAGTTTCGATTATTCAAAATCGTGGATGTACGGTAAAGCCTGGATTACTCTTCATCCTCATTTTTACCCCACTGATTCATTAAGCCTCGATGCAAAATGCATGAATATTAATGAAGTGTCAATAGTTAAGGGCAGTAAACGATTTCCTTTGAAGTATCGCTATGATAGTTTAAATCTTTATATCACTCTTGATAAATCCTACAAGGCTGGTGAAAACTATACAGTTTTTATTAATTATGTAGCTAAACCCAACGAGATAAAAAGGAAAGGGAGTGCAGCAATATCCGGTGGTAAAGGCTTGTATTTTATTAACCCTCTTGGAAAGGATAAAAAGAAGCCAACACAAATATGGACACAGGGGGAAACTGAATCCAATTCAGGGTGGTTGCCTACTATAGATAAACCTAATCAGAGACAAACCGATGAGATCAGCATGACGGTTCCTGATAAATATCAGACACTGTCAAATGGTATCCTGGTAAGCCATATAAAAAACAACGATGGAACCCGTACTGATACCTGGAAGATGAATATGCCTCATGCACCTTACCTTATGATGATGGCTGTCGGTGAATACTCCATAATAAAAGACAGCTATAAGGGCAAGGAAGTGAGTTATTATGTAGAAAAAGAATATGCCCCGGTTGCACTAAAAATTTTTGGTCTTACTCCGGAAATGATAGGTTTCTATTCGAAGATTACAGGTGTTGACTATCCCTGGCCCAAATATTCTCAGGTTGTTGCAAGAGACTACATAAGCGGGGCCATGGAAAACACTACCGCTACGCTGCATGGTGAATCTGCACAGCAGGATGCCAGGCAGCTGGTTGATGAAAACAGATGGGAAGATGTGATCTCTCATGAGCTCTTTCATCAATGGTTCGGGGATTATGTTACATGCGAAAGCTGGAGTAATATTACAATGAACGAATCATTTGCCGATTTCAGTGAAATGCTTTGGGAAGAGCATAAACATGGTAAGGATGCCGGCGATGAACATAGTTTTAACAGCATGCTGAATTATTTACGGGGGGGTAACGATAAGAAGGATTTGGTTCGCTTTTATTATAATGATCGTGAGGATGTTTTTGATCTGGTGAGCTATCAGAAAGGCGGGCGAATTCTGAACATGCTCAGAAATTGCGTTGGCGACAGCGCTTTCTTCAAATCGCTTAACCTGTTCCTCAGAACTAGAAAATTTAATTCCGCCGAAGCCCAGGATCTTCGTCTTGCCTTTGAAGAGGTTACAGGTCAGGATCTTAACTGGTTCTGGAACCAATGGTATTATGGAAGCGGTCATCCAAAACTTGATATTAATTATGATTATGATGCTGCAGGTAAAACCGCTAAAGTATTTATAAGGCAAACTCAAGCGGGAAAGATATTTAAGCTGCCGATCGCAATTGATGTATATCAGGGAACAGATAAAAAACGTTACAAAGTCTGGGCCGAACACCA
>Ga0208478_1000493_pt1 | contig 13674 bp, 13 predicted proteins | sample NGESurdeep072012_5_FD_184462 | JGI IMG/M metagenome (GOLD analysis project Ga0208478, IMG submission 184462) | Arctic peat soil microbial communities from Barrow, Alaska - NGEE Surface sample 415-2 deep-072012 (SPAdes) | ecosystem: Environmental > Terrestrial > Soil > Wetlands > Peat ... | reverse complement strand
GCCGTCATCACCGATGCGATCCGGTGGTCCCAGCGGTTACCGCCGTCGTGCAGGAAGGTCTCGAGCCAGTCGCTGGCGACCGGCCACGCGCTGCTGATCGGTTGGTCGAGGATGCATTCGGTCATGGGAGGAATCTCCTGATGGAAGCAAGGGGGACCGGCGGCCAGGTTGGGGCGATCGCCACCGGCAGCGGGACCCCTGGGGTCACGCTCAGGACGTTGGAACGGACGTGGAGGCACGGGCCTTGGGCGAACGCCTCAGCCGCCCCGTGGCAGCCTGTCGGCTGATTGCCGCTGGCTCGGCAGCATTGAAGTTGACGCCAAGCTGTGAGCGATTGGTCACGCTTGGTTACTCTACACCATGGGTTTCGTCACCACAGCGGGTTCGGCACGCCGAACAGCCTGATGTCGAGTGTAGTCGGCAGTGGGATGCGTGTAGGCCGACCTCCCTCTCTGCCAACCTGCGGTGAGGCACCCGCCCCCAACGATCACTGACCTGAAGGCGGGGATGGAGACTCGCCGACGTGACTGTGACAGTGCTCGACACAACGCCAGCCCTGGCTGATCCTGGGCGGGTAGCCGAGCCAATCCAACCCGTCCCGACCCGGAGGTGCCCGCGCGGGCTCGCCGCCGAACGTTCACTGCGAGGGGTACAAGCTCGACGTCCTGGCTGCCTACGACGCGGCGGGTCATGCCCGCACCCTCACCCGACCATCATCGGCGTGTCGCGAGCCGCCTAGATCACCCCAGCAAGCCGACTGTGCCGACCCCTGGCTACAACGTCTACCCCCGCGAGGTGGAGGAGGTCCTGCACCGGCACCCAGCGGTCGCCTCGGTCCCGGTGATCGGCGTTCCGGACGCCAAGTACGGCGAGGAAGTCTGCGCCATGGTGCAGCCTGCCGGCGAAGCGGCGCAGCGGGCGAAGGACGAAATGCGCGCCGACCTTGCCGGCTGGACTCGCCAGCACCTGGCCGCCTACAAGTACCCGCGGCGGTTCGAGTTCGACGACACCCTCCCGCTGGCATCGGGCAAGGTGCTCAAGCGCGAGCTGGTCGATCGCTACCGGAGTCTGGCTAGCGAGTAAACTGGCCAGTGTCGCCGTGGCCGGCTTGCCGGGACTTTAGTCTCTGGTGCGTCCCCGGCAGGTCGGACACCGTGCGCGTAACGGTCGCCAGCGTGAGGTGATGGCACAACAGCATCGTCCGGCAGTGGCCAGCATGCCCGGCGGAGAGGAAGCCGAATGGACCATGCACCCGATTGGCGGCTGAACTGGGGCAACATCGTCACGCTGGGTGCACTCCACCTAGCCGCGATCTACGCGCTGTGGGCACTGGTCCGGCTCGTGTTGCAGCCGCCCACAATGGGCGACGCCGCCAAGATCGTGGTGCTGTTCGTCGTGCTGGCCACGGTGACGGGCTTCGGAATCACTGTCGGCTATCACCGGCTGTTCACCCATACCGGCTTCGAGTGCTCCCCGATGCTGCGGATTCTGCTGCTGGTGTTCGGCGGCATGGCCATCGAGGGTCAAGCCGACAAGTGGGTCCGCGACCACCGCCAGCACCACCGCAAGTCGGATGTGACCTGGCACAGCGTGGTTGCCGCCGGCAAGGATCCGGCCCGGGCCGGCTACGACCCGCACTCGCCGTACGAGTACCCGGGCCTGCGTGGCCTGCTCTGGGCGCACATGGGCTGGCTGTTCGTGCACCACGACCAGCCTCGGCGACCCTCACCAGACCTGGACAACGACCGGTGGATCCAAGTGCAGAAGAAGTACTACCCGGTGTTGATCGTCGCCAACTTTGCCATCCCGTTTGCGGTGGCCGGCTGGAACGGTCTGCTGATTGCCGGCGTGCTGCGGACGGTGTGGATCCAGAACGTCACTTGGGCGATCAACTCGGTGACCCACGTATACGGCCGCCGCGCGGTGGACTCGGCCAACCGGGCCTACACCCGGGACAACAGCCGCAACGGTCCGCGCTGGCTGGCTTGGCTCACCTTCGGTGAGGCCAACCACGCCAACCACCACGCCCGACCACGATGGGCTTGGCACGGCTGGTACCGCGACGACACCGACCCGTCCCGGGCGCTGCTCATCTGGCTGGAACACCGGGGCTGGGTCCGCCATGTGGTCAAGCCGGAACTGCCGGTGCACTTCGCCGCCGGCGAGTCCGCGCCGGCGGTGACGCCGCCCCGGGTACGCCGACCAATTGCCGCCTGAGTTCGCCGGCGACGGGGCGGCCGTCTGACGGGGCCAAGTGCTAGCCGTCGGTGGCAGACCCATGGGCGGCGAGCACGGCGCCGGCATGGTCCGGGACGAAGGTCTGCATGTCCCGCGGGGGCCGCTCGTAGCCCCGGGAAGGCGGCCGCGACGGCAGTTCCAGGGCTGGGCGCTGCACCTCGTAGTACGGCACCGTGGACAGCAAGTGCGCGATCATGTTGATCCGCGCCCGGCGCTTGTCCTCGCTCTCCACGACGTACCAGGGGGCCTCGGGAATGTCGGTGTGGACGAACATCTCGTCCTTGGCCCTCGAGTAGTCCTCCCAGCGGGTGATGGACTCCAGGTCCATGGGGGAGAGCTTCCACTGCCGCATCGGGTCCTGCAGCCGACCACGGAACCGCCGCTCCTGCTCCGCGTCGCTGACCGAGAACCAGTACTTGCGCAGCAGGATGCCGTCCTCGACGATCAACCGTTCGAGGATCGGACACTGGTGCAGAAAGCGTCGGTACTGGTTCTGGGTGCAAAAGCCCATCACCCGCTCGACGCCTGCCCGGTTGTACCAGCTGCGGTCGAACAACGCGATTTCGCCGGCGGCCGGCAGGTGTTCGATGTAGCGCTCGAAGTACCACTGGGTGGCCTGCCGTTCGGTCGGCGCCGGCAGGGCGACGATGCGCGCGATGCGCGGGTTCAGAAACTCCGTGACCCGCTTTATCGTGCTGCCTTTCCCGGCCGCGTCCCGGCCTTCGAACACGACTACCAGCCGGGCACCCTCGCGCTTGACCCACTCCTGCACCTTGACCAGCTCGGCCTGCAACCGGAACAGCTCCCTGTCGTAGAGCGCCCGGGGCAGCCGGTCCGGCTTGCCGTCCTTCGTCGACACCTTCGACGGCTTGGTCTTGGAGCTCTTGCCCGCCACGCTCGCCTCCACCGCATCACCGAAGACACTCCGACGAGCCACCGTAATGGGCCACCGGCCGGACGCGGGGCGACGCTGGCACCGCGACGTGGGCAGCGCCCGGGGTTGGCGGGCGAGTCGACGTCGGGGGTCAGTTCGCGCGCTGTGCCGGTATCCCGGTCAGCAGCCCGCGCACCTCAGCCTCCCGGTAGCGGCGGTGCCCACCGAGGGTCCGGATGGACGTCAACTTGCCGGACTTGGCCCACCGGGTAACCGTCTTCGGATCCACGCGGAACATCGAGGCCACCTCGGCCGGGGTGAGCAGCGGCTCCGCCTCAGGAGTGCGTGCTTGCATGGCCGTTCCTTTCTCCATGGACCGACCGCGATGGCCCATTGCCGTCACCATTGTCTTCGACCAGCGTTCACGCTAATCGCCCGCGGGGGTCATTGTCGCGACGAAACCGACATAGTTGGCGTCTGCGCTGAGAACGGTGGGCCGGGCCCACCGCAGCGGCACTGTCCGGCACTACCCTTCCCCGGGGCACACCGGGGGCACACCAGCCCCGTCTCCGGGAGGTCGGCGACCGGTCACCACCGCCGCGGGCACCGGGCAGCGCCCGGCACACCCGCCCGGGCCGGAAACTGAAGGAGTCAGGCGTGGGCGTCTTCGCCAGCACCACCGGACACGAGCAGGTCAGCTTCGTCCAAGACCTGGCATCCGGTCTTCGAGCTATCTTCGCGATCTACTCCACGGCCTTGGGGCCGGCTCTCGGCGGCACGCGCTTCTATCCCTACGCCACGGAGTCCGACGCGCTCGCCGACGTGCTGAACCTGTCTCGGGCGATGGCCTACAAAGCCGCGGTGGCGGGGCTGGACCTTGGCGGCGGTAAGGCGGTGATCATCGGTGACCCCGCGACCGACAAGACGGAGCCACTGCTGCGGGCCTACGGCCGCTTTGTGCAGGCGCTCGGCGGCCGCTACTACACGGCCTGCGACGTCGGCACCTACGTCGAGGACATGGACGTTGTCGCCCGCGAGTGTCGCTACGTCACCGGCCGATCGCCGGCCCAAGGCGGTGCCGGTGACTCGTCGGTGCTGACGGCGTACGGCGTGTTCCAGGGCATGCGGGCGGCGGCCGAGCGGGTCTGGGGCGCGCCCAGCCTGGCCGGACGTCGGGTCGGCGTGAACGGCGTCGGCAAGGTCGGCCGCCATCTCGTCGAGCACCTGGTGGCCGACGGCGCGACCGTCACGGTCGCGGACGTCAACGCCGTCGCGGTGCGGCGCGTGACGGCGGCCCACTCCGATGTCGCGGTGGCCGACCCGCGGACCATCCTGGCTGAGCCGCTCGACGTCTACTCGCCGTGCGCCATGGGTGGCGAGCTCGACGACGCCAGCGTGCCCACGCTGCAGGCCAAGGTCATCTGCGGCGCCGCCAACAACCAGCTGGCCCATCCCGGAATCGAGAGGCAGCTGGCCGACCGGGGGGTGCTCTACGCGCCGGACTACGTCGTCAACGCCGGCGGACTGATCCAGGTGGCGGACGAGATCGCCGGCTACTCCGAGCCGCGAGCCCGGGCCCGGGCGGGAGCGATCTTCGACACCACCCGGACGGTCTTCCGCATCGCCGAGCAGGAAGGCGTGCCGCCGGCGGTGGCCGCTGACCGGCTCGCGGAGCGCCGAATGGCCGACGTCGGGCGGTTGCGCATGCTGTACCTGCCGAGCTGACTCATCGGCGGCCCGCACCGGCATCGGCGCCCAGACCGGGAGCAGGCCGGCGCCGGGGCGTCACCGGCGCCAATATGCCGCTGCTTGCTGGAGCCTGTACCGTAGGCTTTCGGGACACGGGCGGAGCAGCCTGCCGTCTTGGACGCGCGATCATCACCCGGGGCATCGCCCCGTCGTACCGAGGGGGTCGAGCCATGGGGCGCGGCCGAGCCAAAGCCAAGCAGACCAAGGTTGCCCGGGAGCTCAAGTACAGCACCGGCGGCACTGACCTCGAGCGGTTACGGGCTGAGCTCGCTAGCGGGTCCACCACCGCGACGCCGAACGGTTCGGGTGTCGACGACGTCGACGGTTTCGGCGGGGACTTGGCCGTGGATGAGTACGACGATGTCGAGGACGACGAGGCGCAGCCCGGTTCCGACCGCAGCCAGGCGCGCTAGCCAGGCGCGATGGCCAGCGCGGCTGGCCATCGGCTCAGCCCGGCTCGCGTCTCAGCCTGGGTGGTCGCCGACCAGCCGTACGGCGCCGGTGCCGGGCACGACCTCGCCGACTGCCCAGGCCGGAACCCGGCGCGACATCAGCGTGGCCAGCGCCCGGTCGACCTGGTCGGCCGGAACGAGAGCGAGCATCCCGACCCCCATGTTGAACGTGCGCTCCATCTCCGCCGCCGGCACGTGACCGCGTCCGGCGACCAGGTGGAACACCGGCGGCAGGGACCACGAGCCGCGGTCGATGACCGCGTCCAGGGTGTCCGGCAGCACCCGGCTGAGGTTCGCCGCCAGCCCGCCCCCAGTGATGTGGGCGAAGGCATGGACGTCGGTCTCGGCCACCAGGGCCAGGCAGTCGCGGGCGTAGATCCGGGTCGGGTTGAGCAGCGTGTCGCCGACCATTGCGCCGTCCAGCTCGTCCGGCGTGGCATCCAGGCGCATCGGCCGGGCGCCGAGCAGGACGTGGCGGACCAGCGAGTACCCGTTCGAGTGCAGCCCCGAGGAGGCCATGGCCAGCACGACATCGCCGGGTCGGACTCGGTCGCTACCGAGCAGGTCGTCGGCTTCGACGATTCCGATGCCGGTTCCGGCCAGGTCGTAGGCCTCCGCCTCCATGACGCCGGGGTGCTCGGCCGTCTCGCCGCCCAGCAGCGCGCAGCCGGCGACTCGGCAGCCCTCGGCGATGCCGGTCACGATCTCGGCCATCCGCTCGGGAATGACCTTGCCGCAGGCCACGTAGTCCAGCAGGAACAACGGCTCGGCCCCACAGACGACCAGGTCGTCGACGACCATGGCCACCAGGTCGATGCCGACGGTGTCGTGTCGCCCAAGCTGCCGCGCGATGACCAGCTTGGTCCCGACACCATCGGTGGACGAGGCGAGCAGCGGCCGGCGGTACTTGGCCGGGTCCAGGGCGAACAGCCCGGCGAACCCACCCAGGTCACCGACCACCTCCGGGCGGGAGGCGCTGCGGACCCGTTGCTTGATCAGCTCGACGGCGTGTCCCGCGGCCTCGATATCGACCCCGGCTTGGGCGTATGTCGACTGCTCGCCGTCCGGGTCGGTCACCGCGACCGCACGGTCCGGGACGGGTCCGGGTCAGCCGGGTCGAAACCCGCTGTCCGTGCCAGACCCTCCAGCACATGCTTGCCGATCACGTTGCCGGTCGGGAGCTCGATGGGATACTGCCCGTCGAAGCAGGCCCGGCACAGCCGGTCGGCCGGTTGCCGGCTGGCCGCGACCAGCCCGTCCAGGGAGACGTAGGCGAGCGAGTCCGCCCCGATCGAGCCGCGGATCTCCTCCACGGTCAACCCGTTGGCGACCAGCTCCGCCCGAGTGGCGAAGTCGATGCCATAGAAACACGGCCACATCACGGGCGGCGAAGAGATCCGCACGTGCAGCTCGGTCGCGCCGGCCTCCCGCAGCATCCGCACCAGAGCGCGCTGGGTGTTTCCCCGAACGATTGAGTCGTCCACCACGACCAGCCGGCGGCCGCGGATGACGTCGCGCAGCGGGTTGAGCTTGAGCCGGATGCCGAGCTCGCGGATCGTCTGCGACGGTTGGATGAAGGTACGGCCGACGTAGCTGTTCTTGACCAGGCCCAGGCCGTACGGGATGCCACTGGCCTCGGCGAAGCCGACCGCTGCCGGCGTACCGGACTCCGGCACCGGGATGACGAGGTCAGCCTCGGCCGGCGCCTCCCGCGCCAGCGTTCGGCCCACCTCGACCCGGGTGGCGTGCACGGAGCGGCCGGCGATCGCGGTGTCCGGCCGGGCCAGGTAGACGTACTCGAACAGGCAGCCCTTGGGCGTCGCCGGCGCGAACCGGCGCGAGCGCAGCCCGTGCTCGTCGATCGCGACCAGCTCGCCGGGCTCGACCTCGCGGACCACCGAGGCGCCAACGATGTCCAGGGCCGCCGTCTCGCTGGCGACCACCCAGCCGCGGGCCAACCGGCCGAGCACGAGCGGGCGCACGCCGTGGGCGTCACGGGCGGCGTAGAGGGAGTGCTCGTCCATGAAGACCAGTGAGAAGGCGCCGCGCAGCAAGGGCAGCACCTCGGCGGCCGCGGTCTCCAGCGAGACGTCCGGCCGGGCGGCCAGCAGGGCGGTAATGACGTCGGAGTCTGTGGTCGCGTGCGTGCCGCCGAGCAGCGGAGCCGCACGTCGGGCCGCCAGGGCCGCAAGCTCGCCGGTGTTGATCAGGTTGCCGTTATGACCGAGGGCGATCCCGCCCCCAGTCGCGGTCGAGCGGAACGACGGCTGGGCGTTGTCCCAGGTGCACGATCCAGTGGTCGAGTAGCGGGTGTGACCGACGGCGAGATGACCGGTCAACGAGCTGAGCGTGGCCTCGTCGAAGACCTGCGCCACCAGGCCGAGGTCTTTGAAGACCAGCACTGCGGCGCCGTCGCTGACCGCGATGCCGGCCGCCTCCTGGCCCCGGTGCTGTAACGCGTAGAGCCCGAAGTAGGTCAGCTTGGCGACGTCCTCGCCCGGCGCCCACACTCCGAAGACGCCGCAGGCGTCCCTTGGCCCCGCTCCCACTTCTCGGTACGCCGATGGCGTGGGTCGCAAAGACAATTCCGGTCCCTGGACGCCGAGCGCGGCATCGCCTGCGAGCACGAGCGAGTTCCTTCTCAGCGGCAGGACTTGGCAATTCGCCAGTCTAGCGGTGGCACCAGCCGGATGCCCGCCGGGCCGCTTACCGCGGTCCGATCTCGGGCAACCGGCCGCGCTCGGCCAGGGCCGCGTCCGCCGGAGCCGCTCGCAACGCGCCGCGCAGCCAGCGGCGCACCTCCCGGGGACTGCGCAGCCGAACTACCTCGACGGCGGCGGCGGATGTCAAACGCCCCGAGTCAGGACATAAGTGGCAGGAGTCGGGCCAGGTCGGCCCGCTCCCCGCTGGCCCGCACCGCGCCGGTCGCCAGCGCTTCCGACCATGGGAGCCGACCGGTCGCCAGCAGCAGCCAGTCCGCCGGTGTCGCGAGCTCCACGACGTTGGCCGGGGTGCCGCGGGTGTGCCGGGGACCGGCGACACACTGCACAGCGGCGTACGGCGGGATGCGCACTTCCACCGCCGGACCGGGCGCCCGGGCGGCCAACAGGTCGGCCAGCGCCTGGACGGCGACCCGCATCGCGGTGGGCTCAACAGCGACCGGTCGGCCGAGCGCGCGACCGAGGTCGAGGGTGTGCACCGCGGCCTCGACCAGCCGGGTGACCAGCCAGTCGGCCAGCGGCAGCGCACCCAGCCGGGTGGCGGCCAGCCGGCCGGGGTCGTGGGCGAGTGTCGCGGTCAGCGCTGCGGTGGCCGCGTCGGCGTTGGCGCGCAGCAGCTCGGCGAGGCCGGCCGGGGTCGCCTCGACGGCTAGGGACCGGGCCCGTTCGGCGATGCCGGCGGCGGCGGCCCCAGTGGCCGCCAGGTGGTCGAACAGCCCGCCGGTCGGGACGGCGGGCAACGGCCCCGTCACGGACCGGTGCACCGCGCCGACGCTGGCGGCGACGTGGGCCAGCAAGTCGGCGACCGTCCAATCCCCAAGGCTGGACGGCGCGGCCGCCTCAGCCGGGGTCACCGTGGTGGCGGCGGTGGCGAGCGTCCGCCATTGCGCTGCGACGGCGTCGGTCAGCGCCGAGACGTCGTACCGACGGGGTCCGGCCATGGCGGGTCGATCAGGCGCTCGCGCGGCTGTCGGGCGTTCCGGCCGGCGTACTGCTCACGACCCCGCCGAACAGCCGGGGCAACGTGCCTTCAAACGCAGCCCGTAGCTCGTCGAGCCGGATGTCGAACGCGTCCTGGACGTCGAGGGTGTCCCCGACCACCACCCCGATCCGCGCGCACGAGTAGTCCCGGGCGGCGCACATCTCGGTGAACCGCAACTCCTCGCTGCGCGGCACGGACACGATCGCGCGGGCCGTGGACTCCGCGAACAGGGCGACGAACGGGTCGAGGTCCGCGGGAAGCACGATCCGGGCGCCGATGCCGCCGGCCAGGCAGGACTCGACCAGCGCTTGCGCCAGACCGCCGTCGGACAGGTCGTGCGCGGCGGAGATCATGCCGTCGCGCGAGCCGGCGACCAGCACCTCGGCCAGCATCCGTTCGGCGTCCAGGTCGACCGCAGGCGGACAGCCGCCCAGGTGCCCGTGCAAGGCCCACGCCCACTCCGAGCCACCGAACTCGGGCCGGGTCTCGCCCAGCAGCAGAATGACCTCGCCCACGAGCCCGAAGTCCAGGGGGTTGCGCCGGGCCACGTCGTCGAAGACGCCCAAGACCCCAACAACCGGGGTCGGGTTGATCGCGGTGACGCCGGTGGAGTTGTAGAAGCTGACATTGCCGCCGGTGATCGGCGTACCAAGGGCACGGCAGCCCTCGGCGAGTCCGCGGGTCGCCTCGGCGAACTGCCACATCACATCGGGGTCCTCCGGACTGCCGAAGTTCAGGCAGTTGGTGGCCGCGATCGGCCGGGCGCCGGTGGTGGCGACGTTGCGGTATGCCTCGGCCAGCGCCAGCTGCGCGCCGGCGTAGGGGTCGAGCCGGGCGTAGCGACCGTTGCCGTCGGTGGCGAGCGCGATCCCGAGGCCGGTCTCCTCGGACAGCCGCAGCACGCCGGCGTCCGCCGGCATCGCCAGCACGGTGTTGCCCTGGACGTAGCGGTCGTACTGCTCGGTCACCCAGCGCCGGGAACACAGGTTCGGCGAGCTCACCAGCCGCAGCAGGTTGGCCCGCAGCTCGGCGCCAGTCGTCGGCCGGGCCAAGTTTGCGGGATCATCCGCTTGCAGGGCGTTGAGGTCGGCCGGTCGGGCGGTCGGGCGGCTATAGACCGGTCCGTCGTCGGCCAGGCTTGCCGGTGGTACGTCGACCACTAGCTCGCCATGCCAGGTGATCTCCAGCCGACCGGTGTCGGTCACCTCGCCGATCTTCGTGGCCAGCACGCCCCACCGGCGGCTCACGGCCCGCACATCGGGCAGCGCCGCCGGGGTGACCACGGCCAGCATCCGTTCCTGGGACTCGCTGGTGAGCACCTCGAGCGGCTCCATCGAGGCCTCGCGCAGCGGCACGGTCTCCAGCGCAACCCGCATCCCGGACCGGCCGGCGGCGGCCGTTTCCGTGCTGGCGCAGGTCAGCCCGGCGCCGCCGAGGTCCTGGATGCCGACGACCAGCCCGCGGCCGAACAGCTCCAGGCAGCACTCGGTGACGATCTTTTCGGTGAACGGGTCGCCGACCTGCACGCTGGGGCGCTTGGCCGGCTGACCGGCGGCGTCGAAGGTGGCGCTGGCCAGCACGCTGACGCCACCGATGCCGTCTCGGCCGGTCTTGGCGCCCAGGAGCACGACGGCGTTGCCCACGCCGGTCGCCGCCGACCGCTGGATTCGATTGGCCGGCATGACGCCGACGCAGAGCGCGTTGACCAGCGGGTTCCCGGCGTACGACGGGTCGAAGGCGACCTCGCCGCCGATGTTGGGCAGGCCCAGGCAGTTGCCGTAACCGCCGACGCCGGCCACCACGCCGGGCAGCACCCGCGCGGTGTCCGGGGCGTCCGCCGGGCCGAACCGCAGCGAGTCCATGACGGCCACCGGCCGCGCCCCCATGGTGAGGATGTCGCGGACGATGCCGCCGACACCCGTCGCCGCGCCCTGATAGGGCTCGACGTAGGAGGGGTGGTTGTGGCTCTCCACCTTGAAGGTGACCGCCAGGCCCTCGCCGACGTCGACCACGCCGGCGTTCTCGCCCATGCCGACCAGCAGGACGCCGGTGTCCGGCGCGGTCGCGGCGAACTGGCGCAGGTGCACCTTGGAGCTCTTGTAGGAGCAGTGCTCGCTCCACATCACGGCGTACATGGCGAGCTCGGTGGCCGTGGGACGGCGGCCGAGGATCTCGCGGATGCGGGCGTACTCGTCGGCGCGCAGGCCGAGCTCGGCGTAGGGCTGGGCGCTGTCGGCCGCGCTGGCGCCGGCTGCCAGCGTCACGGTGTCCAGCGTCACGGTGTCCAGCGTCACGCCACGGCCAGCAGGCTCGAGAGCACGCTGACGAAGACGCCGAGCCCCTCGTCCCCCGGCCCGGTCAGGTCCTCGACCGCGTGTTCGGGGTGCGGCATCAGGCCGACCACGGTGCCGGCCTCGTTCGCGATGCCGGCGATGTCGCGCAGCGAGCCGTTGGGGTTGCCCTCGGCGTACCGGAACACCACCCGTCCCTCGGCCTTTAGCGCGTCCAAGGTGCGGGCGTCGGCGACGTAGCGGCCCTCGCCGCTCTTGAGCGGTACGACGATGCGAGCGCCTTCGTCGTACGCCGAGGTCCAGACCGTGCGGCTGGACTCGACGACGAGCTCCTGGTCCCGGCAGACGAAGTGCAGCCCGGCGTTGCGCACCAGCGCGCCGGGCAGCAGGTGGGACTCGCAGAGCACCTGAAACCCGTTGCAGATGCCGAGCACCGGTAGCCCACCGGCGGCCGCATCGATCACCGCGCCCATCACCGGAGAGAACCGGGCGATGGCGCCGCAGCGCAGGTAGTCGCCGTAGGAGAAGCCCCCGGGCAGGACGACCGCCTGCACGTCGCCCAAGTCCGCGTCGCCATGCCACAGCGCGACCGGCGTGCCACCGGCCAGCCGGATCGCCCGCTGGGCATCCCGGTCGTCGAGTGAGCCGGGGAAGGTGACGACGCCCACGCGGGCAGACATGCGGGCCACCTCCAGCGTCAGGCTGACACTTGCGAGGCTATCGAAAACGCGTCGGCCCGCGTCGAGCCGGCGGCAATCGCTGGGCCGCCCGGCCCGGCCCAGGCGGTGAGCTCGACGAACTCTCCCAGCCAAAGTACCTCGTCGAGCCATTGGTTGGCGTCCAGCAGCGCCCATCTGCTTTCTCCCGAACGGGAGTCAGAGACGCGGTTGCGTCCCGCTTCGACGCTCGAAGCTCCCTAATAGGTCAGCAGGACAGCAGGACCGGGATTTGCCCCCCTTCACCCGAAGAGGTGAACGGCCGGGCAGGCTGTGCGGGAGTCCGACCGGCGGGGGCGCCTGGACCGCGGTACCCGAGAGCAGAAGTGTGGTGGGTGGGAAGACCCGGTATAGAGCAAACGTCACTAAGCCTCTCTTGGGTAGCGAGTCGCACGCGGATGTCATCGGACCGTCCCACCGGCCTTGAAGCGGAATGGGGCGCCGCGATCGGCCGCCAGGCCACCCTGGCTGCCAGTCGCGACTTGCAGTCGGTCTCGTTCGACCTTCTGCAGCGGTAGCCTTCCCAAACTAGGGACAGCGTTGCTGACGGACTGCTTTCGGCGAGCCGCACAGTTGTCCACGGAGATCGGGCTAAAGGCTCTCCTGGTGCACTGCCGGGACGTGGCGGCCCGGGACTTCTACCTGCCTAAGGCTGACTTTCACGCCTCACCGGTCGAAGATCTTCAGTTGTTACTGCCGATGAAGTGGATCATCGCCCAGATGCAACCAGGCCAGCCTCTCGGTTGAGCCGGCGGCGCACTCGCCACTGCACGACCAGCCGAAAGATGTGCCGAAAGATGTAGCGAGGCCTGGCCCAATGGTGCAGCACCCGGAGTAGTAGGCCAGCTACCCTTGGTTCCAACTGGGAAGCATCGGGCAGTGCTGCCGGACCGGCTGGAGGGCACGTGCGGAACTCCGCCGTGGGCCGCGTGGAGGAACAGGCGCTCGACCGGTACCTGCACGACTGCGAGGCGACCGGCCACGCAATGTGTAGCGACCTCGGCAGCAGCTGCAATGAGGACAGCCCGCTCTGCGAACAGGCCCGGCAGGCGCTGTGGGATTCTCGGCGGGCCGAGCACGACTGGTCTCGGTTCGACGTCCGTCAGGAGTTGGTGCGGCTTGGCAGCAGCTTCTCGGACGACAGATGGTCAGTTCCTGCCCTGCTCCGACTCGTTCACGATTCGTTCATGCAGGGGCCGCTGGTGCACGACGCGGGGCACGCCAGCTCCAATGGGCGGACAGCATGCGGACCCTGCCGTCTTGGGAGGCCTGCAGTTCTGCCCTGAGGGCGGTGGTTTCGTCGTGCTGGGCCGCGAGTCTCGACAGCGCCACGGCGCGAAAAGTCTTCAGCTCGGTGGTCTTGGTGTTGAGCCGGCCGAGTGGGCGGAGCCGTTGGACGCAGTGACTTCCGCGGTAAAGACGGCACCGCTGATCCTCGTCGGGTTCAACGGGGAACCCCACGTCTCTGCGTGGCCGGGCCTGGCCGGGTCGTCGGAGGCCCCTTCAACTTCAACGGCCTTCACCGGCTACTGGCACCTGTAAGGGAGCCTTGTCCCCGGAGGACAAGTCATGACAACACGAGAACTGTTCAGCTTCCCGAACCCGGTCAATGAGAAGGCGGCCCGCAGCGTGGCCGGAGGCGTCGTGCTGCT
>Ga0208478_1000489_pt1 | contig 13704 bp, 15 predicted proteins | sample NGESurdeep072012_5_FD_184462 | JGI IMG/M metagenome (GOLD analysis project Ga0208478, IMG submission 184462) | Arctic peat soil microbial communities from Barrow, Alaska - NGEE Surface sample 415-2 deep-072012 (SPAdes) | ecosystem: Environmental > Terrestrial > Soil > Wetlands > Peat ... | reverse complement strand
CTCCATCCCCGCCCTCATGTCAGTGATTGTTAGGGGGGCGGGTGCCTCACCACAGGTTGGCAGAGAGGGCGAGCGTCCAGGCAACGGTCCGATGAAGGCCGAAAGTCCCTATCGCCGAGGGGCGTGACGACTCTCACAACCGCCGCGCGGCACCTGGCCCGACCTGGCGTTGTTGTGTGGATAGGTCACCCGAGTCGTCCACAACTAACGGCACTGCCTGGTCGTTCAGCCGGGTGTTGAGCCGGCTGCTTGCTACAATAAGCACACCACTGGGTCGAAGGGAAAGTCATGAAGGCGGCAGAGATCATGAGTTCACCGGTGGTCACCGTTCATCCCGGCACGCTGGTGAAAGACGCCGCCCGGGTCCTCGTCTCGCACGCAATCGGCGCGGCCCCCGTGGTCGACGACGACGGCACCCTGGTCGGCATCGTCAGCGAAGCAGACTTTCTGCGCCTTGAGCGCGACGACGATCCGCGCAACGCCGCACGGCGCATCGAGCCGACGGACAACTCCGGGTTCACCACCGTGGGCGACGTGATGACCCGCGACGTGCTGGCCCTGCCAGACAGCCTCGCCGCCGCCGAGATTGCCCGAACGATGCTCGAGCAAGCTCTCAAGCACGTCCCCATCGTTCGGGGCAGCGAGGTCGTGGGCATCGTCAGCCGCCGGGACATCCTGCGGGCGCTAGTCCGCACCGATGCCGACATCAGATCGTCGGTCGCCAAGCTGCTGGACACCGAACCGACGACGTACGGCCGCTGGGATGTCGAGGTGGCCGACGGCGTGGTGACCCTGGCCGAGCCGGTAGACCCATTCCGCCGCCACCTCGCCCGGATCGTCGCGCACACAGTCCCAGGTGTGCTCGGCGTCCGCTTCCGGGACGGCGCGAGCCCTAACGCCGCCCCCGCACTCGGGCCCGCCACCGACGACAGCTACGCCAACGCGGGATAGCCGCCCCAAGGGCCGCCGGTAGCGGCGCGGGCAAGCCGCATCCGCTGACCAGCAGCCGCCGACCGGCTGCCGACCCGCGGCATCGCGGCGTCCGAGCGAGCCGCCGGCGAGCTGGCCGTCAGCCCGCGGGCGCCGACCGTTTAGCAGGCAGCGCCAGCGCGGTCGCCGGTCGGTCGGCGAGCAGGTACGTCGCGACCGCCGTCACCGCAGCCACCGACAACACCGACGGCCAGGCTCCGATCTTCTTCGCCAGCGGATGCGAGGCACCGAACGACCCCAGGTAGATCCCGAGCAGCATGCCGGTGGTGCCCGGGCCCACCGAGCGGTACCACTCGCGCCCGCACCAGCTGCCCGCTGCGGCCAGAACCACTCCGCCCAACGGTCGTACGCCGCTCTTGTTGGCCACCAGGTACCCGCCGACGAGGGAGCCGCCGCTGACCGCGGCGGTAGGCATTCGGTTCATGGCTGAGCACCCTATCGGCCGCCGGTCGGCCTAGCCGAAAAGCACCTCGGCTTCGGCGTACAGCTCCGGCGGCACGGTCTTGAGCTTCGCGGTGGCCTCGTCGAGCCCGACCAGCTCGATGTTGGTCCCGCGCAGCGCGGTCATCTTGCCGTAGTGCCCGTTGTGCACGGCGTCGACGACGTGCAGGCCGAACCGGGTGGCGAGCACCCGGTCGAACGCCGTCGGCGTACCGCCACGCTGGATGTGCCCGAGCACGGTGGCGCGGGCCTCGTGACCGGTGCGGCCGGTAATCTCCTGCTCCAGCCGCTGGCCGATGCCGGCGAGGCGGACGTGCCCGAACGCGTCGAGCTCGCCGGCCTTCACGGTCATCGTGCCTTCCTTCGGCACGGCGCCCTCAGCGACGACGACGATGGCCGCGTAGTGGTCCTTGAACCGGCTATTGACGTAGTCGCAGACCCGCTCGATGTCGAAGGGCCGCTCCGGGATGAGGATGACGTTCGCCCCGCCGGCCATGCCGGAGTGCAGCGCGATCCAACCGGCATGCCGGCCCATGACCTCGACGATAAGCACCCGGTGGTGGCTCTCCGCCGTGGTGTGCAGCCGGTCGATGGCCTCCATGGCGATGCTCACGGCGGTGTCGAAGCCGAAGGTGTAGTCGGTGGCGTTCAAGTCGTTGTCGATCGTCTTTGGTACGCCGACGACCGGGATGTTCTGCTCGTGCAGCCGGGCCGCGACGCCGAGCGTGTCCTCACCACCGATGGCGATCAGTGCGTCCACCCCGGCGTCGCGCAGGTTGCCGGCGATGGTCTCGACGCCACGTTCGATCTTGATCGGGTTGGTCCGGGACGAGCCCAAGATGGTGCCGCCGCGGGGCAGGATCCCGCGCACCGCCCGGACGTCGAGCGGCATGGTGGCGCCCTCGAGCGTACCCCGCCACCCGTCGCGGAAGCCGACGAACTCGTGCCCGTACTCGCCGACGCCCTTGCGGACGGCGGCGCGGATGACCGCGTTCAGACCAGGGCAGTCGCCGCCTCCGGTCAGGATGCCGATGCGCATTCCCACCTCCTCTTCACCGATTCTTCACCAATGTTTCGAAGCACCGATGTCCCATCACCGATGTCGACCGGCACCCTACCGGGGTAGCGTCCAGCCGAGGGTGGCTTGCTCCTGCGCCAGCCGGTCGTAGACGGCGGCGTTGTGGCGGGCGTCGCAGAGCGCGTCGTGTTCGCCGCTGACCTGCTCTGGCAGCCACGGCTCGCCGAGCTGTTCCCACCACTGCCGCAGGTCTCGGGTGAAGCGCGGCAGCGGCCGCGGGAGCTGCGGCATGCTGCCGAACAGCTGACACAGCACCACGTGGTCGTAGTCCCCGTACCAGGCCCAGGTCTCCGGTTCCCGGCCGTCCGCGGTGAGGAAGGCGAGCACCTCGTCGCGAATGCGCGCCCGCGGCTTCCACGCCGGGTCCGCCGGCGGCGGCAGCTGGGCCAGCACATGGTCGCGGACCCACTGGATTGCGCGCGCCGGGTCGAACTCGGTGGACACGGCGTAGTACTCGCGCCCGTCCCCGCCGACGATGCCGATGGACACCAGCTCGATCGTGCGGCCGTCCTCGATGAACTCGGTGTCGTAGCAGTACCGGCTGCGCACGGCCACCCGCGCGTCTCCCTTCGGTGTGAACGCTGCGGACGGTACGGCGGGCACCAACCTGCCGCGCCACTTCGCGCGGATGACCCCAGCCGAGCGACGACCTCCGGATCACCCTGGAAGAGATCAAGCGGCTGGTCGCGACCGGCGACGCGCCGAGTTCTTGACCCCGACCGCTCCGCTCTTCGCTACCGCCAGTTCGGCCTTGGCCCGGGCGGCGTAGAGGTCCACGTACTCCTCCCCGGACAGCAGCATGAGCTCGTACATGACCTCGTCGGTGATGGAGCGCAACACGAACCGGTCGGCCTGCAGCCCGTCGTAGCGGCTGAAGTCCAGCGGCTTGCCGATGCGCACGCCGACCCGCTGGATCCGCGGCACGATCCGCCCGGGAGGCTGGATCTCGTAGGTCCCGATCATGGCGACTGGTACGACGGGAACGCGCGCGTCCAGCGCCATCCGCGCGACCCCGGTCTTGCCCCGGTAGAGCCGGCCGTCCGGGGACCGGGTCCCTTCCGGGTAGATGCCGAGCACGTTGCCGTCGGCGAGAATGCGCAGGGCCGTGCGTACCGCCGCCTCGCTGGCGGCACCGCCGCTGCGGTCGAGCGGCACCTGGCCAATACCGCGGAAGAAACTGACCTTCAGCCGGCCCACGATCCCGCGGCCGACGAAGTAGTCGCTCTTGGCCAGAAACGTGACCCGGCGCGGGACGACCAGCGGCAAGAAGACCGAGTCCGAGAACGAGACGTGGTTGGACGCCAAGATCACGCCACCGGTCTCCGGCACGTTCTCCAGGCCCTCGACATACGGGCGGAACAGAAAGCGCAGGATCGGCGTCAAGATGACCTTGGTCAGCCAGTAGAACAAGTCGCCTCCTCGCCGGACCAGGTCTGGAACAGTACGGAGTCCACCGCGACGACACAATGCAACGGCTGCGCGGGCGGGTTGCCGTCGACCGGCAACCTTCGAGGCGCCAGCGGCTGGCCGCGCCCGCGGTTCTCGAAGCTGACCGACGGTGACCCGCAACGGCGTCAAGCGTGCCACCATGGCAGCGGGCGCAAGCTGCAATCGCCCGCCCACGCCTGCGGGCCGGCAACGGCCGCGGCACAGCCCAGGAGGTTCGACCGTGCCTGTCGTGCCCGGTGCCGAGCCGTTCGCCGCCGACGGCGGCCCGGTCGGGGCGGTGCTCTGCCACGGCTTCACCGGCAGTCCCTGGAGTATGCGCCCGTGGGGTGACTACCTCGCCGCTGCTGGTCTCACCGTGGCCGGACCGCGGTTGCCCGGGCACGGCACCCGCTGGCAGGAGCTCAACCAAACCCATTGGGAGGATTGGTACGCCGAGCTGGAGCGCAACTTCGACCGCCTGCGCAGCCGGTGCGACCACGTGTTCGTGATGGGGCTGTCGGTCGGCGGAACGCTGTGCCTGCGGCTGGCCGAGCAACGGGGCAGCGAGGTGGCCGGGGTAGTCGTGGTAAACGCCCAGCTCATCACCGAGCGCAAGGACGCCCGGTTCCTGCCGCTGTTGGCGCCGTTCGTCCCGTCGCTTCCCGGGGTGGTGGACGACATCAACCAACCGGGGGTCACTGAGCGCGGGTACCACCGACTGCCGCTCAAGGCAGCCCGGTCCCTGACCCGGCTGTGGACGGTCACTCGCTCGGATCTCGGCCGCGTCACCCAGCCGCTGCTGGTGTTTCGCAGTCGGGTGGACCACGTGGTAGAGCCGGTGAGCACCCGGCTGCTGATGGACGCCGTGGGTTCCCAGGAAGTGGCAGAGGTTGTGCTGGAGAACAGCTACCACGTCGCCACGCTGGACAACGACGCGCCACTGATCTTCGAGCGCAGCCTGGAGTTCGTCCGGGCGCACGCCGCCGAGGCCACCGCCGGCGGCGGCTCGGGCAGCTGACGGTAGATCGACGTCCGCGCCGCCATGCCACAGCTGCCAGCTCCGCCGCCACCCGGAGAGCCCGTTGACCGGCCACCGGGCGATCTGCAACGGGACCGCTCGGGCCGGCGGCGCAACGACCTCTGCGCAGCCGCGTTCGTCCCAATGGTCGACATCGACCCGCGGCTGGGGCCGGCTTTGCTTGAGGCGTTGCAGCGGGTGGGGATCGCCGCCTACGTCGAGCCGGTCGGCGGATCCGTGGGCGGCTACTGCGAGATCCGACTGCCCAGCCGGCCAACCGACCGGCTGTGGACGGACCTGCGCCAACGTGAGGTCGCGCGCAGCGTGGTCGCGCGGGCGCTCGCCGACATGGGCGTCCGGCCAGACGGCGATCCGGTGCCCGACGACGAGGCGGTCGCGGCGCCAACGGCAGATTCCGCCTGGGAGTCGGTGCTGCTCGCCTGGCGACTGCCCCTCGACCCCGGGCCGCGACCGTGGCCGGCCAGCGAGGATGTGGAGGCAACGTCGCCGCTCGCGAGAGAACCGGGCGAGCCGGCGCACATCGAGCCGGCGCACATCGAGCCGCCGCCGAGCGAACACGCTGACGCCGACGAGGGTTACGACGACGAGGAGGAGCACTTCGTCCCGCCGCCGCCACCACCGCTTCCCCGAATGCAGGGACCAACACTGGTGGCCCTGCTCGCCATGGTCGGCGGCGTCATCATGCTGGTCACGCCCTGGCTGCTCGACGTTGGCGATTCGTCGTCGACGGCGACGCTGGCTGTGCTGGCCATCGTCGGTGGAGCCGGGACCCTGATCTGGCGGATGCGCGAGACGCCGCCGCCGGGCGCCGGGACAGGATCGGACGACGGCGCGGTCGTCTGAGCCCCGGGCGAGGTCCAGACCCAGGCGACTCCCCACTGAACGTGTCACCTGACCCCGGGCTGCCACTGCGGACGCCGGTCGTTACCCACTTCTGCCGCTGAGCCGACAACCCCACGGTGCCCAGCCCGCCACCGCCCAGAGCCGCGCCGCGCCCGAACCCCCGCCACCTCGGGCGTGCTCGATCTGCCCGGTAGTCGGTCGCGACATCCGTGATCGCTAGGCTGCCGGCACCGGACAAATACCGATGCACCCGCAAGGAGCCAACAGTGCCGGTCAGCGAGACGGTCGAGATCAGCGGGCACCTCATGGACACCGGCGTGCTCGCGCTGGTGCTCGACGACGTGTTGGAGTACGGCGGGGACTACGTCATCGACCGGTTCGACGTCGGCCGTACCGCCGAGGACGAGTCGCACGTCGTGGTGACGGTCCGCCACGACGACGACGAGTCGCTGCAGCGACTGCTGATGCGGCTACAGGCACACGGCATGAACGCGGTCGATCCCGGCGAGGCGGTGATTCGACGGGCAGAGCGGGACGGCGTCTTCCCGGACAACTTCTACGCGACCACCAACCTGGAGACGGTGGTGCGACTGGGCGGTCACTGGGTGCCGGTGGACAGCCCGGAGATGAACTGCGGGCTGAAGGTGGTCGACAGCCGGGTGCGGACCGTGCCGGTGAGCGACGTCCGGGCCGGTGACCAGGTCGTCTGCGGCGCCGCTGGAGTCAAGGTCGTGCTGCCGGTGCACGAGCGTTCCACCCGGGCGGACAGCGCGTTCGCCGTCGCGGACTCCGCCGGACATAGCGATCAAGCGCCGGCCTCGTTGGTCCGCCAGATAGCCGCCCGGATGCGCGAAGTCAAGGACGACGGGGGTCGCATCCTGTGGGTGGCCGGTCCGGCGGTGGTCCACGCCGGCGGCTGCCCAGCCCTGGTCACCCTGGTGGAGGCCGGGTACGTCGACGTGCTCTTCGCCGGCAACGCGCTGGCCACTCGCGACATCGAGGCGGCCATGCTGGGCAGGTTGCCCGCAGTCGACCTCTCCCGGGCAGCGGAGGTGGACCATGGTCACGAACACCACATCCGGGCGATCAACGCGATCCGCAAGGCCGGCTCGATCGTCGGCGCCGTCGAGCAGGGTCTGCTCACCAGTGGGATCATGCATGCGCTGGTCCGCAAGGGCGCTCGCTTCGTCCTCGTCGGTTCGGTGCGCGACGACGGCCCCCTGCCGGACGTCCACACCGACGTCGTCGAGGGCCAGCGCGCCATGCGGATGGAGCTGCGCGGTGTCGGGCTGACCGTCATGGTCGCCACGAGACTGCACTCCATCGCCACCGGCAACATCCTGCCGGCCTCGGTGCCCCTGGTCTGCGTCGACATCAACCCGGCGACGGTGACCCGGCTCGCCGAGCGCGTCTCCGGCCATGGGGTGGGGATCGTCACCGACACCGGGCTCTTCCTCGAGCAGCTGGTGCGCGAGCTCATCCCGTCGTACGGCGCGGCCGCCGTCGGCTGAGCAGCCGGCCCAAGCGGGGGCCGCGGGCCGGACTCAGCGGGAGCGCAGCACCGCCAGAATGGGCCGGTGGTCGCTGGCACCTTCGACGCCCGACACGTCCGGGACCGCGCAGGACAGAACCTCCAGGCGGGGGTCGACGAAGATCCCGTCGATGCGGCGGCTGGGCGCACCGGCCGGGAAGGTCGGGCCGCCGCCGGCCGGCGCCACGGCGTAGCCGTCCTGGCACCGGTCGGCCAGGACGCGCCAGGCGGGCTCGGTCGGTTCCTCGTTGACGTCGCCGGCGAGGATGACCGGGGCGTCGAAGCGCGCCAGCTCCGCCAGCACCTCGTCGACGTGACGTCGCCGCTCGGCCGCGTCCAGACCGAGGTGCATCGCGGCGACCGTGACTCGCAGGCCGGGCACCGCGACGACCGCAACCGCCAGCCCGCGCTGATGTTGGCCCGGCGTCTTGCTCAGCAGCAGGTCCCGGCTGGTCTCGACCCGGACCCGCAAGGCCGCCAGCAGCAGCATGGCTCCGGCCGGACGACCGCCGGTGACCACGACCAGGCCGCTCTCCCGGGCGAGCGCCGCGCACTTCGCCCGCCACCTGAACAACCGCGGCGCCTCCTGAACGCAGACCACGTCCGGCCGGCAGAACTTGATCACCTCAGCGACGGCTCGCGCGTCATCGCGCAGTGACCGCACGTTGTAGGCGAGCACCCGCAACGTGCCTGCGGGCTCGGTCACAAGACGGGCTCAGTCACAACACGGAACGAGCCAGGTCCGCCGCCCCCACCAGCCCGGCCTCCTGGCCCAGCTCGGCCAGGCAGATATCGGCGATCGGTCGGTGCCCGCGGCCGGTCAGGGACTCGGCGTACGCCGCCCGGGTCGGCACCAGCAGCAGGTCGCCGGCCGCGGAGACCCCGCCGCCGAGGATGAAGCGACCGGGGTCCAGGACCGCCGCGAGATCCGCCATACCCACTCCCAGCCACCGGCCGACCTCGGCGAAGCACTCCAGCGCCGCCGGGTCCCCCTCGCGGGCGGCAGCGGTCACCTCCGGGCCCTCGATGTCTTCCGCCCGGCCGTCCGCGAGCTGCAACAGTCGCCCGGCCCGGGCCGGCCACACCGACGCCAACTCGCGGGCCTCGTGCACTAGCGCGCGGCCGCTGCCGTACTGCTCCCAGCACCCGCGATTGCCACAGCCGCAGCGGCGACCGTGCGGCTTCATCTGAATGTGGCCGATCTCGGCGGCGATCCCCCACTGGCCGCGGTGCAGCCGCCCGTCGAGCACGATGCCGCCGCCGATGCCGGTACCGACCGTGAGCGCCAACAGGTTTTCCTCGCCGCGGCCGGCACCGAAACGGTACTCCCCCCACGCCATCGCGTTGGCGTCGTTCTCCACGACGGTTGGCAGGCCGACCCGCACTTCGACCTTGGCCTTCAGCGGCTCGTCCCGCCAGGCCAGGTTCGGGGCGAAGCGCACGGTCCCGCCACCGGGCTCGATGAAGCCGGCGGCGCCGATCCCCACCGCCGCCACCGAATGGGCGGCCCGCAGCGTGTCCACCACCTCGGCGATGGCGTCGGCCGTCCGGTCAACCGAGGTGCTCGGGGTGCCCCGCTTGAGCTGGGCCAGGATGCGACCGTCCTCGTCGACGACCCCGGCCGCGACCTTGGTGCCGCCGACGTCCACGCCGATGGTGAGTGTCACGCTGCTCCTCACTCGATGTGCTCCGGCTCGATGACCGGCTGGGGTGGTTGCCCGGGGTGCTGGTCGTACGCAGCGACGGTCTCGCTACGTGCTCGCTACGTGACGGTGATGTGTTCTACCGGGGCCGCCGGCCGACTGGCCCACTCCCGTTCCTGCCGTTCGATCATGCTGCGGGCGGCGGTGAGCAACGCCGTACCGGCCTCCAGCAGGCCCTCGACGGTCTCCGGCTTGACCCCGCGTGCCAGCGCCAGCAGCTGGCACACCGGACAGCGCCGGCACTCCGCGCTGGCGTCCGCGCCGGCCCCGAACAAGTGCCCGAGCGGTCCGGCGACCGACTCGTCCCCGGCCCGGGCGGCGCGCACCCAGGTCTGCACCGCCTCGACTAGCTTGGCCGCTTCCTCGGCGATGCTGCCCACTCCGGCGGCGTCAGTCATCGCATCCACAGCTCCGGGTTGGGGGCGAAGGCCACGTGCAGCCGGCCGGCCCGCAGCCGCGCCCCGGTCACGTCGCAGCGCCGCAGCGCGCTGGGCAGCGTCAGCACCCGTCGGTACGCACCCACCGTAAGCACCAGCTCGTCACCGGTACACGACAGGTCGACCGCTGCCCGGTCGGCGAGCGGCAGCGCGATGGCGAGTGAGAAGCCGGTGTCGGTGCGGGTCACCTCGACCAGGTCCGTCGCGGCGGCGAGCCCAAGCGGGTCGGTCTCGCCGTACGCCTCGGCCGCGAACGCGCTCAGCGCGGCGACGCCGACCGGCTCGGCAGCCCGGTACGGCGCGATGTGCACCGGCAGCGGAGCGAAGTCCGCCCGCACCTGTGCCAGCTGCGCGCTCTGGGCGGCGACCCACCCGGCGCGCCACGGATCGGACCCGCCGGCTGGAAACACCCGGTTCGCCAGCACGCCGTCCACCCGGTAGCCGTAGAGGCTCAGGCTGGTCAGCGTCCGACGGGCCTCGGCGACGACGACCGCCTCCGGTGTCAACACCAGCCGGACCGAGGCAGTGGCGGGGTCGGTGAGCACCGTGCGCACCTCGGTCAGCATCCGATGTAGCCGCTCGACGGCCTCGAACAGCCGCGCCGGCGGCGCCGGCAGACCGGCCACTCGGCTCAGCACCGGCCGCACCGAGCGCACCACCCGCCGCTGCATCGGAAACAGCCGCTCGACGTACCAGCCCAGGGCCTCCGGCAGCGCCAGCAAGCGCAGCGTCTCCGCAGTCGGCGCGCAGTCGACGATCACCACGTCCCAGCGGCCGGAGGCGACCTGGTTGCGGACCTCCAGCAGCGCGAGGACCTCCTCGGCGCCGGGGAGCACGGTCAACTCTTCGGCCTGCATGGTGTCCACGCCGGCGCGTGCCAGGACCGTGAGCAGGTAGGACTGCACCTCGCGCCAGGTCTGCTCGAAGCGCAGCTGCGCGTCAACCTGCATGCCGTAGAGGCCGGTGTCGACCTCGGTGGGCTCGCTGCCCAGCGGTACGGCGAAAGCGTCGGCCAGCGAGTGTGCCGGATCGGTGGAGACCACCAGGGTCTTGCGCCCGACCCCGGCCGCGAACGTGGCCGTCGCCGCGGACGCGGTCGTCTTCCCGACCCCGCCCTTGCCGGTGAACAGCAGCACACGCACGGGGCGACCTCGGCTTCTCGGGCGGGCTTTTCGGGCGGGGGCTTTTCGGGCGGGCTTCTCGGGCGGGCTTCTCGGGAGGGAAAGCCTGGCTATCCAGTCGTTACGGTCAGGATATCGGCCCGCGCGGGTCAGCAGCCGGTGCGGCGCCCTCCGCCCGCCGTTTGAGCCCTTTGAGCGCGGTGTCCATGATGACCTTCTCGGCCTTGCGCTTGAACAGGCCGAGCATCGGGATCACCAGCTCGATGCTGAGCTCGTAGGTGACCAGGGTGATCCCGTCCCCCTGCTCTTGCAGTCGGTAGACGCCGTCTTGGTACTTCAGCGCCCTGCCTTCGACCAGCGCCCAGTGCACCCAGTCGTTGCCGCCCCAGTCGTATTCCAGGACGTAGTCGTCGCGCATCACGCCGGCGTCGAGCACGAAGTGCACTCGCTCGGCCCGGCCGGTCGGCCCGGTGCGCAGTACGTCGGCCTGCTTGATATAGCCAGCCCACTGCGGGTAGGCGGGGAAGTCGGCGATGATCGCCATGATGCTGGGCGCGTCCGCGGCGATCGCGATCGACTCGCAGGCCTCGTGCACCATGGGCGGAGGCTACCCGGCCCAGTCCAGGACGTAGGGCGTCCGGCGAGTGCGGAAATGTCCGACGTTGACGCACTCGGTCCGGCCGATCCGGGTCCGAGTCACCAACGGCTGGTGGACGTGCCCAAACAGCACCAGCCTGGGCGCGGTGTCCCAGATGGCCTCCAGCACCGCGCCGCTTCCCCCCTCCAACCGGCGCGCCTCGGTGTCGTAGAGCAGCTCCGGTACGGCCGGCGGGATGTGGCAGCAGAGCACGTCAACCGCGCCGACCGCGGCCACTTTGGCGGCGTAGTCGTCCTCGCTGAGCTCGTACGGCGTCCGCATCGGGCTGTGCAGTCCGCCACCAACAAAGCCCACCCGCAAGCCGCCGATCTCGGCCACCTCGCCATCGAGCACATGCACGCCCGGGCGGGCGAACTCCGGCCATAGCGCCGGAACGTCGACGTTGCCGTAGGTAATGAACGTTGGCGTGGGCAGTACGGCGAACATCTCGACGTACTGGCGGCGAATGGCGCCTTCGAGGACAACCCGCGGGTCGGCGTCAAAGTGCGCCCACAGCCCGCGCGACCAGGTCCGGGCCTCGTCGAACCGGCGGGCCGTGCGTAGCTCGATCAGTCGAGTGACCGCTTCGGCGCCGAAGAGGTCGGCCATAATGCCGGCACTGTGGTCGTGGTAGTCGACGTACAGGACGAGGTCGCCGAGGCAGATCAGTACGTCGGCACCGGCTCCGGCTCTGGCCAGCGCGTCGGTGCGACCGTGGACGTCGGAGACGACGTGGACGCGCATTGATCGAACCTATATGGGTCTGGTGCTGACTCAGGACAGGACCGGTCAACGGCCCTTAGGTTAGACGGTATGGAGGTGCCCGGACCCGCGGGCCGGGACCTCGCTCGCAAGTTGTCGTGGGTTGCCGGCGCGGGTGAACCTGGTCGGTAGTGCCTACAGTTGCGGGAGGTCCCGGTGCAGCGAGAGCGTACGAGCGTCGGTCTGGACGTGCACGCAAGGTCGGTGGTGGCCTGCGGTATCGATGCCAGCACAGGCGAGATGTTCCGGGCGCGGCTGGGTCCGCAGCCCGAGGCGGTGCTGGGCTGGCTGCGGGAGCTGCCCGGCCCGGTCGCGGTGGTGTACGAGGCCGGACCGACCGGCTACGGGCTGGCCCGGTTTCTGACCGACCACAACATCCGGTGCGTGGTAGCGGCGCCGTCGAAGCTGCAGCGGCCGTCCGGCGACCGGGTCAAGACCGACGCCAAGGACGCCCAGCATCTAGCCCGGTTGCTGCGCCTGGATGAGATCACGCCAGTGGTGGTGCCAACGGTGGCGCAGGAAGCCGCCCGCGACCTAGTCCGGGCCCGGGAAGACGTCCGGGGGGACCTGATGCGGGCCCGGCACCGCACGTCCAAGCTGCTGCTGCGGCAGGGAACCGTGTGGTCGGGCGGGACCGCGTGGACGGTCGCGCACCACGACTGGCTGCGGCGGCAGACGTTTTCCCAGTCGGCGCTGACCATCGCCTACGACAGCGCGCTGGAGACGGTGCTGCTGTCCGCGGAGCGCCGGGACCGCCTCGACAAGGCGATCGTCAAGATGGCCGCCGACCCGGCCTGGTCGGCGATCGTCACCCGGCTGGGGTGCCTGCGCGGGGTGTCGACGTTGACCGCGTTCGGGTTGACGGTGGAGGTCGGGGACTGGTCGAGGTTCACCGGCTCGAGCATCGGGGCGTTTCTGGGTCTGGTGCCGACCGAGCACTCCAGCGGCGGCAGCCGCAGCCAAGGCTCGATCACCAAGACCGGGAACACCCACGCCCGCCGGCTACTGGTGGAGGCCGCCTGGCAGCACCGGCGGCCCTACCGGACCCCGTCGGCGACACTGCGGTCGCGTTGGAACCAGGCCCCGGCCGCGGCTCGGGCCCGCGGGCACGCCGGCAACCAGCGGCTGCACCAACGCTGGCAGGTCTTCACTGACCGCAAGAAACGGCCCGTGGTCGCGAACGTCGCGGTCGCCCGGGAGCTCGCCGGCTGGTGCTGGTCCCTGGCCACGCTGGACGACACCGGCGCGGCCTGCTGAGGCCGCCGCACCGCCCCTGACCGGGGCCGGCCGGTGGCAGCGACGGCAGCGCGTGGAGCGCACCCGCGATCTAACTATGAGCAGCCCAGGAGAGATCCCAAGCCACGCTCGACCTTTAGACCAGCGGAGTGCTCCAGCCGAACAGCCCGTCCTGCGGTAACCAACCCGCGTATATCAGTCTGACCGCGCGTCGCCCTGACACGCACGTCGCCAGCTACCGGCCGGCCCCTGCACGCCTCGTCCTGGTCCCCGCCGCCGCCCAGCATGCCGCGGTGCTCGCCGCGGTCAAGGGAAACAGCGCCCTTGACCGCGGCTGCGCTCCACGGCACCGCACGGCTTACCGGGGAACAGGAAAAAAATGATCAGATCGCCCGCGCAGAAGTTGCTGGGCGCAACCTCGCGCGCCCCTTGACAAGACCTACCTCCATATCAGTTAG
>Ga0208478_1000487_pt1 | contig 13729 bp, 12 predicted proteins | sample NGESurdeep072012_5_FD_184462 | JGI IMG/M metagenome (GOLD analysis project Ga0208478, IMG submission 184462) | Arctic peat soil microbial communities from Barrow, Alaska - NGEE Surface sample 415-2 deep-072012 (SPAdes) | ecosystem: Environmental > Terrestrial > Soil > Wetlands > Peat ... | reverse complement strand
GAGCCAGGACCGGGCCTGGTCGATCTGGTCGAAGACCGGGCCGCGTTGCGCCATGACCTGCTGGAAGGCGCCCTTGACGCACCGGATCATCCGCTTGCCGTGGTACATGTCCGGCATCACCGTGACGTAGCCGGCGGTGGCCAGCCAGTCGCCCTGCTCGCGCATGTCGTCACCCAGTCCGAGGGCGTCGTGGATGACGACGACGCCCGGCCACGGACCCGGCCTGTCGGCGGTCGGTACCGGACCGGCGAAGTAGGCGCCTCGTTCACTTTCCGGGGCGGGGCCAGGGACAACGATCGTCGGCATCGAGCCAACCTACGTGACCCGCGGATCGTTCTGCAGGGGAACAGGGCCAGAACGGGCGGACCAGGGCACTGTCGGTGGTGCCGGGCATCATGCCGGCATGGCTACTTTCACGATCGTCCCGTCCGGTGGCTTCAGCCTGCGCGAGTCCGCCGAGTTCGGTTTCGGCCAGCGCTCGGCGGAGCGGTTCGACGGTGTGTTCCGCCTGGCGTTCTGCGTCGACGGCTACGCGGCGCAGGCCGGGGTGGAGCTCCGGCAGGATGCCCGCGGCGTCCACGGCGTGGTGCGCGACCTCCATCCGCAAAGGGGAACCGGCACCGATCTTGCCGCCATCCGCGCGCAGGTCGCGCGGGTGCTGTCGCTGGATCACGACGCATCGCAATTCGCCGACGTGGGGCGGCGCGATGCGGTCATCGGCCGGCTGCAGACGGCCGCCCCCGGCCTGCTACCCCCGTTGTTCTATTCGCCCTACGAGGCGGCGATCTGGTCAGTGTTGAGCGCGCGGCGCACCGGGCATCAGATGGCGGAGGTCCGTCGCCGGTTGTCGTTCCAGCACGGCCGGGTGTTCGACCTTGCTGGTCAGCGGTTGGCGGCGCTGCCCACGCCGCAGCAGTTGCTGGAGGTTCGCGGATTCCCGGGCATCAACGTCGAGAAGATGACCCGGATGCAGGGGATCGCCCGCGCCGCGCTGGCCGGTCGCTTGGACGCGGACCGGCTGAAGTCCCTTGGGCCCGAGATCACCACGCAGGAGATGCAGCATCTGAAGGGGATCGGGCCGTTCTATGCGTCCCTCATCACCATCAGGGCCGTCGGCTTCGCGGACGTCCCGCCCGTTGACGAGCCGATCGTCCGGGAGTTGGTCACCCGCCTCTACCGGCTCCCGGAACCGTGCACTCCCGATCGGTTCCTGGAGATCGCTGACGCCTGGCGGCCGTTCCGAACGTGGGCCTCGGTACTGATTCGCGCCGCCGCTTCCAGGCTCAATTCACCCGAACCGTCGACGATCGGGGCCTGAACCCGCCGACGGTCGCCCGCGCACCGTGCGTCCCCAGGGATTTCCTGGTAACTCTCTGGAATCTCCCGGGTCGCTCCGGCATGGGTCGGGCAATCCACCGGGGCCGGGGCGCCGAATCGACAGCAGATTCGCCGGAAGGCCCGGCGACACCCGAGCCTCGAGGATCACGATCATCATGAGCTTCCACACGCCACCTATCCGGACGAGGGCGTCACGCAGGTGACCTTCGACGACCAGACGGTCAGCACGCGCGACCGAGGGCAACAGGAGCGGTCCGAGAGCACCGGGTCGACGGTCTTCCCCGCTGACCTGCTGGGCGGACGGTCACCGGCGGAACGTGTCCAGTTCCTGGCGGAGCCGCCGGTGCCTGCCGAGCCGTCAGCCACGCCGGCAGTTCCCCGGCCGCGGGTGTACCGCAACTACACCCGCCGGTTGCGGGACAAGTAGGCGCCGACGACCCGCCGGAGAGGTATCCGCGGCCCATCGTCGGAGCCGGGTTAAGCTCGGACACATGTTCGATGACGGCTGGGATGCGGGCCTTGACGACGCCCAGCTCACGGCCGCCACCCACGACGATTCCCCGCTGGTGATCCTCGCCGGTGCCGGCACCGGCAAGACGCGCACCCTCACGGCCAGGGTCGCCTCGCTCATCGATCGCGGCGTGCCGCCGGAGCGGGTGCTGCTGCTCACCTTCACCCGCCGGGCCGCGGACGACATGATCGCCCGTGCCGCGACGATGTGCACCCGGCAGGACGCGGGCCGCAGGGTGCAGGGCGGCACGTTTCACGCGGTCGCCCACCGGCTGGTCGCCGGCCACACCGCGGCACTGGGCCTGCCGGACGCGGTCTCGGTGCTGGACCGCGCCGATGCAACCGACGCAATGGACCTGCTGCGGCACGACTTCGACCTCGCCGGCGGCCGCACCCGGGTGCCGAACGCGTCGACCCTGGTCGACATCTATTCCCGCTCGGTCAACACCGGCCGGCCCGCAAGGACCCTGGTCGCGACCGACTTTCCGTGGGTGGAACCACATGTCGATCAGGTGATGGCGCTGCTGCGCGGGTACGTCGTGCGCAAACGCGAGCGCGGCCTGCTGGATTTCGACGACCTGCTGCTGGCCTGGCGAAGCCTGCTGACGGACCCGATTCTCGGTCCCGAGATGGCGGCCAAGTGGGATCACGTGCTCGTGGACGAATACCAGGACGTCAATCAGATCCAGGTCGACATCGTGCGAGCGTTGCGACCTGACGGGCGGGGACTGACCGTGGTCGGCGACGACGCGCAGGCGGTCTATGCCTTCCGCGGCGCGGACAGCGCCCATCTGGTCGACCTGACCACCGCGTTCGACGGCGTCACCGTCGTCCGGCTGGAACGGAACTTCCGGTCCCGGCAACGGCTACTGGACCTGGCCAACGGCATACGACCCGGTCGTGACGGGTTTCGCTTGGTGCTGCGCTCGGACCGACCCGGTGGCCGGCGGCCGCGGCTGGTCCGCTGCCACGACGCGCCAGGCGAGGCACGAGCGGTGGCCGACGCGGTGCTGGCCGCCGTCGAGGATGGCCGGGCGCTCCGCGACCAGGCGGTGCTCATGCGCACCGGCCACCACAGCGATCTGCTGGAGGTCGAACTCACCGCCCGCCGGGTGCCGTTCGTCAAGTTCGGCGGCCTGAAGTTCCTGGAGGCGGCCCACGTCAAGGACTTTGTGGCCGCGTTGCGGGTGCTGGACAACCGGATCGACGAGGTCGCCTGGTTCCGGCTGCTGCGGCTGCACGACGGCATCGGGCCGTCCCGGGCCAGGAGCCTGCTCGACGCCCTCACCGGCGATGGGGGCCACGCGGTCGCGGTCGCCGGTGCTCCCGCCATGTCCAGGGTCGCGCTCGCCGCCACCCTCGACGGGATCACGGCGGCCCGCAGGATGACCCGGATCGGGGACCGGGCCGCGACCTGCCTTGCCTGGCTCCGCCCGCTGCTGACGGCTCGTTACGCCGATGCCGTGGTGCGGATCGCCGATCTGGATCGGCTGGTCGCGGCGGCGGCGACCGCCCCGGATCTCGCCGCGTTCGTCGCCGAGCTGACCCTGGACCCACCCGCGTCGACCGGCGACCTCGCGGGGGTTCCGCACCTGGACGAGGACTACCTCACGCTCTCCACGGTGCACTCGGCCAAAGGGCTGGAATGGCCGGTCGTTCATGTCATCCACCTCGTCGACGGCGCGTTCCCGGCCGACATGGCGTTGTCCCAGCCGGCCGGCCTGATCGAGGAGCAGCGGCTGTTCTACGTCGCCGTCACCCGGGCCGCCGACGAGCTCTCGCTGTACGCGCCGCTGCGCATGCCGCACCACCGGCACGGCCGCGACGACAAGCACAGCTTCGCCCCGCTGAGCCGGTTCCTGGACGAGACTGCCATGGCCGACATCGATCTCCACGACCTGACGCCGCCCCGGCAGGCACCCGGCCCGCGGGTTGTCCGCGCCAGGGTCAGCCTGCCGACGCTGGACGATCTCTGGGCCTGAACCACCCCTGATGCCCACGAGGGTGCCGGCCCCATGATCGGCACGGTGATCGGCCCCATGATCGGCACGGTGATCGGCACGTCAGAGGGTCGCCAGCCAATCGATGACCGCGGAGGCGATGGCAGCGTCGGCGTTGCGAGGATCGTGGCCGCCGGTCAGCCAGACCTGGGTCACCGGGCCGGGAATGGTGCCGATGTGGCCGGCGAACTCGTCCGGCGCGCCGAAGGGGTCCTTGCTGCCCGAGACGAAGAGCACCGGCACGGTGATCGCCGGGAAATGCTCCACCCGCAACTTCTCGGGCTGCCCCGGCGGGTGCAGTGGGTAGCTCAGCAAGATCAGCCCAGCGGCCGGCAGGCCCTCGGCAACCGCCATCGAGCACATCCGTCCGCCGTAGGAGCGCCCGCCGAGCACCAGCCGATCCGGCTCTACACCGGCCCGGGAGAGCAGCGCCGCGGCCTCGCTGACCAGATGCGCGATCGCGACCGGTGCACGGTCGGGTGCTCGGCGTCCAGCCGTGCGATACGGGAAGTCGACTCGAGCACAGGGCAGCGGCGCCAGCGCATGTTCGAGGGCAATGAGGGTGTGGTTGTCCCTGCTGGCGCCCGCGCCCGGGGTGAGCATGACGGCGCCTGCTCGACGCCCCCGCGAGGCGCGGCTCCGAGCGGGCTTTGCGCCGGTTTCGGTGGTCTGTTCCATGCGTCCTCCCGTTGCCCGGCTCCGCAGGACCTCGGGGCCGGCCGGGCGTGCACGGTCGACAGCGAGTCGTCGTGCCCGGTGTCCACGCGGAAAACGCAGGCTACCGCCTCGACCGGTACGCCGTTTCCCACGTTCTTCGACTAGCCTCGGGGTCCCGCTCGTCGGGCCAGGCCAGGGAACGGTCCGCGTCCGAATCGGGCGGCCAACCAGCCAGTCCCCCAGCATCGCCCGGTAGAGCGGTCCGCACACTGCGCAGCGCCCGTCACCACCCAGCCCGTCACCACCCAGCCCGTCACCATTCCGCCCCTCACCACACCACCCGCCACCACCCAGCCCGTCACCACCCAGCCCGTCACCACCCAGCCCGTCACCACCCAGCCCGTCACCACACAGGCCCCCCGAGGGTCGCGAGGAAGAGCCGATGAGCCCGCGTCAGCACAAGTACCTCTTGGACGAGTCGGAGATGCCGACCCGGTGGTACAACATCATCCCGGACCTTCCGGCTCCCCCGCCGCCTCCGCTGCATCCCGGAACCCATCAGCCGGTCGGCCCCGACGACCTCGCCCCGCTGTTCCCGATGGACCTGATCCTGCAGGAGGTGTCCACCGACAGTTACATCGACATCCCGGACGAGGTGCAGGACGTCTACCGGCTCTGGCGGCCCTCGCCGCTGTACCGGGCGCATCGGCTGGAGCAGGCGATCGGCACGCCGGCGCGGATCTACTACAAATACGAGGGCGTCTCTCCGGCCGGCTCGCACAAGCCGAACACGGCTGTCCCGCAGGCCTACTACAACGCCAAGGCCGGTGTCCGCAAACTCACCACCGAGACCGGCGCCGGTCAGTGGGGTACCGCGCTGGCCTTCGCCTGCGCACTGTTCGGCGTGGAATGCGAGGTATGGCAGGTCGGCGCGTCGTACGACGCCAAGCCGTATCGACGGACGCTCATCGAGACGTTCGGTGGCACAGTGCACCGCTCCCCGTCGCAGCTGACCTCAGCCGGTCGCACTTTCCCTGCGAACCACACCGGCTCGCTGGGCATCGCCATCTCCGAGGCGGTCGAGGTGGCGGCCGCCGATCCGGACACCAAGTACGCCCTGGGATCCGTGCTGAACCACGTCCTGATGCATCAGACGATCATCGGCGAGGAAGCGCTGCTGCAGTTGGCGAAGGCCGGCGAGAGCGGCGCCGACCTGGTGGTCGGCTGCACCGGCGGCGGCTCCAACTTCGGCGGCCTGGCATTTCCCTTCATCCGGGAGAAGCTCGCCGGGCGGCAATCACCGGTGATCCGCGCCGTCGAACCCGCGTCCTGCCCGTCGCTGACCCGCGGGGAATACCGCTACGACTTCGGCGACACCGCCGGCTTCACGCCGCTGTTGAAGATGCACACCCTCGGTCACGATTTCGTGCCCGACCCGATTCACGCCGGCGGCCTTCGGTACCACGGGATGGCCCCGCTGATCTCGCACATCTACGAATTGGGACTGCTGGAAGCCGTCGCCATCGACCAGACAGAATGCTTCACCGCTGCGCTGACCTTCGCCCGCTCGGAGGGGATCGTGCCGGCCCCCGAGCCGACCCACGCGCTGGCCGAGACGGTCCGTGAAGCGATTTCCTGCCGCGAATCGGGTGAGGCGAAGGTCATCGTCACCGCACTGTGCGGTCACGGGTTGCTCGATCTCGCGGCCTATCAGGATTTCCTCTCCGGCAAGATGGTGGATTCCGGACTGTCGGACAGCGATCTGGCGGCGGCGCTGGCAGCTGTCCCGGTGGTGACCGGCTGACCACGATCCCCGATCCGCCCGCCGTCCCTGGGAGTGAAACCCAGGACACGGCAAGCGCTCTGGCGGTCGCCGCGGCGCTGGGGCTGGAACCGCTGCCGCACGAGGGCGGCCTGTTCCGCCGCACTTTCACCGGCGACGGCGCCAGCGCGATCTATTTCATGCTGATCGGTGACGAGTTCTCGGCGCTGCATCGGCTGGCGGCCGACGAAATCTATTGTCACCACGCCGGGGCCCCGCTGCGCCTGCTGCTCATCGACCCGGAGGGTGCGTCACAGCAGGTCCTGATCGGGCCCGACCCGCCCGCCGGGCAGCACCCGCAGTTCGTCGTGCCCCGTGGTCACTGGCAGGGGTCGTCATCCGACGGGTCTTGGACCCTGGTGTCCACCGTCGTGGTGCCGGGATTCGACTGGCGCGACTTCACCCTGGGCGATCGTGATGAGCTCGAGCGGTTGAGTCCCGCTGCGGCAGAGCGTATTCGGCAGCTCACGCGCCGAACCCCCATGAAGTGATACCGCTCTCGTCAGCACGAGCGGCACAGCAGGTCCCCCGGTCGCCGAGTTGCCGATCGCTGCCGGTGGCGACCGCCCGCCAATCTCTTGTGCGTTCACTTGACGGTCGTTACACAGACGCACTATGGTAGCCGGGTCGCCGACGAACGGGGTGCCGTGAACAGTCCGAACATCCGCCCGCTCGAAGAGGGCATCGAAACAGACCTGCGCGGGCTCAACTACGGCAGCTACCTGCACCTCGACCAGCTGCTCGGCGCGCAGATCCCGCTGTCGGACCGGCACGACGAGATGCTGTTCATCATCCAGCACCAGACCACCGAGCTGTGGATGAAGCTGGTCATCCACGAGCTGCGCTCCGCCATGTCGTTGATCTCGACCGACGAATTGGGGCCGGCACTGAAAAGGCTGGCGCGCGTCAAACACATCCAGAAACAGATGACGGACCAGTGGTCGGTGCTGGCCACCCTCACCCCCAGCGAATACGCCCAGTTCCGTCACCTGCTCGGGAAATCCTCGGGTTTCCAGTCGGCGCAGTACCGGCTGTTGGAGTTCCTGCTCGGCAACAAGAATGCCGCGATGATCGCGGTGTTCGGCCACGACCCGGACATCCAGGCTGAATTGCAGCAGGCATTGGCGGCGCCCAGCCTGTACGACGAGTTCCTGCTCTTCCTGGCCAGGCGCGGCTATCCGATCCCCGCCGAATTGGTCGACCGCGACTGGACGCAGCCGCATTCGCTGAACGAGGATCTGGTCCACGTCTTCGCGAGCGTGTACGAGAAGCCCGAACAGCAATGGGATGTCTACGAGACGTGTGAAGAATTGGTCGACATCGAGGACACCTTCCAGACCTGGCGGTTCCGGCACCTGAAGACGGTGGAACGGATCATCGGTTACAAGAAGGGCACCGGGGGTTCGTCCGGGGTCGCGTTCCTGCAGCGAGCCCTGTCGTTGACCTTCTTTCCCGAACTGTTCGCCGTCCGCACCGACATCGGCCGCTGACCTCAGTTCGCAGCCATGATTCATCCGCCATTCGCGTGCGAACTCCGGTGCCCGTCGCACCGAGCCAGAAAGGAACACCCGGGTCGATGTCCACCGCCGTGACCACCTTCGATCGCGCCCGCGCCGTGGCGCTCGACGCCGCCGATCCGCTGGCGCATTTCCGCCGTCGCTACTTGCCACAGTCCGATGACGTGGTGGCCTATCTCGACGGCAATTCTCTGGGCCGCCCACTGGCTTCGATCGGTGCCGTGTGGTCGTCGTTCACCTCCGACCAGTGGGCCAACAGACTGATCCGGGGATGGTCCGAGGGCTGGATGGAGTTGCCCGAGATCGTCGGCGACGAACTCGCCGCGGCCGCACTCGGTGCCGCGCCCGGTCAGACCGTCATCGCCGATTCGACCACGGTGAACTTCTACAAGGCGATGCGGGCGGCGCTCAATCTCCGCCCCGAACGGCGGCGAGTCGTCCTGGACCGGGACAACTTCCCCACCAACCGCTATGTGGTGGAGTCGCTGGCCAAGGACCTGGACCTCGAACTGGTGTGGTTGCAGCCACCGCCCGACTCCGGCGTCACTCCCGATATGGTCGCGGCGGAGGTCGACGAGCGCACCGCGGTGGTGACCTTGAGCCACATCGCCTACCAGTCAGGCTATCTCACCGATATGCGGATGGTCACCGAAATCGCCCACGCCGCAGGTGCTCTCGTCGTCTGGGACCTGTGCCATTCGGTGGGCTCGACCGAGATCCTCCTCGACGGATGCGACGTAGATTTCGCGGTTGGCTGCACCTACAAATTCGTCGGCGCCGGGCCGGGGGCGCCGGCGTTCGGGTACGTCAACCGGCGCTACCACGACCTGCTCGACCAGCCGATCTGGGGCTGGCTCGGCCGGGCGGACTCCTTCGAAATGGAACAGGGCTACCTTCCGGCCCGCGGCATCCGCCGCCTGCTGTCCGGAACCCCGCCGATCCCGGCCATTCTCGCGGTCCGCGAAGGCGCGGCCGTGATCGCCGAGGCCGGCATCGGCGCGATCCGCGCGAAAGCGGTCGCGCTGACCGATATGGTGGTCACACTGACCGACGAATGGCTTGTTCCACAAGGATTCTCGCTGGGCTCGCCACGCGAAAGCTGTCGGCGCGGCGGTCACGTCAGTGTGAATCGCGGCGATGCCAGGGAGATCTGCGTACGGTTGATCGACGCCGGCGTACTGCCGGATTTCCGCGCCCCGTCGAGCATCCGGATCGGATTATCGCCGCTGCCAACGAGTTTCGCCGAGGTCTGGGACGCGATGGATCGGATGCGCGAGCTGACCCGGTGATGGTCGCCGCCACCGGCTCCGCCGTGTTGCCACCTGAACGTGCAGGATCGCCGGGCTCGCTGATCGTCTCTTTCGCCGGCAGTTACCTGCGCGAATTGGGTGGCTGGATCTCCGTCGCGGACCTCATCCGCTGTCTGAAGGCCGTCGACGTCGGAGATTCCTCGGTCCGGCAGGCACTATTGCGGTTGAAATCACGGGGATTCCTTGCCGCGGAGCGCCGGTCGAGCGACGCGGGCTACGCGCTGACGGACGCCGGCCTGCACGACCTTGAGACCGGAGACCGGCGGATCTTCCGGCACGGCCAGGCCGGCGAGGACGACGGCTGGGTGCTGGCCGTCTTCTCGGTGCCGGAGTCCGATCGTCACCTGCGGCACCGGCTTCGCAACGAGCTGTCCTGGTTGGGTTTCGGAACCGTGAGTCCGGGAGTGTGGGTCGCACCCGGGCCGCTGGCCGGACCGTCACGAGACCTGCTGGCGGCGGCGGGTTTGGATCGGTACGTGACGTGGTTCCAGGCACGCCAGCTCGGGGAGGTCGACGTCGCAGCCTGGTGGGACCTGTCCGGGCTGGAACGCCAGTACGCGGAGTTCCTGTCACGCTGGCGCTCTGCCGATACCGGCGGTCGGCTGACGGATGAGGTGGCGTTTGCGCGCTACCTCCGACTGATCGACGCCTGGCGATTGTTCCCCCGAATAGATCCCGGCCTGCCCGCCTCGTTGCTCCCCGGGGACTGGCCGGCGCGGGGGGCCTGGCAGGTGTTCCAGGTCTTGCGGGAACAATGGTCCGCGCCAGGGTGGCGGTTCGTCCGGTCCGTCACCGGGCCCCGCGCGAACCAGCCCGGCTGAGGCGCGAGCCCGCTGGCCAGCGCGGCCAGGGCGGCCAGCAGTTGCCCGCCCAGGAGCAGGGCCATGACGGTGGGCGCGCTACTCTCCCGTCTCCCCATCCACCGATTCCCGCAGGAGGTCGGCGTGACCGTTGTGCCGCGCGTGTTCCTCGATCATGTGGACCACGATCCACCGCAGGCTCGGTGCCTCAGGTCCCCATGAACTGGGGATTCCCGTGGCCGGCCGGTCCAAGCCGCCGGCAGCCAACGCTCTCGTGACCAGGGTGCGGGATCGGGCGACGGCGCCCTGCCAGATCATGTTCAACTGCTCCGGGGTGTCGTGGGCGGCCGAGTGCCAGTCCCAGTCCGCATCGGCCTTCCAGTCGACGGTGTTCCATGGGGGTTCGGGATCCCGCCCGAGCAGCCATCGGGAGAACCACAGATCCTCGACGTAGGCCAGGTGTTTGAGCAGTCCGCCCAGAGTCATCGACGATGCGCCGATGGTCGCTTGCAGACCGGCCGTGTCGAGCCCGCTGGTCTTCCACGCCAGGGTCGCACGCTGGTATTCCAGAAAGCCAAGAATGGTGGCTGTCTCGTCGGCTGCCACCGGATGTTCGGGGCGGCCACGATCGTCCAGGTTCGTCATGCGCGGTGAGTTCAGGCGCGCCGTCAGAAGTCGAACAGCACGCCGACGAAGATCACCGCCGTCACCACCGCCAGCACCCAGATGACCCAGATACTGACCCTGGCCGCACCCGACAGCGGCAGCGGCACATCGGGCAACGCCTCGGGCGCGATGCACGCCCGCGTGGGGTCGGCGGGGTCGTGGTACACCGCGATCAACGCGCCCGGCCGCGGCATTCCGGCAGCCTCGATCCTGGAGGTGAAGGTCACCTCGCGTCCGTCGACGGACTGAAACGTGATGACCGGCCGACGCCGCCGCCCGCCCGGGCTGTTCCCGCCGCGACGTGAAACTCGTTCGTCCACAACCACTCCGCGAGCCGGAAGCCAGCCGTCGGGCACGGTGGTGATCCGCCGGCCGCGCTCCGCGCTGCGGACCTCGCGGGTGCCCAACACCGCCACGATCAGCACGGGGGTGACGAGCAGCACGAGGGCCAACCAGCCTGGCATCAGTCGATGATGCGCCTTCATGGAGCGGGTGCGGGCCGCACCCCGACTCCGCGCGGCGCGATCGGCGTCCCCGACCCGCTTGCTGTGACCGCTTGCTGTGACCGCTTGCTGTGACCGCTCACTGGGGACCGCTCACTGGGGACCGCTCACTGGGGACCGCTCACGGCACCGTCACGGCCCGGCGGAAGAATCCGGCTCGGCGGGAGAATCCGGCTCGGCGGGAGAATCCGGCTCGGCGGGAGAATCCGGCTCGGCGGGAGGATCCGGCTCGGGCACCGGCACGGGGATCAGCACGGTGCTCAGCATCCGGCGACTTCGCCCCGCGTCGGGTCCGTTGGCCGCCCGGGCCTGCACTGCCGCGGCGATCTCGTTGACCATCTCCATCAGTTCCTCGTTCGTGAGCCAGAGGCCCACGGTGCGGTACCCGGCGCCGTCCCGCTCGAGGTCGACGTCGCCGGAGCCGACGTACCGATCGACATCGGCCAGCACCCCCGCAAGGAACGCCACGAACGCGCGGCGGTGATCGTCCGGGGTCATCCGGCTCAATTCGTCCGCGGAGAGCTGGGCGTCGGCGATCGACAGCGCGTAGGTCCTTTCCACGGTGCCGCGCACCCGCCGCTCGTCCACCACTGTGAGGACACCCGCCTCGGCCAGCGTCGCGACCTGGCGATAGAGCGTGGCTGGGGCCACGTCCGCGATCTCCACGTGGAGTTGCGACGTGGTGAGCTGCCGGTCGCCGAGGAAGGTCTGAATGATGCGCAGCCGGATCGGGTGCAGGAGCAAGTCTGCCGAGGACATGGTTTACATGCTCTCACAGACGCTATTATTCTCTTGGATGAGAACGATGACCGGGAGGCAGCGATGGCGCAGCTTGTGGTCGGCACGGATGCGTTCCACGTTCGACTGAGCCTTGGAGAGAAGATCGGCGGTCTGCACGGCGACCTGACGGTTCCGCTGAGCCAGGTGCGCGACCTCGAGGCCGTCGCCGAGCCCTGTCGGGTCGTCCGGGGTATTCGCGCTCCCGGATTGGGAGTGCCAGGTCGCATCAAGATCGGGACCTGGCGCTCGAAGGGCCGCAAGACGTTCGCCGTTGCTCGGCGCGGGCAGCCCGGCGTACGGATTCGCCTGCACGACAACACGTTCGACCAAGTCGTGCTCTCAGTGCCCGACGGTCCGGGTTTGGTAGCGGATATCCGGAAAGCTGCCGGGGCCGCACGCGGGTCCGATCGGGAACGTCACCTGACCTTCCGTTCTGGAGGAGTAGACCTCGCCGGCTCGCTGCTGCTGCCGCCCGCTGGTCAACCGGTCCGGGCCGCCGCGGTGATCATCGCGGGTTCCGGTCCGATCAACCGGGACGGTGATGCGCCCCGGGCTCCGCTTTCCGTCAGCCGTAACCTGGCGGCGTCGCTCGCGGGGAGCGGTATCGCCACCCTGCGGTACGACAAGCGAGGAGTGGGCGCATCCGGCGGCGAGTTCCTTGGCGCGGGCCTGTCCGACAACATCGACGATGCCAGGGCCGCCTTGGCTGCTGTCGCGGACGACACCGGCTGCGCGGGCGCGCCGTTGTTCCTGATCGGTCACAGCGAAGGTGCGGCGATCGCCACGGTTCTGGGCGCGGAGTCGAGTCGGCCGGCGGACTCGACGAGCCCGCGACTATCCGGTGTGGTGTTGCTGGCCGGTCAGACCAAGACCGGCGAACAAACCCTGAGGTGGCAGGCAGCCATGATCGGTCCGACGCTGCCTGCACCGGTCAAAGCCATCATGCGATTGCTGCGCACCGATGTGTCGCGGCAGCAGGCCAAGGCCTTGCAGAAACTCAAGGCCAGTACAGCCGACGTTGTTCGCATGAACGGCGCCAGGACGAATGCGAAGTGGATGCGCGAATTCATGACGCTCGATCCGACCGCATACCTGAGCCGGATCACCGTGCCCGTGCTGGCCATCACCGGCGATAAGGATCTCCAGGTGGATCCGGCCGACCTCGACACCATGACGGCCACCGTCCCCGGCCCGATCACCACCATCCGGGTGCACGATCTGACGCACATTCTGCGGCGGGACCCGGGTTCGCCGACCCTGAAGTCCTACCGCGCGCAATGGCAACGGCCGGTGGATCAGCAGGTGCTTGACGATGTCCGCGTGTGGATCCTCGGGCTAGCCGCGGCAAGTGCGTCATCGGGCTGACGGCGGCCTGTGGATCCTCGGGCTGACGGCGGCGAGGGCGTCCTCGGGCTGACGGCGGCAAGTGGGTACTCGGACTGAGGGCGGCAATTGGATCCCCGGGCTAGCCGCGGCAAGTGCGTCCTCGGGCAGAGAGCTACACATGGACCCGGTGCGTCATTTTCACAGAACCAGGCAGAATTCATTTCCCTCCGGATCACCGACGAGGATGAAACTGGTCGTTCGGATCGTCTGATATGCGCAGTATCTGGCCTCCTGCGGCGACCACCCGATCCGTTGCAGCCTGCACGTCTACCCACTCCTGGGTCACGGACACGACCACGTCGAGATGAACACGATTCACGATTCTTCACCGACTTCGGCTCCGTGGACTTTCGCAGTTTTCGTGGCTGAGGTAGCCCTGGCCTGACCGAGATTCCTTCTGAATCCTCGTGACTCGCCGCATCAAATGATCAACCGCGCCA
>Ga0208478_1000485_pt1 | contig 13760 bp, 15 predicted proteins | sample NGESurdeep072012_5_FD_184462 | JGI IMG/M metagenome (GOLD analysis project Ga0208478, IMG submission 184462) | Arctic peat soil microbial communities from Barrow, Alaska - NGEE Surface sample 415-2 deep-072012 (SPAdes) | ecosystem: Environmental > Terrestrial > Soil > Wetlands > Peat ... | reverse complement strand
CACGGCTTCCGGCAGGATCGGCAGCATCGCTTGCCATTGCATCGATTGATTCATCGGGCGGCGCTCACTGGGATCATTTCGGCCCGTTCCATCTTGATCGACACGGCCGTTGCATCTTTTGCCGGCACATCGGCCGCGGCGAGAGCATGCTTATAATTGTCGAGCAGCTGGGTGACCGAGGCCGCCGACATGTCGAGCACCGGCTTGGGCGCCACGCCGAACAAAATGGTGAGCGCCACCAGCGGCGTGAAGATCAGCACCTCGCGCAAGCCGATGTCCTTGATGCCGACCAGCGCCGGCTTCAAGTTGCCGAAGATCATCTTGCGGTAGAGCCACAAGGCATAGGCCGCCGACAGGATGACGCCGAACGTGGCGATGGTGGCCACCGCGGTATTGATCTTGAAGGTGCCGATCAGCGACAGGAATTCGCCGACGAAGCCGGAAGTGCCCGGCAGCCCGACATTGGCGAGCGTGAACACCATGAACACCGCCGCGAACAGCGGCATGCGATTAACCAGTCCGCCATAGAAGGCGATTTCGCGGGTATGCATGCGGTCGTAGACCACGCCGACGCAAAGGAACAGCGCGCCAGAGACGATGCCGTGCGAGATCATCTGGAAAATGCCGCCGGCCACGCCTTGCGGGGTCAGCGCGAAAATCCCCATGGTCACGAAGCCCATATGGGCAACCGAGGAATAGGCAATCAGCTTCTTCACGTCCTCCTGCATCAGCGCCACCAGCGAGGTGTAGATGATGGCGACCACCGACAGCGTGAAGATCAGCGGAGCGAAGTCATGGCTGGCGGACGGGAACATCGGCAGCGAAAATCGCAGGAAACCGTATCCGCCCATCTTCAGCAGGATGGCGGCGAGGATGACCGAGCCCGCGGTCGGCGCTTCCACATGCGCGTCCGGCAGCCAGGTGTGCACCGGCCACATCGGCAACTTGACCGCAAACGATGCGAAGAAGGCGAGCCACGCCCATTTCTGCAGACCGAGCGGGAAACCGTGGCGGAGCAGCGCCGGAATGTCGGTGGTGCCGGCATCCCAGTACATCGCCATGATCGCGAGCAGCATCAACACCGAGCCGAGCAGCGTGTAGAGGAAAAACTTGAAGGTGGCGTAGACCCGGCGCGGGCCGCCCCAGACGCCGATGATCAGGAACATCGGGATCAGGCCGCCTTCGAAAAACAGATAGAACAGCACCAGGTCGAGTGCCGAGAAGGTGCCGACCATCAATGTTTCCAGCACCAGGAACGCGATCATGTATTCCTTGACGCGCTTCTGGATCGAGGTCCAGCTCGCCAGGATACAGATCGGCATCAGCGCGGTGGTGAGGATCACGAACGGCAGGGAAATGCCGTCGACGCCCATGTGATAGGAGGCGATGCCGAGCCACGGGTGCTTCTCGACGAACTGGAATTCCGGCGAAGTCGCATCGAAGCGCCATACCATCACCAGCGAGATGGCGAAGGTAACCAGCGTCGTCCACATCGCCACCCAACGCGCGGTGCCCCTGGCCAGCGCCTCGTTGCCGCGCACCAGCATGATAAACGCAGCGCCGAGCAGCGGCAGGAAGGTGACGACCGAGAGAATGGGCCAATTGATATTCATGGTTTTTCTCTGCGCATGATCTTTTCCGAAAACCGGTTTCCACTTTTCGGGATCATGCTAGTGCACCGCGAACATGAAGTAGGTGATGAAGGCCGCCGCGCCGATCAGCATGGCGAAGGCGTAGTGATAGAGATAGCCGGTCTGCAGCCGCATCACGTTGCGGGTGACGTCGAGCACGCGGGCCGAAACGCCGTCGGGGCCGAAGCCGTCGATCAGCCAGCCGTCGCCGCCCTTCCACAGACTGCGGCCGAGCCACTTGGTGGGCTTAACGAAGATCACTTCGTAAATCTCGTCGAAGTACCACTTGTTGAGCAGGAATTTGTAGAGCACCTCGTGCTGACGCGCGAGTTCGACCGGGATATCCGGCCGGCGGATATAGAAGTGCCAGGCGATGACGAAGCCGATCGCCATCATCACGGTCGGCAGAATGCCGATCGTGAGCGGCACGTGATGCATGTCCTCGAGAACGGAATTGCCCTTGGCGAAGGCAAGCGACTCGCGGAAGAAGCCCTCGACGCCGTGACCGGCGAAAATCTCCTTGAACGGCAGCCCGGCCATGATCGAGCCGAAGGCCAGGAAGCCGAGCGGGATCAACATCACCATCGGGCTCTCATGGGCATCCTTCCAGTGCTTGCGGTCGTGCGGCTCGCCGTGGAAGGTCTTGAAGATCAGCCGCCATGAATAGAACGATGTGAGCAGCGCGGCGCCCACCGTGCAAATGAAGCCGTAAAACGCCATGGGGCTCTTCGCCACAAAGGCCGCTTCGATGATCGCATCCTTGGAGAAATAGCCGGCGGTGAGCGGGAAGCCGGTGAGCGCCAGCGTGCCGATGATCATCACGATATAGGTGTACGGGATGCGGTCCTTTAAGCCCCCCATGTGGCGGATGTCTTGCTCGTGGTGCATGGCAAGGATCACCGCGCCGGAGCCGAGGAACAACAACGCTTTGAAGAACGCGTGCGTGAACAGGTGGAACATGCCGACCGAATAGGCGCCGCAGCCCATGGCGACAAACATGTAGCCGAGCTGCGAGCAGGTCGAATAAGCGATGATGCGCTTGATGTCGTTCTGCACCAGGCCGACGGTGGCAGCGAAGATCGCCGTGGTGGCGCCGATGAAGATGACGAAACTCTGCGCGTTCGGCGCCAGTTCGAACAATGGCGACAGCCGCGCCACCATGAACACGCCCGCCGTCACCATGGTGGCGGCGTGTATCAGCGCGGAGACCGGGGTTGGGCCTTCCATGGCGTCGGGCAGCCAGGTGTGCAGCAGGAACTGCGCCGACTTGCCCATGGCGCCCATGAACAGCAGCAGGCAGATCAGCGTGAGCACGTCGGGGTGCCAGCCGAAGAACCACATGGTCTTGCCGGTCAGCGACGGCGCCTGGGCAAAGACGGTGTCGAAATCGATCGCGCCGACCAGCGCGAACAGGGCGAAGATGCCGAGCGCGAAGCCGAAATCGCCGACCCGGTTGACCACGAAGGCCTTGATCGCCGCAGCGTTGGCTTCCGGCTTGTGATACCAGAAGCCGATCAGCAGATAGCTCGCGAGGCCCACGCCCTCCCAGCCGAAATACATCTGCACCAGATTGTCGGCCGTCACCAGCATCAGCATGAAGAACGTGAAGATCGACAGATAGGCGAAGAAGCGCGGCCGGTACGGGTCCTCTTCCATGTAGCCGATGGAATAGAGGTGCACGAAGCCCGAAATCGTATTCACCACCACCAGCATCACCGCGGTGAGCGTGTCGATACGCAGCGACCAGTCCACCTTCAGGTCGCCCGACAGGATCCAGGTGAACACCGGTACGCGCTCATCGTGATGGCCGAAGCCGACCTGCACGAAGGCGATCCATGACAGGATCATGGAGATCATCAGCAGCGTGGTGGTGATCAGTTCCGCCGTGCGCGATCCGGCGGCGGCCGGCCCGGCCGCATGGGCATCGTGGGCATCTTGACCTTGCGCGGTGTGCGCGGGCGCCGCATGCGTGCCGTGATCGGAAGCGGCAGCCCCCTCTTCCAAGCCCGGCGGCGGGCCCTCGCCGGGGCAGCGCGCTCGCGCGCCCGCGATCGCGATCAGCCCGGCCAGAATTGCGCCGAGGAGAGGTAAGAAAACGATGGCCTGATACAAAGTAGTCAGCCCTTCATCAGATTAATGTCTTCGACCGCAATCGACCCGCTGTTGCGGTAATAGACCACGAGGATGGCGAGCCCGATCGCGGCTTCCGCCGCCGCCACCGTGAGCACCAGGAGCGCGTAGATCTGGCCGACGATGTCGCCGAGAAAGCTCGAGAAAGAGACCAGATTGATGTTGACCGCCAACAAAATCAGCTCGATCGACATCAGGATGATGATGACGTTCTTGCGGTTGAGGAAGATGCCGAAAATCCCGAGCGTGAACAGGATGGCGGCAACCGAGAGATAATGTCCGAGGCCGATGGTCATGTGTTGCTCCCCAGGCCCTGCCCCGTGCGCACCTTGACGACTTCCATCGCCGTCGCCGGCGTGCGCGCATTCTGCTCGGGGATGTTCTGCCGGCGCACGCGCACCCGGTGCTGCAGCGTGAGCACGATGGCGCCCACCATGGCGACCAGCAGGATCATGCCCGCGGCCTCGAAGAAATAGGCGTAGCGGGTGTAGAGCACGAGGCCAATCGCCTCGATATTCGGCACCTTGGCCGAAATCGGCGCGGTGATCGCCTGTGGAACGCCGGGCCCGATTACCCAGAAGCCCACAACGAGGAAAAGTTCGGTAAAGAAAATCCCGCCAATCAACATCCCGATCGGCAAATATTGCAGCGCGCCCTGCTTGAGCTCGGCGAAATCGACGTCGAGCATCATCACCACGAACAGGAATAGCACCGCGACCGCGCCGACATAGACCACGATCAGGATCATGGCGAGGAATTCGGCGCCCAGCAGTACGAACAGCCCGGCCGCGTTGACGAAGGCGAGGATGAGATAGAGCACGGAATGCACCGGGTTCTTCGCCGCGATCACCATGAAGGCGCTCGCCACGCAAAGGCCGGCAAACAGATAGAAGAAAAACGCAACGACGATCATCGTCTCACCTGCAAATACTCATCTATATGGCGCGTCGAGCGCCAGATTCTTGGCGATCTCGCGCTCCCAGCGGTCGCCATTCGCGAGCAGCCGCTCCTTGTCGTAGTAGAGCTCCTCGCGCGTCTCGGTGGCGTATTCGAAATTCGGTCCCTCGACGATGGCGTCGACCGGACAAGCTTCCTGGCACAGCCCGCAATAGATGCATTTGACCATGTCGATGTCGTAGCGCGTGGTGCGCCGCGTGCCGTCGTTGCGGCGGGGACCTGCTTCGATGGTGATCGCCTGCGCCGGACAGATCGCCTCGCACAGCTTGCAGGCGATGCAGCGTTCTTCCCCGTTGGGATAGCGGCGCTGCGCGTGCTCGCCGCGGAAGCGCGGCGAGAGCGGCCCCTTCTCGGACGGATAATTGAGCGTCGCCTTCGGCCCAAAGAAGTAGCGCAAGCCCAGAATCGTGGCAGTCACGAACTCCCAGAGGAACAGGCCCTTGGCTGCGCGATCGAGCCTCATCGCGAGCCTCCATTGTAGATTTGATACGCCGCAGCGGCGAAGACGACGACGAAGATCAACGGAAAACAGTAGCGGTAGACGAAAATCGTCAGCTGCCGCGCGAGTTGCGGGTTGCGCAGAAACGCCGGTGCAGGGATTCCAAATGACTCAATCTTGCCGTCACGGATATGCGCCTCCTGTGAGCGAAGCGCGAACGGCAACCCCCACCGGCGGGCCCCAAGAGCCGCGATCAGTCCAATAACACCGCCAAAGATGCAGACAATGATCGTCATTGACCCCACCCCGTGTATTGCAGCACGGCGGCGACGATCACCACCATGGCCAGCGAGAGCGGCAGAAACACCTTCCAGCCAAGCCGCATCAACTGGTCGTAGCGGTAGCGCGGCACGATGGACTTGACCATCGCGAACATGAAAAAGAGCATCGAGGCCTTGAGCACGAACCAGATCACGCCCGGCACCCAGGTGAACGGCGGATAGGGGATCGGCGACAGCCAGCCGCCCAGGAAAAAGATGGTGCCCATGGCGCACATGGTGCAAATCGCCACGTATTCGGCGAGCATGAACAGCACGTAGGGCGTCGAGCCGTATTCCACCATGAAGCCGGCGACCAGTTCCGATTCCGCTTCCACCAGATCGAACGGCGGCCGGTTGGTCTCGGCCAGCGCCGAGACGAAGAACACGATGAACATCGGAAACAGCGGCAGCCAATACCAGTTGAACAGCCCGTAAGGCCCGTCCTGCGCCTTGACGATGGTCGTCAGATTGAGCGAGCCCGCGCACAGCAGCACGGTGATGATGACGAAACCGATGGAGACTTCGTAGGACACCATCTGCGCGGCCGCGCGCATCGCTGACAAAAACGGATATTTCGAATTCGACGCCCAGCCGCCCATGATGATGCCGTAGACCATGAGCGAAGAAATGGCGAAGATGTACAAGACGCCGACATTGATGTCGGCGACCGCCCAGCCGACATTGACCGGAATCACCGCCCAGGCGGCAAGCGCCAGCACGGTGGAGACCAGCGGCGCCAGCAGGAACACGCCCTTGTTGGCGCCGGCCGGAATGGTCGGCTCCTTCAGCGCGAACTTAAGCATGTCGGCGAAAGACTGGAACAGGCCCCAAGGCCCGACCACGTTGGGACCGCGCCGCATCTGCACCGCCGCCCAGATCTTGCGATCGGCATAAATGACATAGGCGACCGCGACCAGCAGGCACACGAGCAGCAGCAGGCATTCCGCCAAGATGATGATGAAGGGCCAGAGATAGGTCCAAAAGAATTCGGTCAGGTCCATGGCCGCTACTCCGCCGCCGTCTTGGCGGCCGCGTTGGCCAGGGCCGAACACTCGGCCATGGTCGCGGACGCGCGTGCGATCGGATTGGTGAGATAGAATTCGGGAACCGACGAGCGCAGCGGCGCCTTGTCGGCGCTGCCGCCGAGTTTGGCGAGCTTCTGGATATCGGCGGTGTCGCCGGCCACGATCTGGTCGATGCGCATGAAATGCGGGTTCGCGGCAAACAGCGCCTGCCGCAGTTGCGGCAATGAATCGTACGGCAGCGTTTGGCCGAGTTCACCCGACAGCGCCCGCAGGATCGCCCAATCCTCGCGCGCGTCCCCGGGCGGGAACGCGGCGCGGTTGGCCATCTGCACGCGGCCTTCGGTGTTGACGTAGAGCGCCGATTTTTCCGGATAGGCGGCGCCGGGCAGGATCGCGTCGGCGCGATGGGCGCCGCGGTCGCCGTGAGTGCCGATATAAATGACGAAGGCGCCCGGCGCGACCGTGATCTCGTCGGCGCCGAGCAGGAACAGCACATTAACGCCGCCCTCCGCCATGTGCGCCGCGTCGAGACCGCCGGCGCCGGGAGTGAGGCCGAGATCGAGCGCGCCCACGCGGGAAGCGACACTATGCAACACAGAATATCCGTTCCAGCCGTCCTTGAGCGCGCCGAACTCGATCGCCTCCTTGGCCGCCAGCGCGGCGATGGCCGCGCCGTCCGCTCGCGCCAGCGCACCGGCGCCGATCAGTATGAGCGGACGTGATGCCGCCTTCAGCGCCTCGGCGAATTTGCTGTTGCCGAGATTGGCCAGGCTTTCGGCACCGGCGCCGAGATAGTCATACTTGTAGGTCAGGTCGGCCTTTTCGCCGATCAGCCCTATCGGGAAGTTGCCGGCGCGCCAGCGCTTGCGGATGCGGGCATTGAGCACCGCCGCCTCGCGCCGCGGATTGGAGCCGACGATCAGCAGCGCATCAGCGCTCTCGATGCCGGCAATGGTGGCGTTGAACAGATAGCTGGCGCGGCCCCTGGCCGGATCGAGCGCCGCGCCGTCTTGCCGCGCGTCGATATTGGCGCTGCCGAGACGGCCAATCAAATCCTTGAGCGCATACATTTCTTCGACGCCCGCCAAATCGCCGACGATGGCGCCGATGCGCTTTCCCCCCGCCGTCTTAAGCTTGGCGGCGATGGCGGCGAAGGCTTCTTTCCAGCTTGCCTGTTGTAATCGGCCTTTCACGCGCAGATAGGGCTGATCGAGCCGCTGCGTGCGCAAACCGTCAACCACGTGCCTTGTTTTGTCGGAAATCCATTCCTCGTTCACGTCGTCATTGGTGCGCGGCAGGATGCGCATCACCTCGCGTCCGCGCGTGTCGATGCGGATCGCGGAACCGAGCGCGTCCATCACGTCAATCGATTCCGTCTTGTTGAGCTCCCATGCTCGCGCAGCGAACGCATAGGGCTTCGAGGTCAGCGCACCGACCGGGCAGAGATCGACCACATTGCTTTGCAGCTCCGAGGTCATCGCCTGCTCGAGATACGTCGTGATCTCCATGTCCTCGCCGCGGCCGATGGCGCCGAGTTCCGGCACGCCGGCAACCTCGGCCGCGAAACGAATACAGCGCGTGCACTGGATGCAGCGCGTCATGATCGTCTTCACCAGCGGGCCGATATATTTCTCCTCCACCGCGCGCTTGTTTTCCTGATAGCGGCTGGCGTCCACGCCATAGGCCATGGCCTGGTCTTGCAAATCGCATTCGCCGCCCTGGTCGCAGATCGGGCAGTCGAGCGGATGATTGATCAGCAGGAATTCCATCACGCCTTCGCGCGCCTTCTTCACCATCGGCGTCTTAGTGCTCAACACCTTCGGCGTGCCATCCTTGTTGGGGGCGAGATCCTTCACTCCCATGGCGCAGGAGGCCTGCGGTTTCGGAATGCCCTGCACTTCGATCAGGCACATGCGGCAATTGCCGGCGATCGACAGCCGTTCGTGGAAGCAGAAGCGCGGAATTTCCGCGCCCGCGGCTTCGCAGGCCTGGAGCAGCGTGTACTCCGGCGGAACGTCGATCTCTTTGCCGTCAACGATGAGCTTGGTCATTGTCTCAAGTCTTTACTTCATGCGATCCGGTGTCATCACTGCTGGGTATGCTCATGCTCGCCGCACCAGTCGTCGCGCTTGGTGGTCGGCCAAGCCGGATAGTGCCGTCCATGGTCGGGCAGATCGGTGATGAGCGGTGACGGCGCGCGGCGCCGGCACTGCCCGAGGATCGATCGTTCGCGGCTCGGCTCATTTCCGGTCGCTTCCCCCGTCGGCCACCAGAACCTGCAATGGTTGCACCGCAAGTTCTTGTTTTCGAAGGTCATGCCCTTGCTCCACGGGTTGCCCCATCCCTATTCCGCCGCCTCGCGCACCGCGCCGTGGGCGTCGGCATTGCGCGTATATTCGTCGATGCGCCGCTCGATCTCGGGACGGAAATGCCGCAGCAGGCCCTGCACCGGCCAGGCAGCGCCGTCGCCGAAGGCGCAGATGGTGTGACCCTCGATCTGGGTCGTTACCTCCATCAGCATGTCGATCTCGCGCTTCTGCGCACGGCCTTCCGCCATGCGGGTGAGCACGCGCCACATCCAGCCCATGCCCTCGCGGCACGGCGTGCACTGGCCGCAAGATTCGTGCTTGTAGAAATAGGAGATGCGCGCCATGGCGCGGATGATGTCGGTGGACTTGTCCATCACGATGACGCCGGCGGTACCGAGTGCGGATTTCTTGTCGCGGCAGCCGTCGAAATCGAGCAGCAGCGAGTCGGCCTGGTCGGCGCCGGCCGGCACCAGCGGCATCGACGAGCCGCCGGGAATGACCGCGAGCAGATTGTCCCAGCCGCCGCGCACACCGCCGGCATGCGTCTCAAGCAGCTCGCGCAGCGGAATGCCCATGGCCTCTTCCACGTTGCACGGTTTTTCTACATGGCCGGAAATGCAGAACAGCTTGGTGCCGGTATTGTTCGGCCGGCCGATGGCGGCGAACCACGCCGCGCCGCGCCGCATGATGTCGGGCACCGCCGCGATCGACTCGACGTTCTGCACGGTGGTCGGGCAGCCATAGAGGCCGACATTGGCCGGGAACGGCGGCTTCAAGCGCGGCTGGCCCTTTTTGCCTTCCAGGCTTTCCAAAAGCGCGGTTTCCTCGCCGCAGATATAGGCGCCGGCGCCGTGATGCAGGTAAAGATCGAAGTCCCAGCCATGCACATTGTTCTTGCCGATCAGCTTGGCCTCGTAGGCCTCGTCGATCGCCGCCTGCAGACGTTCTCGCTCGCGGATGAATTCGCCGCGAATATAGATGTAGCCGGCATTGGCGCCCATGGCGCAGCCGGCGATCAGGCAGCCCTCGATCAAGAGATGCGGGTCGTGCCGCATGATCTCGCGATCCTTACAGGTGCCGGGCTCGGATTCGTCGGCGTTGACCACCAGGTAATGCGGCCGGCCGTCCGACTTCTTCGGCATGAACGACCATTTCAATCCGGTCGGGAAGCCAGCGCCGCCGCGGCCGCGCAGGCCCGACGCCTTGACGTCGTTGACGATCGCATCGCGGCCTTTTTCCAGGATCGCCTTGGTGCCGTCCCAGGCGCCGCGCGCGCGCGCGCCTTTGAGGCCCCAGTCATGCAGGCCGTAGAGATTTAAGAAGATGCGGTCCTTGTCAGCGAGCATTCGTCATTCCCGTCCGCGTGCCGCGTAGATCGATTTGTCGGTGAGCGTAGTTGCCCCGCCGACCGGCGCCGACAATTGCCGGTCCACCTGCGGACCGGGCTTGGGCGTCTTGCCGGCGGCGAATTGGTCGAGAACCTTGCCGAAGCTTTCCGCGGTGAGGTCCTCGTAATAATCCGGGCCGATCTGCACCATCGGCGCGTTGACGCAAGCGCCCAGGCACTCGACCTCGACCCAAGAGAACTTGCCGTCGGCGGTCACGTGATTCTGGTCGCCGATGCGATTGCGGCAGACCTTCTCGATGTCGTCGGCGCCGCGCAGCCGGCACGGCGTGGTGCCGCACAGCTGGACGTGAACCTTGCCGACCGGCGCCAGATTGAACATCGTATAGAACGTGGCGATTTCCAGCCCGCGGATATGCGCCATGCCGAGGAAGTCGGCGACGTAGCGGATCGCCGCTTCCGGCAGCCAGCCGCCGACCTGCTCTTGCGCCCGCCACAACAGCAGTATGACCGCCGATTGCTGGCGCCCTTCCGGATACTTGGCGACCTGCTGCTTGGCCCAGGCGAGATTGTCCTTGCTGAAGGAAAATTCCTTCGGCTGCATTTCGGGCGAGGCAAGACGGCGCACGCTCATCGGTCGACCTCCCCGAACACCACGTCGATCGTCCCCATGATGCAGGAGACGTCGGCCAGCATGTGGCCGCGGCAGAGGAAATCCATCGCGCTCAAATGCGCAAAGCCGGGAGCGCGGATCTTGCACTTGTACGGCTTGTTGGTGCCGTCGGAGACCAGGAAGACGCCGAACTCGCCCTTGGGCGCCTCGACCGCGGCATAGACTTCGCCGGCCGGCACGTGGAAGCCCTCGGTATAGAGCTTGAAGTGCTGGATCAGCGCTTCCATCGAGCGCTTCATGTCGCCGCGCTTGGGCGGCACGATTTTGCCGTCGTCGACCGAGACGCGGCCTTGGCCCTCGGGGCTGCGCAGCTTGTCCAGACACTGCTTCATGATCTTGATCGACTGGCGCATTTCTTCGACCCGGATGCAGTAGCGGTCGTAGCTGTCGCCGTTCTTGCCGATCGGAATGTCGAATTCCATTTCGGCATAGCACTCGTAGGGCTGCGCCTTGCGCAAATCCCAGGCCGCGCCCGATCCGCGCACCATCACGCCGGAGAAACCGCGGTTCCAGGCTTCGGCTAGGCTGACGACGCCGATGTCGACCGTGCGTTGCTTGAAAATGCGGTTTTCGGTGAGCAGGCCTTCGAGGTTGTCGCAGAACTTCAAATATGGATCGCAAAACGCATAGATGTCGTCGATCAGCTGGTTCGGCAGATCCTGATGCACGCCGCCGACGCGGAAATAAGCCGCGTGCATGCGCGCACCCGACGCGCGCTCATAGAACGCCATCAGCTTCTCGCGCTCCTCGAAACCCCACAGCGGCGGGGTGAGCGCGCCGATGTCGAGCGCCTGCGTGGTGATGTTGAGGATGTGCGAGAGCAGCCGGCCTATTTCGCAGAACAGCACGCGAATGAGCTGGCCGCGCTTGGGCAGCTGGACGCGCAGGAGCTTTTCCGCCGCCAAACAGAAGGCGTGCTCCTGATTCATCGGCGCGACATAATCGAGCCGGTCGAAATAAGGCACCGCCTGCATGTAGGTCTTGTGCTCGATCAGCTTTTCGGTGCCGCGGTGGAGCAGTCCGATATGCGGATCGACGCGCTCGACGACCTCGCCGTCGAGCTCCAGCACCATGCGCAGCACGCCGTGCGCGGCCGGATGTTGCGGCCCGAAATTGATGGTGAAGTTGCGCAGCGCGGTTTCCGCCATTTACGTCACGACCCCTTGCCTTCGCCCTTCGCCTTCTCGTCGCCCGGCAGCACGTAATCGGTGCCTTCCCAGGGCGACAGGAAGTCGAACGTCCGGAATTCCTGCGTCAGCCGGACTTTGTCGTAGACCACGCGCTTTTGCTCGTCGTCGTAGCGCACCTCGACAAAGCCGGTGAGCGGGAAATCCTTGCGCAGCGGATGGCCCTCAAAACCGTAGTCGGTGAGGATGCGCCGCATATCGGGGTGACCGGTGAAAAGCACGCCGTAAAGATCGAATGCCTCGCGCTCGAACCAATCGACGCCTTTGAACACATCGATCAGCGACGGCACCGGCGTCACCTCGTCGGTCGCGGCCTTGACGCGGATGCGCTGGTTCAGCCGCGGCGACAGCAGATGGTAGACCACGTCGAAACGCTGCTCGCGGCTCGGCCAGTCGACCGCAGTGACGTCGATGATGTTGATGAATTGACAGGCCGCATCGTCGCGCAGGAACGTCGCCACTTTGACGATGTCGGCGGCCTTGACCGTGACCGCGAGTTCGCCGAAGGCGACCTCATAACCGGTGACCGACTCGCCCAGCGCGTCCTTGATCGTCGCCCCAAGCCTGTCGAGCATCTCGTCCATTCCAAGATCCCCGCTCAACGCTCGATCGTGCCGGTGCGGCGGATCTTCTTTTGCAGCAGCATGACGCCGTATAGCAGCGCCTCGGCGGTCGGCGGACAGCCCGGCACGTAGATGTCGACCGGCACCACGCGATCGCAGCCGCGCACCACCGAGTATGAATAATGGTAGTAGCCGCCGCCGTTGGCACACGAGCCCATCGAGATCACGTAGCGCGGCTCCGGCATCTGGTCGTAGACCTTGCGCAGCGCCGGCGCCATTTTGTTGGTGAGCGTGCCGGCGACGATCATGACGTCGGACTGGCGCGGTGAGGCGCGCGGCGCAAAGCCGTAGCGCTCGCAGTCGTAGCGCGCCATCGCCATCTGCATCATCTCGACCGCGCAGCAGGCGAGCCCGAACGTCATCCACATCAGCGAGCCGGTGCGGGCCCAGGTGATCAGGTCGTCGACCGCGGCGACGACGAAGCCTTTGTCGGCAAGTTCGTTGTTGACGCCGACGAAAAATTCATCGTCGGCGCCGACCGGCTTGCCGGTGCGCGGATCCAGAATTCCTTGCGGCGCTGGTGCGACGAGCGTCATCGGGTCATCAATCCCATTCGAGCGCGCCCTTCTTCCATTCGTAGATGAAGCCGATGGTGAGGACGCCAAGGAAAATCATCATTGTCCAGAAGCCGAACAGGCCGATTTGGCGGAATGCCACGGTCCACGGGAACAGGAAGGCCACTTCGAGGTCGAAGATGATGAACAGGATGGCGACCAGATAGAAACGCACGTCGAACTTCATGCGGGCGTCGTCGAAGGCGTTGAACCCGCATTCGTAGGCCGACAGCTTTTCGGGGTCCGGCTGTTTGTAGGCGACGATGAAGGGCGCAATCAGCAGCACGAGCCCGATCACGAGCGCGACCGCGACGAACACGACCAGCGGAAGATAATCCAGCAGCAATGCGCTCATGGCGACCTCTGCGTAGAGCCCCGAGCCCCTTACCCGGAATTCGCTCGCCTCGGGCTGCTCGGCGGCTCTTATCGGCGCCGTAACCCCGCACAAAAAGCCCTTGCCGCGTTTGGGAAAGCGTCAAGAACGGGAGCGGTTGAGGCTTAGCGCAGTGCACAATGGGTGGCAAGGCGACATTGCGGAACACACACACCCGCTTGGCCGTATTCGCG
>Ga0208478_1000484_pt1 | contig 13788 bp, 11 predicted proteins | sample NGESurdeep072012_5_FD_184462 | JGI IMG/M metagenome (GOLD analysis project Ga0208478, IMG submission 184462) | Arctic peat soil microbial communities from Barrow, Alaska - NGEE Surface sample 415-2 deep-072012 (SPAdes) | ecosystem: Environmental > Terrestrial > Soil > Wetlands > Peat ... | reverse complement strand
GTGGAACCAGAATGCCGAACCATGGAAATCGTTCGTTCCGCTCTTGGTTACTAAGTTCACCACCGATCCCCCTGCCCGGCCGTATTCGGCCGAGAACTGGTTCGTGATCAGTCGGAATTCCTGAACGATTTCTGGGTTGTTCAGCACTTGCTGTCGTCCAGTAACAGTGGGGTCATTGGAGTCTTGACCGTCAATCATGAAGTTGTTGCCACGAGGACGCGAACCGTTCACGGAGAAGTTCGTGCCCGTTGCAAAGACTTGGTTTCCGCTGTTGAGTTGACTGACTCCAGGGGCCCCGAGGGCAAAAGCGAAAGCGTCTCGGAAACCGCCACCCGCCGATGGCAGGATCGGAAGGTCGGTTAACCGCCGCTCATCAAATCGCACACCGACTTCCGGAGATGTCGTGTTCAGCAACGGCGCATCTTCGGTGACGGTAACCTTCTCGGTCGCGGATGCGACCTCCAAGGCTGCGTTGACCACCGCGTCTTGATTGAGCAGGAGCATAATGGGGCCGCGCACGTATCTGGCAAACCCAGTGTGCTCAACGGTCAACTCGTATGGTCCAATCGCAAGCCCCGGGAATCTGAATCTACCGTCGGATTCCGTTACCAGCGAACGTTTAAGGTTTGTGGCGAGGTTGCGCACGTTTACGGTGGCGCCAGCGACCATACCCCCTGGACATCTTGAACCGTCCCGGAAATCGTGCCCGTGGTCGCCTGGCCAAACGCTTGGTGTGCACTTGCAAGACAAACAGCACACGACAGGAACCCCGCGAAGAGCCGGAACTTGCGATTCTCTGGTTTACTCGTGGGTCGCTCCTCCCACCCAAAAAGTGAATTGCGGAAACTTGCTGCCTCCTACCTAGGCCGTAATTTTGCCGGATTCTACTCCTCTCGCAAGTCAACGACAACATTCTTCCCGAGTGACGGGCTAACCGGAAGTTACGTTTTCACGTTTTCAGGCGGACTCCGACGACGTTGTCCCGAAGTCCTCTTCTGGGAAGTTTCACCAAAACGCCCATCGCGATCGCTATTCGTTGACAGCTTGCTTCGCTTTCGGGATCACAACCTGTATGCCGACCTCTTGGGAGTAATCAGCATCGGTGGTTGGAGGGGTGTTGTCGCCAGGATCTAAGCTGAGCCGCAGTGGCAGTTATCCAAAAATATGTGCACCCGGTAGGGTTCGGCGGCCTCACCCGTTGGCTGAGGGCCGGCGAAGATAAGCGATCAGCAAAGTTACCGCAAGCAGGATCACGAGAAACGCAGCGGGACGGTGAAGCACGGCCGAGTGAATGACAATGTGTCCCACCAGCGATACGGAGAGCACCACAGCTCCGTAGAAAGCTTGCCGCGGAAAGAAAAGCGCCACGGCGCTGACAACCTCCAGGACTCCGAGGAAGTAACGAAGCCATTGCCCGAAACCAACCTGAGCGAAGAAATTAACCATTTCGGCAACTCCTAAGAGTTTGGAAGCCCCAGCGAAAAGAAACAGGCAGCCGGTCAGAACCTGCAAAACCCAGACGAGGATGGTTAAACCCTTGCTTGACGAAGCCGAGATCACGGTGAGTTCTCCCTTCTTGGCTATCCTATGGCATCTCTATCAGCCGATGTCGATGGAAGGGATTTCCGCCACGCTCGCGGATCAGTACCGGGAAACGCCTCAGGGTCTACGAATGCTATTGGGCGCATTTCGCGGCGGAAATCCACTTGAGCGAATAGTCGCCGTTCCGTCCTTGTGGCGGCTGCGGCAGATCGATGGACGGATTCGCTTTCTCACGAAGCGAATCGAAGCCGCGGAAGTGGTGGACCCGGAAGCTCCGAGAGCGGGGCAGGCGGCTACGAGGGCATTCTTTGGAGCGACTGTGCGCTATGCCAATGCCGCGGGAGCGGAGCGAGTGGTGAGCATCGTAGGCACCGACGAGATCGATCTCAACCGCAACCACATTAGTTGGGTGTCACCTCTGGGACGCGCGTTGATGAAGTCAGCAGCGGGTGATAGCGTAATCCTTCAAGTGCCGAGCGGTACAGAATACCTGACCGTACTGGAAGTGTATTACGAGCGCATTTCTGTGGAACCGTTCCGTGAACCAGCTGGAGCCGAGGCCTCGGCAAAGAAACTTCCTCGCCGACGCTAATCCACCTTGCGAAGGTTGGCAAGGCGGCACATGAAAATTTCAGGCACCGAGCTAAAACGAATTGTGAACCTTAAGTGCGACGGCCAGGCGGTTGACGTCGGAAAGTGCCGCCTTAGAATAACCAAGCTTTTGGCCCCAATCAGGATTGGCGCGCCAAGTCGGGCTTTCGAGAACAAATCCAACCACACCAAGAGGAACTTCGTCCTTCGGCGCAGCCTCATCCACTTTGCGAGTGGAGCCCAGGATTCCCGGCTTGGTGGAATAAATGCCCGCCGCAAGCGTGGAGTAGGGCTGTTGCGCGAAAGTCAGACGGCGGTTCGCGGTTGGGTCGATCACCAGCAAGTCGCCCGCCTCATACTTTCCGCGATCTCCCGCAACCGCCATAGACTCGGCAAAGGTCATTCGTAAACGTCCACAGTTGGAAAGAAGTACCTGCAAGACCTCTGCGGTTTGCCCACCGTCCGCCAAGTCAACGACAGCCCATCGTAGGCGCATGTTTCCCAGAAGTCTCGTTCTGGTCCATGACGTTGTTAGTGAGATCCGGCTGCCTCGAATCTTTGCGTTGGTCGCTCTGGGTACCGCAGGCCCCTGGAGAAGCTAGTTATGGCTAGCCCATGTTCGACCGGCGCATCGCCAACTGCGCGAGATCGAAGTGGCTGATGCTGGGAGACGAACCATAGACTCATTAAGCGCTGACTTCAAACTGCACCACTACCCGAGGCTATGTTCCATTCACGGGCGAGGTTGAATCCACGTACTTGATGAGCAGCACTTCATTACCGATCTCACTGTAGATCAACTCATCCACAGTGCCGGCCGCCAGAAGCAAGCCATATCCGCCAGGACGCATTCCTTCGGCTTCGCGCTGCATAATGTGGGCCGCGGGATCGTCAGCTGGATTTGCTATGGCGGCGTGCGTAAGCGAATCCCGGCGGAAGCCAGCCCCGGGGTCGCGCACGTAAAACACCATTGCTCTTTCGGTGCGAACGCCTGTGACCTCAACGACCTGCTCAGGATTAAACGCCGCTCCGTGCTCCATCGCGTTCAGCAAAATCTCTCGCAGCGCTTGCATCACTTCGCTCCTCGTGTCCTCAGGTAATTGAGCACTCAGCTCTTTCGCAAACGTCATGAGGCGCTCAGCCGTGATGAGCCGGCAATTTACTCGGACTGACACCCAGCCCGGCTTGGCCGATAGAACTTGTATGTCGTCTCGCCATTGGCTGTCGGACGCTGCACTACCCGCCAGGTTCGCGATTTCGCGTGAGTCAAATGGAGGTGTGAAGCAGGCGAATACTCGGGCACGCAGGGCAGCAATGACTTCGTCGGGCGTGCTATGACGAGCCAGGACGATGCTCTTTACCCCAGGCCTGATAGCGCGCATCTCCTCCAGGAGGGCCAAGTCCTCTTCGACAGTGCTGTCGGGACTGGTGATCACGACTCCGAACGATCGCATGCGCAACCGGTGAAGGGCGTCGGCATGACCGGCCGAATATTCCATTGGGAAATCGGCGGCAACGAGCGTCCCCCCGATTTCCCGGCTCACTTGGGCATCATTTCCGATGACGAGGACCCGGCTCATGTTGTGCTCCGCAAGCTCAGTAAACTTAAAGGAAAGTCAGTCCAGACTGATCTTAGATCAAGATCGCCACCCTTGCGGACACAGCGCCCGAGCGAAGGGCAAAGCGAATGTAATCGACCAATGCGATTCGGCATGCGACTCATCGTCCGGTTGAAGGGCGACCCACAACAGAGGCGTTCGTCGACAGTTGTCCCCAAGTCTGCTTCTGGGAAGTTTCACCGGATAGGTACCGACAAGCGTCGTAGTGTCCGGGAATCCACTTGGTCGTATAGTCGGCTAGTCGGAGAAGTGATTTTGGCCGGAATTCCACTTGTCCGGTTTGGGCGTTATACGGCCAGATGAATGGAATGCGTCCGTAAGCACTGGCCGACTTACGGGAGGAATCTCCGGATGCGTTTCTGGACCAACTTCTGCGTTGCTGCCAACCTCCAACTGGCCCGGACTTCTGGAAGTAGGAGTGCAACGGCGCTCTCTCGTCAATTGACAAGAGCTTTGTAGTTTCGCGAGCATCCGCCGGGTATTGCCCGGCGAACACCTGCGCATTCCCCCATAGTCAGTCCTGGCGTTGTCCTGATCCCTCATCAGCGATTCCGGCGCGTGCGAGACCAGAGTGCTCGGAGGCGAACTTTGCGGCGAGCCAGAGGGCGCCTGTCACCACACAAGCGATTGTCGAAAGGATCGCTAATTCCATCAATCCGCTGCCACCATCGGGTGCGATGTGAAATATACGCTCTACAAAATCCATGGCTAACCTTCCCCTCTGCGGATTAATCTTCCTCGTCGTCGTCGCGCCAGTCTTTATGGTGATGGCGCTCGTGGTGCCGTTCCTCGTGCTGCGGCTCTTGCTTGGGCTCTTCGTGGCACTCGCTGCAGCACTCTCGCTTGTGCTCTTCGCAACACTCCTTGTGGTGCTCTTCGCACGGGCGATGTTCGCGGCAATCATCGCAGCATTCTCTACAGCAGCAGCGCGTCCAGGCAATCACGTCGACTTCCACCCGCGGCTTCGTAAGATCGTCGCTTTCGATGACGAGTTCGCAGGGATGCGGCTCGGCTTGCGTGGCGTGGTAGCGAACCACCACGTTCAGGCAAGATCCGGGATGGAGCGTGTTCGGGAAGGGATTGTGGATGAGCCGCCAATGTCGGTTCTTGTGCTCGAATTCACATTTCGTCACGTGCAGGTCGCAATCGCCGACGTTGCAGACGGCTATGCTGCGAAAGGCATGCCGGCAACACTTCACGGCGCCAAAGTAGGCGCTGCCCGTTACCACGATTTTGCCGGAGGGTGCATTCCCGGAGACCGCAATCGTTTGAGGGCCGGAGGGATCGTCGCTGGTGACGGTTATAGTCGCCGCCTTCGGACCGAAGCTCGCGGGCTGGAAGCGGATCGGCACTTCGACGGATCCGCCGGCCTCGATCGTGATCGGATACGAAAGCACTTCGGCTACGATGAATTCCGGAGAGGATGAGGCGATGTCGGTCACCGTTAAGGTGCACTTGCCGGCGTTCGACAAAGTGAGCGGCTCATCCCTGAACGAACCGACACAGCAATTGCCGAAGCTGCCGGTGTCGGCAATAAGAAGTGCGATGTGCGGCGCGGGCGCTGTGCCCGATACCGACACCGTGTGGGCTCCCGCCGGATCATTGCTGAACAGCGTAATGACCGCGTTCTTGGCGCCGATGCTCGCGGGTTGGAATCGGATCGTAACTTCGGTCGATTCGCCCGAGCCCACCAACAGCGCGGAGGAGAGACTCGGCGCTAGGAATTCGGGCGATGAGGAAACAATCGCGGTAACCGTCAGCGGGCACGCGCCGCGATTGTTGATGGTGAGTTCCTGTTCGGCGAATAGGCCGAGACAGGCGTTGCCTATGTTCCCGCTATCAGCGATCGCGGTTACGAGCGTTGCTGTGCCTTGGGTGCCGATGGCAGCCAGATCGACAAACGGGGCAAAAGGATCATTGCTGATGATGCGAATGGTGGCGAGTTCGTTCACCCCTGCGACAGTGGGATTGAATGCTACCGTGAAGATAATCTCTTCGCCGGGTTCGACCACCAGCGGCGTGAGAGGCGTTGGCAGGACCGAGAAGTCGGCGGAGCCCATCAGGCGCTGCACGCTGATGATGGTTAGATCCTGGGAACCGACATTGAAGATCGTCAAATTGAGATACTGCGGGCCCTTGCATACGCTGCCAAAGGCGAGGCCGTCATCGAGTTGGACGGCTATGGAAGGACCGGCCGGTTTGTGGAATTGAAAGACGCCCCTCCCGTAAGTAGCAGCGCGCAGGACACCCTTGTGGAAGATGAGGTCGAGCACGGGGACGCGGGGGAAGTGGATATCATCGAGCACGGTCCAGCTGACACCACCATCGACGGAGCGCAGGACGCCGAAATCGGTGCCGGCGAAGAGGGTGGTCGGGGTCGTGGAACCGTCGAGTGCCAGGGCGGCGAAAGGGACGTTGAGCGCGGGGGAAATATCGGTCCAGGCGGTGGCGCCGACGGTGGTGCGGAAGACGTGTCCGCTCTGGCCGGAGCCGCCGCCGTTGAATCCGCCGAGGACCGCGTAGATGATGGTTGGGTCGTTCGGATCGAACAGCGCACGCGCCACGTTGCGGCTGGGCAGATTTCGGGTGACATCGGTGAAGGTCACGCCGGAGGGAGGTCCCACCGTGGCCGCGAGGGCGTTGGTCGATACGAATACCTTGTTCCCGACGGCGATCACGACGTTGTTGCCGTTCACGGCAGCGACATCTACATTCCCCGCGCCGTTGAAGGGCGAGAGGATGCGCCACGTGCCGCCGCCATTGCGACTCTGCCAGAGATTCTGGCTGCCGCTCACGTAAACAATATCCCCGGTGGTGGGATCGGTCGTAACTCCAGCCAGGTAGCAGCCGGCATCGCTGGTGGTGCCCCAAGGCGTGATTTCGGTTGGAAAGGTGAGTCCGTCGTCGGTAGAGCGGTGCACGCGCGTACACGGAGCGGGCGACCAGAAGCCGCTGCTGCCATAGAGCTTGCTGAGCGTGGTGGCGTCGTAGGCAACGTCCCACCCATCGCCGCCCTGCGTGGCTCTCCAGCCCAGGCCGACGGCGCCCTTGGTAGTCTCGATTTCGTTGTCCTGCAGGGCGCCGACGGTGACAGTGCCGTTGGCGTCGTTTCGGATGTCGATGTTGTAAAAGAGGCTGGTCTGGAGGCCGCCGGAGCTGAGGTGCGACCAAGTGGATGTGATGGGATCGAATTTATCGAGGCCGCCGTCATTGCCGCAATACACGACCGAGGCGGTGGGGCTCGGCTGCAGAACGAAGGTCCAAGCGTGGGTGTCGGCGTGGAGACCGGTGATGTTGGTGAAGGTGTTGCCTGAGTCTGTAGAGACCGCTTGGCCGACTGCGCCGAAGTAGATGATATCGTTGATGCCATCGCCCGGCGAACCTGGATCAACCGCGAAGTGGAAGCTATAGCCGCCCTGCGTGCGGGTGGGCATCCCGGTGGCCGTCTGCTGCAGCCAACTTCCGCCCTGATTGGTACTCATGAAGATACCAACAGGATCGGGCGCCCCGCTGATGCCCTCGAGACTGACGTACAACACCTGGATGCCGCCAGGATTGGGTACGGGCTTGGTGGGCGGAGCCAGCGACACGATCACTTTGCTGAAGCCGTTGGGCGCGGCCCCGATGGCCCCGGCAACGACCGGCGTGCTCCCACTGAGGATTTGAGTCCAGTTCTGTCCGCCGTCGTTGGAGCGGAAAACGCCGCGTCCGGAAATCCCGGCGTACAGGATGCGAGCATTAGCGGGCGTGGACGTATCGAGCTGGAGACTGCGGGCATCGCCGAAGGTGTTGCTGCCGACACTCCAGTTTAGGCCACCATCGGTTGAGCGAAACACTCCGCTGGTCGACGCCAGATAGACCACGTTACTGTTCGCAGGGTCGACGATGATGGCGTTGATCCACTGATTGACGAACTGGGTCGCATTACCGATGTTGCCGGTGGGATAGCCGGAGCCGACCGCCACCCAACTGGCGCCGCCATCGGTCGACTTAAACAAGCCCGCCTGCGGCTGGGGCGCGAAGCGGCCACTGGTGCCGACGTAGATGATCGTCGTGTTGTTCGGATCGATGGCGATGGCTTGGGGCTCGCCAATACCGAGCGCGAGCTGGCGATCGAACAGCGGGATCCAGTTGAGGCCGCCATCGTCGCTGCGCCACACACCGCCGCCTACAGTTCCTACATAGATAATGTTGGGATTGTTCGGATTGACCGCGATGGAGGAGACGAGACCGTTGTCGTTGGCGCCTCCCTCTGAAATCGGGCTGGGGCCAATCGGGCTCCATGCCGTCCCAATGAGGCTCATGGCTACTCCTCCGACTTTTCCTTGTTTTTGTCTTCTACAGCCTGGACCTGTTTTTCGTCCGTGGGCGGCCGCACGACGGAGCCGGGCAGTTGCTTCCACTCCTCGAGAGCCTTGGCGTAGGCTTCGGGCGTCGCCGGCGCGCCTCCCCCGAGGCGGCGCTCGACAATCTGCTGATGCACCAGGTGATCGCGGCCCAAGCGCCGGCGACGCGGGCGCTCCCGATCTTCCGAACGCTCGTGCTCATCCTCGTGCCGTTCCTGACTGCGGCCGGTGCGCTCTTCTTTTCCCCGGCGTTCCCGCTCTTCACGCCCGCTGTCTGGGTCTCGTTTTGCCATGATCCCTCCTGTCTTTCACCCAGTCATCATGGTGATAGCTGAGGATCGCTACACTCAGGTCTTCAGTATGCGCGTTGCCCGAGTTCTCGATCAGGAATATGGAATAACTACGCCACATGTTTCACATCGGAACTCGAGGGCCGCCGACGTCCTCGTCACGGGTGATCACGCTCGACGTCGCAGCTCTTGCTCGGGGGCTCTGCGCCCGACTCGTCATCGCTAAAATCCGAACAAACGAAGCGGGCAGCGGGTATGAATTTGTCTTGCCTCCGTGGGGATTAATACTGTTGCGTGAGTTTGCAACAGGGAAGAAGCCAAGTCAACACCACTGAAGTGGCGAGGAATTCCTACCGAGTTACACCCAGTCGAGTAGCTGTACAGCAATGTAAACTTAGGAAAGCTACGGTTCGAGTCCGCCCGAACACGGAAAAGCGCTTCTCTCTGTCGCGCCCGCAGATCAGCTGCGGAGAAACTATTTCCTCGTAATCCGGTACAGAAGCGGGAGAGCCGAACTCTCCAATAAATCGCATAAAATCATCGGTATCTCGAGCGCAAGCACATAACGAGATACTTAGCGTCCGAACACTCTTCCGCGCTCCATTTGCGTGGACAGAAAAGTTCGCGTGTGCGGATCCTGCAACTCGGTAGCAGGGGATGCATGACAAGGGGCTGCATCTGCCCTCGCTCCTGAAGGTACAACCAAGCGCAGTCCCGCAAGGGCAAGTGGTTATCAACCGCTGTGGTATCGCGGCACCGAGGCAAGGATGTTCCGATGCCTAAGATTCGAATGATCTCACCACAAGAGATCAGGTCACTCTCTTGCTGCCCTCGAAGCAATCCAACTTGACGAGAAGTCGGCGTTCCGTCCTTGTGGCCGCGACCTGGTGGAGTTCTTCAACAGCACGGGTAGGGCGTTTCTCGTCCAAGTGGATTACTTCCGAGTTGCCGCAATTCGGGCCCCTGAATCGGGGACCTGTACTCGCCTGTACCTAGGCAGCTCCTGAGTAAAACGATTACGGCTCTTCCCGGTCGAGGGAGTAAACGTCCTGGGAAGACTCCATCGGAGTTGATGCCACGGGTTCACCTTGTGATCTCCCTGCTCAAACGGTGGCTGATCGGAACCCACCAGGGAGCGGTCAGCCACAAGCACCTCGATTACTATTTGGATGAGTTCACGTTTCGGTTTAATCGTCGGCGCTCAAAAAGTCGAGGCAAGCTCTTCTTTCGCCTCGCGCAGCAAGCAGTGGCTGACGATCCCGTCACCTATGACCGGATCGTCCACCCGACCGCCGGGAAAGCTAAAGGCAAACCACAATCTGTAGGGGCTACCTGAGTCAAGGGGATACCCATCTCCGGGAATACCAGCGGCACGTCCTTGGTCGGCATGAACGCACTCGGCGGCCCGGCTCCTAAGCCTTCATCTTATTGAAGGTCATCCTTTCAGATAGATCTGGTGTTCGGATTCCGGTGCATCCTGACCGGCTACCTCATCTTCAGGTCCACCTTCCTGCCTCGAATTCTGGGAGTGTTCGTGATGGTCAGTGGTTTGGGTTGGGTGATCTATCTGTACCCGCCGCTCGCATATCGTCTGTCCCTGGTCATCGCTGCCGCCTCCGCCCTCGGGGAGATACCACTTGAGTTATGGCTCATGGTGATGGGCGTGAACGTTCAACGATGGAGGGAGCAAGCCAGCGCGGCATGAAAGCCGCCACTCAGTTTTCGGTTGACCGACCATCCACCGGGAAATACGTACTCTCGACTGCATCGACGATAATGCACGCATTGACGAGCGCAATCACGCGCATGATTCAAATCAAACTGGATCTCCACCTCCAGCATTGCATGGACTACGGCTGTCCTCCGCGCTCAGCTATCAGGCGCATTGCCGCGGTGTTCACGAGCTTTCTGAAGTGGAACTGTTCACCCCAACCGATCGGAGTTACATTGCGATATTCGTGCATCCCGTCGATTCCGTATCCCGGATGGAGTTGTTTGCGCAGTGATGCGCGCGCATTTGGGTTTGCTCCGTGGTCGAGCAACAGGCGCGTGAACGGCGCGTCTGGAACCTGCCCACGATGGTTCATCCAGAAATTTGGCTGTGACACTACGGTCGCGAAGAGGGGTGTGTGACCTCCGAACCCGTCGGAGTCGATTGCCGCCTGCTCATCGACGTTCATGCCGCGGTCAAGCAGCCAGCGAGCGATCTCGATCTCGTCATAGTCCGCGCACATGTGCAGCAAAGTTCCGCCGGAAAGGGGTGTTCCATGCGTCGCCAGCACTTCATCGTGACACCCGAGTTCTGGCGGATAGATCTCTTCGTGTGTGAAGGTTCGCTGAAGCAGGTTTGGATCACGGCGCAGATGCTCTTCGAGTAGATCGATGCGGCCGCGATGCAGAGCCATCGTCGGCGTGTTGGGCAGCTTGAACCCATGCTCGGCATACAATTCCAGAATGCGATGCTTGGCTGATGGGTTGCGGCTATCGGTTTCGAGCGTCGTATCTATGGGCGCAAGCCGTTTTCCGTGCTCGTCATACACACGTGCGCCGAGTTCAAACAGAAGTGCGGAGCCCGCAACATTGAGTGTGTAAGCAGGGCCGCTCAATTCATCGTCTGGCGGTCGGGGAGCGCCCATCATGGCGTGCAGCTTCCGTGCGGTTTCGATCTGGCCTTGCAAACAGGCGCGCCCAAAGGCGTGCTGCATGTCGGATGCGCCAAGGCTTCGCAGCATTTCGACGATTGCATCCTTACCAAGGTTGGCGGCATACGACATGGGTGGACCCCAATTGCCTTTTACACCACGCGCATCCTCATCTAACAAGTGCGGATCGCGCAACACCATAGCGCGAACCGTCTCAAAGTCACCGCGCCAGATAGCCTCAGTCATGCGGCACGCAGTGACGAGGCGGGTCCAATTGGGAAGGCCATAACTACGCGCAAGCACGAACTGCGCATCGGCAAGGCGAACCGTCGTGGGATCAATTGATTTGGGGTGATGCTCGCGGAAATCGACAATTGCGTCTGGATCGCTGCGACGAATGGCGTGTAGCAGATCTTTGGCCTGATGTCTTAGCTGGTCAAGGTTAGGGCGGACAGGAAAGTGGCGATTTGCCATGACGGACCTCCTCTGTGGTCATGCCCTTGGTCCGCAGTGCAGGGCGAAAGGAGATTCGTGAATCTTCAGTTCATATGTTTCACAGGTGGACTCGGTCCTGTCCGCGGACGGGTAGCGCCCTGCGCGCCGGAATCAGTGTACACCTGTGATTCGCCAAAACTTAGAACCTGTGGTTCGCCAGAACTTAAAACGCCCTGTTTCAGGTCTTCTGGTTGGCTGTAATTGCACGTGGGGCGGCCTGTAACTTCGAATTTCGGCGGAACTGCTTGAGGCATCCGCAGCAATTTGGTGAACCTGAAGAGGATTGGAGATGCGAATCTCCCTAGACTCCGCAGCAAGTTAGACCGTGAAAGTGATTCACGGCCGGTCGCACATTCAGGCGGCGTGCATGTAACGGTGATGCAGTCCGCCAAGTCGCGGCAACGAGATGATCTTGCTCGCGCACGGCGATACCGACGCTGCAACTCGACCTCCGGGCACGCGACCCAAAGCGGATCATACGGCACGGTTTGTCCGTCGGCAGGCAGGAAGGTCGGCGAATTGTCGGCGGCATTTTCCCCGCAAGGAGACTTCGGGGGCTTCAGCGTTTTCTGTTACCAATCCGCGAAATTGAGCGGCCGAACAGCCATTTCAAAGGTTTGGGCGTTATGCGTCAAACTTGATTGGAAGCGCTGACCCCGAAAGAAGCAGTCAAGTCAAATGACGTGCGCGACGCCGGGAACCCTGCGTAGGGCAGCGACACTGGCCCAACTCAGCGCCAGCGCGCCGAGAAACACAATGCTTCCCTTTGCTAACGCGGCGAGAGGGGCTCGCAGCAGGGAGTACTGCAGCCAGATCACGAAGACATAGTGGACTAAGTATATTCCGTAGGCATTTTCGCAAAGGCTATCCATAACCCTGACTCGCGTGCCGCCAAACCGAAGGAACATCGCAAGCACCCAGAGCGTCGATGCGGTGCATGACAGCACCCATGCCATGGCGGCAACGAGTTCCGACCAAGACGCCGTGGACCGAATCGCCGGGTGGGTAACCACGACCAGTACCCCAAATGCGGCCGAAGCCCAACCCAGCCAGCTCAGCCAGTTCTGTGCCAACGCTCCATCCGGCGCAATCACACCGCGATTGATCCCGTAAGCGCCGGTATAGAGGCCGGCAAAGAACCAGACTGCGTAGTGCGGCAACCGGCTCGTCTGGAACATGAATGGCCCACACGCCGTCCAGCGCACAGGACCGAAGGCGAGCACCATTGGGACATAGGCGACTCCGGAAACCGCCGTCAGCGTCCAGAAGAACCTCGCCGGGCTGCTGAACACGCGAGAATACCAGCAGCTAGGCCGGTCTCCGCACTCCGGCATCGTGAGGAAGAATCCTGCAGCGAGGCAATCGAACGCCAGCAGAATCCAGATGAACCATGCCGGTCCAGACGGCCATTCGCCGAGCGTAAACCACTGTCGGAGGAAGGTCTTTAGAAGCGGACAGCCAGCGGTGGCCAGATACGTCGGATAGTAAGCGGCAGGTGCCAGAAAGGTAACGGCAACCGCGAACGGTAAGCCCAGTCGTATCGCCCGATCGCGTCCGAATCGGGCAATGCCTTTCCGCTGCAGACTGTTCCATACGAACAGCCCGGACAAGAAAAACATGAGTGACATTCCGAAGGGATCAGTAAACCCGACAATCGGATCGAAGCCCGCCCAGCGCCGGCCGTCTACTATGGGATATGCCCTCCAAAGGCCCGACCTCGTCCCAAACAGAATTTGCGGGGGCGCGAAAGAGCAATACGCCAGGACCGAGTGGACTGCGACCACGACGACGATGATGGCCGCGCGAAGATACCCGATGGCAAAGCTGTAATTCGCGCTCCCGCCAGGTTCAGATCGGGTTGTTGGTGCCGGACCTTTCATGAATTGACACCATCGCATTCCGCGTTTTGGAGGAAGACAAGCGCACCAATGATATCGCGTGACTTGGTCGCCAAATCGATGTCAAACGCTACGAAACGAGAGAGGCCGCCTCGGCTGCGGACCGGGGTCGGCCGACCTCGCTCACGCGGGGATTAGATTCACGTTGTGGGAAGTCTGCCGGCCCGACCTGGTCACTCCCGTGACACGCCGGTCACGGAAACCACTTGGACGGATTGTTTGAATGTTAAGTCGAGTGAGGAGCACGGGTGTACAAAAAGCTGAATTCAACGAGAACGTTGATTCAGAGAACAACCACGGAGGCTCCTCATGGAGAGTATGTATTACATCGGCTTGGATGTTCACAAGAAAACGATTAGCTATTG
>Ga0208478_1000482_pt1 | contig 13817 bp, 9 predicted proteins | sample NGESurdeep072012_5_FD_184462 | JGI IMG/M metagenome (GOLD analysis project Ga0208478, IMG submission 184462) | Arctic peat soil microbial communities from Barrow, Alaska - NGEE Surface sample 415-2 deep-072012 (SPAdes) | ecosystem: Environmental > Terrestrial > Soil > Wetlands > Peat ... | reverse complement strand
GCTGGCCCAGGGTTGGTGTATTGCTGACAGGCAGTAGAGACGACCTGCATCACTGGGTGATGCTGGAATCCGACAGCGATCCCAGCGAGTGGCGCAGCCGTCCCGTCGAGCAAGCCAGCCCGGCATCCAACCCCCCGGGAACCCAGGTCAAGGTGGCTACCACGGGCCTGACTGAGGCACAGCTCGAGGCCGTTCAGATGGTTTTCGGGAAATATCTCGCGTGGCCTCCTGTCATCGCCTCACAGCCAATGTTGCTCGAGGCCGCTGCCCGGAGATTGCGAATAGCACCCACGGCGGTCACCGACCGGTTAAAGCAGGCCCAAAATCGCGCGTACGCGTTGGGCCCCCATCGCCAGATGGGAGTGATGAATCCCGACTTCGTTTACGTCCTCGCGGGTGCCGGATATCTGCCGGTGCCCGAATTTTTCAATCCGTCAGCATCCGCCGGTTGACAAAGGCAATCGCCTGCTCGGTAAGGAACCATGGATTTGGGCTGAAGCCTTCGTAGCTAACTGAACCGTCTCCAATTGCGTGACAGACGTTAATGGGCCGCCACGGAGAGGCGCCATTCAGGAGCCCAGGCTAACCCCTGACCGGTTCCCCATCCGCACCGATCGGCGCCGGCCGTAGTCGACACAGCCGTCCCCAGCGGGTGTCGGGTATCAGCCTGCGGTTGCGGTGCAACGGTAACACCACCGAGTGCCCAGGGTCCTGTGTCAAGGCGGTCATCGCGCCGGGCACATCCGGCGGACCTTGTCAGCACGCGATAAGCGCGGCGTCGGGGTTGACGTCGTTCAGCATCTTCACATAGCTCCCAGGCTCGGCTGCGGAGCAAGCTTGGGCCGCGGTGGCGAAGGGACCGAGGTACGCGGCGTACACGCGCTTGCCGTTGACGCTCGAGACGAGCGCAGCACAGCTCTGGTCGGTCACCAGATAGGACGAGCCGGGGTGGGCAGTGAGGAAGGACTGCACCTCGGCCTGATACTGGGACGGGTCTGTCGATGAGCCGATCAGCGTGATGTACTGGCCGGTGCATGTTTGGTTGGCAATCGGAACTGCCAATCCGAGATCACCATTGCTGCCGGTTCTGCCCGGGCCGTCGACCAATGTTCCTTCGAACCCCTGCACATCCCTCTTGTAAGAATACACGACGGTGGTGTGCCCGCCGTTCGTGCAGTCGGGCTTGCAGTCGTTGAGGTCAACGTGGATGTCATTGCCTGACAGTGTGGCGGCGGGCACGTAGTTCGTCGACCCTGTCGATGGTGGCTTGTCGAGGAAGGGAACCAGGCGCCACACCCCGTCCTTTTCCGATACGACCGTCATTCCGTTGGCGATCGTGGCGTTGCCGCCTTGCACCAGGAAGTCGATATCACCATCCGTCAAGTGCGCGGTTTGGATGCAGTCACTTTGACAGGAACCTTCGGAGGGGACATATGGCTGGCTGCTGGGCCCATTCTGTGGATCGTGCGGGTCGAGTGTCTGGACTACTTTCCATTGCTGGGTCGCCGGGTCGTAATTCCGCACGTCGATCTTCTCCGGGGAACTGGTGGCGTTCTCCGAGTTGGCGTAGGCGACTACCATTGTTTGAGCACCACAGACCGGCGTCGGCTCGGATCTATCGTAGGGGCGATAATACCCGTCCAGGTCCAGGTGTATTGCGTATCGCGCGGTGTCATCGATCGACGGTGCAGGTGTGGACGGATCGCATGGTGCTGACAGTATGGGCGTGCTCGGTGCTGTCGGTAGATCGCCGCAATTACCTACTGTAAGGCAGCTGCCGGAATCGCTTGTTTCAGTTGCAATCGGATCTCCCCCGCACAGCGCCTTCCGAACACATTCAACAACTCGCCGCGCTTCTTCATCGTGAGCAGCGATCGTCGGGTGGAAGCTGCGCTGCAGATCGTGGTAGATGAAGCGGTTCTGCATGCGAATTTTCTTGTCGTCCTGACATAGGGTGGCGTTTGTGCTGGTCGCAATGTCCTGGACATCGACGAAACCAACTCCCGCCGCCGCGGTTTCAGTCCTGATGGCGTCGTTTGCCATCCGTACGACTTCGTTCATCGCTATCATTTCTTGCCGAGTAAAGTAGCCGGCAGCTAGACCTGTCGAACATCGCGACGGCGGATTGTCCGGAAAGAACTGTTGGTAACCCAAGACGAGGATTTTGGCTGTCGGCGCGTCGGCCCGCAGGGAGCTGTAGAAATCGACGAGCTTGTGTCCGGGTCGCCCGCCCGGACTGGGGGGTTCGGAAGTAGTGTCTGTGAGCCGCACGACATCGTTCTTCGCCTTATCGATCCGCTGCAGGCAGGCAACCGTTGTGACTCCTTCCCGGGTCCAGTCGGCGATGGACAGCGGCTGAATCAGATCTTCTACACACCACTTCAGCACCCAGGCAAATCCACCATCGTTGCCGCCCATCGTGACCGTCACTAGGTCCGGTGCGAGGCCAGCCGCTGGGACACCGCGGGGTCGGGTGCTCGCGTCTACTTTCCGGAAAACGTCCCGCTGTGGAGGCTCATCGGTGTTCCTCGGGTTGGGGGAAAAATAGTCGTCCGTGATCCCTCCGCTGCACGCCACTGTGGTCAGCGAATACCCCGGAAGTTGCTTCCAGACCTTGACTGGGTAGGCCTCCTGAGAGCGGTGGCAGCGGTTGCCAGACACGTCTGTGCCGGTGTCAAAGCAACCTGTGGTGTATTGCGGCGCCCCTTCACCGGCCGAGAACGAGTCACCGAGCGCGACGTAAACCTTCAAGCCGGCAGCGGGAGCGGCCTCAGACGGGAGGCCGACGAAGGCGTGCTGCCGCCCATCCGGAAGTGGCACCCCGTCGTGCGGAGGCACCACCACTGGTGGTCCACCTGGTGCATTTCCCACGACACAGTCCGGTACAGGGTCCGACTCATCCGGAACCGCCGACGTCTGAATATCCGGCGTTGTTCCGCCCGTACAGCCCGATAGGCAAGCCAGGCTCATCAACAAAGCGACCGCTACTGCCCAAAATCGCCTCTCCTTCAGGGACCTGCTGCGATGTGCCATACCGCTCCAACCCCCAACATGGCTAAAAGCATCAAGATTAATGGGCTTCGCACCGGACCCGCAAGGCGTGTGGTTCTCATGTGGCGTCGCGGGGGGGCGGGTCAGAATTCGCTGTGACCGGAGCTGGCGAGAATGAATCCGTGTCCGTCGGAATTCGTGCAGCGCACACCGTTCTCGGACACGCCGCACCGTGCGACGCCCATCTCGACGGTGGCCCCGTATTGCACGACCTGCGTCTGCCTTTTCAGTGCGATGCTGGCGTCGTTGGCGCAGTTGCTGACCGTCGCGGAGCCGGTTGCCTTTAGCGCAATGGTGAATCCGGGCTGCCCGACGTCACAGACACCGACGGCGAAGTCGCGCTGGGAAATGAAACACATCAGTTGATCGGCGGCCCGGCCGCACATGATGTTGTTGGTCGGTGTGGAGAAGGCTCCGAAGGACGCAGGGTCCGCACCCGAGAAATTGCCTTCACCGCCGGCATAGCCGGACGTCGACACAGCCGTTGACGTGACTTCACCCCAGTTCCCGAGCCAACAGCCGCCGGCCACAGCGGCATCGACGTCAAAGGCGAGATAGCCGTGATCCGGGTTGTTTGTCGACCGGCAGGTCACCAGGCCACCAGGGGTGTTCTTCAGCGCGAAGGTGGTGCCATGGGTGTCGTTCGACCACACCGTTGGGCTCAGCAATGCTCGGGACAACGCGTCGGAGCGCTGCCGGCCGGGCTGTAGCGCACCGGGAAAGACGATCCAGGCTGAGTATTCGGGAACGGCGTTCGGGGACGTCACCGAATGGTCGCCGAGTTCGGCACCGGCCCCACTCCCACTCCGCCTGGGATCGCAAACCGGCTTTCGATTGTCGCGATCCGCCCAGAGCGGCTTCGGAGAAAACGACGCGGTGCTTCCGGCTTCAAGGGTCACGAGGTAGAACGGATTGACCCAGACCAGGAAAGGCGCGCCGGCGGACGATTTGGCCACGACGAAAAGCGGGACAGCCACCGAATTCGACGCTGTCCCGCCGTTGGCCGACAGCATGGGCAGGCACAGTCGCACGGCGTCGTCATCGACCTCCGACACCGGCACTGCTGGACCCAAGGTGAGGGTGACGGCCACCTTCTGGCCGTTGCTTTCGGTCAGCGACCCGGTTGCGGTGGTGGATGAACCGACAACCGCAGACGAATCGGCGGAGTCGCTGCCGCCGGATGGCGGATCCGTGGTCAAGCCGCCACCACCGGAGGACGGCTTTGGCGAGGTCGTCGGCTCCTGACCTCCGGCGCTGGCCAGAGAGGTGGTAGTCGTGGATGCCTCGGTGATCCGGGGCGCAGGCGAGGCCCCGTCCGTTGAGCAGGCGGAGAGCAGCAGTACCAGGAGCGCAGTTCCGAGGGTGATGGAGGTGACTCGTCGGTTCATCCTATGTCCCCGTTCGAAAGCGAGAGTCTGGCGACGTACGGGGTTGCTGTCAGGCTCACCGGGCGACCAGCGCGAGTTGAGAATAAGTGACGGGCAACGGCGTCTCAGGTGAGCAGCGGATCGATCAGCACGACGTCGCCCGCGGTGCAGGAGCCGGGATCTTCGATCTTCAGTGCGACCGCATTCGGTGGTATTTCTGCGGTGAGATCGTTGAGCTTTTGCGTCGATACGTCAATATTGGCTAACACCTGCCAGATGGGCTGGGTGGCCTGTGGTCCCAACTGATCCCGGGTCCATGACACGACAAGGAGGGTATCCGGTCCGTTCACTTTGTCGGCGTAGGTGACCGACCCGCTGAGCGATGCGTGGCCGCCTGGGGTTAGCGGAACGATGACCTTTGCCTCACAGTTGGTGAGGACAAAGGAATTCGGGTGTCGGTCGCCTTTCACCAAGGCCTGACCGGCCGTGATGAATGAGGTGCCGTAGGTCTGCCAATCCGAGTCGATGATGTACTGGGCCTGGCCAGCCACAGCCGTAGATGGTGTGGTCCGGGTGGGGTTTGTGGTGGTCGGCGTCGGCCCGGGAACAGGCGAGGAAGCCGCGGTGACGGTATCGGTGACGGTCGTGGTGGAACCTGCGACGGTCTGGGTCGAGGTCACCGCGGCGGCTGCAGGGATCGGATTGATGCTCGCAGCCCAGCTTGGGTGGGTGATTGCTCCCGCGGCGTAGGTGACCGCGGCCAGCACGATCCCCAGAACAACGAGGATCGGCACTAGGGCACCACGCCGCCTGGTTTCCGTTGACGTCGGTTCATTTGCTGACCGGTTCGGTGTCGATGCGGAAAGGCTAGGCGTAGGCGGTCCGCCCACCGGCTGGAAGGGCGGTGGCAGCCCGGGTTCGAAGGGGGCCGGGGGCAATGCGTTGCTGGTGACCTGGGACACGCTGTCCCCCGTTGCATTGATCCATTCGCCGAGCCGTCGCGGGCGGAGTTCGGGGCGGGCAGCCAGCGCGATCATGATCTGCCTGACCAGCGCGGGCCGGCGCTGCGTGAGCGGCTGGGTCGCCAACAGGTTGCTTAGTGCATTGAGGTCCAGGATCCCGTTGGTGTCAAGCGGCGGGGGCTGTCCGATCAGCAGATGGGCGAGCGTCGCGCAAAATGCGAACGCGTCGGATTCCGGAGTGGCCTGGGCGCCGTCTGCGTGCAGCTCAGGGGCCGCGTAGGGGTTGGTGCGGCCGGACACGCCGGCGGCGTCCGACAGTCGCGCGAGTCCGAGGTCAACCAGCACCGTCCCGCCGTCGGGTTTGAGGATGATGTTGGCGGGTTTGACGTCTCCATGCGCGACCGCGATCTCCGTGGTTCGACCGGAGTGCATCTCGTCGAGCGCCGCGGCAACCGTTCGCAGCATGGCGATCCGCGCCGCGACGGTCGCGTCGGGAGTCTCCGCGAGCCATTCGGTGAGTGTGATGCCGTCGACGAAGTCCATGACGACATACCTGACTTCACTAGGCGGTGGTGTCTGCTGGTAGCGGTGCATCACCGGTCCGGTGAAGACCTCGGATACCCGGACCAGGCCGGGATGGGAGAGCGACTTGAGCAGATGCCCGAATCGGGACCATTGCTGCTCACTCAGCGACCCGCTGCTGGCCAAGATCTTGACGGCTACCTGTCGGCGGCCTGCATCGGAGAGTGGAACGACTGCGCGCCAAACCTGACCCTCACCTCCGGTGCCGAGGGTGTTGATCAACTGATAGGTGTCCGGCTCCGCCGGCGGACCAACCCAGAACGACGACGCTTCGATGGTCATTCCCAACTCCTTTGACTATGGCGATACCGGCGGTCGTTGCGGGGTGAGGGTAGCTGGGGGGTGAGGGTAGCTGTGTGAAAGGTGAAGTGGGCAGGATGAACGCCGAAGCCCGGGGGTTGCAGATCCTCGTTGGTGTCGGCGCTGGGCTGAATGATTTTGAAGGAGTCAGATGTTTCGACTGATGGCCGTGGACTTCGATACCTGCGCATCGTCGCGATCGCCGACGAGCGTGACGACCGTACAACAGGGGTGCGCCGACGGATGACCGACGAGTCAGCCCATTGGCAATTGGACGTCACAAATTCGAACCTTGCCTGGATACACACGGGGGGCAGCGCCCGAGTTGGCTGAAAGCCAACACCACGGTGCGCAAGCGGCGCAAGCGGTGGCCCCGAATCGGTGTGCCGCTGACAGGGAACCGGGACGACCTCCACTATTGGGTCCTCCCGGAATCTGACAGCGATCCCAGCGAATGGCGCAATCGACAGGTCCAGCCGGCGGAAGCCCTGCTCAACCAGGTGGGTACCGAGGTGAAGGGCGCCGCTGGCAGCCTCACCAAGGCCCAACTCGAAGCCGTGTAAATGTTCTTCGCCAAACATCCCGCGTGTCCCCCGTCATTGGTGCAGAACCGATCTTCTTCGAGCGCGGCCGGAATCGGGAATCGTACCCAATGCCGTAACCGATTCGGTTGAAGCAGGCCCCGAACCGGAGCCCATGCTTTGGGTCCGCACCGGCGGGCGGGAGTGATGAACCCTGAATCTGTCTACATTCTAGCCGGAGCTGGCTATCTGCCGGTGCCCGCACCCTTCATCCCCCCTTGCTTGGGGATTGACAAACGTTCGCGAGTCGTCGATCAACTCTCTTTACGACGGCCTGTGATGAATCAATCACAACCCGTCATATGTCGCTTTTTGGGTTTGTGGCGCAGGCCGACTAGTGGGCCGGTCTCCCTGCGTCTGCTGGATCGCCGCCGAGTGGTGGCGCTGCGGAGGGTTCTGGCCCCGCCGAGTGCGCACGCCGCCAACCACCGGGCGTCGATCAAAATTCGGTGCGGCTGAGTTCAGCTGAGCCTACGTGCTCCCGTGTAACTGCCGGGGAAGTCGATGCTGTCGATTCGGACCCCGTACTTCGAACCCAAGGCATCGATGATCTTGCCGTTTCCGATGTAAATCCCCACGTGACCGGGCGAGCCGCCGTTGTAGAAGACGAGGTCGCCGGGCTGCAGCGCAGCGCGGCTTACAGGCACGCCCTGGGTGTACTGCTGCTGGCTCGTTCGGAGCAGTGACACCCCGACGCTCGCATAAGCCTGCATTGTGAGTCCAGAGCAATCGAACGCGTTCGGCCCGGCGGCACCAAAGACGTATGGCTTGCCGATCTGCTTGCTGGCGAAGGAAATGGCCCCCATGGCCGCCATTTTTGAGCGGCCCCCGTCGGTGTATGTCGTCCATTCAGCGCCATTGGCCCCGTAAGCAACGACATTTCCGTCGTCCTGGACGGTCAGGTTTGCCGGGCCCTTACCGTTGGTTCCACTGGCCCAGACGAAGTTAGGCCCGTAGATGACAACGTTACCGTCGCTCTGATTCACCAAACGGGCCCCGGGCCCGTAGGTGTATGTCGCCCAGATCGGGCCTCGAGGGCCGTACTCGACCAGATTTCCGTCGGTCTGCATGACGAGGCGATACGCGCCGCTGGGCGAAATTATCGAGTCGCCGGTCCCAAGTTGACCGTCTGCCGAGAGTTGACTCGTCAGCGTGGTTGACGCATTTGCCAGCGCCGGACCCAGCATGCCAAACATCGCGAACATGCCGAGCACGGCCATCAGTAGCGCGGTGAACCGTCGTCGAGGCAGGCGCTCTCCGAGTTTAGTGTGCATTGTTGCTGTCCTTTCTGTTGTGAAACAGCCCCGAACGGCTAAGTGCCCACCCACCTCTTGGCGAGAGCTTGCGGTAATTGTTTACGCAATCGCTCACGTCGGAGTAGTGCGCGGTTCGAGAGCAGTTGGGAATCGACTGGACGGCCGATAGCAATCATGCTTGGCTACCACCGCTGGATTGGAAAGCCTGTTCTGCAACAGGACCACGCGGAAAGGTCGGGCTGATCCTCCGGCAGGGAGCAGGCCGGCGGACCCTGTGGCAGCGCAGTATGGACGGCTTAGACGATCAGCTGTTGTGAAGTGGCAACCAAAGCGACAACTAGTCCGAACTTTTCTCGCGACGCGAAGGGCATCATGACCGTCGAACACACCAGGCCGGGAAGTCCCAGTCAAACGGGGCAGCGCCAGCAGGCACGACCCGCACCGGGAGTCGACACCGCGCACGGGTGGTACGCGGATCCGTTCAAACCCGGCCGACGGTGAGTGTCAGCCGCTGGGCGAGATAGCCAGCACTACAACAAGACCACACCCTCGGTGGGTCGGCTCTTGTGACGTTGTAGTGGGTGCCTGATCAGCAGCTTTGGGGCGCGGCGCGTTTCGTGTTCTTGACTTTCAGATTCAGACATTCGGTGGGCCCATTGGACACGCCGGGGTGATCGAACCGGGCGAGGAACTCGGTCCGCCATGCGGTGAGAGTGCGCCGAGGCGGGCGATCTCGGGGACGGGGCAGGTACGTGCGGTGGTGATGAGCTGCTCGGCGGCGGCCTTGCCGGCGACCCGGTCGGGGTTGGCGTAGGCGGCCATCAGGTCCTGCGCGACGACCCAGGCGGCGGTCACCTCGTCGTTCGGGTCCCCGGCCAGCAGTGCCGCGAGGAGTCGGGCGCGTTGCTTGACGGTGAGCCGGTCCGCGCGGCGGCGCAGCAACCGGCGGGTCCGGAACAGCGGATCCTGGGCCTGGCCGCGGTGCCCGAGGGTGTCCTGCTGGGTGCGGCGCCGAACCTCATCTACGCAGGTCAGTGCCAGTTTCACGACGTGGAATGCGTCCAGCACCCGGACCGCCTTCGGGAGCTGGGCGGCGAGCGCGGTGGCGTAGCCGCGGAACGGATCGAGCGATGCGGTCACGATCTGCGCCCGGAACTGCTCGTCCCGGGGTCGCCATCCACGCCGGTGAGGTCCAACGTTGCGGGGCGGTCGGCCGCATCGACCTGCTCTTGCACGGTTGCCTCGGACGGAAACGGGATCGGATAATTTGCTGCGTGTCGGAGCCTGTCGGAGAATTTGAGGAAGGCTGACACTTAACGCAACGTCATTCCCGGCGGGCCGGCGGTAAACGATGACCCCTGATCATGGGGCGAGAGGACTCGCGTAATAAAGAAGTCCCGGCCGCGGAAAGCGGCATGTTCAGGGCACAACTTGCCGAGCATTCGATGCAGGGCGAATCAGCGGGGAACCGCTCGGGTCGTAAAAGTACATCCAATGCGCGTCGCGGCGGAAGTGGACGCGGAGGTTCCCCATCACCGGCTGGCTAGCAAGATGGCCGCGGCGCCACCCAGGGAGGGTTCTGGCTCAGCATTGCGCCGCCTTAAGTGCCGCCCAGGTGTTGAGGTTCGCTTGCTGAGTCACTGCAAGGCCATGTTCGGCCTGGAATCTGCCGACTGCGTTCGCCGTGTCTGCGGTGTAGATCCCCCATCTGCTGGCCACGCCGTTTGCTGGATCGGCGTCGATTTGTCCGACGTCGTATTTGAGCGGCTCGGAGCGCAGGATCCGTTGCAGTTCGCCCACCCAGACCCCCTGCTGGCCTACATGGTCTATTTCCGGCAGCATTTCGATGTCCTGTTCCGGGCACATGCACGTGACGTACTGACTCGCAGTCTCTGGCGTGGTGCCCTCGATGAAGGCGTCGGGCGGGCTGGCCAACCTGGCAGCGCAGGCGTCATAAGGATTGGTGAACGGCCCGGCGTACAAAACGAAATAGCTATTCGACGATGCGAAGATCGAGCATGACGGATGAGTCTCGGCCCATTTGGCGCCGGGAGGCACTTGGTTCAGTGTCCGCAGTTCGGCGACTCGGGCAACAAAGGCGGCCTGATCGAGCTCGGACGCCACTTGGACGATGTAACTGGGCCCGCAGTCAATGTTTACGTTCGGACCGCCCATCGGGTCGAGCGGGGCCGGGGACGAGGAGGTCGTCGCCGTGGTCGTCGCGGACAAGGAGGTCGCCGACGGATCTGCCGCTGATTTGGCCGCCGCTGAGAAACTGGCCGCTGATTCCTGAGAAGCCTCAACGGATGACGACGCCACCGGAACGGGCACTGGACTCGGGTCCACGGCGTCGTCCGTTGAACCAGCACGGACCACGAGGACCGTAGTCACAACCACGGCGACCACCACCGCCGCGGCCGCTAGGGCTCCGAAACCCCCTCCCCAAGAGCGCGTCTCGGGTGCGGCAACGGCCTGATCGCGATGGCCGGGTGGCGGCGGGGCCACAGCTAGTGGTTGCCCAAGGACGGTTTGCTCCGTCGTCCATGGATGACTCTGGCCTTGGGCTGCTGGCGGTTGCTCGACCGTTGCCCCGCACTGCGTGCAGAACCGACCATGCTGGTCGTTGGCACCGCAGTTCACGCACCAAGCCATTCCGCACCACCCATCACTCCGCCCAACATTGATCCGTTACTTTCGCCCTCGACATGCCGATGCCGTGTCAACCACCGAATCTCATGGGCGCGATCATTCGGGTCGCTCCGTGTGGAGACGGGCGTTTTGGACCGGAACTCCGTCCCCGGGGGAGTCTCCTCGCCGCCCGGATCGCCGCTTGTTGCCTAGCCGCCGGCTGCGATCGCCGCCATGCCCGACAGTTACCGAATCGGGAACCGACGTAGACGGCGATCACCAGGCACGCGATGCTCGAAGCGAACGTCGCAGAAGACCCGATGCGATGCGAGGCAGTCACCCCAGCACCCATAGATTGTCGTTGGTGACGATCGTCATTTGGCCGCCGAGAGTTTGGATGTGCTCGCCCTCTTCGTTGCTAGTACCGGTGAGTTGAGCGGGATCGACCTGCCATATCTGCTGGCCGTCACCGAGCCGGTTAGCGTGCAACACCACCCCGGACCGGTCAGAGGTCATCCGGTATATCAGGGACTCGGCGCGGGCCGACGACTGACGAGCTGCCGCATTCACGCCTGGTTCCTCACCAGGGACGGACCAGAGCACGTCGCCCGTCTGGAGATCCAGTCTCGACATCGCCGACCCGTAGCTGACGAACAGCAGCCCCGCGTCCGTACCAAAGCAATCATTAAACCTGGGGCTGGTTCCCCAGAGTCGTCGCCCGCTGGCGTCGTAGGCAGCGCGTGGATTGCCGTCGACAGCGTTCCGGCCCGCGTTGGGCACGGGGAAAGCCGAACCGGTTGGATCGTCGGCCAGGATGAGATCCCGTGAGCCGCAGTACAGGAGGTTCGCCAGTGACGGTGACCCGGGTATCTCCTGACCGGACTTGTCCAGGAAACGCCCCGGCCCATTGCCGGCGACCACGATGATGGAGCTATCAGTCGTGGCGAGTGAGCCCGTCGAGTTTTCGAATTTTTCGGTGATCGCTCCGGAGGCCAGATCCAGCACGACAACCCCGCCAAAGGTCCCGCTGGCGACGACCCGATCACCTCCGATGACGGTGGGCACGAAGAGGTCCCCGGAATTGACAATCGGCAGGTCGGTCACCCAGCTGACTTGGCCGGCCGACAGCGAGATCCGTTCAATGGCCTGAGTGTTCGTGCCGCTCCGCACCACAGGCACCAGGACATCATCGTCGAACTCGCTCAAGAACCCGACGATCGTGCCTCCGACAGGAATCGTTCGATCCATTCGCCCCGTCGCGGGGTCAATGGTGGTGATTGCATTGGCGACAGTACCCGTCCCCGCGAGGACCACCGCACACACCAACCCGTACTGGCCGACGGTGCGGGAGCATTGCGCCGAGCCGTTGGACACATCAACGCCGATATTTGGCAGCACCCAGGTCACGATTCCCGCCGCCAGGTCGACACCCGCCAGCAGAGTGATCTGATTAGTGGATTTGTCGGTCGTGACCACCGCAATAGCCCTATCGGGTCCGGCTGACTGGTAATATTCAACCTGCGCTTTCACGGGCGAGATCGTCGAATCCTTGACCGCGATTTGCGCGATGACGTTCACCTCGTGCACGACGGAGGGTGGAGCCGTGAAGTCCGCCACGGTCTGAGCATCCGGCGTAGACGGTGAACGGAACCACAATGCCCATGCTCCGGCGCCAGCCAGGACCAGCAAGACGGCAAGGGCCAGGATGAGCGACTTCTTGGGAGAGCTCCGCCTGGCCACGGCGCCAGGAGGGGATCCTCCCGTCCACCCCTGCGCGAGTGGTGCACCCGTCCATGCCGCCGCGGGCGGCGCCCATCCGGCCTGCGGCAAGCTGCCCGGCTGCGTTGTCGAACCGGCAGCCAGTGCCGGCCGGATCCCGTCGAGGCGGCGCGCCGGTGCCTGCCAACCCATTTGCTCACCACCGGAGTTCGGCGGCGGCCCAATCCCGGACACCGGCCACCCCGGCGGCGATTGTGCGGCGGCCGGCGCTGGAGCCCCGAGGGGTGGCCGCTGGGCACGCGGCGTTTGCGGCCCAGGCGACCCGACGATGACCGTCCGCCCGTCAAGGCCCGCGTCGTCCGGTTCGGACCGGCGCCCCAGGGACGACTCCTGACTTTTGCGCTCGAGGATTGCCCGATCGGTAGGGTCGTCGTGCTGGCCGCAGAGCCAATCGAGTAGGTCGGCCTGGCATGCGGGGTTGCGGGCCAGCGCCGGCCACAGATCCGGTCTGGTGGCGGCGATCGTCTGCAAGACCGCTTGCGCAGAGCGGGGGTCAGCGGCGGCCGCGGCCTGGGGATCGTGGACCGTGTGCGCGGGTTGCCCAATGATCGTTGGCGGACCCGACGCCGCCGGGGCTTGGGCGATCGGCGTGCCGCAAGAGCCGCAGAAGCGGCTCCTCGGGGAAGTGGCTGATCCGCAAGTACCGCAGGAACCGGCCACGTTGACCGGTGACCCGCCTGGCCCGACTCGGAACGGGGTGTTCGGCGCCCCACACGATGCGCAAAACTGTTCTCCGGCACGAACGGCCGCGCCGCAGTTGGCGCACGAATCGGCGCTATGCCTGGTCATTTGGATTGGCCCGACGCATCCGCGGAGCGACCGGCGAGCGTCGGTGCTCTTCGGATTCCGCGTGCCGGCGCATCGGGACAACTATGCGGCTGTGACATTGGTGGTCACCATTCTGTCCGACCCGGATGGCCCGGGCGCTGCGGTGTCAGTTGGTCACCCGGGGTGGCGACGGTGCCGATTCGCGGCGCCCATTCACCCGGACGGCCGTGCGCCTGCATGACAAATAGTAGTGGACAGGTGCGCCGCGCAAGACCGACCTGCGCGGTGGGCGCGTCAACGATCATGAGCTGCCTCTTCTGTGGAATGGGATCCGGACCGATGGTTCCGGTGACAGCCAGATCAGACCATCGCACGGCGAACAACTCCATCCTGGTTCGCAACAGGATGGCGTAATGGTGTCGTCGACGACGACGATCGGTGAAGCCCCGCCAGGCAACGCGGACGCGCATAACAACGATCGGATGAGTGCCCCGCAGCACCGCGAAACAGCGACGTGGATGCCGAACTAGTGTCCTGCGCCGG
>Ga0208478_1000479_pt1 | contig 13871 bp, 10 predicted proteins | sample NGESurdeep072012_5_FD_184462 | JGI IMG/M metagenome (GOLD analysis project Ga0208478, IMG submission 184462) | Arctic peat soil microbial communities from Barrow, Alaska - NGEE Surface sample 415-2 deep-072012 (SPAdes) | ecosystem: Environmental > Terrestrial > Soil > Wetlands > Peat ... | reverse complement strand
TTTTCCTGATTAAGTAAAGCTTAAAACAAAGTTTGCAAATATATATATTATTTTACTTAAAAAGCAATACCTAATTTTAAGTTTTTTAACATTTCAGACTATCCACTTAATCTCTTCAATATCAATATCTAAGGCGATTTTTCTGGACAATACAAATAAAAAATCTGAAAGACGGTTAAGAAATTTGTTCACGATTTCAGGCGATTCTTCAGTTTTGTTTAACCTTAAAACTGCCCTCTCTGCCCGTCGACATACACATCGGGCTATATGACAATATGATACGAGTATATTACCTCCCGGAAGAATGAAGTTATTCAGTGGAGGAAGGGTCTCCTCCATTATGTCAATTTCTTTTTCAATCACCGATATGCATTCAGGATCAGGTAGTATCTTTCTACTATTAGGGTTTTTGCTGTCAGATGCTAGTGCAGCAGCGCACTTCATAAGCTGGTTCTGCACATAAATAAGAAGCTCTTTCCGTTTTTGATTTTCTTTGTGATCCCTTAACAGTCCTATCCATGCAATAAGCTCATCGACAGAACCATATGCTTCCACACGTATTGAATGTTTAGGAACCCTCCTGCCTCCTGACAATGAAGTTGTTCCATCATCACCTGTAAGAGTATAGATCTTCATGATTTAATAAAAAGAAAAACAAGAAGTAAAATAATCCCGAACAATTACTCTATGCTTTTATATACTTTTCATTCCGATAGTCCTGAGCAATCTCCCCGTCGAATAGTCTGATTATACGGGCAGCATGTTTGGCTATATCCTCTTCGTGAGTAACAACGATCACCGTATTCCCTTTTCTATGAATATCATCGAGCAACCCCATAATATCGATAGATGTCTTACTATCGAGGTTACCGGTCGGCTCATCTGCAAGAATGATTGATGGTTTATTTACAAGTGCCCTGGCAATAGCAACACGCTGACGCTGTCCACCAGATAATTCATTAGGTTTATGAGTCATCCTGTCTGCCAGACCTACCTGTTCAAGGGTTTCCATTGCCACTTTTTCCCGGTCAAGTTTAGGTACTCCGGCATATATTAAGGGTAAGGTAACGTTCTCAAGTGCAGAATATCTGGGAAGTAAGTTAAAGGTCTGAAAGACGAATCCTATCTCTTTATTTCTGATTTCTGCGAGAAAATCATCTTCCATTTTACTTACATCGGTACCATTTAGAATATAACTGCCACTCGATGGAGTATCGAGGCATCCAAGAAGGTTCATTAAAGTAGATTTCCCTGAACCTGATGGTCCCATGATTGCAACGTATTCATTCCTCTCAATATTAATGGTGACTGACCGTAAAGCCCTTACAATCACAGATCCAACCTGATAATTCTTAACAATATCATGAATTTCAATAACTTTCTCCATAACGATTAAAATTTGAATTTCCGAAATTAGATTAAATATGTCAAATAATAAATTTTATAACCTTAATTTTTGTTAATACCTGATTATATAGTTATTATGATTAATTCCCTCCCTGAAAAAAAGGATTCCCATTCTGAAAATATCAATGCTCACAGAGACCTTCCTATGAAGCTTTATTTCGTCCCATGCTTCTGCCATTTCTTTTGAATAGTTGATATCATCAATTATAATTACAGTCATGCTGTCAGAAAACTCTGCCATCTGGTTAAAATAATTTATAACCGGGGTTTTCCGATGGTTTCCGTCAATAAAAACCAGTCCCGGCTTAACTCCGGCGGTTACTAAACCCGGCAGAAACGCATCAAATGGACCTTCCAGTAGCTTAATATTATTAAAGCCTGCTTCAATAAAATTTTGCCTCGCTATTGCAGCTGTTTCCGGGCAACCCTCTATTGTACACACTGTTGCATCTGCACGTGAAGCAGCCATATACATCGTACTTATTCCAAAGGAAGTACCTAACTCAATTATCAGTGGTTTACCAAATTCAGCAGCCAAATTTGATAATAGCTTGCCATATTTCCCTGGAACCGGTGAATATCTGGCTATATCTGAGACACTTCTTAAGTTTGTTTTCAATGATCCTGACCGGGAACCAAGGTCCTGAACAGATATACTTCGGTTGTCAGTGATCATTTTCTTTCTGACCTGTTCAATAGTAAATATTGTGGCAGGATCAATTTTGTTCCGGAGGACCCTTGACACCAGATCATAAACGAATGGACTGTGAATTCCATGTCCCCTCCTATGACGAGATAACAAAATGTAATTCAGGTATTTGAATATTTTGAAAAAAATCATTTCGGTACTGACATTATAATTAGGACAGGTATTCAAAAATACGTATTTTCGGATATCTTTTGAACTACTTTTTACCGTAATGATTATTCAGGAATTTTTAGATACTAACATTACCTATTTACAGGGAGTCGGCCCGAAACGGGCTGAACTGCTTAATAAAGAGCTAAGTATTTTTACATTCCGCGATTTGCTATACTATTTCCCATACAAATATATCGACAGAACCAGGTTTTATAAGATTGCTGAACTTGATACTGACCTTCCATTTGTTCAGATAAGAGGTATCATAAAAGGATACACCACAGAGGGTCATGGCGCCGGTAAAAGACTGGTCGCTGATTTTCAGGATGAGACAGGAACCTTAAAGCTTGTCTGGTTTAAGGGCGGAAAATGGATCACCGGAAGCTTTAGTCCCGGAGTCGAATTCATTGTATTTGGAAAACCAGGTGTTTTCAACGGAATTATTAATATTATTCATCCTGAAATTGAAGCTGCCGATAAGATAGCAGAAAGACTGAATTCGGCTCTACAGGCACAATATAGCACTACTGAAAAGCTTAAAAATCAATTCGTTTCATCAAAAACAATCAGCAAGCTGATTGGCAATATATTGAAACAGATTAAGATAAGATTGCCTGAAACATTACCAGGTTACCTTGTTTCAAACTATAAACTTATGGAACTTCATGAGGCGCTTCATAAGATCCATTTTCCGGCTAATCCTGATGAACTTGAAAAAGCGAGGCACCGCCTGAAATTTGAAGAGCTGTTTTATATTCAGCTAAACCTCCTGAGATTTAAAACAAACCGTAACCTGAAATTCAGGGGATTTATTTTTTCAAGTGTAGGTGAAAATTTTAATAACTTCTATTATAACAATTTACCATTTACTCTTACTGAAGCTCAGAAAAGAGTAATGAAAGAGATAAGAAAAGATCTTGGTTCAGGAAAACAGATGAACCGTTTGCTGCAGGGAGATGTAGGCAGCGGGAAAACACTTGTTGCACTAATGAGTATGCTTATTGCAATTGACAATGGTTATCAGGCATGTATAATGGCTCCCACTGAAATACTTGCTAACCAGCATTATCATACTATCTGTAAACTACTCGAGGGAATTGATATAAAAATATGTCTGCTTACCGGTTCCTCAAAAAAGTCCTCTCGTAAATCAATTGCCGAATCGCTGCTTGACAGATCGCTGAATATACTTATCGGCACTCATGCTCTCCTTGAAGAAAATGTTCAGTTTGCCAATCTGGGATTGGTGATTATCGATGAACAGCACCGGTTCGGAGTCGCCCAGAGGGCAAGGTTATGGCAGAAAAACCTCAATCCACCCCATATTCTTGTAATGACTGCCACTCCTATTCCAAGAACTCTTGCGATGACTCTGTACGGGGACCTGGATGTTTCGGTAATCGATGAACTACCTCCAGGCAGGGTTCCAATAAAAACTATGCATTTTACCGATTCGGAAAGGAATAAGGTCTTTGGCTTTATCAGGAACCAGATAGCCGAACAACGTCAGATTTATATTGTATATCCTCTTATCAAAGAATCTGAAACGATGGATTATAAAGATCTTGAAGATGGATGGGATACTATTTCAAGAGTCTTTCCGGCTCCAAAATACTGCATAAGCATTGTTCATGGAAAGATGACGCCGGCAAATAAGGAGATGTCTATGAAGCTTTTTAAGGACGGAGCGGCTCATATCCTGATTGCTACCACAGTTATTGAGGTTGGTGTTGATATACCCAATGCAACTGTAATGGTAATCGAAAGCGCAGAACGATTCGGCCTATCACAGTTGCACCAGTTGAGAGGACGAGTCGGCAGAGGCGCTGATCAGTCATATTGTATTCTTATGAGTTCAAACAAGCTTTCGAGAGAAGCTGCAAAAAGAATTGAAGTAATGATCACGACGAATGATGGTTTTGAAATTGCCGAGACTGATCTTCAACTCAGGGGTCCGGGCGATATTGAAGGAACATTACAGAGCGGCATACCATTTGATCTGAAGATAGCCGACCTTGGCAAAGACGGACAATTAATTGAATATGTAAGACATATTGCTGAAGAGATACTTAACCTCGATCCTTTACTTGAAAATAATCAGAATGTGATCTTCAGATCCGAATTAAAACGACTTTTCAGTCAGAGACAATCGTGGAGTAACATAAGTTGAAAATATGACAATTACAGATTATTACGAAATTCTTGGTCTGCCGCTAAATGCTACAATCGAAGAGATAAAAAAGGCTTACAGGAAGAAAGCACGCCTTTACCACCCCGATATCAATCCTGCCCCTGATGCCAAGGACCATTTTATAAGCATAACCGAAGCCTACGAGTTTTTAATTGCAAATCACGAAAAAATCAATACTGATGATCAGGCATACCAACAGGCAATGGAAGACTGGAGAAAATACAGGCAGGACCGATCACGAAAACGAGCAACAGTATATGCCCGAACATCTTATGTAACATTTAAACACACAAAGTTTTACAAAACAACAAGGATATTTGATGGTACCTCAATAATTTTCAGTTTTGTAGTCTCCTTAATGGTCCTGATTTATACCATTTATGGGTATATTTTCAGATTAAAGCACCCGATCCCCGGACTGGAAAAGCCATCAGTTTTTACTTTTATAATGCTTCTTTTTCTGGGCATTATATTCTTTGTTGTATCATTTATTTATCTCAGGGCATATCAGGAAACTTTAAAAAAACAAAAAAAGAAATCTTAGTCAAATGGCATGGTTTTTGATTATTATCATATCATAACCCGGACTTAGCTTGATTGGATTATTTTAATTCAATCCCCTTAGTCCACATAATAACCGGATCATGAAAAACTATATCCTTAATACCACAATTGTATCATTAGTCATAATTCCTTTGACTTTTTCATCGTGCAAAAAGGAATCAACTGTAACTCTTCCAACTGATCCTGTTTCTATAGAACTTACGACTAATCAGGTTTCACTCATATCCTCAGAAAATTCTTTTGCACTGGATATCTTCAAAAAAGTTATTGAAAATTCAGCCGAGTCTGAAAATGTCCTTATCTCTCCTCTCAGCATTTCATCTGCTCTCTCAATGACCCTTAACGGAGCTAACGGTGCCACCCGCGATTCAATGCTGAATGCTTTAAGAGTGAATGGATTAACACCTGTAATAATCAATAACTCATACAAAGATCTCATTTCAGCGCTCCTTAATGTTGATAGCCGGGTTCTGATCTCTATTGCAAATTCAATATGGATCGAAAAGAATTTTGTGGTAAAAAAACCTTTTATTGATATCCTTACCAAATATTATACTGCTGATTCAAAGTCATTTGACATTACAGATCCCCTGGTACCAACACAGATAAACAGCTGGATCGAGGTTAAAACCAATGGATTGATAAAGAATATGATAGACAAACTGGATGACAAAACTGTAATGCTTCTGATTAATGCAATTTATTTTAAAGGAAAATGGGAAACTCAGTTCGACAAGGATAATACTGTCCAGGGGACATTTTATAAACCAGACGGGGCAACAGCTCAGGTTCCAATGATGAAACAGACTTCTGAATTTAAGATATTTAGCGGGGAAGGATTTACTTTGGCTGAATTTCCTTATGGTCAGGGCAATTTTGTGATGGATGTGATACTTCCTGACGATAATAACGGAATTAATAATATATTACCATTGTTTAATAACAACAGTTTCAAAGGCTGGCTTGATCAGATGTATAAAAGAAAGACCGACCTTACCTTTCCACGATTTAAATATGGGTATAAAAAGGAACTAAAGGATATTTTAACGGATATGGGTATGGGAATCGCCTTTACTGATATGGCAGATTTTTCAAATATATCAGAAATCAGTCTGCTTATAAGTTTTGTAAAACACCAGGCATTTATTGAAACAAATGAAGAAGGTACTGAAGCTGCTGCTGCCACTGTAGTCGGTTTTGAACCTACTGCAGTAATTGTTCCTTTCATCATGAATATCGACCGCTCATTCCTGTATATTATCAGAGAGACAACCACCAATTCTATACTTTTTATGGGCAGAGTTGTTGATCCGCTGGTTGAGTGAGAAAGGAAGTGAAATAGAGGAGAATCTGGACTTTTAAGATGTTCAGACCAATGACTTGACTATTGACTGAAAAATAAGATCCTTAATCAGGTATCCCGATCAAGCCTTCAGCAGATCACTTAAGTTTGATAAAATTAAACCTGACATCAAGTATTGAAGCAAAGTATTCTCCACGTTCAAAGATGTCCTCATCACCATCTTCATAATACCAGTTGAATATGAATTTCTTATGTTTTAAAGTGACATAAGTAATCTTTTGCAAAATATGTATAAACACTTTTGCGCTGGCACTGTTAAAATATTCCAGATTCAAATCCACACTGGTAACTTCAGCGGGAACTGTTATATACTCGCTAATCCAATCTTCTACAGGTTCAAAAAAATCAGTTACATTCTCATGAATTGAACGGCCTTTAATTCGAATTATCCCCTCAGGATTTAAAATAATCTCTGGTGTATTCTTTGTTGGCGAAATTCTCAACTCCTCCATCTCATATAATTTGTCACAAAATTACGAAAAAAAATTAAGAAAATAATTAATATCTGGCCAGTGGAGTAACATAATGATCTGCAAATTCACCTCTCAGATATTTATAGTATCCTGTAATACCAATCATTGCAGCATTATCTGTTGTATACCTGAACTCTGGAATAAAAAGGTTCCAATTTCTTTTTTCAGCCTCTCTTTTTATCTCATTCCTTAAACCGGAATTTGCTGAAACTCCACCGGCAATACCAATTTCATTGATTCCTGTTTGCAATGAGGCACTTACTACTTTCCCGATTAGAATACTTATTATTGTATGCTGAAGTGAGGCACACAGATCAGCTTTATTATGTTCTATGAAACCGGGATCCTCTTTTAACCTGTCGCGAAGGAAATAGAGAAAACTCGTCTTTAATCCGCTAAAACTAAAATCAAGACCTTTAACATGAGGTTTTGAAAACCGGAAAGCATTTGCATTTCCTTCGCTTGACAGTTTATCGATCAGAGGGCCTGCAGGATAAGTAAAACCCATTACTTTTCCACATTTATCAAAAGCTTCACCTGCTGCATCATCAATGGTATTACCGATAACCTCTATCTCGAGCTGACTTTTCATAATAATTATCCTCGTATGGCCTCCTGATACAAGCAGACATAAAAAAGGGAATGCGGGTAACCTGTTATTCTTATCTTTCTCAAGAATAAAATGCGCCAGAACATGTGCCTGAAGATGGTTTACTTCAATTAAAGGAATATTTTGAGCCAGAGCAAATCCTTTTGCAAAAGATGTTCCTACCAGTAGCGAACCGAGAAGCCCCGGTCCACGGGTAAAAGCGACAGCGTCAATATCTTCAATATTTACTCCTGCCTTTACCAGTGCCTGATGTGTTACAGGTACTATGTTAGCCTGATGAGCCCTTGATGCGAGTTCTGGAACAACTCCACCATACGACATATGAATATCCTGGTTAGCAATGAGATTAGAAAGGACGTAACCATCCCTGATGATTGCGACTGAGGTATCATCGCATGACGATTCTATTGCTAATATTGTAACAACCATCAGTACTTCATCTTTCGTTATATTTTAGGATATTTTAATTGTCAATTTATTAAAATGTTAAATCTGCAAATTTCTTAAAAATATTACATTGCTCCTCACCATTTGAATATTGAATTCTTATTCGGAATAAATTCTTTGAAACAATATCCATTTCTTATTTTCACTTTTATTTATTTCAGTAATTTCAATCTCTTCCTTTTCATATCCTTTTATGTTACAGTACTGATAAATACGCTCATAGGCCAGGGATTTTTGAACTGATGGAACAGAAAGAATATGAAGAATTTCTGTTTTATAAAACACAGTAAAAGAAACCCAGCCAAACCATGTTTTTACTTTTGTTTCGTAAAAAGAAGTTTCACCTCTTTTATAGCTTATTATTCTGAATCTTTGCTTTTTCATAACGCATTCCTGTAAAGATAGTTAATTTCAATTATTCAGTACAAATATTCCGAAGCACTGCATCTATAAGGAAGATATACTTACTGCGATACAACATATTTTATCCCACTATCAATTTGTGATCGGAAATCCCGACAATTAACTTGAGTTTCTCTATCTTTAAAGCTTTAAATTTTTACGAATCACGAAATTGATATTTTAAATCTTTTTGCATTTGTATGCTCAAAACAATTAAAAGGTCACTTAAGTATTTTATCATAGTTTTCGGGGTCATAATAATGCTCCCTACAGTCCTATACTTATTATTGAAGACTTCCGAAGTACAGACTTTCATGGTAAAAAGAATAACAAATCACATTTCAAACGAAATAAAATCAACGGTATCTGTTGGTTCTATTGAATATAAATTCTTTAATAAACTGTTTATCAATGACATAATAATTAAAGACAAAAATAATGATACTCTGTTGTACTCTAAGGAAATTCAGGTCAGTATCAAGAGAATGGATTTTAAAAATAAATCATTCAGACTGGGTAAAGTAAGTTTTATTAGACCTGTTATTGCTTTTATTACCGACTCCACTGGTTTGATGAACCTCACCTGGTATCTGAACCTCATTAAAAATCCGGCTGACACCATTAAAAAAGGTGGGAGCAAAATCTCAATTGATCAGATTGATATAACCAATGGCAGATTTTCACTTATTAACCGGACTGCTCTCAAAGGAAAAACCAGGATAGACTTTAATAATCTGAATCTGTCAGGGATTAATGGGATTATTGAAGACCTGAATACAGTAAATGATACAACAACATTTAACATCTACAAACTGGCATTTAAAGAATCAAGTGGTTTCACTCTGAAGAAGATGAGTACCTCTGTTGTATTGGCCAGTCAGAACATCTTTCTTAATTCGGCTTTTATCAGCTGTGACAGCAGTATACTAAATATTCCACGGTTCGGTCTCATAGCTGATTCAGCAAGCTCATTTAAAAATTTTACAGAAAAGGTGAAACTTGATATCCTTTTCGAGAAATCGCTGATCAGTACTTCTGACCTGCAATATTTCTTGCCTTTTGCTGATAGTTTGAATGAATCCGTTTGGATATCAGGAAAGATTATGGGGACCATATCGGAATTAAGAGGTCGAAATATCAAACTCACATACAGGAACTTTACTTCACTTGACTGCGATTTCGATTTTTCAGGACTACCTAAAATAGAAAATGCTTACTTATACTTCGGAGTTAACAACCTTAAGACAAATGCAAAGGATCTCGAGCAGATCAATGTACCCGGAAAAGGATTTTTAATAATCCCTGATGCTATCAAAAAGCTTGGGAACATATCATTTAATGGAAACTTTACCGGATTTACAACAGATTTTGTAACCTATGGAGAAATCAGAACCAGTATGGGCAATATTCGGACTGATATATCACTCAGACCGGGAGAGTCCAAAAAATATATGTTAAAAGGCCTTCTTAAAGGTAGCGAAATAAATATAGGGGAACTGACCGGTAAATCTAAATTTTTAGGTAATCTCAGTATGCAGGCTAATATTGATGGATATGCTTATTCTCTGAAAAAATTTGCAGCTAATCTTACAGGCAAAATTGACAGTATTGAAATAAACAAATACATATATCGTGACATAACTCTGAATGGATCTTTTACAGAAAAGACATGGGACGGGAGTGTAAATATTGCCGACAGGAATATTAAACTTGACCTTGTGGGATTTCTTAATTTTAATAATAAGCTGCCAGAATTTGATTTTACACTAAATATAGCAGATGCTAATCTATATAAGTTGAATTTTGATAAGCTTGACACTACTTCTGCCTTTTCAATGTTCCTGACTTCCAATTTTAAAGGAAATAGTATAGATAACCTTGATGGCGAAATAAAACTTCTCCATTCAAAGTTCAGAAAACATAACAATAACCTGGAAATTAATAATTTTTCCATAAGGACCTTTAAAGAAGATAATAAACCTGTTTTAAGTCTGAGAACAGATTTTGTGGATGCAGATATAAAAGGTTATTATAATTTTGCGGGACTTGGGGGTCTCGTAAGATCTACTCTGGTATCACTGATGCCTTCTCAGTTTCTTGTAAGTGGTAAACAGAACAACTTCAAAAAAAATATGTTCATATTTGAAATTAATTTCAAGAATACCGATCAGATCAGTGCTTTTTTCAGAACAGGAATATTAATAGCTGATAAAAGTTATATAAAGGGATCTGTTTTTACAGATAGTATTATAAACATAGGGGGCAAAGCAGATTTCCTGACAATCAAAAACAATGTTTTCAAAGGTTTTTCATTTAATACCGCTGTTTCCGGATCTGAATTAGAAATGGGTATCAATAGTGTATCTCTCAGCCTGCTGGGACAATCTGAACTTAAAGATTTCTCTGTCGGACTTACAACAAAACCCGATTATTTCACCTTTAAGGTTAATTGGGATAATAAAGATACAGTCCTCAACCAGGGCAATCTTATTGCCCGCGGTACTATACTAAAAAACTCTATTGGAAAACGCAATGCGATTCTGAAGATTGATATTGATTCCTCCGATATTTATTTAAACAATAATCTCTGGAAATTAAGCAATTCATCGGTTCTGATTGATTCAAATGCAATAAATATAGATAAGCTCTATATCATTAGTAAAGATAGAAATTACCTCGTTGATGGTTCTGTTTCAGAAAATCCAGCAGATACTTTACATCTCTATTTTAAAGGAATCGATATTGCGCCACTTAATTATTGGATCAACAGGAGAAAGAATAATGATTCTGGTATGACTCCTTTCGATTTTAAGGGTCGCCTTAACGGAAAAATCCTTTTAACCAGTGTTTACAAAGGTTTTCTGCTGGTTGGTAATATAGTTGTGGATAAATTCTCTGTGCTTGGCAGCGAGTTTGGAAATATTTCAATTAACTCGGTTTTGGACAATGTTAAAAAGGTGGTAAATATCGAAGCCAGCAATAATCTCAATTCGGTAAAAATGTTTGATGTTTCAGGAATCTATGATCCTGCAACAAAAAAAATAGATCTTAATGCAAGAGCCACGAAATTACCAATAGGTTTTCTCAATCCCTTACTAAAAGTGTTCGCTTCGGAAATAAGCGGTTTTGCATCGGGCAAGTTAAAATTATCAGGGGAAACAGACAATCTTTTTCTCACGGGAGCAGCGCTGGTTGAGAATACCTCAATGAAGATTAATTATCTGCAAACAAAATACTCTTTGAATGATACCATAAGGTTCGATATGCAAGGAATTAAATTCAATGATGTCAGGATAAAGGACATAGAAGGTAACATTGCAACTCTATCAGGATCAGTTAATCATAAGGATTTTCGGGATTGGGCTGCCGATCTTATAATCAATATTGCTTCAAACGGTTTTCTTGTATTAAATACACAATCTAAGGACAATCAAATGTTTTATGGCACTGCGTATGCTTCAGGAGTTGCAAAAATAAAAAGCGATCAGAATTCCCTCTCATTTGACATCTCTGCCAAAACTAGTAAATCGACCAAAACAGGAAAATCCTCGAAACTCTTTATTCCAATAAGTAAAGGTCTTTCAGTGTCAGAATATTCATACATCTCTTATGTTGACTCAAGCAATGGTAAGAAAGCAGAAAACATTGAAGGTAACCTGGTACCTCCTGCTTCTCCAAAACAAATCGGAATGGATCTTAACATGAATCTTGAAGTGACACCGGATGCTGAGATCCAGATTATTTTTGATTCAAAGGCAGGTGATGTTATGAAGGGCCATGGATCGAGCTACAATTTGAATATAACTCTTAATAAAAAAGGTGATTTCGCAATTTCAGGTGACTATTTTATTGAAGATGGAGTCTATAATTTTACTCTTGGTCCTATAATAAACAAACCCTTTAGTGTGGAAAACGGAGGCAAGATAATGTTCAACGGTAATCTAAAGGATGCAGAAATTGATCTTAAAGCTTCCTATTTAAACCTGAGAGCCTCGCTCGCCTCAATACTCGATGATGATAAATATAGTGAAAGAGTGCGTGTTGAACCTCAGCTGAGCTTATCAGGTAAACTTTTTAATCCTGTAGTCGTTTTCGATATTTATCTTCCGGACGCTGATGAAGAGACCAGAACACACCTGAAAAATGTAATTTCAACACAAGAAGAATTAACCCGGCAGGTATCTGCTTTACTCCTTATAAACAATTTTGTTTCAAGTGGAAATTCTACAGTTTCAACAACCACAACCGCCACATCGGCAATGGCAGCCACATCTTTTGAAATGATCTCAAACCAGGTCAGCAACATGTTATCACAGTTATCCAAAAATGTTGATATAGGATTAAATATAAGGCCCGGATCCAATGCAATAACCCCGCAGGATGCCGGACTTGCATTATCAACCCAGGTTCTGAACAATAAAGTGGTGCTTAATGGTAATTTTGATGTAAGGGGAACAGGCACTACATCCATTACCAGCACCAATCAATTGACCGGTAATACTAATCAATTAACCGGGGATTTTGATGCAGAATTAAAGCTTACAGAAAAACTAAGATTCAAAGTTTTCAACCGTTATAATGATACATACATAGGATCAGGACTGAGCCCTTACACTCAGGGTGTTGGTATCTTCTACAATCGGGATTTTAACAAATTCTCTGATTTGTTCAGGAAAAAAGTAAAAACCGATATAAAGAAAGAGGATGATACAAAAATAAAAAATAAATAGAACTGGATATCATTTTGTTTATTCATAACTTTGAACGGTTATGAGCTTGTGAAAGAAGGGAACAAATTAATATAAACATATAATTGCAGCCTAATTTAAATACAGATTTGAGGAGTTCTGCATCAGCAAGAAAGAAAGGGGTACTCTGTACAACACTGGTACATTTAATGGTATTTGGTTTCCTCATCCTTGTGGGTTTTTCAACTCCTCCACCTCCTGAAACAGAAGAGGGTATTCTTGTTAATTTCGGGACAGGTGAGACGGGCATTGGTATGATTGAACCCTCCCCTCCTGCAGGCAAGAAGGAGACTTCCCCACCTGAGATTAAAGAGGTAACTTCTCCACAGCCTTCTTCTAAAACCAATGCAAAATCTAAAGAAGAACCTCTCCTGACTCAAAATACTGAAGAAGCACCTGCTGTTAAGAAAACAGACCCCGAAGCTGCTAAGAAAAAACTTGAGAAGATTGAATCTGACAAAAAAATAAAAGAACAAAGGGAAGCTGAAAGAATCCGGATCAGACAAGAAGAGGCTGAAAATAAGAAAATTGCGGCAGAACAACAAAGGGAATCAGATATTATGAACCGTACAAAAAACGCCCTTGCTAATTCGAAGAATACAGGAACAAACTCTACAGGCGAGGGCATTGCCGGGGGACCTGGTAACCAGGGTGATCCGAACGGATCTATAAATTCTAAGGTTCGCGGTACCGGAAGCGGACTTGGAACACAGGGTACCGGTACAGGAGGCCCAGGAGGCAAAGGAGGTATTTCCTATAGTCTTCAGGGTCGTGGTTTTCAGGCGCTGCCAGCTCCTAAATACG
>Ga0208478_1000478_pt1 | contig 13917 bp, 13 predicted proteins | sample NGESurdeep072012_5_FD_184462 | JGI IMG/M metagenome (GOLD analysis project Ga0208478, IMG submission 184462) | Arctic peat soil microbial communities from Barrow, Alaska - NGEE Surface sample 415-2 deep-072012 (SPAdes) | ecosystem: Environmental > Terrestrial > Soil > Wetlands > Peat ... | reverse complement strand
ACCCCGCATTGCAGGGCGGCAGCAGATCGACGTACACCGGGCGCTGCTCGCGGACCGGCCCCGAGCGCGAGCGCCCGTGCAGCAAATCCGGCAGCCGGGTGACATCCCGTTGCAGGCCGGTCATCTCGACGCTCCCAGCAGCGGCCCACACTCGCATCGCGGCATCAGCCCCAACGCAGGCTTATTGCCACGCCTGCCCGATGCTCGGCTTCGCTCGTGATGCTCGGGCCGGTCTGAGCCGCGCGCGGCTACAGGCACCCCGGATCGGAAGCTCGACCAGCGGACTCGTGCGGAAGATGCTCTCGCCATAACCACCTCGCGGACGGTGTTGCCTTTATGCAATCGCCCCCACCTGCCGCCGATCGGCCGCCGTGAGCGCGCTCTGCGGTCCGTGCCGATGCCTTGCCAGCCCGACTCAGGCGCGTCGCCAGACCTCGACATTCACTGAGCGTGAGCCTACGCTGATCCGCCGCCGACTACAATCCTGAGAACCTGCGCACCGGGCTTCCGAGCGGTACGTCAAGTCGACCCAAGTCCCGAGACTCATGACGCAGGAGCGCGTGATCCGGTTTTCGTTGGCGGACTGGACTCAGTGAGTGGCGAGTGATCGCCCAGCGCGGACCCGTAGCAGATTTGCTACAGTGGTCCGATGACCGTGATCGCACAACGAGAGCTACGAAACCAGATCAGCGCGCTGCTCAGGCGCGCCGAGCAAGGTGAGCGCTTCACCGTGACAGTCGACGGCAGGCCCGTTGCGGAGCTTGGGCCGCTCGCGAGCGTTCGCAAACCCGCCCCCGCCGATCGACTCGCCGCAGTTCTCGACGAAACGCCGGTCGACGGCGCCTGGGCAGCCGACCTCCGAGATCTCCGAAACGCCGACACTACAGCCGCGCACGATCCCTGGACGCCTTGACGGCGCTGATCGACACGAGCGTGCTCGTGGGCTCACTGGCCCCCGAGCTCGAGGAGCCGTGGGTCGTCAGCGTCGTCAGCGTCGGCGAGCTCCACGCAGGCGTGCTGCTCGCCGACAATCCCGCTGTTCGGGCGCAGCGGCTTCAACGGCTTACGGCTGTCCTCGCCGAGGCTCCGATCGTGGCCATCGAACGCGCGGCCGCCTCGCGCTACGGACAACTACGCGCAGCCACCGGCAGGCGGCCCACCAACGACCTATGGATCGCCGCAACCGCGCTCGCGCACGACTTCACCCTAATCACCGCAGACGAGCGCCTCGCCTCGCTCCCACTAATCCGCGCGAGGCTGGTCACGTACGAATAGCCCAAAGCGCGAAAACACGCACGGCATGCGGACGCGATCTCCAACAAGCCCGAGCACGGCTCGGAGCGAACGGCAAGCCGGCAAGGAAAGCCCTCCCGCTCGTCAACAGCAAGACCGCCGGGACGGTTTCCATAACCTGCGCTCGACAATGTGTCCTATGACGTTCTGCCTGGAAATTTGGCACTTTTTGTAGCGATACGGTGATGTCTGGGATCCGCCGCCAGGTCGGCACCGACCAGCTGCGCAGAGCCGCGCCGCTCGAACTCGAGCCGCTCGAACTCGTGCTCGCGCCGATCGACACCGCAACGCTCGCCGGGCAGCGCGACCGCGCTGCTGCTGCTCGGCTTTGCCGCTGCGTTGCGACGCTCCGAGCTTGTCGCGCTCAACGTCGAGGATCTCGAGTTCGACACCGCGCGCGGACTGAAGCTCACGATCCGCAAATCGAAGACCGACCAGCAGCAGGCGGGAGCACAGGTCGCGGTCCCCTACGCGCGTGAGACAGACCGGTGCGCTGTCCGCGCGCTCAGCCAATGGCTGCAAGCCGCGAAGATTCACCGCGGGCCGGTGTTCCGCCGGATGCGCGGCGCGACACCGTCGGCGAGGAACGCCTCACCGACCAGTCCGTCGCGCTGATCATCAAGAGCCGCGCCCGGGCCGCCACCTTCCCGCCGAGCTCCTCCCAAGGCTCTCCGGGCACTCGCTGCGCGCCGGCTACGCGACCGCCGCGGCGGCCGCCGGGATCGAGGAGCGCAAGATCGCCAACGTCACCCGTCACAAGAACATCACCGTCCTGCGCCGCTACATCCGCTCAGCGACGGCGTTCGACGACGTCGGCGAGGTGCTGTAGGAGCCGTCGGCAGGGCTCGTCTACCAGCTGGCAACGGCGACTAATGCAAACCGTTGCCTCTCGCGCGCCCGGGCCTCCGCGACGTGTCGCGCGCGGGGTCCCTGGCCAGCGCCTTACGGCAGGGGCCGCAGCCCGAGCAGGACCTCGAGGCCGAGTTGCGCGTCGTCGGTGCGCATGATCGCGTCGATCGTCCCGTTTCCTCAACCCGGTCGACTTCAGCATCGGCGGGCGTGGAGTTAGCTGGCAATCGCGCATTCGGCTAGCGGCGCGCCACTGAAAAGCGAAAGTGCGGCGCCGATCTGCCGGCTTCGTCATGGGGACGCGGCGGAGCGCGGGTGCGCTCCGCTTTTCGGTCTGCGGCACTCAGCACCGGGTGAAGTCTGCAACCTCGAGCACGATCATCAGCGCCGAGCTTGGGGCGAGTAATGTCACGTGGATCAGGGTCGCTTGCGCTTATCGTCACAAGCGAGTAGGCTCCCGAGTGAAGCGGTCGCTGACCAAGCCGACCAGGCGTTGCTGCAGTTGACGATTGTCGTAGCTGCGACTAGCCGACCCGATTGACCTCCGCCCGCGTGGACCCGCTGTTTGGGTCTGCGGCTGGCCGTGGGCTTTGCCCGGGGGGATGAAGGCCAACAGGAAGGGCGGCGTCTCATGTTTGCTGTGCTCGTGTTGTTGCCCATCGTCGCCGTCCTTGGGTGCTGCATCGGCGCGAGCGTCTTGGCCGGGGCGGGGGCCGGGTCGTGAGCCCCGTGGCCGTAGACGTTCCGGTTGACTACCGACGTCGGCTGCGCAGTGGTGTTGGGGTTGGCGAGTTCAGCGATCGCGCGGTCGAGCCTGCGCAGGCGTTCACAAATACCGGTTTGCTGTTCGAGCATCCCGGCTCACGCGATTACGATCCGCGCGAGCACATCGCCCAGCATCCCGATACGCCTGAGCGGATTGATTCGATTGACGCCGCGCTCGCTGCGGTGGACTGGCTGGGCTGGGAGCGGCGCGTGGCGCCGATGGTCACGCGCGCCGAGCTGGAGGCCGTTCACGACGCGGACCTGGTCGACATGATCAAGCAGCTCGTCGCCGGCGGCGGCGGGTCGATCGACGACGACACCTACGTTGACGCGGCAGGCTATCGCGCTGCGCGGCATGCCAGCGGCGCGGCGTGCGCGATGGTCCGCGCGCTGATGGCCGGGGAGGCGCGAGTCGGGTTCGCGGCGGTGCGCCCGGCCGGACACCACGCCGAGCGATCACGCGCAATGGGCTTCTGCCTGTTTAACAACATCGCCGTCGCGGCGCAGCTCGCGATCGCCGAACTGGGCGTGCGGCGCGTGTTCATCCTCGACTGGGACGTGCATCACGGCAACGGCACCGCCGAGATCTTTCGCCGCCGCGACGACGTGCTGTACGCGAGCATCCACCAGGCGGGCATCTTCCCCGGCGGCGGCGCACTCGCCGATTCCGGCTCGGGACCGGGATTCGGCTACACGATCAATTTGCCCGTCCACGCCGGTGCGGATGGCGCGACCTGGCTCTCGCTGCTGGAGCACGTCGTGCTGCCCGCCGCGAGTGACTTTCGCCCCGAGCTCGTGCTGATCTCGGCCGGCTTTGACGCCCACCGCGACGACCCGCTCGCCGACTGCCGGCTCAACAGCCACGATTTCGCGCTGATGGCCTCCCACGTGCGCGATCTCGCACGGCGCGTCGGCGCGCCCGTCGGGGCTGTCCTGGAGGGGGGCTATCACCTGCCCTCACTGGGCGCCAGCGTGATCTCGATGATGCGCGCACTCGTCGCCGACGGTGAGGCGCAATCGGTCGCCCCTGAGTTCGCCTACACGCCACGCGCCGCTTCGTACGTCGGGCAGCACTGGGATCTCTGCTAGAGCTGGCACCGCGAGATCGACGGAGGTCGGCTCAGGCGCTGGTTTCGCTCGGCGCGTAGATCCGCTGGAGGTAGTCCTCGAGCATCCGCCCGGCGCAGAAGGCGGGAGCCAGCGTGCGCATCGAGGCGCGGATGCGGGCGATCCACGAGTGTGGGAGCCCGTCCGCGTCGCAGTCATAGAAGGCGGGCACGACCTCCTGCTCGAGCGTTCGGAATAGGGTTGCGGCGTCGCGTGCGTCCTGGGCCGCGTGGTCGGGGTCGACCTCGCCGGGGAGCGCCCAGCCGTTCGTTCCGTCGTAGGCATCCGCCCACCAGCCATCGAGCGTGTTCAGGTTCAGGCCACCGTTGATGACCGCTTTCATCCCGCTGGTCCCGCTGGCCTCCATCGGCGGGCGCGGCAGGTTGAGCCACAGATCGCAGCCACGCACGAGCCGCGCGGCCATCCCCAGGTCGTAATCGTGCAGGTACACGACGTCCTCTGCGACATGGGGTGCGTCCTTGAAGCGAAACATCTCCTGGACCACGCGTTTGCCCTCCTCGTCGCTGGGATGGGCCTTGCCGGCCAACACGAACTGGACGGGCTGGGGCCCGGCGAGCAGCGCAAGCGTGCGGGCGGGATCGTGGGTCAGCAGCCCGATCCGCTTGTACGTCGCGGTGCGAACCCGATCGTGAGCACGTCGGGGTCAAACGCGCGGGCGGCCGCCTCGATCCCCGCACGCGGCTGGCGCTCGGCAAGCCGGTCGATCCCGCTGCGCTCCTGGACGAACTGCACCAGCTCCGCGCGCTGCTCGCGCCGCGCCTCCCACAGCTCGGCGTCGCTGACCCGGTCAAGCGCCTCCCAGGTCGCGGGCTCGCTCGCTGACCGCCGCCAGTCCTGACCGAGGTGGCGGTCCAGCAGGCGGCGCATCGGAGCCCCGACCCAGCTCGGCAAATGCACGCCGTTGGTGACATGCGTGATCGGCACCGCCTCGAGGGACCGCTCCGGCCACAACCCGCGCCACATCTCGCGCGCGACGGCGCCGTGGCGGCGGCTGACACCGTTCGCCGAGCGGCTCAGCCGCAGACTGAACGTCGTCATCCCGAACGGCTCTGAGCCGTCCTCGGGGTGGTAGCGACCCAGTCGCATGAGCACCTCGGGATCGCCCAGCTCGGCCGCGAGACCCTCGATCGTGGCGATCACCTCCTCGCGGGGGTAGGTCTCGTTGCCGGCCGCGACGGGCGTGTGAGTCGTGAACACCGTACGCTGGCGGGCGGCCTCAGACGCCGCCTCGACCGGCACTCCCCGCGCCACCTCGCCACGCGCCAGCTCGAGCACCGCGAACGCCGCGTGCCCCTCGTTAAGGTGCACCAGCGCCGGCTCGATCCCCAATGCCGCCAGCGCGCGCACGCCCCCGACGCCCAGCAGCGCGTACTGCGCCAGGCGGGTGACCGGATCTGCGACATACAGCTGCGAGGTGATCCACCGATCAAGGCGACCGTTCTCGGGCACATCGGCGTCGAGCAAAAACAGCGGCACCCGGCCGACAGCCACACGCCAGATCTGCGCGCTCACCTCCCTCTCATGGATCGGCACCGTGATCCTCAGCGGCCGCCCATCCGGCTCGCGCACCAGGGCTGGGGGAAGCCGCTCGGGATCGATATCAACCCAATACTCATGCTGCCAGCCCGAGACATCCAGGCGCTGGCGGAAATACCCCTGGCGGTACATCAGGCCGACCGCGACCAGCGGCAGCGCTCGATCAGAAGCCTCCTTGAGCAGGTCGCCCGCCAGCGCCCCGAGCCCGCCCGAGTAGATCGGCAACGACTGGTGCACGCCATACTCCGCGCACAGGAAAGCGATCGGGCGCTCCGGCGCCACGAGCCCCGCTGGCTGGGCGCCTCAGGTCCGCTGCGAGGAGTCCTCCAACGACGCCACGCGGTCCAGCAGAGCGCGATCGCTGGCCGCCCGCGCAAGCGCCTCACCGGACGCCTCCTGAAGCAGGCGAACCGGGTTCTCACCGCACAGCTCCCAGCGACCCGCGTCGATCGCGCGAAACACGTCCGTGCCGCCCGGATACCAGCACCAGCGATAGTTGTAAGCGATCCGCGCCAGCGCCGCGAGCGCGTCCGGGAGCCGTCCGGCGAGGTCGGCGGCCCTGCGACCCAGCTCCTGATCGCCGCGCATTAGCCGCGATCATCCCACGTCTCGCGCGATACCGTCTTGCGCGGCAACCGTTCCCGGGTCGTAGGGTGGGCGGCATGGATCGTGGAGTGCCCGACGGTGAGGCGGTCGTGTTGGACGTGTCACAGCTGCAGACGCTGCTGCGCAAGTCGTTCAACATCGGGATCGACCCGGATCCGCGCAAGCCGCGGGCGCTGAACCGGTTGGAGCTCGCGAAGGCGCTGCAGGGCGCGGCCGAGGCGAACGCGCTGGCGGCGAAGGGGATCGCGATCGAGCGTGGTGTTGAGAGCGAGCAGATCGCCGGCAGCGAGGCGCTCGCGCTGGCACGCGGCCGCGTACAACGGGATACCGGACCCCGTGTTTCATTTCATCTCGTCGAGCGGGCGAGCACGTCGGGGGCCGCGACGCACTGATTCGGCTCGGCGCCGAAGCCGGCCTCGATGCCGGCGACGTGCGCGCTGCGCCACCGCCGAGCAGGGACCTCACCGCGCAATGCAAGACGCTCCTGAACTCGGCTTGCCCGACAACCGGATCTATCTTGACCACGGGCTGTCAGGGGTCGTGGGCGGACGACCCGCTGCGTTGCGACTCTCATGACCGCCTCCCTGCCGTCGAGCGAAGCGAAAACGGTCGGGTCTGGTTGTCGCGGATAGGAGCTGAGGCGGCTTCGGTCGACCAAGTGGAAGCTTCTTCATGAGCCAGATCTCCGGTACTCGCTGGCCGCGGAGCCCAAGCGAGGCTTGAGCAGAAGAGGTGTCGCGACCTGCAAGAGGTGTCGCGACCTGCAATAGTCGCGCACGAGGAGGCAATCAAGAGAAGGAGCATGAGGATGGCTGAGAGCGTCTATCGCGTAACCGAGTTGGTTGGTGTCAGTAGCGAATCGTGGGAGGCTGCTGCCCGCAACGCGGTCGAGACTGCCGCGAAGACTTTGCGGAGCCTGCGTGTTGCCGAGGCTCACCGCTTCGACGTCACGATCGAGGACGGCAAGGTGACGAGCTACCGCGTGCGCCTGGACGTCTCGTTCAAGTACGAACCGAGCGCCTGAGCTGAGCTCGCCCGTCCGTCGCGCCCTGTCGCTGGCGAAACGCCCCGACTGAATCGGCCGACGCCTCGCTTCAGCCGCTGGCGTCCCCACCGAGCTGCTCTCCGGCCACTCGCTGCGCGCCGGATACGCCACCGCGGCCGCAGCTGCCGGCGTAGAGGAGCGCAAGATCGCCAACGTCAACCCGCCACCGAGCAGCCTGCCCGTCCTGCGCGGCTACATCCGCGCCGCGACCGCATTTGACGACGTCGGGACTGCCTGAGCCGTGGCGTGCATAATGTCCTGGCCTTCGCGCACGATCCTGCGGCATTCGCCGTCGATCGACTTGGCGGCGCTGGCGAACACGTCGCCCAGGCTCGGGCCGGTGTACTTGCAGACGTAGGCCATGCTCAGATCAGATCATCCCACCAACGCAGAGCGCCCCGGCGGACCGGGGCGCTTGTAGGGGGGTTAGCTGTGGTGCCAGCGGTCGCGACCGTCTGACGCCGGGCCGCACACCATCGGGGTCCCAGCAGTGGTGTGGCCGGTTGCGCCCTCCGGCGAGCAGAACGCGCCAGGAGGCACGACGCCTTCATCGGGCGGCGAAGGCGGAGGTGGCGGCGGTGGCTTCGGTGGAGCAATCACAGTCTTGTAGAAATGCACCCAGTCCAACGCAACGATGCGCTGAGCACGAGCGAGCGACACTGCACCATCACACTTTGGCACGAAGGTAATTCTCCACCCTGTCCTTCAGGTTGGGCACGGTGCCGGGTTCCGGCCAGAGATTCCGAGCATCGTTGGTAGCGCCACCAAGCTCCAGTGGAATGAGGTGGTCGTACTCGTACTGGTGCGGCGAGGCTTCGGGCGTCGGAGCGTCCGGACCGGATCTTCGAGCCGGTGCTGGAGACGGCGAAGAAGGCGGGTCTGGTCGGTCGCAGGCGGGTGCTGGATTCGACGGCGTTGTATGACGCGGTCGCGACGATGGACACGGTCACGTTGATCCGCTCAGCGATCCGCGGGCTGCTCGCTGCGAGCGCGACCGACTTGGAGGGCGAGTTGCGTGGTCTGCTCGCGCTCGATATATATATTATGTTCACCTATAAGTTCACTGTCCACGATGTCCACGACAGCGATCTGGGGTCCGTCCGGTGGACGGGATAAGTTCATGGCGTCTTGGACGTCTGCGACGTCAACGGCTCGGGAAGCGCGGGAGATCGCCGGTATTCGGTCCGGCGGGTGTGGTTGCCGTCGCTCGCGCGGGAGTCGTTCACGGTCATCGGGCCTGACCGCCGGCCGGTTCAGGTCGTCGATGAGTATCTGGCGTGGCTGACGGACTGCGAGCGCTCGCCGAACACGGTTGAGGCGTACGCGCACGATCTGCGCGTGTTCTTCACGTTCCTTGACGAGCACGGCCTGAGTTGGGATCGGGTCGGTGTTATGGAACTTGCGGAGTTCGCGGCGTGGGCGCGGCGGCCAGCGCGGAACGTCGTTGTGCTCGCCGATGAGGCGTCCAGGTTGTCGCCGCGGACGGTGAACCGGATGTTGACGGGCGTGGTCGGGTTCTACGAGCTGCAGGCCCGGCACGGCAACCAGCTCGCCGAGCAGCTGGTCGTCCGGACCCGATCCGGTCGTGGCGCCTACAAGCCGTTCCTGCACGGGATCGCACGCAGCCGACCGCGCGGGCGTGCGGCCCGGTTGCCCGAGCAGAAGCTGCTGCCGCGCACGTTGTCGCTGGAGCAGGTCGCGGCGGTGATCGATGCGCAGGAGCGGCTGCGCGACCGGTTCCTGTTCGCGCTGTTGGCGAGCACCGGGATGCGGATCGGGCAGGCGCTCGGGCTGCGCCATGAGGATGTGATCGCGTGGGAGCAGCGGATCGCGATCCGCGCGCGCCGCGACGCCGAGCGGCGGGCGCGGAGCAAGGGCCGTGCTGAGGGCGGCGTGCCCGTCGCGCCGGAGCTGATGCGCCTGTGGGGCGACTATATGCACGAGGAGTACGGGGACCTGGACTGCGACTTCGTGTTCGTGAACCTGTGGGGCGGGAACGTCGGGCGGCCGCTGAGCTACTCGAACGTGGACCGGATCGTGACCCGCACGCAGCAGAAGGTCGGGTTCGCGTTCACTCCGCACCAGTTCCGGCATACCTGGGCGACGCTGGCGTATCGCGAGGGCGTGACGCTCGAGGTGATCGGCGCGCTGCTGACGCACCGCTCGCCGAGCTCGGCGCTGATCTACACGCACCCAACCGCCGAGGACCTCCGCAAGGCGCTGGCCGAGCGTGGTGTGCTGGAGAAGGTCTCAGACCTGGTCGCGGCGTGACCGCGGAGCCGCTCAGAGCGCTTGACGGCGGCCGCGGCCCGCGCGGCTGGGAAGCACTCTGGGCAACCGACACGTGGCGCCAGCGCGATCTGCCGCACGGCGATCTCGCCTCAACCTACCGCGGTGAGGTGCTCGTCCGGTTCGACGGCCTCGAGCAGCCGTGGGTGAAGGAGGCGGCGAAGCGGTGGGCCCGGGTGCGGTTGCTCGGCGACACGACGCCGCGGACGATGAGCCTCTACCTGACCGATCTACGGCACTTCAGCGGCTGGCTCGCCGAGCACGCGCCGGAGGTGCTCGCGCCGGCGATGCTGACCCGCGCGGTGCTCGAGGACTACATCCTGTGGGTTCGGCGACATCCCGACTGGCGTCAGGCGACACGGCAGCGGCGCGTCATCGCGCTGCGGGCGTTCCTTGACGAGCAGGCGGCCGATGGTCTGGATGGCCTGCCGCGCTCGGCGGTGATCCATCGCGGCGAGGTGCCGCGCGTGGACTACCGGCTGCCGAAGCAGATGCCCGACGATGTGTTCGCGCAGTGGATCGACCCGAGCAACCTCGCGCTCCTGAAGGACGAGCTGCAGCGCACGGTCGTGCTGGTGCTCGCCTTCACCGGGTTCCGGGTCTCGAGCGTCGTGACGCTGCTGCGCGACGCGCGGACGATCGGATCGGACGGGCACCCGTATCTGCGCTACAGGAACATCAAGGCCAAGCGGCAGGCCGCGCTCCCGATCCCGTCGGTCCTCAGCGAGCAGCTCGACCGCCACGAGACGTTCCTGCGCGAACGCTATCCCGACGGGACCGATTGGCTGATCCCCTCCCCACCGGTCGGTGAGCGCCACGGGAAGGGCGGCGGCTATCACCTCAGCCACAGCGCGGTGCAGCGGATCGTCAAGCACTACATCCGCACTGCCGAGATCCGGACCGCCGACGGCCAGCTCGCGCTGGGCGTCCATCCGCACCTGTTCCGTCATCACCTCGCGTCGAGCATGGTCGCCGAGGAGATCCCGCTGCTCGTCGTGCAGAAGGTGCTCGATCACGGCTCAGTCGAGATGACCGCGCACTACGGGCGGGTGCACGACTCGACGATCAAGCAGGCGGTCTGGAAGTTCCACGAGCGCGTGAACATCCGCGGTGAGCGGATCGCTCTGCCGGTCGACGGGCCGCTCGAAGAGGCGGCGTGGATGAAGGAGCGGATCGCGTGCGCCAAACAGGCGCTCCCGAACGGGTACTGCGGCCTGCCGCTCGTGCAGTCATGCCCGCACCCGAACGCATGCCTGAGCTGCCCAAGCTTCCTCACCGATGAGTCGTTCCGCAGGGTCCACGAGCAGCAGCGCGCCCAGACCCGGCGGCTGCTGGACACCGCCCGCGAGGCGAACAACGTCCGACTCGTCGAGCTGCTCCAACGCGACGACGACAGCCTGCGCCGGATCCTCGAAGGCCTCGACGCGATCGAGAGCGACCGTGCCGCCGAGATCGACATCCGCGACCTGGTGAACCCGGCCGGCAAGGAGCGAGCGGCATGACGGTCGTCGGCGACGCGACGAAGCGACGACTGGCGGCGGCCGCCGCGCAGCGGACGCTCGATACCGAGCACCGTGCCCGCAAGGCGCTGCGCGAGCTCGATCGTGAAGGCGCGGCGATCAGCTTCGTCTCCGTCGCGCAACGCGCCCGGGTGAGCCGCGCGTTTCTCTACGCCCACGCCGAGCTGCGCGGCGAGATCGAGGCGCTGCGACAGAGTCAGGACGGCCAGCCCGCGCGGCTCCCTGTCCGCCAGCGTGCGAGCGACGCCTCGATCCGCGCCCGGTTGCGTGCCGCGCTCGAGGAGAACCAGCGCCAACGGCTCGAGCTCGCCGGACTGCGGGAGGAGCTCGCGCTCGCGCACGGCCGCGTTCGGGAGCTGGAGCTGGACCGCCGGGTGCCTCGCACGTGAGCCGCTCGGCGCCCGCTCCGCCGTTTCCGTCGCAGAGCCCGGCGGTGCTGGAGGCGGTCCTGGAGCGGATCACCTACGCCAACGAGGACACCGGCTACACGATCGCCCGGGTGGCGACCGAGCGCTCCGGCCCGGATCTGTTGACGGTGGTCGGGCCGCTGTTGGGCGCCCAGGTCGGCGAGAGCCTGCGCTTGAGCGGCCGGTGGGGCAGCCATCCGAAGTACGGCAAGCAGTTCCTGGTGGACTCCTACACGACCGTGCTGCCCGCGACGATCCAGGGCATCCGTCGCTACCTGGGGTCCGGGATGATCAAGGGGATCGGGCCGATGATGGCCGAGCGGATGGTGACCCATTTCGGCACTGAGATCCTGAGCATCATCGAGGAGCACCCCGGGCGGCTGATCGAGGTGCACGGGCTCGGCCCCAAGCGGACCAAGCGGATCGCTGATGCGTGGGAGGAGCAGAAGGCGATCAAGGAAGTGATGGTGTTCCTCTCCGGTGTCGGGGTCTCCACGTCGCTGGCGGTGCGGATCTACAAGACCTACGCCGACAGGTCGATCGCGGTCGTGCGCGCCGAGCCCTACCGGCTCGCGTCAGAGGTGTGGGGAATCGGCTTCAAGACCGCGGACACGATCGCGCAGGCGGTCGGGATCCCGCACGACAGCCCTCAGCGGCTCAAAGCCGGGCTGCAGTACACGCTCTCACAAGCCGCTGATAACGGGCACTGCTACCTCCCCGAGCCTGACCTGGTCCGCGAGGCCGCGAAGATCCTGGAGGTCGACCGGGAGCTGATCGACCCCTGCCTGGATGAGCTCGTCACCGACGACGGGGCCGTCCGCGAACACGTCCCCGACGGCCGCGATCCCGCCGCCGCGACGATCGCGGCGGTGTATCTGGTGCCGTTTCATCGCGCCGAGCGCTCCCTGGCGGGCGGCCTGATGGAGCTGCTTCGCTCGCGCGAGGAGCGGCTGCCCGCGTTCGCAGACGTGGACTGGCCCGCGGCGTTGGGCTGGCTGCGGGCCCGGACCGACCAGGAGCTCGCAGCCGGCCAGAAAGAGGCGGTCACACTCGCGCTCACGAGCAAAGTCGCGGTGCTCACCGGCGGGCCGGGATGCGGCAAGAGCTTCACCGTCCGCTCGATCGTCAAGCTCGCCACGGCCAAGAACGCGACCGTGGTCCTCGTCGCGCCTACCGGCCGAGCCGCCAAGCGCCTGGCTGAGCTGACAGGACACGAGGCCTGCACCGTTCACCGGCTGCTCGAGCTCCAGCCCGGCGGCGAGGCGAAATACGACCGAGACAACCCGCTTGACGCCGACCTGGTCGTGGTCGACGAGACCTCGATGATGGACGTGATCCTCGCCAACAAGCTGATCAAGGCGATCCCGGAAGGGGCGCATCTGCTGCTGGTCGGCGACGTCGATCAGCTCCCCTCGGTCGGCGCCGGCGAAGTCCTACGCGACCTGCTCGCCGCCGGCACCATCCCGCGGGTGCGACTGACCCAGATCTTCCGCCAAGCCCAACAGTCGGGCATCATCGTCAACGCCCACCGCATCAACCACGGCCAGCCCCCGCAGCTCACCGGCTTCCCGGACTTCTACTGGTTCGGGTGCGAGCCTCCCGAGGACTCCGGCCTCCACCCCGCCGAGGAGACCGCGAACCTCGTCGTGGACATCGTCGCGCGGCGGATCCCCGCCAAATTCGGCCTTGACCCGGTGCGGGATATCCAAGTGCTCGCCCCGATGCATCGCGGCCCCGCCGGAGCGGGCAACCTCAACGCCCTTCTACAAGAAGCCCTTACTCCACACCGCGACGGGACGCCCGAGAAGCGCTATGGCGGGCGGGTGTTTCGCGTTGGGGACAAGGTCACCCAGCTGCGCAACAACTACCACAAAGGCCAGGCGGGGATCTTCAACGGCACCGTCGGGGTCGTCACCGGCTTCTCCCTGGAAGAGCAGACGCTGGCCGTGCTCACCGACGAAGACGAGCAGGTCGACTACGACTTCGCCGAACTCGACGAGCTCGCCCATGCCTACGCCATCACCATCCACCGCTCCCAAGGCAGCGAATACCCCGCCGTGGTGATCCCGCTCACCACCTCGTCCTGGCTGATGCTGCAACGCAACCTGCTCTACACCGGCGTCACCCGCGCCAAGCAGCTCATCATCCTGGTCGGATCCCGCCGCGCCCTCGCGCAAGCCGTCCGCACTCCCGGAGCCGGCCGCCGCCACACCGCCCTCACCCATCGCCTCAGCGCCCCGACAAAAGCCCCGTCGTTTACATGTCAACGACGCTTATCGCCAGTGCCGGCGGCACGTTCACACGACGAGTGAACTTAGTGGAGCTTATGACTTCTTACCTGCGAAGCGACAGGTTTTCGCGCCGTGAACGCACCCGTAAGGCGGAACGCGCCCGTAAGGCGGCCGGAGCCCGACCGGAAATGCGTACGGGCGAACCGTCATATCAGCCGTGATGAGTCAGTCCGATCCGACCGCTGTGC
>Ga0208478_1000475_pt1 | contig 13996 bp, 9 predicted proteins | sample NGESurdeep072012_5_FD_184462 | JGI IMG/M metagenome (GOLD analysis project Ga0208478, IMG submission 184462) | Arctic peat soil microbial communities from Barrow, Alaska - NGEE Surface sample 415-2 deep-072012 (SPAdes) | ecosystem: Environmental > Terrestrial > Soil > Wetlands > Peat ... | reverse complement strand
AAACGAACGCTTGAGCTGGAAACCCAATTCCTTGATTTGCGCCACTGCTTCGGGCGGAAACTTTCCGCCTGCGCCCTCGTTCATGGCGCCAACTTTGTCTCCTTTAGCGTTGGTAGCGACGGCTAGAAACCCGACGTCCACCGTGCCCATCGTCTCGTTCAAGATGCCAACATTCCCTGGAAGGCTAATGAGCAGGTTCACCTTCTTCTTTCCCGCTGTGCCCTCTTCGATGCCCGTGACCGTGACCTTGAAACGGATCCCTGTGTATTCCAGAGGTGAGCCCATCGCCAAACCAAGCTCGTCGCTGGCACGTGATTTCGGTGTTCCCTCGTAGGGGAAATAGCCGGCGGGATGGGCGACGTTGACAATCGGCTGGTTGGCCGTCACCTCAAGGTGGCGAAAATCGGGACTAGCACTGGCGTCGGCAGCGTAGCCGAGCTCGTAGCCAGCGGTATTGCCGGTACTGGCTTGCAAAATATCCGGGAAAGGATCGTTGCTGCCGTAATAGGCCTTGCCTCCGGTCAGTAGAACCAGTTCTCTCATTCTCGTTTGGGTGAACGAACTGGACGCTGCGGAGAATGCGCCGCGAACCTCGACCGGGTAGACCGCAACTCCGCCGTCAAACAGCGCACGCACGGACTGGCGCCAGATGGGCGCAAGCCTTTTAACTTCTGCCGCCGTGAGCGCATCCTTGCTGCCTCCAGCGGACACTCCGCCTACAGGTCCGACCACGCCACTACCCGGAGAGGTTGTTACACCGCCCACAGCCGCTCCGCGGTTGTTTATCTGCGGCGATTTGAACTGCATCGACTTGGGATCGATGTCGAAGGGCACTGCATTGGTCACCCACACCAGCGCCTTGCGGCCCGGAAGCCCGGCTGCGGCAAAGGCGACATCTTGAAACATGATCAGTGGAAGATCAATGTTGGAACGCAGCAACTGCGTGTCCGCAGTCGCATTGGAGAGATCACCCTTACTGAAGGCGGTAAGCCGCGCCGCTTCGGTGGAGACCTCCGCATCGTTGACACCGGGCGGGGGCGCAGCTTCTTTCATGCCTCCGAGACCGGCTTTGATGAGTGCCGCCAGCAGCACATTCGACCCGGTGCGGTAATCATGGTAAAGGTGCAGCCCTTTGTCATTCAGGATGCCGAGCGTGACCGCATGTTTGGCCTGCGCCGCTTTCCCCAGGAACTTCAAGATCAGCTGCCGCGAATCGCGCTCATCGAGATAACGAGTGTCAATCGTATCAAGGACGACGAAAATGGCGCCGCTCGTCTCCAGAAAGTCGGGCTGGTTGCTGAACTCGTTAGGCTGAAGCTGGGGTGGAGCGGCGGGCTTCGCCTCGGGACCAACAAACGTTGCGATGGCGCGCGGCTTGCCCGATTCCTGCACGGTGAAGTCCGGCTTACCCAGAGTCATGAGCGGAGTGTCTCCGGCGCCGGTGGCGCTTACCGTAACCACCACGCTATCCTGCGCGACCATCGGGTTTACCGCGGACATGCAGACTAGCACCATGCAGGAAACAATTAACCGCAGATGAAGACGTTTCATGAACGGCCTCCTCGACGCTTGCATCCTGCGGGAACTTGCCGATATCGCATAGGCAAGTCCTCAGACCAGGCGCTCGCAACCGATAAATTTGTGAGTAAAACCATAACCCGATTCGGGAGAAGTTTACGGTATCGCGACACGGGCAGCAATGACCCGGCTCACACGCCCTTGTGTGATCGCCGTGACCCCGCTTTCGGCTCAACTCGCCGAAGACTAGTTCGCCGTAGACGGAGCGGGCAGGAAGCGGTATCCGATACCGCGAACAGTGAGCAGGTGCAGCGGCTTGGATGGATCTTTTTCAATATACTTGCGCAACCGTACAACAAAGTTGTCGATGGCACGGGTGTCGGTGTCTTCGTGCAGTCCCCACACTTCTTCCAGGATCTGCTTGCGCGATACCACCTTGCCGTTGCTGGCGATGAGGTGGCGCAGAAGTTCGGCTTCCATCAGGGTAAGCCGGAAGATCTTGCCGTGTGCGCGCAACTCGAGCGTGCCGAAATCCACCTGTTTGCCCGCAAACGAATACACGTCGAACTCGCGCAGCGAGTCCGTGGCCTTGGGCTCCGCCACCCGAGACTGGTTCGGCGGGTCGGTGACCAGGGTGCGGCTCCATTCGCGCCGCCGCAGCAGGCTTTGGATGCGCGCCAGCAGAATATTCAGGTCAAAGGGCTTGGGCAGGTAATCGTCTGCGCCGGCGGCAAAACCGCTGAGTACATCTTCGGGACGGCCGCGGGCGGTGAGCATCAGCAGAGGAATGTAGTGATTGGCCTTGCGCAGTTCGGAGGCGACGGTGAAGCCGTCTTTGCCGGGAAGCATGACGTCGAGCACCAGCAAGTCGAATTGGACATGCTCCTTGAGTAATACTTCGAGCGCGGTCTCACCGTCGCTCGCGACCTGGGTCTTATAGCCCTCGGCTTCGAGATTGAACTTCAACCCGCGCGCGAGATGCTCTTCGTCTTCCACGATCAGGATCCGGCCTGTCATGATTGGTACCTCGGAAGCTCGATGATCACCGTAGTTCCCTTGGCTGCTCCTTCGCTTTCCGCATACGCGTTGCCGCCGTGACGGCGGGCGATGGCACGGACAATGAACAACCCCAGGCCGCTGCCCTTCACCTGCGTCGAGCCCGGCGTGAGCACCCGATAGAAGCGCTTGAAGACCCGCTTCAGATCGCCGCGCGGAATTCCCACTCCGTTGTCCTGCACCTTGATGAGCACGCGCTTCAAGTCGGGTGTCACCACATCCACCCGGATGCGCAGGTCCTTCTGCGAATACTTCACCGCGTTATCGAGCACGTTGGACAGCGCGGTCGAAAGCTCATCACGGTCTCCCGCCACCGCCAGCCGTTCCGCGGGCTTGCCGTCCAGGTCCCAAGCCATTGCTTCGGGCGGCAAATGATGACGCGTGCGCGCCAGTTCCACCGCGCTCTGCACCAACGGACCGACCTCGACTTCGGTCTTATTCAGCACGGCGTTCTTTTGCACGACGCGCGCAGCACGCAGCACCTGGTCAACGGTTCCCATCAGCCGCTGCGTGTCCTCCAGCATGACCTGGTAGAACTCCCGGCGCTGGGTTTCCTCCACCTCGCGTTGCTGCAGTGTCTCCAGGTACAGCCGGATGGAGGTGATTGGTGTTTTCAGCTCATGGGTTACGGCATTCAGAAAGCTGTCCTGCTGCTCGTTGCGGCGCACCTCGCGCACCAGAAAAATCGTGTTAAGGATGACACCCGCAATGATGAATCCGAAAAAGATCACGCCGAGAATCAGAGGGACGACTTCGCGCCAGTTGAGCACGATCCAACTAACGTTGAGCACCAATGCGACGGAGGCGACAAGCACTCCGAGGGTAATCGCAAAGGCGATGGTCTTTTTGCGGCTGGTTATGCGCATGGCGCTTTCAGTGGAAGCATAGCACCGCGAGAAGCGATGTCGGCTCGGTCCGGATGCAAAAGAAAGTGGATGCAAAAGAAAAGGGACGACGCGCTTGGCGCCGTCCCTAGTCAATTCGGAATTCCCGACTAGTCGCCGCTATAGGCGCCGACCAACTGCTCTTCGGGTTTGGCGGCTGCGTCCGCGACCGGCTGGATGCGGGCTTCGCGCAACTTGGGCAGCTTCACGTCCCAGATCAGGCCAACCGTCTCGAAGGCCTTAATTGCGTACCAGTTGAAATCCACTTCATACCAGGCCAGGCCGTGACGCGCCGACTGCGGATGGGCGTGATGGTTATTGTGCCAGCCTTCGCCAAAGCTCAGCAGGGCAACCCACCACAAGTTGCGCGAATCGTCATCGGTGCCAAACCGTTTCGATCCCCACATGTGGGTCGCCGAATTCACGAACCAAGTGGAGTGCAGCAGAACAACAGTGCGCAGGAAGATGCCCCAGAACATTACCTTCCAACCGCCAACGGCCAGAAGGATGAGGCCGACGACAACCATCGGAATCCAATGCCACTCGCTGAGCCAGACGTGGTACTTGTCTTTGCGGAGATCGGGCACATAGGGCAGCAGGCCCTGGATCTTGTTGTGCATAGCTTCGCCGCTCATGATCCATCCCATGTGCGACCAGAAGCCGCCGTCACGCGGGCTGTGCGGGTCGCCCGGCTTGTCGGTGAGCTGGTGATGAACACGATGCGTGGCCACCCAGAAGATCGGACCACCCTCGAGCGCCAGCGTGGCGCAGGTCGTGAGGAAATATTCGAACCATTTGGGGCACTTGAACCCGCGGTGCGTCAGCAGGCGGTGATAGCCCAGGCCAATGCCCAGACTGCCCGCTACCCAGTAAAGGAAGAGTGCGGTGAAAAACGCGGGCCAGCTGAACATGAACAGAGCGGCCACGGCGCCGATGTGGAACGCCACCATGAAGGAGGAAGTGACCCAATTGATTCTTTTGTCTTGCCGAACCATGTGACCTCTTAATATTCGCAATCGCTTGCCGCGCGGGTGGTCGCGGTAGCGTCTTAGTAAGACTAGCAAGGTTGGAAGAAAGCGATTGTAATACTTATGTCACTGCCATTTGTGATCTAAAACACAGGCTCGTGGTCATCGCCGGCACCGCGTCTTCCCCTTATTTCCTGCGGGTGCCAACGACAGTTACTGATTCATCACTCCCTTGCCGAAGCTAGCAGCCTCTGCCACATTCCAGACCGCTGGCAACCGCCCCGAGTAGCCTGAACTCTGACTTTGCCGATCAATAACTTGGGATGCCCTGGATCGCCACCACCGCGTTGGACGTAAGGGCCGACGCTCGACTCAGCACGCACGAAGCGCAGCCGTCGCGCTGGCTATCGTTGCGTTCCTGGGAGTGTCTGTCTACGAGTTGTTTCACTTTGTGGTTGCGGTGGCGCAGTTGTCGCCCGTGGTGTGGCGCAAACCCTGGGGAGGCATCGAGCGTTACGAACCCGCCCCGGACTACCGCGCAGCGCGCGCGGTGTTTCCGTATTCCGTGGTGCCGGGTGGCGTACGCAGCGAGACCGAACTTGAGGCCTCAATGGAATAGGACCCGGTGGTCGCTCAGCACTATCGCGACATCGTGACAACACGTTCGCACGCAACTCTCCTGAATGCGGCTCTGAACGTGTATGCGTCGTATCGCTCGGCGAACTCCGTGCACTGGACGACCCATACAATTCACGTGCCGAAGGGCGAATTGATTCTCAGCGACGGCGCCCATTTGGTCCGTGGCCTTTGCGGCAACCGGTTGGCCTTTGCACCGCCGCCAAAACAATCAACCCTATCGTTATCGCAACCGTCTATTCCGCAATCGCCGGAACTACCCGCAATCGAACCTCCGGAATTGATCTTCGATCACGGAATGCCGCCCGTATTCACCCCTGCGGGTTTGCCGACGTCGCCGCCTTTGGAGGAGGCTCCTCAGACGGAGGACGCGCATTTCTGGCCGCCAGCCACCACGCCTACAGAATGGTGCTGCGGCCCGGGAGGACTCCCGGCCAATTGGCACCCGGGGCATCCCGGCCGGCCTGGCCCGCCCCGAATCCCATCCACCACCGATTATGGAGCCAACTACGATGCTCCTCCTGGCTACGGGAGCATTTGTCGCACTCATAAAGATGGCGCGGCGGGTGGACACGTAAAGCGATTTCGCGATCTATGGTTTGGCAGTAGCAGACGTGGCAGCGGGTTGCCGAGCGTCTTGGAGCAGGGTGGTGCGAATGCGAATCGCCGTTGTGTCATCGAATCCTTCCAGCACCAGGACATCGCTGCCGTGGGTTTGAATCGTTACTTTTCCCTCTTGCCCAAGGTCCCACTCAAACATCGTGCCGCCTGATGTATCTCCTCCGATGGATGCGCCTGGCGCCACACCGGGGGGCACCTTGTAACGCTTGGGCACGTAGCTGCTGTAGAGTTTCGCGAAGGCTGCTGCGCCTTCAGGCGAGTCCCAGCGCGAGAGATATAGCAGCGCGATCTGGTCTTCTGGCTCCGACTTGGCATGGGCCGCCAGGTAATAGCCGCCGCGCCAGTGGCTGTAGTACTGCTTGGCATCGGTGCCTGGGGCATACTGCTTGGCCAGCAGGTAGATATCGAATTCGCCCATCCCACCAAAGTCATACCGCTTGTAGTCAGGTGCGATCAGTTTGTCGAGGTCGGGAATCGTAGGCGGCGTCACGTCTTCCCGCGCAATGTAGGTGCCTGGCTCCATGACTTGCCGGGTGTCGATCGGTGGCCGCCCGAGCATGCCCGCGAACGCAGCCGTCTTGCCCTTCTTGCTCAGAACTTCCCGCACAAAATCCAAGCCAAAGGTGTAAGGCATCAGGAGCGACTCTTGAAGGAAGATGGGAGATGCCGTCAGCACTGGTGCATCCTTGCCGTCCGCCATCGCGGCCCGCATTGCATTCACCGCGTCGGGAGCGGTCAGAATATTCACCCCTGCAGGCGCAAGGGTGTAGTCGAGCATGGCAACCATCGCCTGTCCCTCAGTGACGTTCTGGCGAGCGGCCTGGGCTTCTTCCACCACCTGCTCCTGCTGATCGGGCAATGGAAGGTCGTCCTTCGCTCCAGCCATGCCCCATTTTTCCAGATCAACCGCCTGGTCCTGCAACGCGTGCGTCAACTCGTGGGCCAGTACGGTCTTCTGCAGCTCGGGCTGTACCCAGTCGAGCAGGTTCACAGTTTTGGTCTTGGAATCGTAGTATGCGGCCACCTGTTCGCTGAGTAGCTTGAGGAACTCGGAGTGCAGATCGTAGTCCGGGGGGATCATGCCGAATTTCTTCAGGACCAGCTGTGAGCGCTCGAGCCGCTGCGTGTCCTTGTCGTCCTTCAGCCTCTTCTCGACGAAACGTTCCACCTTGTCACGCGTGATGAGTTTGCGCTTCACTTTGTGCTTGATGGGTAGGCCAGTGTCCTGGCTGACGAACTGAAGAATCTCGTCAACCGAGCGAAAAAGTTCCTTCGCCTGGGCTTTAGTGATGGGCTTCGGTGGTTGAGGCGGAGGTGCGGGCTGTCTTTGTGGCGACGACTGGTCTTGTGCTGGTGCGCCGACGCCCGGGACGGGCTTGGGCGGTTCGGTGGGTTGCGCAACCGTTTGCCCAGCCGCCGAGCCCAGCAACAACGCGAGAAGAAGGATGAGGAACGCCGGGGACAGGCGACGCAAACCGACGGTTGAAGGATTTTCAAACATGCAAGGAGGTTTCAGAATACATGACGCGCGCGGCCACAGAATGGTTATCGACGATGAAGATGACGCGAAAGATAGACCACTCGCTATCCGAGAAGCTCGCCCTCGGGTGCGAGAGGCTAGTGGCCCTACGGGACTCGTCATTTTGACGCTGCCCAGTACCTACGTCCCGGGCTAAACTTGTTCCGCCCTATCGGGCTGAGATGCCCTTACTGCAACTCCCTGGTACCCACCGCCTGCCGCAATTGTTCGAGCGCAGTCATGTACGTTGCCAGCGCCTGGCGAAAGCTCAGTTCCGTCGAGCGATAGCTGCGCTCGGCGTCGAGAAAGTCGAGCAGCGAAGCCGCCCCATGCTCATAGGAGAACTTCGTAATCTCGAGCGACTGGGTGGCCTTGTCGAGGTATCCCCGGTTAAATAACTGGACCATCTGCTCGCTTCTTCGCAGCCCCTCGTATGCATTCCGTACATCGGTAAGGACCTGCTGTTCGGCTGCCTTCTGCTGGAACTGCGACTGCGTGACGGCGTATTGCGTGCGCGCAATCTCGCCCTGATTCTTGTTGAATACGGGCAGCGGAATGTTGAAGTAGAAAGCGCCCAGGTTGCTTTGGTTAAGGCGCGTGTAGTCGAAGTTCACGTTAAAGTCCACCTTGCCATTCGCTTTGGCCAATCCAACCTGACTTTCGGACGCGGCCACACTACGCTGCGCCGCCTGCATGTCGGGGCGACTGGCGAGGGCGCGGGATTGCAAGTCTTCCAGGCGCGCGGTCACCGACTCGTAAGCCAGGCTGCCGACCACCTCGTAGTCTGCGGGCACGGAGTCGAAACCGAGGAATTGGCGCAATGAGGCCAGCGCCTGCGCCCGGGCCAACTGAGCATTGCTAACGTCGCTTTCAAATTGCAGCGACTGCAATTGGATCTTAAGCAGATCGTTGCGGCTCATCGCTCCGGCCTTGTGGCGCTCTTCGCTGATGTCAACCGTCTTCTTGTAACTATCGAAGAGGTTCTCGGCAAATTCCAGGTTCGACTTCGCCAGCAGCGCCGCGATGAACAACTGCGCCGTGCTGGCAAGGACCGTGCGTTGCGCATCCGAGACTTGGGCCTCGGTCACGGCAGTCGCAGTCTTGGCAGCATCAAGCCGGTGCTGGCGCTTCTTTCCACGCTCAAAGAGGTAGCCGACGCCAACGTCATACTGCGCCTGGGTCTCCCAGTAGTTCGAGTCGCTCCACAGGCTGGGAGAAAACAAAGGCAGAAACTGCGTGTCCCACGATAGGACGGGATTAGGCCGCAGGTTCGCCGTGATCTCCTGGGCTTTGTTCTGCAGGATCAGCATCTGGTTCGCCTGCAGCGCTGGATTGTTGCGCTTTGCCAATTCAAGCGCCCGTTCGAGGGTGATGGCCGGCTCCGATGGATTCAACACGGGAACCGGCACCTGCGGCGGTCCCGCCAACGGAGGCGCAGTCTGTGCCGTCAGAACCCGAATTGGCAGAGGTGCGTCGGGCAATCCGGGTTTCTGCTGCGCGGGCAACCGACTGGGTGCGACCAGCGCGATCAGTCCCGCCAGGAACGCGATTCTGCGAATTGAAGAGTGCGAAAAAAGTTGAGTCATTATTCAGTGACCTCCTCGGCCTCTTCCGGCAGAACATCGTTCGGCCCAGCCACCCAGGCGTAGAACGCGGGCAGCAAGACGAGGCTCAGGAACAATTCAGTTAGCAACCCGCCGACAATCACGATAGCGAAAGGACGTTGCGAATCCGAGCCGATGTCGTGCGACATGGCGGCCGGCAGCAGCCCCAGGCTGGCTACCAGCATGGTCATCATGATGGGGCGCAGGCGGCGGGTCGATCCCACGACCACTGCTTCCTGCACCGGCAAACCGCGCGCTCGAAGCTGGTTGATGTATTCGATCAGCACCACTCCGGTCTGCACCGAGACACCGAACAGCGCGAGGAACCCAACTCCCGTGGAGACGCTGAAGTGTTCGCCCGTAATCAGGAGCGCGACCAGGCCTCCGAGGGGTGCGAGCCCAAGATTGAGCAGCACCAGGAACCCCCATTTGAAGGAGCGAAACATGGAATACAACACCAGCATGATCACCAGCAAGGTGAGCGGAATTACTATGGCCAGGCGATGATTGGCGCGCTTCTGGCTCTCGTATTCGCCGGCCCACTCCAGCGTGTAGCCCTGCGGCAACTTCACTTCGCGATCGACTTTCTTCATGGCTTGCTCGACCGTGCTGCCCAGATCGCTGCCGCGGACGCTGTACTTGATGGCAATGTAGCGCTGGTTCCCTTCCCGGTTGATCATCGACGCGCCGTCTTCGATCCGGATATCCGTCACCTCGCCCAGCGACACGCGTTCACCACTGGGCGCGGCAATGCGCACATTGCGAATGTCGTCCACCGACTGACGGAAACGCTCCTGATAGCGCGGCACCAGGTCGAAGCGCTGTTCGCCGATTAGAATCTGGCTGACGGGATTACCGCCCACCGCGGTCTGCACTGCGTCCTGCACGTCTGAAGCGTTAATCCCGAAGCGGTCGGCCTTTCCCCGACTCACTACGATGTTGACATTGGGTTGGCCGAGCACGCGGAAGAGTCCGAGGTCGGCGACACCGGGAACCGTCCGCATCACGGCCATGATCTCTTCGCCTTTTTGCTCGAGGTCCTTCAGGTCGGAACCGAAGATCTTGACGGCGAGCTCGCCCTTCACGCCGCTGACCGCCTCTTCCATGTTGTCGGCGATGGGCTGCGAGAATCCCCACGTAACGCCAGGAATTTTCTCCACTTCCTTGTCCATGGCCTCGATCAACAATTCCTTGCGGCCGCGAAACTGCGGCCGCCACTCATCGCGCGGCTTCAGGTCAACGAAGTACTCAGTGTTGAAGAACCCGGTGGCATCTGTGCCGTCGTCGGAGCGGCCAACCTGCGACACTACCTTTGTAACCTCCGGAAAGCTGGCGAAAATCAGACGCGCTTTGTCCATCACTTCGCCGCCCGCAGTTGGACCCGTGCTGGGCGACAAGGTACCCCGGGCCCAAATCGAGCCCTCATCGAGATGGGGCAGGAATTCCGAGCCAATCACTCCGCCAAATCCGAGGTAAACGGAAAGCGCAAAGACAGCAATGGCAGACGCTAGAACGACGGGGCGCCGGACAATGATCCAGCTCAGTGTCCTTTCGTAATTGGTCGTGATCCATTTGACGATGGGATTCTCCCAGGCTTGCGCACCCTTGCGGAAAATGTAGCTAGCGAGCACGGGAGCGATGATGATGGAAAAAAGCAGCGCGCCCAGCAGCGCAAACGTCACCGTCCATGCCATGGGCCTGAAGAGCCGGCCCTCCACCCGCTGCAGGGTGAAGATCGGCAGGTAGGTGATGATGATGATGGCGATAGCGTAAAACACCGGGCGCTGCACCTCGTGGGCCGCGGAACGAATTACCTCGTCCACCGATGCGCGACCTTCTTTCCAACCCTCGAGGCGGCGCTGGATGTTCTCGACCATCACGGCAGCGCCTTCCACGATCATTCCGAAATCCAGCGCGCCCAGCGAAAGCAGGTTGGCGGGAATGTGCCGCAGGTCGAGCAGAATCGAGGCGAAGAACAGCGAAAATGGAATGGTGAGCGCCACGATCAAGGCCGAGCGGAGGTTCCCAAGGAAAAAGAACAGCACCAGCACGACCAGCAGTATGCCCTCGGTGAGGTTATGCAGAACGGTGTGCGTCGTGAGGTGAACCAGATCATCGCGATCGATGTGCGGAACGATCTTGACGCCCTTGGGCAGCACGCGTTCATTCAGGAACTTCACCTTGGCATCGATGTCGCGAAGCACGGCTTCGGCTTCGGCGCCCTTGCGCATCTGTACGATGCCTGCGACGACGTCGTTGTTGTCCGTTACTCGGCCATCGTCGTGTCGAATCGCCTTGCCTAATCGCCCAAGGCGGATCTTCGCCCCCTGCGTGACAACCGCGACGTCGCGGATGTGGACTGGCGTGCCAGTCTTCGCGGTGAGCACGGTGGCGCCAACGTCGCCGGTGTTCTGCATGAGACCGACGGCGCGGACATTGTAAGCTTGCTGGCCTTTCTCAATGAAACTTCCGCCGCCATTGACGTTGTTGTTGGCGAGCGCCTGTTCCACCTGGGCCATGGTCAGACCGTAGGCAACGAGTTTGTCGGGATCGATCTGCACCTGGTACTCGCGTGTCTGACCGCCAAAGATGGATACTGAGGCAACGTTGGGCACCGACATGAGGTGCTTGAAGACCACCCAATCCTGCAACGCTTTCAAGTCCATTACGTCGAACTGCTGATTCGTGCTCTGCAGGGTGAAGAAGTAAATCTGCCCAGCCGGGCTGAAGTCAGGACCGATCTGGGGATTCAGACCCGGCGGCAGGCTGACCAGCGTCAACTTTTCCAACACCTGTTGCCGGTTTTGCTGGTTGTCAGACCCGTCGTCGAACAGCACGGTGATGAACGAGAGCCCAGAAATTGAAGTCGAGCGGAGATGCGTGAGGTGGGCGACGCCGTTTAATTCGGTTTCGATGGGAATCGTGACCTGTTGTTCGACTTCTTCCGCGGCCCGCCCCGGCCATTGCGTAATGACCCACACGTACTTGTCGGCGACATCGGGATAGGCTTCGACCGGAAGATTGTGAAACGAGAGAATGCCCCAGATCAGCAGCGCCACACCCAGCGCCAGTACGAGCATGCGGTTGCGCAGGGCAAAATTGACCAGAAATCCGATCATCCCTACTGCTCCTCGGCTGCGGAGGAAAGTTGCAGCGCGTTTGTGGCCACCTTGTCCTGTGGCTTCAGTCCGCTCGCCACCTGCACAAAACCATCGCTGGTCTGCGGTCCCAGTTGCAACGCAACTCGGCGGAACTGATTGTTCCCGGCAGGAACAAAGACCCAGTCCTTGTCGTGCAGATGAACGACGGCAGTCGCGGGAATGACGACTCGCTCGATAAGTTGCCTGGCCTTGAAGGCGGCGGTCACGAACATCCCAGCCCGCATCAGGCCTTGGGGATTCGGCAATTCGATACGAACCTTCGCCGAGCGTGTCGCAGGATCCAGTACCTCGCTGATGTTGACCACCTTGCCGGGAAACTTCTGATCGGGATAGGCGTTCAGCGTTATCTCGGCGGTATCCCCGACGTGCACCCGCGACAGCATGTCTTCATACACATCGCAAACCACCCACACCGTGGACAGGTCGGCGATGGTGAAGAGATTGGGCGAGTTGTCGAGCGACTTTACGCCGCTGCCACCGGTGATCTGTTGATCGACAATAGTCCCGGAAATCGGCGCGACCACCGGCAGCAGGGGTGACGGAGCATTGAGGTTGCCTCCCAATACTTTTATGCGTTGGGCCGCCGTCTGCGTGTCCACTCTGGCCTTCGCATCGGCATCCTGGGCAGTCTCGAGATCGGCCAGTGCGATGGCGCCCTTGTCGTAGAGCAATTGGGCGCGCGCCAGTTGTTTGGCGGCCAATTGCTCATCGGCTTTGAACTTCTGGTGGTCCGAGAACGCCTGTGACAGGTCAGGACTTTCGATCAGCAACAGGGTCTGGCCCTTCCTGACGGAGTCGCCCAGTCTGGCTTTGATCTCGACCACGCGCCCACCGCCCAGCGAGACCACCGGCACCGATCGGTTAACATCGGGCGCGATCACCCCATTGACGTGCATCTCGTCGGTGACCTCGCGAAGTTCAACCTCGACCACGGGGAACTGCTCGGGGTGCGGCAAGCTGAAGAGATTGGGATCGGTGTTGGTTTCGACTTTGGTGTCGGCGCTGGGGTCGATTTTCGATCGCGCGCATCCACCCAAGGTTGCAACCGCCATCACGGCAAACAAAACTGCGCTGATTCGCAGACAGGAACCGCTGCGAATGGGTATTTCGGAATTCATAACGATTGCTTTCATCAGCTATTGAACTGGCTCGTTCCCGCAGCACGCAAACCCGCCACAGCCGGGACCCGAACACGATTGGATGACTATAGAGTTCACGCCGCACGCGCGGCAGAAGGACAGCGACCTGATTAGAGAGTGGGAGGAGATCGTCCGTCGTGCGGGGTGCACTCACGAAAAATCACTTGGGCTTCACAGGCGATCGGCCGCCAGGCGTGCAGTGCGACAAGCGCGAACATCGGGTAGATAGCCAGCAGTGCCGGCAGCATGGACGTAAACAGCCCTGCTTGAACCTGCTGATAGGGCGCGACCGCCTGTTGAATCTTCTTGGTCGCATCTTCCAAAACCGCCTGCGTGGGATGGAGGTCGTCGCTGGCCGAAACCACGGGAAACAGCAAGACCAGCACGCAGGCTAAGGCGAACAACGCCTTCGCGTAGGGAGCGTTGGGAAGCTGGGAATAGGCGCAGTGTTTCCGTACAAAAACCGAGAAAGCGGCCAGCGCCATCGCAACCCACAGCAGATTGAGCAGCAATTCCATGAAATTCGTCAGCCAATAGTTTAACAGCGAACGTCCCATCCACTCGTGTCCTGCCGCAAACGCACATGACCATCCAAACACGAATCCCTATAGCGGCGATGTTAAGACTCGGTGAACCGTGTGTAGGCTGCTTGGTCCCTGATGAGCTGGCGGCTGATTGGCACAACCGGGGCAGCTGCCGCTATGATGAAATCCCCTGCCAATTTACCCAAGGATGGTGCAATGATTCGAACCCGCCGTCTGTTGACTGCAATCGCCAGCGCGCTTGTTCTCAGCGGACTGATGATGGCGCAAGCGCCACAAGTATCCTCGCAACGTACTCCCGAACAGCAGCAGTCGTACCGCAAGTCGATGGAAGAAGCTGACCAGAAG
>Ga0208478_1000471_pt1 | contig 14020 bp, 10 predicted proteins | sample NGESurdeep072012_5_FD_184462 | JGI IMG/M metagenome (GOLD analysis project Ga0208478, IMG submission 184462) | Arctic peat soil microbial communities from Barrow, Alaska - NGEE Surface sample 415-2 deep-072012 (SPAdes) | ecosystem: Environmental > Terrestrial > Soil > Wetlands > Peat ... | reverse complement strand
TGTAATCATTCTGGGCAAAAGAGGAATGGATAGCTTTGCCAGGGCATGTGCGATACGGTAACAGAATATCGCAAGGAACCCGGGATAGATAGCAAGAACCTCAATAAGCTGTGTTGCTGCCGGATCAGATTCAAGAATAAATTCGGCATCTCTAAGAAGTGTTTTTTTTATGTTTTCAAGATTGTCGAAGAAAAGATTTGCAACTTTTTCCTTTTCATCAGTCAATCCGATTAATAATCCCACCATCAGAATGCGTGAATGACTCAGGCTATTATCATTTCCACTATCAGAATAGGAATTAGTGGTTGGAAAGAGAAGTCTGAAAATTGACTTGATTGTCTTCTCAACATCTTTTTTATCAGGAATAGTATAATCCGGCATATGCTTAAATTATTATTTTGTTTTGTTATACAAATGTACAACACTTAATTTCAAAAAGTGTTGCACATTAACTGGCCAACAAACAAGGTAACTAATTTATTCTTTTTAAAATTATCTATTCCGTATTAAGCGCCTGCTCAATATCATTCTTAATATCCTGTATATTCTCAATGCCTACGGATAATCTCAACACTCCCGGAACTACACCAGAGCTAAGTTGTTCTGCCTCGGAAAGTTGCTGATGGGTTGTCGACGCAGGATGAATAATAAGTGTTTTAGCATCACCGACATTTGCAAGATGGCTGATTAATTTAAGGCTGTTTACCAGCTTATTTGCGGCCTCTTTACCGGCTTTCACCTTGAAGGCAAGCACACCGCCAAAGCCATGTTTGAGGTACTTTTTACCCAGTTCATGATATGGACTGTTTGACAATCCGGGATATTCGACATACTCTACCTTAGGGTGTTTTGATAGCCATTGTGCAATTTCGAGAGCATTGTCAACATGTTTCTGAACCCTTAGCGACAGCGTTTCCAGCCCGAGCAGGAAAAGAAATGCATTGAACGGACTTAATGTTGGTCCATAGTCGCGTAAACCTTCGACACGGGCACGAATTATGAAAGCGATATTTCCAAATGGTCCGGGGGCGCCAAAAACATCCCAGAACTTTAATCCGTGATATCCTTCTGATGGTTCCGTGAACTGAGGAAACTTTCCATTAGCCCAGTTAAAATTGCCTGCATCGGTTATTACTCCCCCTATGCTTGTTCCGTGTCCGCCTATCCATTTCGTTGCCGATTCCACAACAATGTTGGCGCCATATTCAATTGGACGGCACAAATAACCACATGCACCAAACGTATTGTCGACAACCAGCGGCAGACCGTGTTTAACTGCAAGTTTTGAAAAAGCTTTAAAATCAGGGATCTCGAAGCCGGGATTACCTATTGTCTCGACATAAATGGCTTTTGTATTGTCATCAATAAGTTTTTCGAAAGATGCAGGATTAAGATCTTTTGCAAATCTTGCTTCTATACCGAAATTGGCAAATGTGACTTTGAACTGATTGTGACTGCCCCCATAGAGAAATGGTGATGTGACAAAGTTTTCTCCGTGCTTCAATATAGTCGTAAGTGCAATGAACTGCGCCGCATGCCCCGATGAGACTCCCAGAGAAGCGACTCCTCCTTCAAGGGCTGCTACTCTTTTTTCGAATACATCTGTGGTAGGGTTATTTATACGGGTATAGATATTGCCCCATTCAGCGAGATCGAAAAGGTCTGCCGCATGTTTTGCATTTTTAAAGACATAAGATGATGTCTGGTAAATAGGCACAGCTCTTGACAGGGTCTCTTTATCGGGTTGATGACCGGCATGTACCTGCAGTGTTTCAAATTTTATTTTTCTGTTTTTCATTTTATTTAATTTTAATTTTTACAAATACCGGACAGACAGATACAGGTATCTCTCCAGGATTACCGGTTGTTAACTTAGAAAATGACTGATTGCAAATCAAAGTTTTTACCGGCACATGCACATAGGCATGAGCGGCATGATAAAGTTGTTGTGTGTCAAATGAATCGAATTCATGGTTCCCGTGTTAAATTTTTATCATCTCCCGGCTTTCCGGGATTAGGTTTTGGCACCGTTCTCCTAAACTTCAGGATTGGTTGCCAGGGTTTCTCTGAGCCTAATCTCTTCACCCTTCTTAATAAAAACCAAACACCCTTTAAAGGAAGGAATATTTGATTTGTGGGTTCAAAGGTAGAAAGGATTTATTAAAATACAAAATATTGTGAGATTTTCTCTGTGTAACTCCGTGCTACTCAGTGTAAGTTCTTATTTTTTTAGTTACACAGAGGTTCACAGAGTAAACACAGAGGACCACAGAGATGAAAATTTACCTTACTTTTGTAGTACAAAACAATAACATAATGCAGAACAATCTTTTCATCTATAACACCCTTTCTAAAAAGAAAGAACTTTTCAAACCCATTCACCCTCCATTTGTTGGTATTTATGTGTGTGGCCCTACAGTGTATAGTGATGCCCATCTCGGTCATGCACGCCCTGCAATAACATTTGATTTGTTATTCCGCTACTTGACTCATCTTGGGTACAAAGTGCGTTATGTCCGGAATATAACCGATGTCGGGCATCTTGAAAATGAGACCCTTGGAGAAGGTGAAGATCGTATTGAAAAGAAAGCCAGACAGGAACATATCGAACCAATGGAAGTTGTCCAGAAATATGTGAACACTTACCATAAAAATATGGATCAACTCAATACGCTGTCACCTTCAATTGAGCCAAGAGCAACAGGACATATAATAGAACAGATTGAACTCATTAAGATCCTTATCAAGAACGGCTATGCTTACGAATCAAATGGCTCCGTCTATTTTGATATATTGAAATATAATCAGAAATATCAATATGGAAAACTGTCGGGCAGGGTTTTGGATGAACTCATCAGCAGCACCCGTGATATCGAAGGACAGGATGAAAAACGGAACTCATTCGATTTTGCTCTCTGGAAAAAGGCCAGTTCTGAACATCTTATGAGATGGCCTTCACCATGGAGCGATGGTTTCCCCGGATGGCACGTGGAATGTTCTGCAATGAGTATCAAATATCTTGGTGAAGAGTTTGATATTCACGGAGGAGGAATGGATCTGATGTTTCCCCATCATGAGTGTGAGATAGCCCAGTCAACAGCCGCCCTTGGTAAAGAAACAGTTCATTACTGGATGCACAATAATATGATCACCATTAACGGACAAAAAATGGCCCGTTCAGTTGGCAATTTTATTACTCTCGATCAGCTTTTTAGTGGTGATCATCCTGCATTGGAGCAGGCATATTCACCTATGACAATACGGTTTTTCATCCTGCAGGCTCATTATCGCAGCACTATTGATTTCTCCAATGAAGCTCTGCAGGCTGCAGAAAAAGGATTCCAGAAACTGATGAAAGCCGTGGAATCGCTCGACAAACTCCAACCATCAGATCATTCAACATTTGATGTCATAAAACTAAAGGAAAAATGTTATGCGGCACTCGATGATGATCTGAATAGTCCTGTATTATTGTCTCATCTTTTTGAAGGAGTGAGGATTGTCAACTCAATTATTGACGGAACTGAGAAGATTGATGCTCCCGGTATTGAATCATTAAAATCACTCTTCAACACATTTGTTTTTGAGATCCTTGGATTGAAGGATGAAAAATCAGGAAAGAACGATGAAGAGCTAACCGGAGAACTGATTAATATTATTATCAATTTAAGACAAGATGCAAAGAATCGCAAGGAATTTGATGTTTCAGATAAAATCAGGCAAGAACTAAATAAACTTGGAGTCACTATTAAGGATCGGAAGGATGGTGTTGATTGGGAGTTGGACCCCTACAGGGGGTCAAAAACATGAAAAACAACGTAGAAAAGACGGATTTGTCCCCCTCACAGGAGGTCTATAGGGGGTATTTCTACAAGTCATCAGTAGTTAACATTGGCACTACCCCCCTGGGTGGCGACTACCCTATCCGTATCCAGTCGATGACCAACACAGATACCCTCAATACAAAAGCATCTGTTGCACAATGTATAAGGATTATTGAGGCCGGAGCTGATTATGTGAGACTGACAGCTCAAGGTAACAGGGAAGCGGAGAACCTGGCTGTTATTAAAAAAGAGCTACGAAAAGCCGGTTTTGACACTCCTCTGATAGCTGATATTCATTTTAATCCTGTTGCTGCCGAGACAGCTGCCAGACTTGTTGAAAAGGTGAGGATCAATCCCGGTAACTATGCAGATAAAAGAGCATCCTTTGAAAAACAAGAGCTTTCTGAAAATGAATATAATGAGGAACTTGAGAGAATCCATTCAAAGCTGCTCCCTCTCATAAATATCTGCCGCGAAAATAAAACAGTCATTCGAATCGGAATTAACCATGGTTCGCTCTCTGACCGGATTATGACACGTTTCGGAAACACTCCTGCAGGAATGGTATTTTCTGCTTTGGAATTTATCAGGATATTCAGGGCAGAGAACTTCAGTAATCTTGTACTATCAATGAAATCATCCGACACAGCAATAATGATCGAAGCTACACGGATGCTTGTAAATATGATGCAGAGCGAAGAATTATCGTATCCCCTTCATCTTGGTGTGACTGAAGCCGGGGAAGGTGAAGATGGGAGGATCAGATCATCTGCTGGAATCGGAGCCCTCCTGGCAGAGGGGATAGGCGACACAATAAGAGTCTCCTTATCAGAAGATCCGGAAAAAGAGATTTCTGTTGCAAAAAAACTTGCCGGTTACTATCCCAGAGGAATATCTCATAAAGCCCCCGATAAACCGTTGAGCTTTAAATCTCCTTTATCCAAACCGAAAATTCTTAAACGAATAAATGGCCCACTGGTAGTTTCTAATATGACGTCTTGTCCTGACTTAGATGAAGCCGGATATAAAAATGCCGGATATATTTTAGATAAAATTACCAGTGAAATAAAAAATACCGACGGTTCTGCAGATCTGATCATTGTTAAAAATTGTCCTGAAGACATGCCAGAAAATGTCTCCCTGGTGGTTCCTTACAAGATATGGTATGAAAAAAGAGGAAATGACAGATTATACCCTTTATTCTCTGCCGAGACATTCCATGAAAGTAAATACAGATCTGAGAAATTGAATGTCTTACTGACAGTTCCTGATTTCAATATTGAATATCTTAAAAATCCCGATCGGGATACTACCCTGGTGATATTCACTTTTAATCCTGAAAAAGAGCAGTATGCTGCAGATTATTTTCTCAATGCCCTTGAAAAAAACAACCTGAGTCAGAATATAATTCTAAATCCTGTTTTCAGGGAAAACAATCTGGAAAACCTGCAAATTAAAGCATCTTCACTTTTAGGCCGTTACATCATAGATAAAAGAGTTACCGGAATTTCTGTCTCCAATATTGGGGAAGTTGATTTCAGAGACATAACTGCACTTGCCTTCTCCATACTTCAGTGTACCGAAACCCGCATCACACGGACAATGTATCTATCGTGCCCGACATGCGGACGCACAAAATTCGATCTCCAGCAATCTGTTAAAAAGGTAAAAGAAGCGACAGGGCATCTTAAAGGACTAAAAATAGCCGTTATGGGATGCATTGTAAATGGTCCGGGCGAAATGGCAGGGGCTGACTATGGATATGTCGGAGCAGCCAATGGCAAGGTGCATATTTACAGGGGCACAGTTCCTGTCCTGAAAAACATTTCAGAGAAAGATGCTGTGGAGGAGTTATTGAAGGTTATTGAAAAAGATCAGGCCAGCCTGTAATCCAGCTGTTTTTTCTGAAGATCAGCCTTAACAACCTCAATATTAACACGGTCCCCAAGAGTGTAGATTTTACCAGTTGACCGCCCTTTAATACAGTAATTCTCCTCATCATATTCATAGAAATCATCTGCAAGCTCCCGTATATGGATCATCCCTTCACACTGATTCTCAACGATTTCCACATATATTCCCCATTCTGTAACTCCTGAGATAACCCCTTCAAACACCTTCCCGGTCTTGTCGCTCATATACTCAACCTGTTTGTACTTGACAGATGCTCTTTCCGCTTCAGCAGACAGCCTTTCCATTTTTGATGAATGGTCACACAGTTTTTCGTACTTATCCTTGCTGCCCGGATTTTCTTCGGCAAGATAAGCAGTCATCAGTCTGTGTACCATCATATCGGGATAACGACGTATGGGTGATGTAAAATGTGTATAATATTTAAATGAAAGTCCGTAATGACCAATATTGTCTGTTGAATAGATAGCTTTTGCCATAGACCTGAGAGCAAGTGTTTCGATAATATTCTGTTCTTTTTTCCCAGCTACTGAGTGAAGCAATTTATTCATTGCTTTTGGCAGTGATGTTTTATCATCTTCAATCAGCTTATAACCGAAACGGGTAATAAAATGGCTGAAATTGCTTATCTTCTCCGGATCAGGTTTATCGTGAATACGGTAGACAAAAGTTTTTCCTCTTAGCTTTTTCCCGACATATTCTGCAACGCACTTATTAGCAAGAAGCATGAATTCCTCAATAAGCTGGTTCGCTGTACCCATTTCGCGGAATTTTATCCCGAGCGGTTTCCCTGCTTCATCAAGGTCAAATCTCACTTCAATCTTCTCAAAAGCAAAAGCTCCTGCCGCAAATCTTTTTGCCCTCAGTTGCTGTGCAAGCCGGTGAAGTAAAAGGACCTCTTCCTTTATATCGCCTTCTCCTGTATCAATCACCTGCTGAGCTTCATTGTATGAGAATCTTTTATCGGAATTGATAATTGTCCTTCCAAACCATTCATTAATTACCTCAGATTTATCATTCAGTTCAAATACGGCTGAATAGGTAAGCTTATCTTCGGAAGGATTGAGTGAACAGATATGATTTGAAAGTCTTTCAGGGAGCATAGGTACAACCCTGTCAACCAGATATATTGATGTGGCTCTCTGTTTAGCTTCTTCTTCCACTAAAGAATCCATTTTCACGTAGTGCGTCACATCGGCGATATGAACCCCTACTTCCCAATTGCCATTTTCAAGTTGCTTCAGAGAAAGTGCATCATCAAAATCCTTTGCATCAGCCGGATCGATTGTAAAAGTGGGTATTTTGCGGAAGTCGCGACGAGCCTTAATATCGTTTTCTGTGATCTCTCCCGGAATTTTTTCAGCATCGGCTTCGACCTCTTCAGTAAAGCTATACGGAAGTTCAAATTCAGCAAGAATTGCATGCATCTCCGTTTCGTGAAGACCAGGATAACCAAGAACATTAATGATCTCCGCTACAGGATTTTTTGATTTCGGATCCCAGTCAACAACCTTTGCAACAGCTTTCTGCCCCTGTTTTGCACCATTTAGTTTTGTTGTCGGGATGAACAGGTCAAAAGGCATGTTCTTATTATCGGGAATAAGAAATGCAAAGTTGGGCATGATCTCAACAGTTCCTACAAATGAGGTTCTCCATCTTTCAATAATCTCCACGACTTCTCCTTCGGGTCTGGCTCCTTTCCTCCTGGCATAAAGCCATACTTTAACCTTATCTCCATGAAGAGCTGTTTTCAGGTTTTTAGCAGTTACAAATACGTCGTCTTCAAGATCGTCGGTTGAGATAAATCCATAGCCACTGCGGGTCATATCAACAGTACCGGTGATATAACCACGGGTTACCTTAACTTTGTACTTCCCATGAAATATTTCCTGTACGCTGCCTTGTTTAGCAAGATCCCTCAGGATATCTGATATCATCTGCCTTCCGGGAGCATCAGTAATATTCAGACGTTTGGCAATCTGCTTATAATTAAACCCCTGTTCGGGGGTTTTTGTCAATGTTGCAAGTATTTGTCCGATAAGGGATTCCCTTGAAATGCCGGAATCTCTTTTAGCCATTCCCTTCTTACTCATATTTCAGTTTTTGCGAAGGTACAAAAAGGAACCATAAATTTTAATACATTTGGTTGATAATTGGAATGCAATGACCGGTTTGAAATCGATACTTTCCCAATCTGCTTCAGTAGTTACCCGGAAAACCGGAAATGAATATGTGCTTGTGCCAATCACAAACAACATAGCAGATATGAACAGCGTTTATACTCTGAATGAGACAGGTGCTTTTATATGGGAACAAATTGACGGGAAAAGAACTGTTGAAGATATAATCATTGAATTGACAAATGAGTATGATATCGATAAACAAAACGCAGTGTCAGATGTTTTTTCTTTTATTGAAAATATGAGTAAATACCTTATTATCCATTAATAGAAAAACTTGCCACAATTATTTTATATGCCACCAAGGCATCAAGTGATTTACCCCTCACCCCCTCCAGGGGGAGGGCTAAAATGTGGATAAAAAGGCAAAGGAGACGTTTAAAATATGAGGAATTACAATTTAAATATTGCAGGATATAATATCGGGTTTGAAGCTTCAGCCAACGGACCGGAGCTTAAACCGTCGGTAAGATTCCTAAGAAATATCAACCCTGATAACTTATCGGATATCCTCATCCGGGTCCATTCAGAGCCCTTTAATCTGCCAAAAGGAGCTGAAAGGGTTTTCAGGGCTCCGTACGTTGAAGAGATAAATGGCATCCAGTTCAATAATGAGACAAACTTCTGGAGTGTATGGAAGTATCATTCCGAGCTTTATATCTGGACAATCTTCCCCCTCTCTGTTTCAGAGAAAAATGCAGTATTGAAATTCTCGCTTACCTCAATGGAATGGGATCTTTGGATTTACGGTGCCCAGGATGAAACAGATCCTTTTGAGTATCCCCTGGACGGACTGATCCTATATTACCTGACAGTTATAAATGGGGATATAATGATCCATGCCTCGGGAGTTAACAATTCAGGACATGGTTATATCTTCAGCGGAGTGTCAGGAAAAGGGAAATCGACAATGGCAAAGCTCTGGGATAATTCCGGAGCTAAGGTCATCCACGATGACAGGCTTATATTAAGAAATACAGGTGGTGGTTACAGGATGTTTAATACTCCGGTATATAATAATGATGAACCTCGTGAATCAATCCTTAACAAGATTTTCATTATTGAACATGGCAATGAAAATATGCTGGTCCCGTTAAAAGGAGCCTATGCAGTGACACAGGTAATGGCGAACTGTATACAACATAACTGGGGGGCAGACATCATCGCCAGGCTTCTTGGTTCTATTTCGATTATGTGCGGAACGATACCAATATCAAAGCTTTTCTTTAAACCCGACAGAAGTGTAATTGACCTTATACTCGACAATGAATAACTATCGGAAAGATCCTGCGATTGTGAAAGATATCGGTCTTACTTTCCTCGCCGAAGGAAAAACCATCAGGATTAAAGCTCATGGGTACAGTATGTATCCCTGCATTAAACCAGGTTCCCTGATACTGATCGAACCGTTGAATATCAAGGGGATGCCCCGCTCCGGAGAGATTATTGCAATTCGCAGAGAAAGCGGTCTTATCGTCCACCGTCTTTCTAAAATAATAAACAAGAATGGAGTTAATTGGTATATCGCAAGAGGAGACAGTAATGCATATGCCGATAATCCGATTAAATTAGATAAAATAGCAGGACGGATAGTGCGAGCTGAATCCACGGGGGAAAACCCGGTTCCTGCAGATATCAGTATTAAAACAAAACCAAATTATTTTGTTAACAGGATAAGAGTGATAGGGTTGCTTTTATGGAAAAAATTAAACTATTCAGGGAATCTTTAAGGCTTGTCTGGAACAGCTCACCGGGTTGGACATTTACAAATATTATAATGTCTGTTCTGCGGAGTGTCTTCCCTCTCATGCTTATCTGGCTTCTGAAAGTAGTTGTAGATGATATAACTAAAGCTGCAACAGCAGCTCCCTCCAATCCGAACATAAATGTGCTCTGGCCGGTATTGGCAGTGGTTATAATCTGGTTTCTCGATGAAGCCTCATCTGATTTCAGCAATTATGTCCGTAAAAAACAGGCATTGAAGCTTGAGGTTTATATGTATGGATTGTTGCATTCAAAGGCTATAAAACTGGACCTTATCAACTTTGAGCGTCCTGAATATTTCGATTGCCTTTCACGCGCTTCAAGGGAAGCCCCCTGGCGCCCGAACAGCATCCTTAATAACCTCGTTTCCATGCTGAGAGGGCTTCTCTCTTTGTTACTTATGGCCGGTCTTATCTTAACTCTTCACTGGACCCTTGCCGTACTTCTTCTAGTTGCAAATATTCCCGGAATATGGTTACGGCTCTATTATGCAGATATCCTGTATAATTTTCAGAGGCAGCAAACACCAGAAGCAAGAAAATCTGCATATTTTAACTGGCTGCTTACAGGTGACAGACCTTCCAGGGAACTGAGGCTGTTCGGACTGGGAAATTATTTCATCAGCCTGTTCAGGAAATCATTCCTCAAGCAAAAAGAGGAAGAGATCAATATCATCAGAAGAAGAACAGTGATAGAATTTGTTTCTAATCTTTTCAAAGCATCAGCTCTTTTAGTTTCCCTGTTGTTTATCGCACACCAAACAATCATCGGAAAACTTTCCTTTGGCCAGATGGCTATGTTCCTGCTCGCTTTCAGACAGGGAATGATATATATTAAAGATTTGTTCACTTCATTGGCAGGACTGTATGAAGATAGTCTCTTCATCGGTGACACATTTGAATTCCTGAATCTGAAAGAGAATGTCACTGCTGCTGAACCGGTAATTGTTCCATCTCTACTAAAGAAAGGAATAGTGATAGATAATCTATCCTTCACCTATCCGGGGAATAACTTCAGAACTATAAGTAATGTTTCATTTGAGATAAAAAAGGGGGAAATAATAGCGCTTGTTGGACCAAACGGTGCAGGGAAAAGCACTCTTGTGAGGCTGTTATGCAGACTTTATGATTCCGATTCGGGAAATATAAAATACGATGGAATTGATATCAGGAATATCGATCCGGAAGAGTACAGGAAACATTTTTCAATTGTTTTTCAGGACTTTATGCTGTACAATCTTACAGCCGGGGAGAACATCCGGATGGGAAATATTGATGAAAAAAGTCCTGACGGCCGGATAAAAGCATCAGCCGTTACTACGGGTGTTCATGATTTAATCGATAATCTGCCAAATGGTTATGAAACTGTTATCGGAAACCTCTTTGACGACAGCCGTGAACTCAGCTGGGGGGAGTGGCAGAAGATTGCCCTGGCAAGAGCTCTCTTCAGGGATGCCCCGGTACTGATCCTCGATGAACCATCCAGCGCCCTGGATGCTGACACGGAATATGATATCTTCAGCCGGTTCAGGGAGATAGTTAAAGGCCGTACATCGATTCTTATCAGTCACAGGTTTACAAATGTCAGTCTGGCCGACAGGATAATTGTTCTCAATAAAGGGGTAATTGCAGAAACCGGTACGCATGATGAGCTTATGAAGAAAAGCGGAATCTATTTCACAATGTTTACAAAACAGGCCAGCAGGTTTAATAAATGAATAGCGAAGTTAAGATAAGGGATGAAGAGTACCTGCTGCTGCTGCTATGCCGTCTTGAATTCAGCAATGAACAAATTAATAAGATCAGTTCGCTTATACCTTTAATTAACGACTGGAACTATTTCAGGAACCTTGCAAATGAGCATGGGGTGGCTGCTCTGGCCTGGCATAATCTTGAAAAATTTCAGCTCTATTCCGGAATAACTGAGGAAGTTGTAAATTATCTGCAAAGTACATTGATGATAAGTCTGAGCCGGAATACTTTCAATACCGAATCAATGGGAGAGGTTCTCGGGCTGCTGAACCCGGAGAATATCAAGACGGTTATTCTTAAGGGACTGGCACTTGAGAATTCTGTTTATGGCAACTCCGGACTACGGCAGATGTCAGATGTTGATATCCTGATAGACAGGGAAGAGTGTATCAAAGCAAGTAAGATTCTTATCAGAAATGGATTTGAATCGCTTCCTGTAAAATCATTTTTTCATGAACAAATTATTGCCTATTCCGGCAAACATTTTCCCTCACTTATTAAGAATGGGACTTCTGTTGAGATACACCATGAGCTTTTCGGGGATAGAAAAAACTTACTTACCAAAATGCTGTATGACAGCAGCTATGAGGTTGAGATAAAAGGAGAAAAAACCTGGTTTCCTCAGCCACAGATCTTTTTTCTTTATCTCGTCAGGCATCTCTGGCTGCACGAGATGAATAATGAATCACAACTCAGGTTATACACTGATCTAATTGTACTGATCGAAAAATATAATGATAAGATACTAAATTATAATCTCCTTAAGTATGCCTCAGAAGCAGGTATGTCTGAGATACTTGCGTGGCACCTGGAGCCGTTAAGAGATATGTGGGGTGTTTCCTTTCCGGGATGGCTCAATGACTTTATTGATAAATGGCATAATCAGGATTTTATTAATAAGTTTTTTTTCTTCCTCAGGAGCCCGAAGGATAACCCACCCGGTGATAAGGCCAGGGTCTATCGTCATATTATAAGTGATATTCCCGGATTCCATCGTAAGTTTCTGTACGTTTTAGGAGATATCTTTCCATCTGTCATTTTTATGAAGAATCGTTACAAATGTAAAAGTACATGGCGCGTGTTGCTTTTTTATCCTCATAGATTAGGGAAGGTTTTGTGGTTATTTAGGAAATGAACTGATTCTTTACTGTTCATTTGGCTTCACAGGCTTCGCTCCGGTTCCGGGATGCCTTCGCGTCACCTCAAGTCGTTCATGAGTTCGCCCCTTCGGTGCTTCGTTTTTTTGATTACTTTCTTTTTATCAAGGAAAAAGAAAGTAACATAGTTGTTTGGGGAGCAAAAAATTAACAGAAAATAAAGACAAAGAAAGTGACATATGTTTGTGGTGACACCCCATAAATCCTTTTTTAAAAATCAAGCTTTTTGTGGAAAATTGAATTATTTTCAAATTAAACATAAAATAATTTCAAAAATATTTGGCGATTTACCTCTTTTTTGTTTAATTTTATAACTACAGTCAATTTCAAGGCAATATTAATTCTGGCAATAATGAACAAGTTTCAGAAAGAGACTTTTAAGATGAGGTTACTAAAACTTGCGATGTTAAAGAGCACTGGGGCGCCTGCTGAGCTGGCCTTAAGATTTGAGATTAGTGAACGAAGTGTAAAGAGGATTGTTAAAGAGATCCGGGAAGAGGGAACAGATCTCAGGTACAGCCAGTTGAGGGGATCGTATGTAACAGACGAAGATTATCAATAATATGTTGTATAACATATCGATTATCCATTTTTCTGTCCCTGAGGTTTTTTAAACTTGTATTATAAAGTCATTGTCATTTGATTTAAGATGGGTTTTAATTTAGGCAATATCAGCATCGGGAAGCGGACTAGTCGCAGGAGTTTTAGGAATTCCGGCTATTCAGCGCTTTCCGGTTTTTCAGGTCGTTCCTCGCTGCGTTTTTCGTGCTTTTAGTCTCGTTCGTTTGAACGGAAGGTCGTCCTGACCGAGACCCCGCCCCGGGAGATTGCTGATTATCTTCCGGGGCTTTTTTTATTCCAGAGGGATTCCATATTCTCACCAGGGCACCCTGCTTTTATCCTCCATACCCCCCCTGTCTGCCAGCCGATAGTTTAGGCAGGGGGCCTTTTAATTTAAATTAATTTACTGATGGGTGTTTAAGATTGCCGCGTCCCGCAAAGTAGGATTCACAATGACACTGCAAGTAAGGTTAATTCTGGATGGAAGCAGAACCGAGGTAAGTAAAATCCCCGGTCATTGCGAGGAGTCCCGCTTTGCGGGGTAAATTCCACGACGAAGCAATCTCATGGAATAGCAAGAAATTTAATTAAATAAGCCTACATTGCAAATGGATATTCCGGTGCGCTGCACCTTATAATTCCCTTACAAACATTTTTCTACAAATATTGTGGTGGGCTGCATCTTTTAATTTAATACTAAGCGGCAGAGCCGCGAAATATTTGTAGAAATGAATTTATGGAAAGAAACCAGAGGTGCAGAGCACCGGAATATTAAATTCATTTTGTTCCCAAATACGTAGTTACTATGAAGTTGAACACAACTACAAATTATCTTTTATTAACGAGATAATATTAGACAATAAATACTATTT
>Ga0208478_1000468_pt1 | contig 14078 bp, 11 predicted proteins | sample NGESurdeep072012_5_FD_184462 | JGI IMG/M metagenome (GOLD analysis project Ga0208478, IMG submission 184462) | Arctic peat soil microbial communities from Barrow, Alaska - NGEE Surface sample 415-2 deep-072012 (SPAdes) | ecosystem: Environmental > Terrestrial > Soil > Wetlands > Peat ... | reverse complement strand
AGTCGGGATCGTGGTGCGGCGGGCGCTCGGTTCTGCGGCGTGTCGCGGGCGCTGGCGCACCACGATCACGCGTGGAACGGCGCGGTGAGCGGCCGGCCGCAACACAGATGGTCCGGGCGGGGCTGTCCCGGGCCATCTGTGTTGCGTCGTTGACCGAGTTACGGCCGCTGACCGGCTTGGGCCGCTGACCGGCTTGGGCCGCTGACCGGCTTACGGCAGCGAGGCGACGCCCTTGGGCAGGAACCGCTGCGACGTGACCCGCTCGCTGACTCCGCGGCGGTCGAGCACCGGGGTGATGCCGCCGTTCCAGAACGGCCAGCCGGCGCCCATGAGCATGGCGAGGTCGATGTCGTGCGGCTCGGCCACCACGCCCTCGTCCAGCATCAACCGGATCTCCTCGGCGAGGGCGCCGAGGACCTGCTCTAGCACATCATCACTCGACCGGACCACCGGCGTGGCCGGCGTCTCGAACAGGTCCGCGACGTGCGGGTCGACCACCGGCTTGCCATCCACCCAGGCGTAGATGCCAGGCTTGCCGGCGTCGACCACCCGGGCCAGGTTGGCCGAGACGTAGAACCGGTCCGGGAAGGCGCCGTGTAGCGTCTCGGCGGTGTGCAGCGCGACCGCCGGGCCGACCAGCCCGAGCAGCACGAACGGCGACATCGGCAGCCCCAGCGGTCGGAACGCCTGGTCGGCGACCTCGATCGGCGTGCCCTCGTCGACGATCCGGCTCACTTCGCCCATCCACCGGCCCAGTAGCCGGTTGACGACGAAGGCGGGGGAGTCCTTGACCAGGATCGCCGTCTTCTTCAGCGACCTGGCCACCGCGAACGCGGTCGCCAGCGTCGGGTCGTCGGTGCGCTCGGCCTTGACGATCTCCAGCAGCGGCATGATCGCCACCGGGTTGAAGAAGTGGAAGCCGACCACGCGCTGCGGGTTCGCCAGCTGCGATGCCATCTCGGTGATCGACAGGGAAGAGGTGTTCGTGGCCAGCACGCAGTCCGGCTTGACGACCGCTTCGACCTCGGCGAACACCTCCTGCTTGACGTGCATCCGCTCGAACACCGCCTCGATGACGAAGTCGGCGTCGGCGAACACCTCCTTCGACAGCGAGCCGGAGACCAGGGCCTTGAGCCGGTTCGCCTTGTCCCGCGACACCCGGCCCTTGGCCGCCAGCTTGTCGATCTCGGCCCGGACGTAGTCCACGCCCATGTCGATCCGGCCCTGGTCGATGTCGGTCATCACGACCGGCACCTCGAGGCGCTGGGTGAACAGCAGCGCCATCTGGCTGGCCATCAGTCCGGCGCCGACGATCCCCACCTTGCCCACCGGGCGGGCCAGCGACTTGTCTGGTGCACCGGCTGGGCGCTTGGCCCGCCGCTGTACCAGGTCGAAGCTGTAGACGCCGGCCCGGAACTCCTCACTCAACAGCAGGTCGGCCAGCGCCGCGTCCTCAGCCGCGAACCCCTCGTCCCGGCTGGCTGTCTTGGCCAGCGAGATCAGGTCCAGCGCCCGGTACGGCGCGGGGGCCGCGCCCGAGGTCTTGGCATCCGCCAGTGTGCGACCACGAGCCACGGCCTCGTCCCAGGCCGTACCGCGGTCGACCTTTGCCCGCTCCACCTGGACCTCGTCGCGGACCACCTGGGCCACCCAGCGCAGCGACTGCTCCAGGAAGTCGGCCGGCTCGAACATCGCGTCGGCCAAGCCGAGCTTGGCCGCCTGCGGTCCCCTGAGCATCCGGTTCTGGTTGAGCGCGTTCTCGACGATGACCGTGACGGCCTTGTCCGCGCCGAGCAGGTTGGGCAGCAACTGGGTGCCACCCCAACCCGGCACCAGGCCGAGGAAGCACTCCGGCAGAGCCAGTGCCGGCACGCCGGCCGAGATGGTCCGGTAGGTGCAGTGCAGCGCGACCTCCAGGCCGCCGCCCATGGCCGCGCCGTTCACCAGCGCGAAGGTGGGCACCGGGCCTTCGCCGAGCCGGCGAAAGACCTGGTGACCGTAGCGGCCGAGGTCCACCGCCTGCTCGCGAGAGCTCAGCCGCTGGGCGCCCTTGAGGTCGGCGCCGACGTTGAAGATGAACGGCTTGCCGGTCAGCGCGACCGCGACCACACCGTCGTGGCCGTAGGCCGCGTCCAGCGCGTCGTCCAGCGCCCGCAGGCTGCCCGGTCCGAACACGTTCGGCTTGGTGTGGTCGAAGCCGTTGTCCATGGTCAGCAGGGCCGCCGTACCGGCACCGAGCGGCAGCTCGACGAAGCGAACCTTGACGTCGGTGACGACCTCGCCGTCGAACGACGGCGCCTTCTCCGGCTTGGTTAGCGCGTTCACTTGCTCGCCTCTCCGACCCAGTGCGGGTTCTCCCAGATGACGGTCCCGCCCATCCCGATGCCGATGCACATGGCGGTAACGCCGTAGCGCACCTCGGGGTGCTCGGCGAACTGGCGCGCCAGCTGGGTCATCAACCGGACGCCGGATGACGCCAGCGGGTGGCCGATGGCGATGGCCCCGCCGTAGGGATTGACCCGGGGGTCGTCATCTTTGATGCCGAAGTGGTCGAGGAAGGCCAGCACCTGGTTGGCGAAGGCCTCGTTCAGCTCGAACAGACCGATGTCGTCGATGCTCAGGCCGGCCTTGGCCAGCGCCTTCTCGGTGGAGGGCACCGGTCCATAGCCCATCACCTCCGGCTCGACGCCGACGAAGCCAAAGCTCACCAGCCGCATCTTGACCGGCAGCCCGAGTGAGATGGCGACGTCCTCGGCGGCGAGGATGCAGCCGGTGGCACCGTCGTTGAGCCCGGCGGCGTTGCCCGCGGTGATCCGGCCGTGCGGTCGAAACGGGGTCTTCAGCCCGGCCAGGCTCTCCGCCGTGGTGCCGGGTCGCGGTGGCTCGTCGGCGGTGGCCAGCCCCCAACCCTGCTCGGCGCTGCGGGTGGCGACGCTGACCAGGTCCGGCGAGATCTTGCCGGCGGCCAGGGCCTCGCCGTACTTGCGCTGAGAGGCCGCGGCGAAGGCGTCGCAGCGCTCTTTGGTGATCTCGGGGAAGCGGTCGTGCAGGTTCTCCGCCGTCATCCCCATAACCAGCGCGGAGGTGTCGACGATCTTCTCGGCGACGAACCGCGGGTTGGGGTCGACGCCTTCGCCCATCGGGTGGTGACCCATGTGTTCGACCCCGCCGGCGATGGCTACGTCGTAGGCACCAAAGGCAATGCCGCTGGCCACCGTCGTGGTCGCCGTCATGGCGCCGGCGCACATCCGGTCGATGGCGAAGCCAGGCACGGTCTTGGGCAGCCCGGCGAGCAGTGCGGCCGTGCGCCCGATGGTCAACCCCTGGTCACCGATTTGCGTGGTGGCGGCGATCGCCACCTCGTCCACGCGCTCCGGGGGCAGCGAAGGGTTGCGGCGCAGCAGCTCGCGGATGACCTTGATGATCAGGTCGTCAGCGCGGGTCTCGGCGTAGATGCCCTTCGGACCGGCTTTGCCGAAGGGGGTGCGCACGCCGTCGACGAAGACGACGTCGCGCACCGCGCGGGTAGTGGGCACGGCAACTCCTCGCACAGTGCTCTGACGGGGACGACGCCCAGGATACTACTGGCCAGTAACAAAGGGTCCGACGGGGCGGCGACCTACTTGGTCACTGTGATCTTCGTGCGGATGCCGTCGCCGGTCGTCTTGGGCTTGCAGGCGACGTCATAGTTGCCGGCGTCCAGCGTGATCGCGAGGTCGCGCGTCGTACCGGGACCGAAGTTCTCCCGCTCGCCCCTGTCCCCGGCCGCGTGGACGTAAACCTCGGTGACTTCAGGCCCTTGTTGGTGACGGCGAAGGTAGTGCGGTCCACCGCCAGCGACGTGGTGGCCACCTCGCAGTTGGAGTCCGTCGCCGTGGTGGCGACCTTCGGCCCGACCGCGCTGCCCGCCGACGTGCAGGTAGCGACGAGGCACCCGGCGGGTACGACGAGCAGCGCGCGGACGCGGGGCATGAGTGATCGTCTCCGGGGCGGGCTGAGTGTGGACGGGCGGGGTGTGGTGGTCAGCTGACGCGGCCGGCCGGTGCGGCCCCGTGACCGGTGCAGCCCCCGTGACCGGTGCGGCCCCGTGACCGGTGCAGCCCCCCTGGTCGGCGCAGCGCCCGTGGCCGAGGCGCCGGCGCGGACGGGCGGCTGTGTCGGGGAGCGGAAGAAGAGCACCAGAACGGGCACCAGGTAGCCCACGAAGGCGACCAGCTGCAGCCAGGTGGTGTCCGGCGTGAAGCCGATCGTGCCGTGCAGCAGGCCGCCTTCCTGCAGGTCGTGCACCCCGTAGGCCAGCACGCCGGCGGCCACGACCACCAGCCCCGCGCCGGTGTAGGTGAAGAACTTGGCCAGATTGAGCGCCACCGCGCGCCGGTGGAGCAGGTAGCCCAGCACGACCGCAACGCCGAGGCCAGCCACGATGCCGACCAGCGGCGCATTGCTCTGCCCGGTCGCCTGGACCGCGCTCCACAAGAACAGCGCTGTCTCCAGGCCCTCCCGGCCGACCGCGAGGAACGCGGTGAGCACCAGCGCCACGCCACCGAGCGCCAGTGCGGCGTCGAGGCGCCCGTGCAGCTGCGCTTTGAGGTGGCTCGCCGTCCGACGCATCCAGAAGATCATCCAGGTGACGAAGGCGACGGCGACCATCGACACGAGCCCGGCGAAGGCTTCCTGCTGACCGCCGGCCTGCAGCAACGACGTCGAGGTATAGGTGAGAACCGCGCCGAAACCGATGCTCACGGCGACCGCAGCCGCCACCCGGCCCAGACCGCGGGAAGGCTACTGCGTTGCCCGGTCTTGAGCTCGGCGACCAGTATGCCGACGACCAGGGACGCCTCGAGACCTTCCCGCACGCCGATCAGGAAGTTCGCGAACAACGGATCTCCCGGGTCGACGTCCGCAAGCGCCGCGGTGGGCGTACCGAAGGCTACTTAGGGCACCCTAACTAGGGGACGAAACAGCGTCAAACATCTCCGGCCGGGAAGTGGACCGCCGCGGCACTGGTACGCCGGTGGGTTCGCCGGTGGGGTTCGCCGGTGGGTTCCCCAACTGCGGTCAGGGCGACCGCAAGCCGGGCTGCGGCCAGTCCGATCTGCCAGTCGCGGGCACCCAACGCCCGCAGCGCGTCCGCAACCGCCCCGGGCGTCGGCCCAGCCGGTGGCGTCCAAGCCAGTCGCCGGACGGCATCGGGTTGCACCAAGTTCTCTACCGGCATGCCCAGCTCGGCTGCCAGCTCACCCAGGCTGGCCCGGGCGCGCGCGAGCCGAGCGGCCGCGGCCGGCTCGCGCTCTGCCCAGCGGTTAGCGGGCGGCGGACCGTCGTACGTCGGTGCCACCGCGGGCAGGTCGCTGTCGGTCATGGTGCGGGCACGAGTCAGCGCTCGAAACCATCGGGCGGCGTGCCGGCGGGTGCTCCGACCGCCGAACACCGGCAGTCGGATGAGCTCGTCGGCGGATGCCGGCGCAGCCAGGGTAGCGTTGATGATGGCGGCGTCCGGCAGGATCCGACCCGGAGCGACGTCGCGAGCCCGGGCCAGCTCGTCGCGGGCGTGCCAGAGCTCACGCACCGCCGCCAGCTGTCGACGGCTGCGCAGCCGGTGGACGCCGGCCGTGCGGCGCCACGGGTCGATCCGGGGCGGCGGTGGCGAGGCCGCCACCAGGGCCGCGAACTCCTCGGCCGCCCAGGCCAGCTTGCCCTGGCGCGCCAGCTCCTCGGCCATCGCGTCACGCAGCTCGATCAGCACCTCGACGTCGAGCGCGGCGTACCGCAGCCAGGGCTCCGGCAGCGGCCGGGTGGACCAGTCGGCGGCCGAGTGGCCTTTCTCCAGCCGAAGTCCCAGCACGCGCTCGACTATGGCTCCCAGGCCCACCCGCTCGAATCCGACGAGCCGCCCGGCAAGCTCGGTGTCGAACAGCCGTCGGGGCACCATCCCGAGCTCGGCCAGGCACGGCAGGTCCTGACTGGCGGCGTGCACCACCCATTCGGCGTCGGCCAGGGCGCTACCCAGCGCCCGCAGGTCCGGGCAGCCCACCGGGTCGATGAGCACGGTGCCGGCGCCCGCCCGACGCAGTTGGACCAGGTAGGCCCGCTGGCCGTACCGGTAGCCGGACGCCCGTTCGGCGTCCACAGCCACCGGTCCGGTCCCAGCGCCCAAGACGGCCACGGCACGGTCCAGCTCAGTGGCGGTGGCGATGGGGGCGGGCACGCCGTCGCGCGGTGCGGTGAGCGCCTGCACGGCCGGGGCGTCGGCCGGCTGCGTCGGGTCGTCGGCCGGGCCGTCCGCCGGCTGCGTCGGGTCATCGGCCGCTGTCGCGTCGGCGGCCCTCTGCGTCACGCCGATACGGTACGCCGGGACTCCCACCAAATCGGGTTGCCGCGCGGGCGCGGTCGAGAGTCCGCCAAGCGTCCGGATGACTCAGCGGATGACTCAGCGGATGACTCGGTGAACGACTCAGCACGTAACTTCGACTCAGCGGATAACGCCCGCACGCATGGCCAGCGCCACCATCTCCGCCCGGTCACCGGTGCCGAGTTTGCGGGCGATCCGGGCCAGATGGCTCTTCACGGTCAGCGCCGACAGCCCGAGCCTGACGGCTACCTGCTTGTTCGACTGCCCGTCCGAGACCAGCCGCAGCACCTCTACCTCCCGGCCGGACATCTCGCTGACGTGGTTTGCCCTGCCATCCGAGCCGCGCAGTCCGGCGGCCAGCAACGAGGCGACCGAAGGGTCGGCGTACACGCCACCGTCAAGAACCCGGCGTACGCCGGCAGCGACGACGACCGGCGACGCCGACTTCAGCAAATAGCCCTGAGCGCCGGCCACGAAGGCGGCTCGCACCGAGTAGGCGTCGTCAGCGGCCGACAGGACGACCAGCCGACCCCACCCTGCCTCGCGCAGCTCGACGAGCAGGTCCAGGCCGCTGCCGTCGGGTAGACCGAGGTCGAGGATTGCCAGGTCGCCGGGACCGCTGGCCCGCGCCCGCGCGCGGGCCTCGTGCACGGTGGCCGCCTCGATCACCTCGCGCGCGCCCATCGCCCGCAGCCGGGCCACCATGGACTCGCGGACCAGCGGATGATCGTCCACGACGAGCGCCGTGAAGCCGGGAAAGCTGCGTCCGGCGCGTGGCCGAGGTGTTGCCGGGCGTCCGTCCACCACACCGGCCGGTCGGCGCGGCGTTTCCGTGCTTACCCTTCCGGCTGTCACTCGGGCCTCCGTTGACCAGGGGGTCGGCTCCCGGCGCCTGCACCGACGGAGCAGGGACCGTTCACGGTGAAGGCCCCTGCCGGCATCGGCCCTAACGGTCACGGTCTGTAATCACCCTGCCGGTGACTGGGCTGTTTGGGTGATCAGCACCGGCGATCTGACAGGCCGCTGGCGCTTGAGTCGATAGACCGGCAAGGGATCAGCACGAGGAGGGGACCGGTGGGCACCCTGCCGGCGCTTCGGGCTGTCCGCCGGAGTCGCCATCGACCGTCCAGCGTGTTGCGAGCCGGCACGCTGGGGTGCGTGGTCGTGCTAGTAGGCGTCAGCCTGCGGTTGCCCTGGGCCGTGCCGTGGACCGCCGTCCCCGGACTCGCCCTGCTGGCGATGACCCCGTCGGTGTCGGTCGAGCTGCGGGTGAGGCGCCGGCGCTGGACTTTCACCGCGACCGACGCGGCGCTGGCGACGGCGCTCGTGCTCGGCGGCGGTGGCTGGGTTGCACCGGCGCTGCTGGCCGGCGCGGCACTCGCCCGGTCGCGACCGCGACGCTCGCGGGTGCACTTTGGGTACGACCTCAGCGCCCTCGCTGCCGCGGCCGCTTTGGCGGCGCTCGCCGCCGCAACCTTCGGGGAGGTTTCTGGTGCCGACAGCGCGGTGGGCGCCGGGCTCGGGATGGCGGTCTACTGGCTCGTCCGCCACCTTGCCCTCGCGCTCGCCGTCGCGGTCACCGCCAACCGGCGCCTGCTGCGGTTGCTGACATCGCGGGCCGGGGCAGGACTACTGGAGTGCGCCGGATCGGCCAGCGTGGGCCTACTGGCCGGTTGGCTTGCCGGCAACGCGCCGTACGGGCTGCTCGGTCTCGTCGTACCGCTGGTGGCGTTGTCTACGGTGCAGGACAACGCGGTGCGTCGGCCCACCGAGGCGCGACTGTTCGCCGAACTGGCTCGCGGGCAGCAGGAGACGAGTGGCCGATCGGTGGATTCGTCGGTCGAGGCCGTGGTGATTGCCGCCGCCCGGCTGCTGGGCGGCGCCGATATCGAGCTGCTGCTGATCGCCACCGATGATCCCGTTCGCTACCTCGGCAACGAGTACGGCGTGTCTGAGCGGACTCGGGTGCCACCGAGCGCCTTCGACGCACCGTGGGTGCTGCCGGCCCTGGGGGCGGCCCGAGTCGGTACGGGGTGCGCGGATGACCGGCCGTGTTGCTCGGTCCTGATTGGCGGCCGCGATCGGCCGATCGCCGTCCTGGTCGCCCGGCGGCCGCCGGGGTCGGCTGCCTTCCGCCGGCAGGACGCCGACACGGTCATCCTGCTGGCCGACCAGGCCGCATCTTGGCTGAGCGGTCCCGGGCAGGTGGGTGGCGACCGAGCGGTCAGCAGTGCGCAGTCCGGCGACGCCATCGATCACCGGCTGGGTGAGCAGTCGGACCCGGTGGCGGCCGCGCAGTCGGCGCTGAATACCTGCGCCGCCAGACTGGCCCGGCTCAGCACCACCACGGTGGCGGGTGGGCGCATCGCCGACATAGTGGAAGAGCTGTACGCGACCGAACGCGCGGTGGCAGTCCTCGTCGGCACCATCGCTCGACCGCGCGACGGCGGTCAGCCGGCGCTGGTCCCGGCTGGGCTGGCTCAGCCCGCCCTGATGGCGGCCACCGTAGATCCGGTTGGCGGCACCCGCGGCTCGGACTGGACCACGACGGGTGCCCTGCTGCCGGTGGACGGGGACTGACCATCGTCACCACTGGTGATCCTCGCCTCGGCGTCCGGCTGGCTGGCATCCCCACCATGCCGTTGGCCGTCGTCATCGCAACAGCGACGGGCGCCGCCGGACTGGCCGCGGTGGTCGCAATCGGGCTGTCACTGGCCGCCACGGGGTGGTCACCGGACCACGTGACCGGGGCGATGGCGCTCGCCGCCGCGGTCGTCGCAGTCTCGGCGCTGACCGCGGCCGGCGTCGCGGCCTTGGTTGGCCGGGCACTCGAGATTGTGCGGGCGGACGCGGTGGCGGCCCTGTCGGCTGACCCAGACCACCGGCGGGTACTCGGGAGGCGTGGGGCCACCCCAGTCGCCACCCCAGTCGCCACCATCGCGACCACCGAGTCCGGCGGGCTTGCGCGCGCCGTGCACGCGCTCCGGCTGCGGGTCAGGGTCGCCGACGAGATGGCGCTGCGCCATCGTCGTACCGCCGAGACGACCGGCGCCGGCATGTTCGAGCTGCTCTCCGGCCTGGTCGACGCCGAGGAGGGCGCCCGCGGTCAGCTGGCTGCCGAGCTGCACGACACCGCAGCCCAGTCGCTGGCGCTGGCCAGCTCGCTGTTGACGGTGGCGGTGACGCCGGCAGAGGTGGCCCAGGCCGCCGGGCTGGTCGACGAGGCGGAGGAGCAGGTTCGGGCCGTGATGGCGCGAACCCGGCCGCCGGCGCTGCGGGAGGGCGACCTGGGGGCGGCCGTCGGCGTGCTCGCCGCCGACCTGCGCCAACGCTACGGCCTGCGCGTCACGGTGTCCTGGCCGGCCGGCCCGCAGCCCCTGCCGTTGGGCACGGCGGTCATCGTCTACCGGTTCTTCCAGGAAGCACTGCTCAACGTGGTGAAGCACTGCGAGGTAGATGTGGCGTCCGCCGTCTTGGCAGTTGAGCCAGACCGGGTAGTCGCCCTTGTCCGGGACCAAGGAGACGGCTTCGACCCGGACGCGGTTCGGGCTGACCGCGGCCGGCACGTCGGCCTGGACCTGCTCCGGCAGCGAGCCCGACTAGCCGGCGGCAGCTTGCGCGTCCGGTCGACGCGGGGAGCCGGCACCGAGCTGGAGCTACGGTTGCCCCGTGGCACCTCGGTGTCGCTGGTCGGCGTGTCGCTGGTGGCCGAACGGTGCGCCGGTCCGGTCGGCAACGACGGCACCTGACGCCGCGCGGTCGCTAGACTAGTGGCTTCGCCGGACCGACATGGCCGCGACGCCGGGCGGAGGAAGGCCGGCTGCGGCGCAGAGCACGTCGCACCACGCCGACACGTGGGCGCCTAGGTCCGCACCGATCGGTGACCAGGAGGCGCGCACCTCGATATCGGCGGCCGCAGCTTCGTCGGCCCCTGCAGCTCCGTCGGCCAAGGTGCCGAACCGGGCCGACGCGGTGCGGGTCACGGTGCCGGCGGCAGCCGTGTGCTGCGCCCCGCGGTCGTCGAGGGCCTCGAGCAGCCAGCTCCACCCCACCGCGGCGAGCAATGGATCCTCCGCCATCTCCGAATCCACCGCGGCTCGGACGTAGGACACTATCCGAACGCAGCCGCCCCAGGCCTGCTCGCCGGCCGGGTTGAACAACACCACCCAGCGGCCCTCCGCAGCCGCGCCCCCGTCGTCGGCCAGGTCCGCGGTCATGGCGAAGGAGTACGGCGCGAGTCGCTGCGGACCCGGGACCTCCTGCAACCGGACCTCCGGTCGCACCGAGGCCACCCGCGCGCTGGCCACCGCGCGAGCGAACGGGGCCGGGAGCGACGCCAGGTCCAGCGCAGGTGGTGGCGACACCCGGGCGGGCACGCGGGGATCGGACGTCAGGCCGCCGCAGCGGTGGCTGGCACGACATCGGCGCCGGCCACCCCGATCAGCACGCCGGCGCCACAGTCGGCGCAGCACCACTCGGTGCAGTCGGTCCCGTGTCCGTCCGCGCACGGCGGCTGCTCGAAGATGCGGTCGTCGTGGCAGCAGGGGCAGTGGCGCTCGATGGTCAGCACGGGGCACCTCAGTTGTTGGTCGGGCGGTACAGCAGCACCGTCTCACCGGCCCCCGACAGAATCCCGGAACTAGACCCGGCGTGTCGCGGCCGGGCTGCGGGGATGCGCGGGGCGGGGCGTCGGTGCGCGCTCCCGGCCGCGGGCTGCCGGTACGCGGGGCGTCCACTGCGCCGGCGTGGGACCATCGGCGCACCATGCGCCCGTCCCCACTTCCGCTGTCCCCATCGCCGGCGCCGTCGTCGGTGACCGACTCGGCGTTCCTGCGCGCCTGCCGTGGCGAGCCGGTCCCGCACACGCCGGTGTGGTTCATGCGCCAGGCCGGACGGTCGCTGCCGGAGTACCGGGCCGTCCGGGCCAACGTGCCGATGCTCGCCTCGTGCCGGACGCCCGAGCTGGTCGTCGAGATCACCCTGCAACCGCTTCGGCGCTACGGCGTCGATGCCGCGGTGCTGTTCAGCGACATCGTCGTACCGCTGCAGGCGGTGGGCGTGGGCCTGGACATCGTGGCCGGCGTGGGACCGGTCATCGAGGAGCCGGTACGCCGCGCAGCCGACCTGGCGCGGTTGCGCCCGCTCACCCCGGACGACGTGCCGGATGTCAGCGCGTCGGTGGCCGCCCTGGTCGACGAGCTCGGCGGCACCCCGCTGATCGGCTTCGCCGGCGCCCCGTTCACGCTGGCCAGCTACCTGGTCGAGGGCGGCCCGAGCCGCAACCATGAACGCACCAAGGCGCTGATGTACGGCGAGCCGGCGACCTGGCACGCACTGCTGGACCGGCTGGCGGACATCGCCCTCGGTTTCTTGCAGGTTCAGGTGGCGGCCGGCGCCGCGGCGGTGCAGCTGTTCGACTCCTGGGCCGGGGTGTTGTCCGCGGCCGACTACCGGCGCTACGTCCTGCCGCACAGCGCCAAGGTGCTCGGCGGTTTGGCCGGTGGCGGCGTTGTACCGCGGATCCACTTCGGGGTTGGCACCGGCGAGCTGTTGGGGCTGTTGGCCGAGGCAGGCGCGGATGTGGTCGGAGTGGACTGGCGGGTCCCGCTGGATGCCGCCGCCGGCCGGGTCGGACCTGGCCGGGCGCTGCAGGGCAACCTCGACCCGGCGGTGCTGTTCGCGCCCTGGGGCGCCGTGGCCGCCAAGGCGCGCGAAGTCCTGGCCGCCGGCAAGGCCGCCGACGGGCACATCTTCAACCTTGGTCACGGCGTCTTGCCGGACACCGATCCCGGCGTGCTCGAGCGACTGGTCGAGCTGGTGCACGCGGAGTCGGCGCGCTGAGCGAACTCCGCGGGTACGGCGAGTCACCGCAGCGTCGCGTAGTCATCATCGGCGGCGGCATCGCCGGCCTCGCCGCGGCGTACGCGATTCGCTGCGACGCGCCGCCGAACACCAGTGTCGTCGTCGTCGAGGGCTCCTCCGCGCTGGGAGGCAAGCTACGGACATCGGCGATTGCCGGCATCAACGTGGACGAGGGCGCGGAGTCAATGCTCGCCCGGGTGCCCGAGGCGGTGGCGCTGGCCGACGCCGTTGGCTTGGGCGACGAGCTGGTGGCGCCGGCTACGACGGCGGCCGCGGTCTGGACCCGCGGCCGGATGCGACCGCTACCGACCGGCACGGTGATGGGGGTGCCGGCGGACCTGCGAGCGTTGGGCCGCTCCGGTGTGCTCTCGGCCCGTGGGCTGGCGCGGGTGCCGCTGGACCGGGTGCTGCCCGGGGGCGCGGTGACCGGCGACGCGGCGGCCGGGGACCGGTCGGTGGCCGATGTTGTTGGTGGCCGGCTGGGTGCCGAGGTCGTCGAGCGGCTGGTGGAGCCCCTGCTCGGCGGCGTGTACGCCGGCCGCGCCGACGAGCTGTCGTTCGCGGCCACGCTGCCGCAGCTGGCGGCCGCTGGCCGCGACACCCGCTCGCTGCTCGCCGCGGCCCGCGTGGCCCAGGCCCGGTCGAGCGGTGCGCGCACCGGCCCAGTGTTCCTCACGGTGCCCGCTGGGTTAGGCCGACTGGCCATCCGGGTCGCGGCCGCCGCTGACGCCGAGTATCTCCTGGGTCGGCCCGTGCGCGAGCTCACTCGGACGCCGGACGGTTGGCGGCTGGTGATCGGACCGACCCCGGAGCCCGAAGTCCTCGCCGCGGACGCCGTTGTGCTCGCCGTACCGGCCCGGCCGGCAGCGCGGCTGCTGACCGGGGTCGCCGCGGACGCGGCCGCGGAACTCGCCGGCATCGACTACGCCAGCGTCGCCGTGGTCACGCTGGCCTGGCCGGCCGCCGACTTCGCTGCGCCGGTGCCAGGCAGCGGCTTCCTGGTGCCGGCAGCCGACGGGCGCCTCGTCAAGGCGGCGACCTTCTCCTCAGTCAAGTGGCCGCACCTAGCGGCGGCCGACCCGACGTTGGCCGTGGTCCGCGGCTCGGTCGGCCGACACCGCGACGAGGCGGTGCTGCAGCGCGACGACGTGGAGCTGGCCGGCTTGGTCGCCGCCGACCTGCGCAGCGCTACCGGGGTCCGTGGTCGGCCGGTGGCTTGGCGGGTGACCCGCTGGGGCGGGGGGCTGCCGCAGTACGCCGTTGGTCACCTGGACCGAGTCCGGCGCATCCGGGCGGCGGTCGAGCGCCAGCCCGGCCTGGTGATCTGCGGCGCCGCGTACGACGGCGTGGGCGTGGCCGCGTGCATCAGGTCGGCGAACAGCGCGGCGGCGGGCATCGTCGACTTCCTGGCCAAGCCCCCGCCGGCTGGCGGCTGAGGCGACCACCAGTCCATCAACCGCAGCCGTCAGCCGGCGCCGATCGCCACCACCCCATCCATGGTCCCGATCAGCACTTGGCCCGCGGTCAGCGTCGGGCTGGCGAAGTGCGGGACGGCGCCCACCTGCTGGGTCGCGATCGATCGCCCGGTGGCCGGATCCAGGGCGTGCAGCACGCCGCCGCGGGTGTCGATGGCCCACACCACGCCGGCGCCCACCACTGGCGACCCGTCCACCGAGGCGGCCGCGTGCCAGCCGACCGCGATCCCCCCGTCCGGCCCGATTGTCACCGAACGCACCCCGTCTCGGCACGGCACGAACAGCGTCCGGTCAAGCAGCGCCGTGCCACCGAAGGACGTACACACCGGCGCGGAGCTGACCTGGGCACCGATCCCGCCGAGGTGCCCGGCCCGAAGCACGTAGGCCGT
>Ga0208478_1000467_pt1 | contig 14079 bp, 13 predicted proteins | sample NGESurdeep072012_5_FD_184462 | JGI IMG/M metagenome (GOLD analysis project Ga0208478, IMG submission 184462) | Arctic peat soil microbial communities from Barrow, Alaska - NGEE Surface sample 415-2 deep-072012 (SPAdes) | ecosystem: Environmental > Terrestrial > Soil > Wetlands > Peat ... | reverse complement strand
GAAGACGATCCACAATATGTTAAGTAAAAAGGGATAACTTAATCGCGTTGCGAAGTGCAACAGCATCGTCTTTATCGATGGGCATGGACCGATTTTCACACGACTGCCAGCCACTTCCAACCTGCATACTTGTCGCCGGCCTGTCGTAAGTGGGTATATCGCTTCAAGCTGTTCCAGGTCCGATGGCCTGAGACGGCGGCGACCTGAGGGATTGTTTTGCCCATTTCGAACAGCCTTGAAATTCCTTCGTGGCGTAAGTCATGAAAATGCAAATCATCGATTTCCAGGAACTGGCAAGCGCGCGTGAAGGCCGCGCTGATCGCATCGGTCGAGAAAGGGAAAATTTCTGGAGCTGTGCGAGGCATTGACTCAATGATTGCAACCGCCTCCGGTGGAAGATCGCAGAGAATGTCATTACCCTTCTTCTTTTCCGGATCTTTCATGTCGCGTATCCATATGCGGTCGACGTCGTAATCTTCCCACTTGATGCGAGTGATCTCCTCCTGCCTGCGCGTGCTGAAGATTGCAAAAGCCAGCACTTTGTTCATCGGCAGCGAGTGTGGCCGGTGGCGGCGCACCACTTCAAAATGTTCCATGATGCGGTCGAGTTCGGCGAGAGTGGGTCGGCGGTCCCTTGAATTACCCGCCGACGTGATCCCCATCCTGCGGCAGACCACCATGGCATCTTGCATCTCCCGTTGATCGAGAGGATAGCCCCACATCGGTCGTGCAACAGCAAAAATACCGCTTAGGTGGCTCATGTAGCTCTGTCTCGTTTGCGGCTGGACGTTGAGCGATTGCGCGAACGCGACCAAATCGGGGCTTTGAATATCGCTGCACTTTCGATCGGCGATATCGTGTTTTTTGATCGAATTCAGAACCTGCTTCTTGGTGGACCCGAGCGGGCGCTTTGCATCGGCGATATAGCGGTCAATGACAACGAGCAGTATCGGGTTGTCCGGCTTTGCGAGCGCACCGGGTTCGGAAAGCTCCGTTTCTCTCCGTGCTAGCCACGCCTTGGCCGCCTGCTTTCGGTCGAAGGTCCGCGACTCGCGGTGGACGACCTGGCCTTTGCGTCTGAGCAATATTTGCGCCAGATACGCTGTTGTACCGTCCTTGCGAGTCCGTCCAATTATCGTTCCCATCGGTCCGTCCAATTATCGTCCATCGGTACAACATTTTTCAAAAAGTACGACAAAGTTGTACTTTCGCGGCAAAAATAGGAGGAAACGGGCGCCCATGAGACTGAATAAGACAGCCAGAAGCTACTGAAAATGATTGATAATCCGGAAAGGCGCCAAAGTCGATGGAATCGGCGCTTCGCCATTGCGCCCATGATGGAATGGACCGACCGGCATTGCCGGTTCTTCCATCGCCTGCTCACGCGCCGGGCGTTGATCTACACCGAAATGCTCACCACCGGCGCGGTGCTGCGCGGCGACCGCGCGCGGCTGCTCGGCTTCGATGCGTTCGAGCATCCGGTGGCGCTCCAGCTCGGCGGCAGCGAAGCGAAAGCGCTTGCGCAAGCGGCGCGCATCGGCGAAGAGTTCGGTTACGACGAGATCAATCTCAATGTCGGCTGTCCGTCCGACCGGGTGCAGGAGGGCCGCTTCGGCGCTTGCCTGATGGTGGAGCCGGCGCTGGTGGCCGATTGCGTCGCCGGCATGAAAGCCGCGGTCAAGATTCCGGTGACGGTGAAATGCCGGCTCGGCGTCGACGAGCAGGATCCCGATCAGGCGCTGTTTTCGTTTGCCGACGCGGTCAAGGCGGCGGGCGCGGATGCGCTGATCGTGCACGCGCGCAAAGCCTGGCTGGCAGGTTTGTCGCCGCGCGAGAACCGCGAGGTGCCGCCACTCGATTATGCGATTGTGCACCGCCTCAAGGCTGCGCATCCCGATTTCGACATCGTGCTCAACGGCGGCATTACCAGTCTCGAGCAGGCGCAAGCGCAGCTCGTGCATGTGGATGGCGTGATGATGGGCCGCGCCGCCTATCAGGAGCCCTGGCGGCTTCTGGCGGTCGATCCGCTGCTCTACGGCGAGCCGGCGCCGTATGCCTCGCCGAAAGAAGCGGCGCTGGCACTCATCCCCTATATTGAGCGCGAACTGGCCAAGGGCGTGCGGCTGCATGCCATTACTCGCCATGTGCTCGGCCTGTTCCGCGCGGTGCCGGGCGCGCGCGCCTTCCGCCGCCATCTTGCGACCGAGGCGGTCAAGCCTGCGGCCTCCGCTTCCGTCATGGCTGATGCGCTGGCGCTGGTGCTGGACTTGCAGCCGGAATTGGCGAACATCGCGGCAGCGTAAGTCGCGGCTGGGCAATCATGGTTCTGGGATATCCGATCGGCGAGATCGTTCTGCTCGCGCTCTGGATCGCGGGCGCCGGCATCCTGGTCGGCATCCTCGCCGGCCTGTTCGGCATCGGCGGTGGCGCCATCATCGTGCCGGTGCTGTACGAAGTGTTCCGCGCAATGGCGGTGCCGGAGGACGTGCGCATGCAGCTTTGCATCGGCACCTCGCTCGCCATCATTATTCCGACCACGATCCGCTCGTATATCGAGCATAAGAAGAAGGGCGCGGTGATCCCTCACGTGGTGCGCCTGTGGGCGCTGCCGGCGGTTGCTGGTGTAGCGATCGGCTCGGTCATCGCCTCATTCGCGCCGGCGGCGGTGTTCAAGATCGCGTTCATCATCTTTATCAGCTTCATCAGCATCAAAATGCTGTTCGGTAGCGACCGCTGGAACCTCGACAGCGAATTACCCGGCCGCGTGCTGCTCGCGTTCTACGGCTTCATCACCGGGTTGTTTTCTTCGCTGGTGGGCGTGAGCGGCGGCTCGCTGTCGAACGCGGTGCTCACTATGTACGGCCAGCCGATGCAGCGCGCGGTGGCGACCTCGGCCGGTATCGGCGTGCCGATCACCATCGCCGGTACGCTCGGTTACATGGTGGCGGGCTGGTCGCACACGGCGCAACTGCCGCCGCTGTCGATCGGCTTCGTGTCGTTGATCGGCTTTGCGCTGATGGCGCCGGTGTCGAGTTATACGGCGAGCTACGGCGTGCGGCTGGCGCACTGGCTGCCGCGGCGCAAGCTCGAGATTGGCTTCGGTTGTTTCCTGATCCTGATAGCGCTGCGGTTTATTGTTAGCTTGATCTAGAGCATGATCCCGAAAAGTGGGTACCGATTTTCGGATAAGATCATGCTTAAATAGAATAAGTCACTTACGGATTTCCGCGCATGCGCAGCCGGTCGCCGCGCACCTCCCAGCTTTCCAGCCGGTTGAGGAAGGTCATGCCGAGCAGATTGTTCTTCAACTGGCCGGGTTGCGCGACCAGTGCCGGCACCGCTCGCTCGGTCAGTCCGCCGACGGCGAGGCGATCGAGCGTCACCGGCGCCGCGCGGGTGCGGCCGTTGGCGGTGTCCACATTGACGTTATAGACGAGAACTTCGAGCGGCAGGCCGGCCGCTTTGGCTGCTTCCTGCGTGAGCACCACGGAGCTCGCGCCGGTGTCGAGCACCATCGGCACGCGCGCGCCGTTGATGTGGGCGCCGACCGCGAAATCGCCGCCGTGGCCGCGCACGACTTCGACGCGGCGGCCGTGGCCGGCGACGTGGCCCGGCATCAATTCCGCGATCACCCGGTCGCCGACGTCGCGCAATTCGAAACGGTAGCTGTAGCCGACCACCAGCAGCAGGCCGAGCACGGCCCAGAACAGTAGGGCCTCCAACGCCTTCGACAACCGCTCGCGGTACAAAGTGATCACCAGGCCGCCGACGAAAATCGCCAGCGCGAGCTTGAGCGCGAGCGACCCGGTGTCGTGGCTGAGCAGACTGGCGATGGCGTCTTGATCATTGCTGGCAATCAGCGCCGCCAGCGACAGCGCCACGCCAAGTACGAAGGTCCAGATCAGACGGCGGCTCACGGCGTCATCCTGTCGCGCAGGCGGTTTCGGCGCGCCGGCCGGTGGCGAGGCGGCTCGGTAGTTCGCCGGTCACGCGACTACGTTCGGCGGCGCCCATGGCGGTCCAGCGCGCTATTTCGTCGATGGTGCGGCCGCAACCAAGGCACAGCCCGGAACGCGCATCGAGCGTGCAGATTTTAACGCAAGGGCTCTCGATCATGCTCGGTCCCGGGGCCGTATCGGCTGCGACCATAGTCACCGCCGACGGGAACGCAATCGTGGCGATTGTCGCAAGCCGCATTATGTCCCCGCGCGGAACAGTGGGCGGCGGCTGAGCCGGCGCTTTTCCTCGGGCGTGAGGATGGGCTCGCCCGGCGCCGGCGCGATCGGTGGCGCGTGATCCATCATTGACGGCATCGGCGCCATCGCAGCGACCACCCGTTCAGGCGGGAAGGTGACCACCACCTCGGTGCCGATGCGCAGCTTGGATTTGAGCACGAACGAGCCGCCATGCAGGTCGACCAGGCTCTTGGCGATCGGCAGGCCGAGACCGGCGCCCTGTTCGGCGGATTTGATCGAATTGGAGCCCTGGCCGAAGGAGGCGAGCACGATCGGGATTTCCTCCTCGGGAATGCCCGGTCCGGTATCCTTGACGCTCATGTATTGGCCGCCCGAGGCGGTCCAGCCGACTTTCAACCAGACCTCGCCGCCCTGCGGGGTGAACTTGATCGCGTTCGATAACAGATTGAGGCAGATCTGGCGCACTGCGCGCTCATCGGCCCACAGCCGCGGCAAGTCGGCCTCGAACATCTCGTGGATGATGATGCCGCGGTTGGTCGCGCGCAGCTTCAGCAGGTGGTGGCAATCCTCGACGATGCCGACCAGCGAAATGGATTCCTCGTTGAGCTCGTAGCGGCCGGCCTCGATACGCGACAGGTCGAGAATCTCGTTGATCAGCCCGAGCAGATGCACACCGGAATTATGGATATCGGCGGAATATTCCTTGTAGGCCGGCACCGCGTGCTCGCCGAACACTTCCGTTTTCATCACTTCGGAGAACCCGAGGATGGCATTGAGCGGCGTGCGCAATTCGTGGCTCATTTGCGCGAGGAAGCGCGACTTCGAGATGTTGGCGGCCTCCGCGCGCTGCCGCGCTTCGTCGGAAATCGACTTGGCCTGTTCCAGCTCGCCGATCAGCGCGTCTTTCTCCGCGCGCGCCTGCAGCGTCGCCAGCGTGGTCGAATAGAGCCGGTAGGCCAGCACGGCGAAGTAGCCCTGCGCGGTGACCGCCATGATGGCGAGGATGTAGTTGCGCAGGGAACCTTGCAGGACGAAGTCGATTGCGATTGCCGCGGTCACCGGGAAGGTGGCGGCGAACACCGCCATCGGCAGGCTCGAGGCCAGCATGCTGGACACCGCCACCACCAGCAGCATCACGAACAGCATGAAGGTGCCCGCGCTTTCGTCGGCGCCGACTGGATGAATCAAAATGAACATCCAGGCCAGCCCGTAGAACAGGTCGAGCATGATGAAGCGCAGCCGCCAGGACTGCGCCGCTGTTTCGGCCATCGGCAGCTCGAGGAACTGCCGGCATTTGCTGATCATGACGGCATGGATGACCAGCACCGAGGCGGTCCAGGCGCCGGCGGCGACGGCGCTGGTCCACAGGCTCGACAGGAAACCGATGGTCGCCACCAGCAGCAGGATCACCAGCGACGCCGACAACCGGTTTTGCGCATATTGTCGCAGCAGCTCGTAATCGAAGGCCGGGCGGGTGCCGCTCGACGACGTCAGCCGGTCGCGCGCCTCGCGCACGTATTGCGCGGCAAGGCGGCGCTTCACCGGCGAGGTTTCCGGTGGCAACGCGGAGAGATCGGGCTGTTCGCCTGGAATCGGCATAAAATCGACAGTCGGACGCACAAAAAGGTGGCGCCAACCTCGCCTAAATTCCTTAAGACCAAGCTTAAGAGTGCGCTAAAGACACTGGTTAACGGTTTGTTACCGGTCGGTTTGACAGGGCTTTTTGCCCATGTTCGGCTGCCGCCGAGGGGAAAAACGGACCGGAGTTAACGAAATGAAGCTCTATGACAGCAGGCTGGCGCCGAATCCCCGGCGGACGCGCATATTTCTCAGCGAGAAGGGCATCGTGCTGCCGACCGAGCAGGTCGACATCATGGCCATGCAGCACAAGACGCCGGAATATACCGCCATCAACCCCTTGCAGCGCATGCCGGCGCTGGTGCTCGACGACGGCACCATCATCACCGAGTCGATCGCCATCTGCCGTTATTTCGAGGTGCTGCAGCCGGAGCCGCCGCTGTTCGGCGTCGGCGCGAAAGAGATCGCACTGGTGGAAATGTGGAATAGGCGCTGCGAGATCAATTTCTTCGCCAACGTGGCGGCGGTGTTCCGTCATCTGCATCCGGCCATGAAGGAGCTGGAGGTGCCGCAGATCCCGGCCTTCGCCGAAGCCAACAGGCCGCGGGTGACCTGGTTCCTCGAACTGCTCGACCGCGAATTGGCCAAGCGCGAATTCATCGCCGGCGACCGCTATTCGGTCGCCGACATCACCACACTGGTCGCGGTCGATTTCATGAAGCCGGCGAAGCTCGCGATGCCCGATAATCTCGTGAATGTGAAACGCTGGCACGCCGCGGTGTCGGCGCGGCCGAGTGCCCGCGCATGATCCCGAAAAGTGGAAACCGGTTTTCGGATCAGATCATGCGCAATGAAGGCGCGTAATCGCCATCAGCGATCAAGCAGGGCAATGAGGCTGGACGAGTCCCAGCGCTTGCCGCCCATCTTCTGCACCTGCGAATAGAACTGATCGACCAATGCCGTGACTGGGAGGTGCGCGCCGTTGCGCCGCGCTTCGCCGAGACAGATGCTCAAATCCTTGCGCATCCAGTCGACTGCGAAGCCGAAATCAAACTTGTCCGCCGCCATGGTCTTGTAGCGGTTTTCCATCTGCCAGGACTGCGCGGCGCCTTTGGAGATGGTGGCGATCAGCTTCTCGATGTCGAGGCCGGACTTTTTCGCGAAGTGAATGCCCTCAGCCAGGCCCTGCACCAGGCCGGCGATGCAGATCTGGTTGACCATCTTGGAAAGCTGACCGGAGCCAGGCGAGCCCAGCAGGTTGCAGGCGCGCGCATAAGCCGCGATCACCTTCTCGGCGCGCGCGAAGGGCTCGGCCTCGCCGCCGCACATCACGGTGAGCACGCCGTTCTCGGCGCCGGCCTGGCCGCCCGACACCGGCGCGTCGATGCAATCGAAGCCGCCTTTTTTCCCGGCCGCGTAAAGCTCGCGCGCGATTTCGGCCGACGCCGTGGTGTGATCGACAAAAATCTTGCTCTTGCCCACGCCCGCGAAGGCGCCATTCGCGCCCAACGTGACTTCACGCAGGTCGTTGTCGTTACCCACGCAGCACATCACGAAATCCTGGCCCTCGGCGGCAGCCTTTGGGGTGGCGGCGGACTTGCCGCCGTATTGCGCAACCCATTTCTCGGCCTTGGCGGCGGTGCGGTTATAGACCGTCACCTCGTGCCCGCCCTTGACCTTGAGATGCCCGGCCATGGGGTAACCCATGACGCCCAAGCCCAGAAACGCCACCTTCGCCATCGTGTTCCTCCTTCGTCTTGGCCTTAGTCTTGGCCTTAGTCTTGGCCTCAATTCGCGAATGCCTATCTGACAATAAGTCATTTTGGGCGAGGCCGCGTCAACCACTCTTGATAGCACGCGACATTGACCGCCCGACCCCTGCGTTTATGGTGTCGGCACAAGCGGGCAGGCGGTTAATAGGGAAGTGCGATTATGGCGGTCAGCAAGGAACAGATTTTGGCGGCCTTGGCGAAGGTGCCGTCGCCCGGCGGCGCGGCGCTCACCGATGCACGCGTGCTGTCCGACGTCGTCGTCAGCGACGGCAAGGTGTTCTTCTCCCTCACGGTCGATGCGGCTGCCGTGAAGGCCTGGGAACCGGTGCGCAAGGCGGCGGAAGACGCCGTGCGCGCCGTGCCCGGCGTGCAATCCGCGCTGGTCGCGCTGACCGCGGAACGGGCCGCCGGAACGGCTTCTCGCGGGCCGCAGCCGTCCCATGTCGCTCAGAATCGTGCGGCGGCCGCGCCTCCGGCGCATGCCCATGCCCATCCCGCCGACAAGGTGCAGCCCGGCATCCCCGGCGTCGACGCGGTGATCGCGGTCGCCTCCGGCAAGGGCGGCGTCGGCAAATCCACCACCGCGGTCAATCTCGCGCTCGGCCTGCGCGACCTCGGCCTGAAGGTCGGCATGCTCGATGCGGATATTTATGGGCCCTCGTTGCCCAAGCTGCTCGCCATCAAGGAGAAGCCGCAGACCATCGGTGGCACCAGGCTCAAGCCGATCGACCGCTACGGACTTTCGGTGATGTCGATCGGGTTCTTGATCGACGAAGAGACGCCGATGATCTGGCGCGGGCCGATGGTGATGTCGGCGATCACGCAGATGCTGCGCGAAGTGGAGTGGGGCAAGCTCGACATTATGGTGGTCGACATGCCGCCCGGCACCGGCGACGCGCAACTCACCATGGCGCAGCAGGTGCCGCTCAAGGGCGCAGTCATCGTCTCGACGCCGCAGGATCTCGCGCTGATCGACGCGCGGCGCGGCGTCGCCATGTTCAAGCGCGTGAATGTGCCGGTGCTCGGCATCGTCGAGAACATGAGCTATTTCCTGTGCCCGAGTTGCGGCTCGCGCTCGGATATTTTCGGCTATGGCGGTGCGCGCAAGGAAGCCGAACGCCAGGGCGTGCCGTTCCTCGGCGAAGTGCCGCTGCACATGACGATCCGCGTGAAATCGGATTCCGGCATGCCGGTGGTCGCCACCGAGCCGGACGGCGTGCACGCCAAAATCTATCGCGACATCGCCGCCAAGGTACTCGAGCAGATCAAGGGCGGCGCCGCGGCGGGGCGCATCGCGCCGAAGATCGTAATCGAGGCTTGAGGGCGGGTCGCGCAGGCGGCCGGGTAGGCTGATATGACGCGGCCCGATGGTCCGCAACAGTCTGATATGCTACCAATTATGGGGATTTGCGGCTTGCACTCGAGCGGCCCGGGCCGCATTCTATCGCCATTCGGGGGCGGCTTTTTTGCCAATCCCCACGCTCAGTCTAAAGGGAGGGTTCAATGAAACGTCGTCAATTCATAAAGACCGCCGGCCTCGGCGTTGCCGCCAGCGCAATCGCCGCGCCTGCCATCGCGCAGTCAATGCCGGAACTCAAGTGGCGCCTAACGTCGAGCTTTCCGAAATCGCTCGACGTGCCCTATGGCGCGGCCGAGACGATCTCGAAACACGTGGCGGAAGCCACCGACAACAAATTCCAGATTCAATGTTTTGCCGGCGGTGAAATCGTTCCGCCGTTCCAGGCTGTCGATGCGGTGGGCAACGGCACCGTCGAGATGTGCCACACCGCCGCTTATTATTTTATCGGCAAGGACCCGACCTTCGCGCTGTGCAATTCGCTTCCGTTCGGGCTGAATTCGCGCCAGCAAAACGCCTGGTTCCAGGATCACGGCGGACAGGACATGCTCAATGAGTTTACCAAGAAGTTCAAACTCTACGGCATTTCCGGCGGCAACACCGGCACCCAGATGGGCGGCTGGTTCCGCAAGGAGATCAATACCGTCGAAGATGTGAAAGGCATAAAAATGCGCATCGGCGGCTGGGCCGGCAAGACCCTGCAAAAGCTCGGCGCCATTCCCCAGCAGATTGCAGGCGGTGACATCTATCCGGCGCTCGAGAAGGGCACCATCGACGCCGCCGAGTGGGTCGGCCCCTACGACGACGAGAAGCTCGGTTTCTACAAGGTCGCAAAATACTATTACTACCCGGGCTGGTGGGAAGGTGGCACCGCGCTGCACTTCTACATCAATACCGACAAGTGGGCCGCGTTGCCGAAGGCCTATCAGTCGCTGCTCACGACGGCGGCTGGCTACACCAACATGGACGTACAGGCCAAATACGATGCCCGCAATCCGCTGGCGCTAAAGCGCCTGGTGGCGGCCGGCACGCAACTGCGACCGTTCAGCCAGGCGATCATGGAAGCCAGTCTCAAAGCGTCGAATGAGGTCAATGCCGAGACGTCCGCGGTCAATGCCGACTTCAAGAAAATCTACGAATCGCAGATGGCATTCCGTGAAGACGAGAACCTGTGGTGGCAGGTTGCGGAATACACCTACGAGTCCTTCATGATCCGCCATCGCGGCAAAAGCTGATCGGCGCAAGAACCGATCGACTATTAGATAAATCGGATCGGGGCCGGCCCACAAAGCCGGCCCCGACGCTTTTTGGGCGAGACCATCCCCACCTTACAACTTTGGTCGAGCCGGTGCAGACTGGATTTAGGGGGGCGAGCTCGGTCATGGTTCGGGCCATGCCCCGGAGGGTCAAATAACGGGTGCTAGCTGGCGCGGGGGATCCCGCTATCAAAAAAATATCAGGGAGGGTAGCAAAATGAAGCGTCGTCAATTTTTGAAAACTGCGGGCACCGGTGTTGCCGCTGCCGCGGTTGCTTCGCCGGCCATCGCGCAGTCGATGCCCGAGATCAAATGGCGCATGACTTGCAGTTGGCCGAAGTCGCTCGATACGCTGTTCGGCGCTGCCGAAACAATGGCCAAGGCCGTCGCAGCGGCGACTGATAATAAGTTCCAGATCCAGGTTTTTGCAGGCGGCGAAATCGTGCCCGCCCTGCAGGTCGTTGACGCCGTGCAGAATGGCACAGTCGAGTGCGGTCACTCCGCCTCCTACTACTATTTCGGCAAGGATCCGACCTTCGCCTTCGGCACTTCGGTGGCATTTGGCCCGAACGCGCGTCTGAACCAGGGCTGGTTCACGTTGGGTGGCGGCAAGGAAGTGCTCAACGAGTTTTACAAGAAGTACAATCAGATTGCTTTGCTCACGGGCAATACCGGCTGCCAGATGGGCGGCTGGTTCCGCAAGGAGATCAATACCGTTGACGATCTCAAGGGTTTGAAATTCCGCATCGGCGGATTCCCCGGGCGCGTGCTGCAGAAGCTCGGCGCGGTTCCGCAGCAGATCGCCGGCGGCGACATCTATCCGGCGCTGGAGAAGGGCACCATCGACGCCGCCGAATGGGTCGGTCCCTACGACGACGAGAAGCTCGGCTTCTACAAGATCGCGCCTCACTACTACTATCCTGGCTGGTGGGAAGGCGGCTCGATGCTGTTCACCTTCATCAACCTCGATAAGTGGAATGCACTTCCGAAAAACTACCAAGCCGTTCTTGAACAGGCCGCGCACTATGCGAATACCTGGTGCATGGCAAAGTACGACCTAGTCAATCCGCCGGCGCTCCGGCGCCTGCTCTCCAACGGCGTGAAACTGCACGGCTTCTCGCCGGCGATTATGGAGGCCTGCTTCAAAGCTGCGAAAGAGCTGCACGCAGAGATCGCCAAGGAGAACGCAAGTTTCAAGAAGGTGGAGGATTCGATGAACGCCTTCACCAACAATGCCTATCAGTGGTTCCAGGTGGCCGAACTGAACTACGATTCCTTCATGGTCCGCCACTCGCACGGCTGATTGGAATCCAAAACAAGCGGCCCCGGAACCGAGGTTCTGGGGCCGTTTGTTTTTTGCCAGATCGTGCCGCTGCTATTTCTTCGGCGCCTCATTGAAGTCGAGCGGTGGCAAATCGATCTGCGGGATTTCGATCTTCACCTTGTTCGGGTCGATCGTCGAGGCGGCGCCTTTGTAGTGCATGACCATGGCCGGGAACAGGATGACCAGCAGCACCATGATCACCTGGATCACTACGAACGGCACGGCGCCCCAGTAAATCTGGCCTGTGGTGATCCCGTCCGTGCGCTTGCCAGTGACGCGGTCATTGTAAGGCTCGCGCGGCGCGACCGAGCGCAGATAGAACAAGGCGAAACCGAACGGCGGGTGCATGAACGAAGTCTGCATATTGACGCCGAGGATGACGCCAAACCAGATCAGATCGATGCCGAGATGCTCGGCGGCGGGGCCAAGCAGCGGAATAACAATGAAGGCGAGCTCGAAGAAGTCGAGGAAGAAGGCGAGAACGAACACGAAGGCGTTGACGAAGATCAGGAAGCCGATATGCCCGCCAGGCAACGAAGTCAGTAGGCTTTCAACCCAGATATGCCCACTGACCCCGTAAAATGTGAGTGAGAACACGCGCGCGCCGATCAGGATGAAGAGCACGAAGGCAGATAATTTGGCAGTGGATTCGACCGCCTGACGCACCAGGTCCCAGGTCAGCCGACGCTTGAGCGCGCCAAGGATCAGCGCGCCGCTCGCACCCATAGCGCCACCCTCGGTCGGTGTAGCAATGCCGACGAAGATGGTGCCGAGTACCAAAAAGATCAGGAACAGCGGCGGCACCATCACGAAGGTGGTCTGCTGCGCCATGTGCGATAGGAAGCGGAAGCCGGTGAAGTGGGCGATGATCCAATTCACGACGGCGACGGCGAACGCGAACATGATCGCAAAAAACATGGTCAGCACGACAAAATCGGCGCCGTGCGTTGCGGAATGCCGCATCATCAGCCAGCCGAACACGCCACTGACCACAGTCAGTACGCCAAGGGAGATTAGGCCTCGGCTGTTATCGGCTTCGCGAAAGCCGACCGCGTCCGGCGGCAAACCCGGTGTCGCCTTCGGGAAGGCGATCGTGACCATGAATATATAGATAGCATAGAGTCCGGCGAGTGTGATGCCGGGAATGAATGCGCCCTCGTACATGTCGCCGACCGATTTACCTAGCTGGTCGGCCATCACGATGAGCACCAGCGAGGGCGGAATGATCTGCGCCAGTGTGCCGGACGCCGCAATAACGCCGGAGGCCACGCGCCGGTCATAGCCGTAGCGCATCATGATCGGCAGCGAGATCAGCCCCATCGAAATCACCGACGCCGCGACTACGCCGGTGGTGGCGGCGAGCAGCGCGCCGACGAAGATGACCGCGTAGGCAAGGCCGCCGCGCACGGTGCCGAACAATTGCCCGATGGTGTCGAGCAAGTCCTCCGCCATGCCGGATCGTTCGAGCACCAATCCCATGAACGTGAAGAACGGAATCGCCAGCAGCGTGTCGTTGCTCATCACGCCATAAACGCGCTCGGGCAGGGCTTGCAGGAAATCTGGCACGAACAGGCCAAGCTCGATACCGAGAAGCGCGTAAATCAGCCCGACCGCGCCGAGCGAGAACGCTGCCGGATAACCGAGCAGCAGAAAAAACACCAGGGAGCCGAACATGATCGGCGCCATGTTGTCGATAAGGAAGGCTTGCATGCGAGACCCCGGATCCCTCGCGGAAAACTAGTGTTTTTCAATTGCGCTAATGATTTCCTCGGCCTCGACTTCGAGCGAGCTTCGTTGGCTCGCATGGGGGTCAGGGATGAGGTCTCGCATTACGGCGATCCGTTTCACGAGCTCAGAAACCCCCTGAATTAACAGCATCGCGAACGCGACCATGATCAGTGCCTTGGACGGCCATTGCGGCAGGCCGCCGGCATTTCCAGACTGCTCGTTGATCTCGACTGAGCGCAGGAAGAAAGGAATCCCGGTTACAACCATGATGATGGTCAGCGGTAGTAAGAAGAACGCATGTCCGACAGCGTCGATGGTGCTGCGCAGCCATTTCGGCAGCGCGTTGTTTACGATGTCGATGCGGATGTGCTCGTTGGCGAGCAGCGTCCACGGCGAGCACAGCAGAAACACGGCGCTGAACAGCACCCATTGCAACTCGAGCCAGGAGTTCGACGAGGTATCGAAAATCTTGCGCACGGTTGCATTGACCGCCGACACCACCACGGCGGCCAGGATCAGCCAGGCGATGCGTTTGCCGATCCAGGTGGTGACGGCGTCGACCACGCGCGTCACTGGCAGCAACGTTTTCAGCACTGCGTCGAGAGCGCCCACTTGCATCTCCCCTTTATCCGGCCATCACCATAGCCTCGGCCGGCGATGTTATTCTTGTTTACGCCCCATGACTTAGCCGCAAGGCCAAGCCTGCCACCTTAATCCGATGCCGCCATGAGGCGTCAATGGCGAAATTGGTAGCAGGTTAGGGGGCGAGGGCACCCTAAAGCCTTTGCCGGATGCGGCGGGGCTGGCCCCTGACCCCCAGCGGACGCTGAAACCGATGGTTAACGAACCCTAAACCCTCGGTTAACCA
>Ga0208478_1000466_pt1 | contig 14083 bp, 11 predicted proteins | sample NGESurdeep072012_5_FD_184462 | JGI IMG/M metagenome (GOLD analysis project Ga0208478, IMG submission 184462) | Arctic peat soil microbial communities from Barrow, Alaska - NGEE Surface sample 415-2 deep-072012 (SPAdes) | ecosystem: Environmental > Terrestrial > Soil > Wetlands > Peat ... | reverse complement strand
CGCGCCCTCCCAACTGCTGCCCACCACGATCGGTGTCTGCGCCGGAGGTGTAGCTGACGTCGTAGCCGTTGGCCTCCATGAACCGCACCATCGGGTACTCGGAGTTGAATACGAAGTCCTCCGGCCCGGTGCCGCGGGTCCCGAACGGCCGGTTGTAGCTCACTTTGTAGGCCCGGCCGGCCGGGGAGCCAACGTACAAGCTGTTGCCGCCGTAGGAGTTGTAGGCCTGCCAGGTGGTGTCGGAGGTCTGGAAGAGGAGGTCAGAGGTGCTCGCGTCGTTGCGAACCACGAAGAACACGTGGCTGGCGCCGGTGGTCCCATCGGTCCGGGTGAGCTTCGCGAAATAGATGCCGGACACCGCGCTCGTGGGTACCGTCCAGCTCGCGGACTCGGCCCAGTTCCCACAATCGACGAGCCCCGTTGTGGCGTTCGTCAGGCACGGTGGCTGGGTCTGCGGCAACGTCGCCGTCGGGTTGACCGTTGCGATAAGCCGCGCACCATTCCCCTGGTAGTAACCCATCCGATAGATGCCCACGGTGTAGGACCGCGCCGGCGTATTCACCTTGAAATGCACAGTGTTGTTCACCGTGTCACTGACATTGACGCTCATTTGCGTCGCAAAGCCCTGGATTGTGGTGCTGCCGGAACCGCTCACATCCCATTCACTTTTCGGATTACCTGTCTTCGTGTTCTCGCAGGCGATCTGGTTCACCACAGGCGCATCACACGGAGCGGCGTTCGCCGGCGGAGCCGGTAGCACCACCAGCAGCGTGGCACCGAGCAGCAGGGTGAGTGCGATGCCGAGCAGTCGGCGTCGCGGTCCCGGACGATGAACATTCACGGCCACCAAGCTCACAACGCCTCCAGTCGACTGCCACCGCACCGAACACGCTGGGCGACGTTCGCCCGCCATGAGAAACAAGACCCCACCGTGCAAGGAGCCCCCCGACCGCGACTGCGGCCACAGTAAATCACCCTGCGCCACGCACGGCTATCCAACCGGGTGTTTTGTTTTCCGCCGAGCGCAGTTTGTTCACGTGCGAGCACGCATAGTAGTCGTTTGTCGCGAATATGGCGGGCTCGCTTCATCCAGCGGATCACTCGGACGAGCACCTACTTGCTCATCTGCTCCAGACCACCCGGAAATTGCTCGTCGCAACGTCATTCGGCTCAGCGGTAGCTGCGGCCAAGCGAGACCAACAGATCACTGGGGGTGGATAAAAGGCCGGGCGTGTCATCACCAAGCGGTGGAAACCCCGAAATCTGCCGGCAACTCGGTACCCGGAGGACCGATATCGACCTCGGCACGTCACCGCTCAGCGGTGAACCACAGCTGGAGAGCTGGCGTCGGGGATCATGACCGTGGGAGCGCCGGTGCCATCGGCAGGCACTTGCCAGACATCGCTCTGCCCTTCCGAACCGTTGCGTGGAAGCGCGTAGAGCACGGTGCTGTCGTCCAGCCATTCGACCTGGTCGTCAACGCTCCGGGTCTCTGCCAGGATGGTTTCCCTTCCCGTGGCCAGGTCCAGCACCGCGATGTTCCAGTAACCCGGTGCGGGGTTGCCGTGCCTCGTCTTGAAGGCGACGCGAGTGCCGTCAGGAGCGATGCTCGGGCATTCGGCGTCCGTCCTGATGGACGTCATCGTCCGCCCGGAAATGCTGCCCTTGACCAGCCATGTCTTGCCGATGGTGTTCGACGCCGCCGTGGCATAAAAGGTGTCGTCATCGACAAAGGTGACGCCCCAGTAGTTTCGATCGACTTCGGTGAGCGGCTGGCCATCCACCGTGGTGGAGAATCCCTCGATACTTCCGATCACTTCGCCGTTGTGCCGGCGAATGGCGGTATCGGTGGAGAACGACGTATCGGAATACGCGTGTCCGGTGACGAAGGTTGTCGTCGAGATCAGCGATCCGTCGCGGGACATCCGGGCCCTACTCGGCGCGCCCGCCAATTGCGAACTCTCGGTCGGCGAGAGGCTCGCATCCAATTCCGTGATGCCGTAAGTGGTGACGATTCCGCGGTCGGCGGTGAGGCAGACGCCACCGGTCGGGGTCGCGTAGACCCGCTCGCAGGTTGAGTCCAGCACTGCCCGCGGGCCGGCGGGGTCGGCCAACGCCACGACGCTGAGCCGGGAATAGGCGTCATCGAGTGCGGCGGACCGGAAGACGATATGGTCCTGCGCCAACAACGCAGCAACGTCCGACGTCTGGGCAACCGCCGGCGCCGAGGCAGTTTGCGCCTCCGCGCTGGAACGGGCGTATTCGAAGTAGGCGGCGGCACCGCCGATGGCCAGCACGCAGATCACGATCAGCGCAATCAGCCTGGGCTTGGTGATGGTCACGTAGCGGCAACCCGGCCGGCATCCGCGGTCTCGTCCTGCGGTCGTGTCGTTCGCACGTGCAGCAGCCACCCGGCCACCGGGATGGCCACGACGAGACCCAGGCTGATCACCAGCAGCGCGCTGGACAGCCCGGCGAACTGCCAGAGCAGTCCGAATCCGATCGAGGCGCCGAACCGGGCGAGCGCGACAACGGTCTGTGCTGCGCTGATTCCGCTGGCTCTGCTCGCGGCAGGCACCAAGCGGCTGGCCAGCGCCGCCAGCACGCCGTCGGTGGCGGCGTAGAAAGCGCCCAGCATCAGCAGCACCGCGATCACACCCAGCAGACCGGCAACATGCAATCCGGCCATCACATAGCAGCCAAGCAGCAGGACATACCCGGCGACGAAGACCCTGGCCCGCCCGATGCGGTCAGCGAGCTTGCCCATCGGGATTGCCAGAACGAGGTAGGCGAAATTGGTTCCGACGAAAAGCAGCGGGAAATACGCCGGCGGAAGGCCACCGCCGTCCTGCAGTGCGAGATAAATGAAACCATCACCGATGGTGACCAACGACAGCGCGCCGGCCGCCAGCATGAGCCGCCGCAGTGCCGGTCGGGCCAGGTCGGACCAGCGCGGACGCACCGCGTCACCCTTGACCGATGGACTCTCGGATCCCTTGGTGCTCTTCGAATTTCGCCGCAGATCAGGCACAGCCAGGGCAAGCACGGCCACACCCATCACCGCGAACGCACAGGAGAACACGAAGACCGTTTGATAGCCCGACAGTCCGATCGGAAGCATGGCCAGGATCCCGAATGCCATCAGCGGTCCGATCAATGCACCTGCGGTGTCCATCGCACGGTGGACGCCGAAGTTCCGTCCCAGGTTCTCGGGTTCTGAGGCGGTGGCGATCAGGGCATCTCGCGGACCGGTGCGAAGACCCTTGCCCACTCGATCGACCGCGACGACGGACGTGATCGCCCAGAAACCGCTCGCGACCAGCAGCCCGAACCGGGTGACAGCCGAGAGGGCATAGCCCGCAAAGGCCACCCATTTCGGACGGTCCGACAGATCGGCCCATCGGCCCCCGGCCATCCGCACCACCGCGCTGATGCCCTGGTAGATGCCGTCGATGAAGCCGAACGCCAGCGGCCCAAGTCCGATCACGACGGTGATATACAGCGGCAGGATGGCCGCAACCGACTCCGATGAGATGTCGGTCAACAGGCTGACGACGCCCAAGCCGAGGACTGCGGGGGCGATCCGCGCTTTCCCGGAGCGGCCGGACTTCTCGGGGCTGATTGATCCGTTCGACTCGCCCTTGGGCGTGCCACGCAAGGTGATGTACATGGGCGCCCGTCCCTACCGAGCACAATCCGACTGTGCAGCGCGCCGCGGAACACCGCGACCGAGTTCCGTCGCGGCGGAACTTCCGCGTCGTGGATCGGGACGGAGGTTCAACGGTCCCACTGCATTCACAACGCCTCCCGTGATTTGCCGTCCCGTCCCACTCCGTCGCCCGGGCGAGCTCAGGCGCACCCCGTCCCGCTCGCAGAACTCGTCCGCAGAGGCGGTCGCCGGCTGACTGCTGCACCAGTAGATCACCCTGCGCCACTCTACGACGCCCGACTGTGGTCCTTTTGGCCTATGTGAAGGCCGCGCGTGGTCGGTATCGATCTACTCTCAGTAACAGGTTGGCCGATGTGAGTAACCGGTGCCATACCGACCTGAACCAACCCGGCCACCGCGCGAGATGGTCAAGCCCTCATCCTCCACCAGTCGCTGGCATTCGGGTGGATCCACGAGATCCATGGGGCCGTGTGGGAAGGTCGGCGTTCGCCGACGACGGTCAGCCGCCCGGAGGCAACGCAGCGGTGGTGCCGCGGACGATCAGCCGCGGCGGTATGACGATTTCCCGGCCACCGGTCGGGGTACCGTCCAGCCGGTCGATGGCGCGGGCGACGGCCAGCGTGGCCATCCGGCCGGCGTCCTGCGCGACGGTGGTGAGGTCGACGTGGGACAGCCTGGCCAACCGGCTGTCGTCGAAGCCGACGACGCTGATGTCCTGCGGCACAGAAAGTCCCGCGTTGCGGAAGACGTCCAGCAGGCCGGTGGCGCTCCGGTCGTTGAACACGGCGACGGCGGTCGGACGGGGAACGGTGGCAAGCAGCTGGCGGGCCGCTTCGGCGCCGTCCTCCTCACCGAGACCGCCGGGGACGATCAGGATGTCGGCGTCCAGTCCGTGGCGGTGCATGGCCTGCCGGTAACCCCGACGGCGTTGAGCAGCGCCGGGTGCACGACCGCCATCGATGTGCGCGATGCGCCGATGGCCCAGTGCCACCAGGTGGTCAACTGCCTGCTGCAGTCCCTCGTCGTCGGCGGTGCGCACCACGTCCACACCACGGCCGCTCACCGCACGGGCGACGACCACAACGGGACAGCGTCCGGCCAGCTCGGCCAGATATCCGGCGGGCGAATCGGGACCGAGCAGAATCATTGCTTCGCAACGGTCTTGCAGCAGACTTCCGACGGCGCGCCGTTCATCGCGACGGGGAGTCACGGCGCTGAGCGCGATCTCGTAGCCTTCGGCGTCCGCAGCCTCGTACAGCCCGCTGACCAGATCACCGTGGAAGGCGTGCTGTACGCCGAAGGTGACCCCGATGAGGCGGCTGCGATTGCTGCGGAGCAGCCTGGCCCTTGCGTCCGGGCGGTAGCCGATCTCCTCCGCGGCCTGCAGGATCCGTTGCCGGGTGGCCGCACTGGCGCCGGGGACATCGCGAATCACGGTCGACACCAGCGCGGTGGAAACTCCCGCCCGGGCTGCGACGTCGGCGAGCGTCGGTCGCCGGTCCCGGCCCGGCTGCGGAGGTTCGGCCATGCCCCAACTCTATCCGACGAAGCCTATAACGTTCTATAAGAGGGTCTTGACGCCGGGATCCTCCCTGCACCATGCTGAGTATATAACGTTCTATAAACAACGTTCTATAAACACGGTTGCATAGACACGGAGGAGCAGCATGCCGCAGGCGCAGGGGCCAGTTCGGGTGGCGTTGATCGGTTCGGGACGGATGGGAGCGTTCCACGGGGAGACGCTGGCCCGCCGGCTACCGGGCGCGGTGCTGGCGGCGGTGGCCGACCCAGCTCCCGGCGCGGCGGAACGGATCGCATCCGAGTTGGGAGCACCGAAGTTCTGCACCGATCCGGCCGCGGCCTTCGCCGACCCGGAGATCGACGCCGTCGTCATCGCCGCGCCGGCTCGCTTTCACGCCGACCTGGTGGTGGCCGCCGCGGCAGCGGGCAAGGGAGTGTTCTGCGAGAAGCCGATGGCGGTGACGCTCGCGGACGCCGACCGGGCCATCGACGCCGCTCGCGCGACCGGCGTGGTGCTGCAGGTCGGGTTCAACCGGCGGTTCGCCGCGGACTGGGCCGCGGCCAGGGCACTGCTCGACTACGGCCGGTTGGGTACCCCGCGGCTGCTGCGGTCGGTCACCCGCGATCCCGGCGGTTTCGACCCGGCACGGGTCGCGCCGAACACCATCTTCCTGGAGACCCTGATCCACGACTTCGACGCGCTGCGTTTCCTCAACCCCGGCGCGTCCGCGGTCGAGGTCTTCGCCACTGCCGATGCTCTGGTCGAACCGGAGTGGCGTGACCGCGGACTGATGGACACCGCCGTCGTGGTGGTGCGTTTCGACAACGGCGCGGTCGGCACCGCCGAGGCCTGCTTCGAGGCGTCCTACGGGTACGACGTCCGCGGGGAGGTGTTCGGCTCCGGCGGTATGGCCACCATGGGTGACGGTCGCCGGACCGGCATGGTGTTCTCCGCCGCGCCGGGCCAGCTCGCCGAGACCGTCCGCGGCGACCAGGAATTGCTGTCCGCCGCGTACGTCGCCGAGCTGGCCGCCTTCGTCGACGCCGTCCGGCACGGGAAGCCGGCGCCGGTCGGCGGCGAGGACGCCCGCAGCGCGCTGGAAATCGCCCTGGCGGCCGCGCAGTCGGTGGAAACCGGTCGTCCCGTGCTGATCGAGGAGCTGGCCAAGTGAGCTTCCGGCTGGCGGTGTCCGCCGAGATGGTCTTCGTCGATCTGCCGTTCGTGGACCGGGTGCGCCGCATCGACGAACTGGGATTCGAGGTGGAGATCTGGGATTGGACCAAGAAGGACGTCGACGCGCTGGCCGCGACCGGGGCGACCTTCTCCTCGATGACCGGCTACATCACCGGCACGCTGGCCGATCCGGCCGGCGCCGACGAGCTGCTGCGCACCGCCGCGCAATCCCTGCGGGTTGCCGAGCAGCTGGACTGCCCGCGGCTGAACGTGCACGGCACCGGACTGGACGACAAGGGACTGCCGGTGATCGCCTCCGAGGTGGTGTCGTCGGCGATGTGGCTGACGGCAGCACGCACACTCACCCGGCTGGCAGAACTCGGCGAGCGGGCGGGGAGGGTGTTCACCCTGGAGAATCTCAACACCGCGGTCGACCATCCGGGCACCCCGTTTGCCCGAGCCGCGGACACCCTGGCGCTGGTCGAGGCCGTCGACAATCCTCACCTGCGAATGAATCTCGACCTGTACCATGCGCAGATCGGGGAGGGCAACCTCATCGAACTCGTCGAGCGAGCCCTACCGATGGTGGGCGAGATCCAGGTCGCCGACGTCCCCGGTCGCTGTGAGCCGGGCACCGGCGAGATCCACTACCCCGCCGTCGCGGCCGCGCTCGATCGCCTCGGTTACGACGGGGTCGTCGGCCTGGAGGGCTGGGCGGCGGCGGACCCGCTGGACGCGGTGCAGCGGTTCCGGGCCGCCTTCTCGATTCCGGTCCAGATGCCGGCCCACCTGCCGAGCCAGACGGCCTGACAGACCGACCGGGCTCGGCACCAATCGATGCCCGGCCCGGATTGGTGTCACTCGGCTTTCAGCAGGCCGCGCACGTAGTCGGCGCTGGTGCGGACGTCCCCGACCGGTCCTTCGCCGCGGGGCGCCTCGGTCAGGATGGTGTCCTGCTCCAGGACCCACCAACCCTGGTAGCCGTTGCGCTGCAGGGTGTTCACGATGGAGGCGATGTCGACGTCGCCGCTGCCCAGCGGCCGGTACATGCCCGCACGCACGGCCTCGGTATAGGTCAGCCGGCCGTCCCGGACCTTCGCCGCGATGGTGTTGTCCACGTCCTTGAGGTGCGTGTGCGCGACCCGCTCGGGGGCCTGGCGGGTGAGCTCGGCGGGGTCGGTACCGCCGATCAGCAGGTGACCGGTATCCAGGCACAGCGAGATGGTCGAGCCCTCGAGCACGCGCTGCACCTCCGCGCCGTTCTCGATCATCGTGCCGACGTGCGGGTGCAGCACGGTCCGTATGCCATGCTGCGCGGCCAACGCGCTGATCCGGTCGAGGTTACCGAGCAGGGTCGACCACCCGTCCTCGTCGAGCGTGGGCCGGCTGTCGTAGCCCTCCAGGCCCGAATCCGCGGACAGCACCATCGTTGTCGCCTTTGCGGCCACGAATCCCGGGATCAATCGCTCGATGTCGGGCACGGGGTCGTGGTTCCTCCGGTACATGACCACCGGCACGAAGCCGCCGACCGCCGCGAGGTGGTGGGCGTCAAGGACGGACGCCATCTGCTGCGGATCCGCCGGAAGGAATCCGTCGGGACCGAACTCGGTGGCCGAGAGGCCGACGTCCTGCATCTCCGCGAGCACCCGGTCCGGCGTGAGCTGGTAGCCCCAGTTCGGCACCTCGCAGACACCCCAGGAGATGGGCGCTCCGGCGATGCGCTGGGTGGTTGTGCTCGTCATGTGCCAACCTCGTCAATCCGCACCTGGCGGTGCTGTTGCAGGGACAGAGTTGCGGCCTCAGCTGCGGAGGAAGCGGGTGAGGCGGTCATTCCGGTCATGGCCCGGCACCGATCGAGCCGATCGGCAGGTTGTCGGAGGCGTACGACTCGCCCTCCACCGGCACCCCGTCGGGCGTCCGCGCCACCACATCGTGGTCGGTGAACGAGACAGGGAGGGAAGTGGTGAACCAGTCGGCCTTCGCGCTGGCCTCGACCTGGAAATGCAGGTGTGGCGCGCACTGGGTATAGCCGGTCTTGCCGCTCAGGCCGAGTACCTCGCCCTGCTCCACCCGCTCACCGGACTTGGCTTTCCGCTCGATGTCCGTCGACATGGTGCTCAAATGCAGATAGAGGGCCGAAGTGCCGTCGCCGTGGTCGATCTCGACGAAGTTGGCCTCGTTACCGATGAACTGGCTGACGACATTTTCTCCAGCGTTGCCAGCCGCCGAGGCCGACACACCCCCGCAGTGGTCAGCCGGCCAGCTTCCGTTGGCCAGGGCGACGGTTCCCGCCCTGGCCGCGAGGACCGGCGTCCCTTCGGGCAGATCGAAATCCAGCGCATACCGCATCGCGTCGTCGTTGTGGGTCGAGCAACCGCTGATGCAGTGCTGCCATTCATCGAACCGCGAATTGCCCTGCAGCACGGACTCCTGCTGACCCGCGGTCCACGGCAGCTTGTAGAAGCTCGGACCGGTGCCGGCCGCACCGGCCTGACCGCACGCGACGACGGCACCGAGAAGCGGGACGACGACCGCCGCGCTGGCGCAGCGCCGCTTCCAGGTCATTAGTCCACTCGATTCGTTGTGCCGGCCGTCCGCAGAGCTGGTTGAGCCGCGTGGCTATTCCCCAACGGGTGGTGGCTCAGCCGCCGAGCTCCGCGGTCACTCGCTCCAGCATCCGCCGGTGAATGCCGTCGGCGTCCTCTTCCCAACCGAAGACGCAGACGGTGGCGATTCCGTCGAAGTTGACCTGGCGCAGAGTGCCGAAGAATTCGTCCCAGGCGATGTCGCCGTTGCCGATCTCATTGTGTTGGTGGATCCGCGCGTCGACACCCGGCGGGTTTATGATGTACCGGTTACCGACGTTGGCCCGATGGTTGTAGCAGTCCGCGATGTGCAGGTGGGTCATCTTCTCTCCGGCATAGGTCATCATCCGCCGCAGGTCGCCCGCCCCGTCGGACAGGTGGAAGGCGTGCGGTGCGCAGAACACGTAGTTGACCCAGGGCTTGTTCAGCCCCCGAATGATCCGCACGGCATCGTCGTTCGTCTCGGAGAAGTCGTAGGGATGAGCCTCGAGATTGAGCCCGATACCGTACTTCTCGAAGTCCGGAGCCAGCTCCTCCATTGACTTGTAGAACGCGTGCTCCGAGCGCAGCGCGTCGTTCGGATCGCCCGACAGCTCCGAGTTGACCAGCGGGCACTCGAGTTCGGCGGCGATCTGCAGCAGGCGTTTCCAGTTGCGGACCTGGGCCTGGCGCTCCTGCTCGTCCGGTGACGACCAGTTGAACACGGGCACCAAGGTGAGCACGGACACCCCGGTTTCCGTGCAGGCCTTCTTGACCTCGGCAATGGCCGCGTCGTCGGCCTTGGGATAGCGGTGCCAGAAGAAGAAGTCGGCGCGCGGGGAGAGTTCCAGGTACTGATATCCGAGATCGGCCGCCTTCCGGACCTCGTCCGCCACGGACAGGTCGGCGTGGTACATGGCCGGGTCGAGTGCGATCTTGACCATTCGTCTGCATCCTTCGGGTCATGTCCGTGAAGGGCCTCTGATGAGGTGATACGGGCCAGGGTCAACTTTGGGGGTGCACGGTTCGTGGGGTCGGCGGTGGGGAGGGGCCATGAGTAACCCCTCCCCACACGACTACCGGCCCCGAAGCGGGGGCGCGTCCGTCAGGCGTAGAGCGCCGGCTTCTCGGCCAGCTCGACCGTGCTCCGGTTGCCCGACCGCAATGCCTCGACGGCGGCGTCGGAGACCACGGCCGCCGCATACCCGTCCCAGGAACTCGGGCCGTAGGTGCCGCCGTCCCGGACGCCGTCGATCCACTCCTGGAACTCGACGTCGTACGCGGAGATGAACCGTTCCCGCCAGTCCTCCGGCACCCGCCCGGCGAATCGGTTGTTGGTGCGCACGGTGACCGGGCTGAACTCGCCCAGTGCCGCGGTGCCCGTCTCCCCCACCACCTCGCCGCGGATGTCGTAGCCGTAGCGAATGTTGACGCTGGTCTCCACGTCGATGAGGGCACCGCTGCTCATCTCGAAGATCAGCAGCAACGGGTCCTCCAGCTCCCCGCCGAGTGAGTTCTTCCGCGGCTTGAGCACCCGGGTCGCGACGATCTCCTCGCCGAACATCCAGCGCACCATATCGATCTCGTGCACCGCGGTGTCCGTGATCGCCATCTCGCGGGTGTAGTGCCCTGGCACGCTGGGGTTGCGATGCGTGCAGTGCATCAGCAGCGGAGCTCCGATGTCCCCGCTGTCCACCACGGATTTCAGGGCGCGGTAGTAGCTGTCGTAGCGACGCATGTAGCCGACCTGGACCAACCGCCGGCCGAACGCCACCTCCGCCTCGATGATCCGCAGGCAGGCCTCCTGCGTGGTGGCCAGTGGCTTCTCGCAGAAGACCGGCTTGCCCGCGGCGACGGCGGCCAGCACGTACTCCTCGTGCGTCGGTCCCCACGAACAGACCAGCACGGCGTCGACCGAATCGTCGTTGACCAGTTCCTCGCCGGTGGAATGGACATTCGCATTCGGCAGACCCTCGGCGACCTTCTTCGCCTCGTCGAGATTGACGTCGGTGACGGCGGTGACCCCTGCTCCGGCCAGCACTGTGGTGAGCCGGCGGATGTGGTCCTTGCCGATCATGCCGACGCCGATCACTCCGACGTTGACTGTCACGTGTGATTCCTCCTGTGCAATAGGTACTTTCGGTGAGTCGATCGCCGGCGGCCCGGCGTCGTCAGCGCTGGCTGGCCTGGAGTTCGTGGGAGAGTTCGGCGAGTTCGCGGCCGCCGGCCATCTCGGCCGTGAGTTCTTCCAAGGTGACCTCGGAGCGCTTCTTGTCCAGTACCCGCTGGCCGAGTTTGAGGATGATGAAGTGGTTGCCGACCAGGTAGGCGTGGTGCGGGTTGTGGGTGATGAACACGACGCCCAGCCCGGCATCACGCGCGGCAGCGGTGTACTTGAGCACCACACCGGACTGCTTGACACCCAACGCGGCGGTCGGCTCGTCCAGGATCAGCACCCGGGCGCCGAAATAGACGGCGCGGGCGATGGCCACACACTGCCGCTGCCCGCCGGACAGCGTACCGATGGGCTGGTTGATGTCCTTGACCGTGATGCCCATCTTCTTGAGCTCACTGTCCGCGATCTCCCGCATTTCCTTGATCTTCATCGGCGCGAGGGGGTAATTCCCGGCCTGCATCTCCGAACCGAGGAAGAAGTTCCGCCACACCTCCATCAACGAGACCACCGCGAGATCCTGGTACACCGTCGCGATGCCGTGGTCCAGCGATTCACGGGGCGAGGAGAAATGCACTTCCTTGCCGTCGACCTTCAACGTGCCCTCGGAGTGCGAGTGCAACCCCGACATGATCTTGATCAGGGTGGACTTCCCCGCCCCGTTGTCGCCGAGCACGCAGGTCACCTCACCCGCACTCACGGACAGGTTGATGCCCTTGAGGGCGCGGATCGCGCCATAGGTCTTACCGACATCGGTCATCTCGATCAGCGGCTGGCCCTTGTGGAGGGTGGGATCGGCGTGTTCGGTCAGTGTGTCTGTCATGACGGTTCCCTCATGCCTTCCGGGTGGTGGCGAACTTCTTGACGGACAGGTTCACCGCGACGGCGAGCAACAGCATGACGCCGAGGAACGCCTTGAACCAGTTGGGATCCCAGCCGGCGTAGACGATGCCCTGCTGGGTCATGCCGAAGATGAACGCGCCCAGCGCGGTACCGACGGCCGAACCGTACCCACCGGTCAACAGCGTGCCGCCGACGACCGCGGCGATGATGAAGAGGAACTCCTGCCCGACGCCGCCGCCGGCCTGGATGGTGTTGAACGCGAACAGCTGGTGCATGCCGGAGAACCACGCCAGGAACCCGACTCCCATGAACAGCGCGATCTTGACCTTGTTCACCGGCACACCGACAGCGCGGGCGCTGGCCGGGTTGCCGCCTACCGCGAAGATCCAGTTGCCGATCCGGGTCCGGTTCAACGTCCAGGTGGCCACCAGCACGAACAGCAACCACCACACCACGGTGATCTTGACGGTCACCCCGAAGATGTCGAACGACGAGGCAAAGATCGCCTTGGCGCTGTCGAAACCCTGCATGTCGGAGACATTCTGGGTGGACACCGCCCCAGTGACGAGTTTCGTCACGCCGAGGTTGACGCCCTGCAACACGAAGAACGTGCCCAACGTGATCAGGAAGCTGGGTATCCCGGTTCGCACCACCAGGAAGCCGTTGATGAACCCGATGGACAACGACAGGATCATCGCCAGGAAGACGCCGACCCAGATGTTGAAATTGAACTGATAGTCCAGCATCGCCGCGGTCAGCGCGTAGGTCACGACCGCGACACCGGCAGACAGGTCGAACTCCCCGCCGATCATCAGCAGGCCGACGGCGACCGCGACGATCCCGATCAACGAACTGGCGTACAGGATCGTGGAGAAAGCCTCCGCCGAGCGGAAAGCCGGCGCGACGAGGAAGAAGAAGATGTAGATCACGATCGCCGCGATCAACGCGCCGATCTCCGGACGCGCCAGCAGGCGCGTCATCAACGGCGACGGCGCCTTGGGTGGTGTTGGATTTGCGGCACCCGACGAGGCCGGTGGCGTCGCTGGGGTCTTGCTGAGCGATTGGCTCATGACGTTCTCCCTAGCTGGGTGGTGGCACCCGGGAAGCGGGCCGAGCCGCTCCCCCGGGCGAAGGCATCAACGGGTGTTGTTGGCCGCGTACTTGGCGATGTCAGCGATGTTCGTGCTGTCCACGAAGGACGGCCCGGTGAGCACCGGTCCACCGCCGCCCAGGTCGTTCTTGTTGGTCAGGTAGAACCACAGCGAGTCCACCGCCATGTAACCCTGCAACCACGGCTGCTGATCAACCGAGAACAGGATCTTGCCGTCCTGCACCTGCTTGGCCACATCGGCATTGAGATCGAACGTGACCAGCTTGGCCGAGCTGTTGGCATCCGCGATCGACTGCTGAGCGGCGAGCGCGATCGGCGCTCCCAAGCTCACCACGTAATCGATGGACGGATCCTGCTGCAGTTTCGCGCCGACGGTCGCCGTCACCGAGGGAATGTCCTTACCGTCGACCTGTAGGTTTTCGGTTCCAGGCGCGTTCGCCTTCACACCGGCGCAGCGGGCCTCCAGCGCAACAGAGCCTTGTTCCTGAATGATGCACAGCGGGTGCTTGGCGCCTAAGGCAGAGATCTTCTCGCCCACCGCCTTGCCGGCAATGTCCTCGTCCGAGCCGTAGTACATCAGTGCGCCGAGCTCCTTGTACTGCTTGATGCCGGTGTTGAAGGCGACCACCGGAATGTTGGCCGCGGTGGCCGCGGCCATCGATCCCTTGAGCGTGTCCGGCGAGAGGAGGGTGGCCGCGATGCCGTTCACCTTGCTGTCCACCGCGTTCTGGATCAGGGTGGCCTCGCCGGGGCCGGTGGGATCGTTCGAGTACTTGAGGTCGATGTTGTCCTTGGCGGCCGCGACCTGGGCGCCGGCACGCACCTTGTCCCAGAACGAGTCGCCCGGCGCCTCGTGAGTGACCATTGCGATCGTGAACCGGGGCGTGTCGGCAACTGCCCCGCCGCCGGCTGCCTGCGCTCCGGTGCCCGCGGCAGCAGCTGCGGCTGACTCGGCCGCATCCTTGCCACCGGTCTCGCTGCAGGCCGTCAGGGCCAGCGCAGCGGCCACGGCAAGCGCGGTCAGCCC
>Ga0208478_1000465_pt1 | contig 14094 bp, 12 predicted proteins | sample NGESurdeep072012_5_FD_184462 | JGI IMG/M metagenome (GOLD analysis project Ga0208478, IMG submission 184462) | Arctic peat soil microbial communities from Barrow, Alaska - NGEE Surface sample 415-2 deep-072012 (SPAdes) | ecosystem: Environmental > Terrestrial > Soil > Wetlands > Peat ... | reverse complement strand
GTCGTACCAGGCCTTAACCTCCGCCGCTCGCACGTCCCGCACAGGGGTCTGGCTGAACGGTGCCCTTCTATACCGAGTCTCGCCCCCTCTACCCTCCTCGGCCGGGAGCAAGTACGCGTCGAGCGCCTGTCGGTAGTCCTTTATCGTCGAGCGCTTGAGGTTGCGCCGGCGCTCGCCGTGCCGCAGCCAGGCCTCCGCGGTATCGGCAAAGGTCACCGGGACCCCCGCTGGCGTGCGCGGCGTCGGACGGGGGACGGCGTCGTGCTCGAGCAGCCGCCGCAGCTCGGCCTGGGCCTCCTTGGGCGTGAGGAACGTCGAGTCCGGCTTCGGCCCGTCGGCGGAATGCCACACGATCGCGCCGCGCGCCGTCTTCTTCCCCGAGTTCTGCGCCCACGCCGGCCCGAGCACCCGCGAGTGCTTGCCGTCCGCGTCCCACCAGAACGCCCGCCACCGCCGGTTCCCGCGCTCGCCGATGACCTGCAGATGACCCTGTGAGACGACCTCCTGCTTCCCGTTCACGAGCACAGCCTACCGGCCGTGTTCCCCAGCGTGTTCCCAACTCGGGAGAATCCAGGCGATCTCCGAGGAACGAACTCCCTGCAAAATGCCACGGCCACAGCGACATGACTCCACGGCGCCTGCCTTACAAGCAGGAAGTCGGCGGTTCGAGCCCGTCACCGCCCATCTCGTCATCTGCCTGCTCACTCCCGGATGGGCGGGGCAGTCTCGGCAGCGTTGCCGCAGCTAGGCGGCGGGCAGCAGCTCGGGGATGCTGTCCATCGCCGGCAGCGGGATGAAGACGATGCCGTCGGCGGCCGCGGCGGCCCGCTTGACGTCGACTTTGAACAGGTTCGGGTGGTCGTAGCTGCTCGCGTACATGACCGCGTTGCGCTGATCGATCACCGTCATCCACTGGGTGATTTCGGCCCCCGCCACGCCGCCGCCCTCGCCGGTGCCCCCCGACTCCGTCATCACCGTACCGGGTGGGATGTCGAACTGGTTGAGGATGTGGCGGGCGACCTGCACCCCGTCGGCGGGTTTGTCGAAGGGGAGTGCGAACTGGCGAAACCAGAACGCCCGCACGAACCGGCTCGTGGCGAGGAAGCCGGCCGGCAGGCCGTTCACGCCGTCGCCCGAGCTGGCTGCGGACAGCTGCAGTCCGTTGACCTCGATCGGCGCCGGCGCGTGGTTGGTCACATACTGATACTGCGAGAGGTTCTGCAGGTGCATCGGGAAGGGGGGCTCGTTCGTCATGACGCTCGTCGGGTTGTCGTAGACGTGGAGCTTCCCGTCCGTGAACTCGATCACGATGCTGCTGCCGTCGGCGTCGTGGACGGTGTAGTGAAGCGGCGGAACATTGCCGCCATAGACCCCGAGCTTCACGCCCTGGACGGGCACGCGCTCCAGTGCCCGGCGGACGTCATCCACGGTGGCGCAGGTCGTGAGCAGGTAGGTGCCGACCTCGAAGCTTGCGATCGAGCCAGCCTGTTCCCCGTCCGGGAGTTCGAGGTAGCCGGCCGAAACCGGAAAGTTGAGGGCCCCGAACACGAGGCCGCACTCGTTGACGCCGTCTACCGCCATCGCGAGCCCGAGTGCGTTCGCTGCCGCGACGGCGTACGTGGCCTCCCACGCGAGTCCGCCCTTGCCGACCACTCCGTGACGGTCGGTCCCGTTGAGTTGTGTTCCCGCCGGGATCACCATGATCTCCGAGCGGAGGTCGAGCGTGAACTCCATCGTTCGGGCGTAGACGAGGCCGCCGTTTCTGTCGCCGATCGTGAACGAGGTGCACATGCCGCGGGCTCCTTTGCGCGCGGCGAGACGGCATGCAGGCCCCGCGTCATGCGTCATCGCCGCAGATTTCGCTGTCGCGATACGTGTCGGCGGGCCGTCGCCCGCGCTCGTCCGCAGAAGCCCGCACCGAGGGTGACGTCAACTACCGACTGCGGCCCATAAGGTGATGTGATCTGCCCGGCGCGACGCTGCGCTCACCCACCGACTGCACAAAGGGGCAACAGATGGCGACAGTTCCCGCAAGCCCACCACCCGCACCGCCGGCGCATCCGCGCATGTGGAAGATCATCGATCGCAAGCCGCTCACCGCCGGCCGCGCGGCGCGGATTATCGGCCTCGCCACGCTGTTCGTGACGGTCGCGGTGGTGTGGTCATCCACTTCGCCGACCAGAAGAACTTCCCCAGCATCGGCCAGGGCATGTGGTGGTCGATCCAGACGGTCACGACCGTCGGGTACGGCGACGTCGTGCCGACCAACACCCTCGGCCGCATCGTCGCCTCGGTCGTGATGCTGACCGGGATCGGCTTCCTGACCGTCATCACGGCGACGATCACCTCCACCTTCGTCGAGTCGGCCCGCCGGCGCGTGGAAGGGAACAGCGCCGACGTGCTCGTCGCGAAGCTCGATCAGATCAGCAATCGGCTCGAGGTCATCGAGTCGGGCCTGAAGAGCTCCGACTCATGAGTGGGGACATCGGGCAGCTGAACCGTTTCTTCGTCGTCCCGCACACCCACTGGGACCGGGAGTGGTACAGCCCGTTCGAGCACTTCCATCTCAGGCTCGCGGAGGTCGTCGACGGGGTGATCGATGTGCTCGAGCGCGATCCCGACTTCACCTCGTTCACGCTCGACGGTCAGGCGATCGTGCTCGAGGACTACCTCGCGATCCGGCCCCAGAACGAGGGCCGGCTGCGAGCCCTGATGAGGGCCGGCCGGATCGAGGTCGGGCCGAGCTACATGCTCCCGGACGAGTTCCTGGTCGGGGCGGAGCCGCTCGTGCGCAACCTGCTGATCGGTCGGGCGGTGTGCCGCCGTCTCGGCGCCGAGCCGTCCGTTGCGGGGTACATGCCCGACAGCTTCGGACACCCGGAGCAACTGCCCCAGATCCTCGCCGGCTTCGGGGTCGAGAGCTTCATCTTCTCGCGCGGGATGGGCGACGAGCTCGACGAGGTCGGGCTCGTGTTCCGCTGGACCGCGCCGGACGGGAGCAGCGTGCTCGCGTTCCAGCAGCTCCCCCACTACGACAACTTCGCCCATGTCGGGGGCATCGACGACGCCGAGCACCGGGTCAGGCGGATCGCCGAGCGCTTCGGGCCGGCCCTGGAGCGAGCCGGGGTGCATGAGGTCCTCCTCTGCAACGGCTCCGATCATCTGCCGGTTCAGGCCGAGCTGCCCCGGTGGTGCGTCGAGCTCGAGGAGCGCTTCCCGGGCACGCGCTTCGCGATCTCCCGCTACGCCGAGTACGTGCAGGCCGCCGCCGGCGCGCACGCTCCGGCGTGGTCCGGGGAGCTACTCGGCAGTCGCATGCAGAACGTCCTGCGCGGAGTCAACTCGGCCCGCCTCTATCTCAAGCAGGCCAACGAACAGGCCGAGCAGCGACTGCTCGCGGTCGAGACGCTCACCGCGCTGCGCGCGCTGCAGGACGGTGAGGCGTTCCCGGTCGCGGACTTCCGGTTCGCCTGGTCAGAGCTTCTGCGCTGCCAGCCGCACGACTCGATCTGCGGATGCTCGTGCGACGAGGTGCATCGCGACATGATGGTGCGCTACGCGTCGCTGGAGCGGACGCTCACCTTCCTCCGCGATCGGGCGCTCAGTGTGGAGACGGGCCCCGACGGCGCGACGCGGGTGAGTGTGATCAACGTGCTGCCCGAGCGCCGGCGCGGTCTGATCGAGGTGCCCGGAGCCGAGCCGGCGATCGTGGAGGTCGACGGCTTCTCCGCGCGTACGGTCGAGTTGAGCCTCGCCGCGGCGCCACCGCAGGCCGGCGGCGCCGGGACCGCAATCGAGAGCGAGCGCTTCCGCGTCGAGGCGGCCCCGGACGGGACGATGACACTTCTCGACAAGGCCGACGGCCACCGCTTCGAGAAGCTCCACGCGCTCGAGGACGAGCCGGACATGGGCGACCTCTACAACTTCTGCCCGATCGAGGGCGCTCGGCATTGGCGCAGCGAGCATGCCCGCGTGTGTGTGCTGGCCGATGGGCCGCTCGTGTGGGAGCTGGAGGTGTGCATCGACGCCGAGCTCCCGGCCGGGCTCGACGGTGAGCTTCGACCGCTCCGCGACACCGTGACGCTTGGCGCCCGCACGGTCGTCAGGCTGGTGCAGGGCAGCGGGCGGATCGAGTTCCGCACGACGATTGACAATCCGGCGCGCAACCACCGCCTGCGGGTGACATTTCCCACCGCCCCGGCGGTCGGACCGGTGCGGGCCGAAGGGCAGTTCGCCCTCGTCCGCCGGCCGCTTGCGCCGCGCCGGCCCCGAGCCGAATGGTGCGAGCCACCGGACGGAACACAGCACACGTGCGGCGCGGTAGCGCTCGGCCCGATCGCGCTGCTCACGAAGGGCCTCCCGGAGTACGAGGCCCGCGCCGGCGACGCCCGCGCCGAGCTCTGTCTCACCCTGCTGCGCGCCGTGGGCATCATCTCGCGACGAACGGGCGAGATCGCCACCCGGCCGCAATCGGCGGGGCCACAGCTGGCAACGCCCGAGGGCCAGTGCCTCGGCCGGCACGAGCTCGAGTATGCCCTGCAGCTCGACGCGGACGAGCTCAGTGATGCCGAGCTGCTGCGCTCATCGCAGGACTACCGGCGGGGGCTCGTCGTCGTGCCCGGCGTGGCTCGGCTCGCGCCGTCGCTGGCGCTCGAGGGCGACGTCGTGTTCTCATGCCTCAAGGGCGCCGAGGACGGTGACGGCGTCATCCTGCGCTGCTTCAACCCCGCCGGCGTCCCGGCCTCGGCCGCCGTCGTCGGTCCGGTGACGGCGGCGCGCGCACGCCTCGACGAGACCGGCGAGCACGTCCTTCCCGACGGCCGCCTCGAGCTGGGACCGGGCGAGATCGCCACCCTGCGACTGCGGCCCTCCTAGCGCGCAGCCGCAGGGTGTAGATGGCGCGTCGCCGCTACGAGGCGGCGACCCCGACCAGGTGACCGCCCGTATCGGCGAACACGCCGAAGGTCACCCCGGGTACCTCCTGGGCCGGCTGGACGATCCGTCCGCCGAGCTCCTCCGCGCGCTGCAGCGTGGCGGCGACGTCCTGCACGCCGATGAAGAAGAGGACGCTGTCCTCGCCGCCCTGGAGAGGCCCGATCGCGGTCGGCAGGGCCCCCTCGGCCCCGGTCTCGGCGAACGTGTAGCCCGGGAATGCGCCGTCGGTGAATGTCCATCCGAACAGGCGGCCGAAGAAATCGCGGGTGGCGTCCGGATCGGCCGAGCGGATCTCGGCGTGAACGACTGGATGCGGCATGGCTGGGTCCTCTCGTCGGTCGTGTCGGCCCGGTCCGGGCCGCTCGTAACTACGACGCGACAGGGGCTCCGAAATCGACACCGGTGTGCGCTCAGGCTCAGGCGTTCGGATACAGCGCCATCGTGCTCGACCCGCTCGATGAGCCCGAACTGGCGCGCGTAGAACTCGGCCGAGCGCTCCCGATCGGTCACCGTCAACGCGACGTGGTTCAGCGGCACGCCTCGATCATCTCAGGATCCAAGCGCTCAGGCCCGCGATCCGGAGCCGCTGCTTACGCCCGGCGCTCCCGGCGCCGGGAGCGGATCATCTGACGGGCGGTCACGTCGGCGATCGAGGTCGTGATCCAGATGATCACCGTCGCGAACAGATACGTCGAGAAGCCCCGGATGCTGAGGCCGCTGACGAGCCCGTTGACGATCAGCAGCGCGACGATCGTCGAGGCCAATGCCAGCAGCCCGGCCAGGGCGATCGACGGTTCGCGCACCAGGATCCGCAGCGCGAGGAACTGCACCGCGAGGTGGATCAGCCAGAACAGAAGCGTGGCCTCGACAACGGCCGTCACGCTGATCGAGAACCGGCTGAGCACCGCGGACGAGACCAGGATCCCGACCAGGATGCCCACCAGGGACATGCCCAGCCGGATTGCCAAGCGAACCACAGTGAGCCCCATGCTAGCGGCCGCCGCGTCGCCCCGGGCGACGCGGCGGCCGGATGCGCTAGTTGACGACGATCCCGAACGGGGTCGCACCCGCCGGGAGCGGCGTCGGGGAGGACGCGAGCTCGGTCAGGTCGTCACCGCGAACGGTGAAGCCGCTGACCACATTGCGACCTGGGGCGACCACCCACAGGGTGCCGCCGTCGGGGCTCAGCCGCGCGTCGAACGGACCGAGGCCGGTCGGCTCCCTGAACGGCGTGCTGCCCAGCAGGCGCAGCGAGCCGTCGGCCGTGATCGCGTAGCGCGAGATGCTCGACGAGGCCGTGTTGACGGTGAACAGGAATCTGCCGTCGTGGGTGATCTCCACCCAGCACGGTGCGGTCTGCAGGTCCGCGAACGGCGAGGACCCGATCGAGCTCAGCGTGCCGTCGGACGCGACCCGGAACGCGGAGACGGTGCCGTTGCCGGCGCCGCCGTGGGCGTTCGAGACGTACAGCTCGGCCGGGTTCGTGGGGCGGAACTCGCTCCCGAACGGGCCGGGCCCTTGCGCGGCGAACGGGGAGCCCGCGGCCGCCGTCAGGCGGCCGTCGGCGCCGACCGAGAAGCTGTCGATCTGCCCCGTGCCGACCCGGGTTCCGGCGAGGTTGGTGCCGGTGCCGTTGAACAGGACGTCTCCCGGCGACGCGCTGTCGGGCAGCGCGACCGTCGAGTCCGCGAGCGGCCGCAGACGACCACCACGGGTCAGCCGGAAGCCGGTGTAGTCACTTCCCCCGGCGCCGGCGTTGGCCACGTAGACGAGCCGCCGGTGGACGGCGATGCTGACTGGCCGCACGCCGTTCGAGGAGACGACCCCGTCGCGCACGAGTGTGAGCGCACCGTCGCGGTGGATGCGCAGCACCGAGATCTGGTCGCTGCCCGCGTCGACGGCCAGCAGATACCGGCCGTGCGCCGCCATTTGCAGCGCGCCCTGCGATCCCGTCACGCTCCCCAGCCCGGACCCGCCGGCCGAGAACGGCGATCCCGGCAGCGCGCTCAGCGTGCCGTCGGCGTGGCGGGCGAACCCGGCGATCGTGTTCGCCGGTGCGGTGTTGTCGTTGACGTACACGTACCCGGCCACATCCTGGCGGGACACGTTGGCCGAGGCTGCCGCTGGGGCAAGTGCCGCCAACGCAGCAAGGGCAACAGTTACTGACACACGTGCGGTTACGCGCATGCGTTTCACCTCTCATTATTGATGTGACCTCACTGTGAAGAGAGGTCTGAGCAGTCGATCAACGGAGAGTGACCTGTCGTCACCTGTTCACCGTTCTCCGGGCCGAGAGGACATTGATTGGATCACAACCCGGCGGCAAGTCAAGGCGACGGGGCCCGCTGGCATCGAACGTTAAGACTTGTCGGCGATCCTCGAATCCGCGTTCCACTGCGTGGGCCATGTGCGCCACACGGAGCTCGAGCACCCACCGCTGAGTAGCATCAGCCCGTGGCCGCCGCCGTTGCCTGGATCTCACTCACGCCGGTCAAGGGCCTGCGCCTAGCCGCCGCCGTCGCGGTCGAGCTGACCGAGGACGGCATTCCCGGCGACCGCGCGTTCTTCCTCGCCGATGCGCAGGGCGCGATGGTGAGCTCCGACCGGCACGGCCTGCTGATGGCCGTGATCGGCGAGCACGATGCCGCAACCGGGACGTTGGTCCTGCGCTTTCCGGGAGACGAGGTGATCGCGGGTCCGGTCGAGCTGGGTGAGCCGGAGCCGGTCCGCTTCTACGGACTCAACCTGAGCGCGCGGCCCGTCCTGGGCCCATTCTCGGCCGCGTTGTCGCAGCTGTGCCGCGTCCCACTGAGAATGTTCGCGATGCCGCCGGGGCGCCCCGGCGCCGATCGCGGGCGTGCCGGAGCCGTGACCCTGCTCTCGCGCGCCTCGCTCGAGCGTCTGCGCGCCGAGGCCGGCGAGAGCGAGCCCGTCGATCCGCGCCGCTTTCGCATGAGCCTCGGCATCGACGGCCTCGACGCCCATGAGGAGGACGGCTGGATCGGACGCGAGCTGCACGCCGGCGCGGCCGTGTTGCGCGTGGTCGGGAACGTCGGCCGCTGCGTGGTCACGACGCGCAACGCCGACACCGGGATCGTCGACCGCCAGACGCTGCGGCACCTGGCGGCCTACCGACAGGTGGTGGCGAGCACCGAGCCGCTTCCGTTCGGGGTGCACGCCCGGGTGCTGGCGCCTGGCCGGGTCCGGGTCGGCGATCCGGTCGCGCTCGTCGGTCCGTGAGGTACGCCGTCGCTGCGCCGCACTCAGGGGTCACTCTGCGTGCGGCGGGGGCGACCTCAGCGGCCATGGTGACGGCGCCGGCTCGATCGGGGGACGCCCCGCGTACGCCTCGCGCGGCGAATCGGTGGCCTCGGACACCGAGGCGCCGTGGCTCGCGGCCGCGGGCTCGACCGGGTAGTGGACCGCATGCTCAGGCGTGCGCGTGCCGACCATCAGGATCGCGCACGGGCCATCGCCGGCGCCGATCGTGATATGCGCGGTCCCCGGCGGGCAGTGCAGGTAATCCCATTGGCGCATGCGGCGCTCCTGGCCCTCGACGATGGCCAGGCACTCCCCGGTGAGCACGAGGAAGCCCTCCTGCTCGCTCTCGCGGTGGTAGCGGCCGGGGGTCTCGCCCGGGTTGAGGATGTGGACGCCGATCCCCAGCATCGGGGACGGTGACTGGGGCGGCTCGAAGGCGCACCACGTGCCGCCGCCGGGCAGCGTCGACCACCCGATCTCGGCCAGGTTCAGGATGAACCACCCATCGCTTGCGGGCAGCCGGCCAGACCCGTTGTCGTCGATCGCCGCCTCGCGCATCTCCCTGCATTACGTTCGCATGAATGTGCGGTTCGGTCCATTGAACGGGTCTTGTAGCGGACACGTAAACGGTGCGTAGCCAGGATCCGCTCGCCGCGCACGAGGTTCGGGGATGGGTTCTGAGGCTACCCATCGTCGGGCGGCCCACTCCGGCCCTGTCAGAATCGTCGGCGTGCCGAAGCAGGAACTCGCGTCACGACGCAGTCGGTGGCCCTGGCTGTCGCTGCTGCCGCTCGGCTTCGGCGCCTGGGTCCCGATCTATGCCGGCGTCCGGGCCCGGGTCACGGCGTGGACCGCCCTCGGGGTCGGATGGTCGGCGATCGCCGTGGCCGGCTGGATCCTGTCGGCGACCACGGATCACAGTCACGGACATACCAACACCGCCGCGGGCCTCTTGATCATCCTGGCCTGGGCCGGCGCGGCCGCGACCTCGTTCGTGATTCGACCCGGCTACGAGAGTCGGATGGGCTCACCGCTGCTCGGCGCCTCCGAGCAGGCGCAGGCGCGCCTGCAGGCGCGGCGCGAGGCGCAGCAGCTCGCCCGCCGCAACCCCACCCTGGCCCGCGAGATGGGAGTCGGCCGTCCCGATGTCGTGGGCGCCGCCGACGCCGGCGTGGTCGACGTCAACAACGCTGCGGCCCAAGCGCTCGAGAAGCTACCGGGCGTCGACGACGCGCTCGCCACACGGATCGTCGAGACCCGGGCCGAGGTCGGCGGCTTCTCGTCGGTCGAGGATCTCGGCGAGTCGCTCGATCTTTCCGGCGATGCCGTCGAGGCGCTGCGCGAGCGCGTCGTCTTCCTGCCGCGCTGACCGCGCCGGCGATCTGCCGGCGCGGCTGATCTGGGGCGGCCGGTCTGGCGCGGCTGGTCGGCTCAGGCGGCCGCCGGCTGGCGGGCCCGGGCCTCGGCTGGCGCGCGGCCGCGCAGCAGGTCCGCCGCGCGTTCGGCGACCATGATCGTCGGGGCGTTGGTGTTGCCCGAGACGAGCGTCGGCATCACCGACGCGTCGATCACGCGCAGCGACTCGACGCCGAGCACGCGCAGCTCGGCGTCGACGACGGCGCCCATCGCACAGGTCCCGACCGGGTGGTACAGCGTGGTTGACTGACGCCGGGCGTGGTCGAGCAGGCTGGCGTCGTCGTCGTCGTCGCCGGCCGGGGCGCGGTTGGCTCCCCGTGTGACGGCCTGCAGCGCGGGCGCTCCGACGATGTCCAGGCAGCGGCGCAGCGCCGCCACCATCGTCGCCTGATCCTCCTCGGTGGTGAGGTAGTTGTGCAGGATGCGGGGCCGCGCCGTGGGCAGGCGCGAGCGCAGTTTCACGAACCCCCGGCTCGTGGGGCGGAGCACCACGGCCGACAGCGCCCAGCCATCCTCGAGGATCTCACCGGCACCGCCATCGGGGAACAGGATCGGGATCATATGCAGTTGGGTGTCGGGGGCGGGGAGACCGTCGCGGGTCCGGAAGAAGCCCCCCGACTCGGCGAAGTTCGAGCTCAGCGGTCCGCGTCCCTCGGTCTGGATCAGAGCCAGGTTCTCCGGCGTCTCCGCGGTCAGCAGCGATGGCTCGTCGGTCGTGTAGCTGAGCCAGGTGACGACGTGATCCTGCAGCCCCTGCCCGACCGGAAGGTCGAGCACCGGCGGGATGCCGGCGAGCTCGAGATCGGCGGCCGGTCCGATCCCGCTGAGCAGCAGGATCTGCGGGCTCTGGTACGAGCCGGCGGACAGGACCACCTCACGCTCGGCTCGGATCTCCCGCAGCTCGTTGTGGTGATCGAACTCAACTCCGGTCGCGCGCATCCCGTCGAGCAGCAGGCGCGTCACGTGCGCGTCGGTCTGCACGGTCAGGTTGGGCCGCTCCAGCACCGGATGCAGGTACGCGACCGCGGCCGAGCAGCGCAGGCCGTTGCGCTGCGTCACCTGATACCAGCCGACGCCGTCCTGCTCGGGACCGTTGAAGTCCTCGTTCAGCGGTAGGCCGGCCTGAACGCCGGCCTCGATGAAGGCCTCGCAGGTGCGGTAGCGCGAGCGGTTCTCGGACACGCGCAAGGGGCCGCCGACGCCGTGCAGCTCGCTGGCGCCACGCTCGTTGTCCTCGGCGCGTAGGAAGTAGGGCAGCACGTCGTTCCAGCCCCATCCCTCGAACCCGGCCGCCGCCCAGGCGTCGTAGTCGGATCGGTGGCCGCGGATGTAGACCATCGCGTTCGTCGACGATGAGCCGCCCAGCGTTCGACCGCGCGGGAGCAGCCGCTGGCGCCCGTCGAAGCCGGGCTCGGGATCGGTCAGGAACCCCCAGTCGTACTTGCTCTGCCCGACGGCCAGCACGCCGGCCGGGAGGTGGATCTCATCCGCCGCGTCGGGAGGTCCGGCCTCGAGCAGGCACACGCTCACGCTCGGATCCTCGGACAGCCGCGCGGCCAGGACGCATCCGGCGGAGCCTGCACCCACGATCACGTAGTCGTACGCGCTCATCCTCATTACCTCTCCTCGAGTCGGTGTCGCCATTCTCCGCAGATGGGTGCAGCCACGTCAAGCGCAGCGCGGCGCAGGGCGGCCGGCGAGTCGTCCGTCGTCGCGCGCTGGCACGATCGTGGCGTGTCCCATCCCCAGCTTTCGGCGGCCGAGGCGCGGCGGGTGGCGCTCCGCGCTCAGGGCGTGCTCGGAGCGCCCGACCGGCGCGGCGGCGTGCTTGGCCTGCTCGAGCGGCTGAGTGCCGTCCAACTCGACACGATCTCGGTCCTCGCGCGATCGCATGAGCTCGTGCCCTACGCGCGTCTCGGCCCGGTTGGGCGAGACGCCGTCGAGGGCGCCTACTGGTCGGGCTCGGACGTGTTCGAGTACTGGGCGCACGCCGCGTGTCTGCTGCCGGTGGACCAATGGCCGTTGTTCGCCTTCCGTCGCCGGCGCTTCCGGGCCCGCGGCCGGCGCTGGCATCAGGTTCCGGAGGACGTGTGCGCGACCGTGCTCGCTCAGCTGCGCGAGCAGGGCCCGATGACCTCCACCGACCTCGGCGGCGCGAAGCGGGGTGGCCCGTGGTGGGACTGGTCCGACGTCAAGGTTGCGGTCGAATGGCTGCTCGATATCGGCGAGGTCATCTGCGCCAAGCGCCAAGGCTGGCGCCGCGTCTACGACCTGCCCGAGCGGGTGCTCCCGCCGGTGGTGAGCGCGACCCCCGAGCTCGACGATCGCGCCTGCGTCACCGCCCTCGTCGGACTCGCCGGCCGCGCACTCGGCGTGGCCACCGTCGGCGATCTGGCCGAGTTCCACCGCCTCACCCAGGCCGAGGTCGCCTCGGTGCTGCCGGACACCGGGCTGGGCGAGGTTCGGGTCGCCGGGTGGCGCGAGCGGACCTGGGCGCACCCGGAAGCACTCGAGCGGCTCGGCGCGCGCGGCCGGCACCGCACGACGCTCCTCTCGCCGTTCGACTCGCTCGTCTGGGACCGCCGCCGGACCCAGCGCATGTTCGGGTTCACGCACCGACTCGAGGCCTACGTGCCCGCGGCCAAGCGGGTGCACGGCTACTTCGCGATGCCGCTGCTCAGCGGCGGGCGCCTGGCCGGCCGTGTCGATCCGGGACGTGACGGGCGCACCCTCGTGGCCAAGCGCGTGACCCTCGAGCCGCGGGCCGTCGGCGCGATGGCCGGCGCGCTGCGCGAAGCGGCGGCGTGGGTCGGCTGCGACAACGTGGCCGTGCTCGAAGTGGAGCCGGCGGAGCTGGCGGGACCGGTGCGGGTGGCGGTGGGGTGAGCGGCGCCACGGCTCGGTTTACGCGTCGCGTCGCCACCCAGCCCCGCCAGCAACCCCCACACATGCGCGCGGGCGGGCCGTAGGCCCGCCCGCTACGCCCGGTCATGGATCACCACTGACTACATACATCCCAGGACTTTTGTGTCTGCCTGGGTGGGCGACACTTCCGACCGCCGGGACTGGCCGCCGACCGCAACGCGGCCGGCGCGTGGCCCGGCTGGGCTACCTGCGCCCTGGCCGAATGGGCAATCCGCCGGACCCGACACCTTAGCTGACTCGCGCCGGCGCGCCGCGCGCACGGTCACAGCGCTCCGACGGAACGGCGCGCTTCATCCATTCGGGGTGAAGGACTCGGAGCGCTCGGCGGTGAAACTAGAACCACCATGGGCCCTCGGCCACAACTGGAGGTGTCGTGACTCGCTGGGGGATCCTCTCCACCGCGAGCATCAACCAGAAGCTGCTCGGCGGTGCCCGCGACTCGGGCGAGGTCGAGATGGTCGCCGTTGCCAGCCGTGACGGGTCGCGCGCGCGGGCGTACGCGCGCGAGAACGGCCTCGAGCGGGCGTACGGCTCCTACGACGAGCTGCTCGCCGATCCGGACCTCGATGCGGTCTACATCTCGCTGCCGAACGGGATGCACATCGAGTGGGCGACTCGCGCGCTGGAGGCCGGCAAGCACGTCCTGTGCGAGAAGCCGCTCTCGCGTCGCGCCGCCGAGGTCGAGGCGCTGTTCGATCTCGCCGATCGGTCCGGCCGCCTGTGCATGGAGGCATTCATGTGGCGCCACAATCCGCAGACGAAGCGGCTCGCGGCGCTCGTTGCCGGGGGGGCGATCGGAGAGTTGCGGCTCGTGCGTGCCGCGTTCGCGTTCCTGCTCGCCGACATGGACGACGTGCGTCTCGACTCCGAGCTCGACGGCGGCGGGCTGATGGACGTCGGGTGCTACTGCGTGTCGGCGGTGCGCCTGTTGGCCGGCGAGCCGCGCGCGGTGACCGCCCAGCAGGTGAGCGCGGCGAGCGGTGTCGACCGGCGATTCGTGGCCACGCTCTCCTGCGACGCCGACGTGCTCGCGGAGTTCGACGCCGCGCTCGACCTGCCGGGCCGCAGTGAGCTCGAGGCGATCGGCTCGGAGGGAGCGATCCGGGTCGGCGATCCGTGGCACTGCCATGTGCCGGGGCTCGACCTGACACGTGGTGAGGAGGTGGAGCGGATCGCGACCCCGCCGGTCGACTCCTACCGGCTGCAGCTCGAGAACTTCAGCGCCGCGATCGAGGGCCGGGGCGAGCCGCTGCTCGGCCGAGCCGACGCGGTCGGACAGGCCCGCGTGATCGAGGCGCTTTACGGGGCCGCTGAATCGGGGCAGAACGTGGAGCTGGGGTGATGGCACGGACGCCGCGCGTGTCGCACTCGCAGAGCCCGCGCACCGGTGGTCCGCGTGTGCGTCGCCTAACCGAACAACAACCCCTCTTGCCGCCCGGTGTGCATACCCTCACACAACGTAGGCCGAGGTGTGGTGCGAGCGACGGTGGAGGGACCGTGGAGTGTCGCGTTCTTTGTCGGAGTGAAGGCCAGCGCCGTTCGCGAGCCTCGCATCGA
>Ga0208478_1000463_pt1 | contig 14120 bp, 16 predicted proteins | sample NGESurdeep072012_5_FD_184462 | JGI IMG/M metagenome (GOLD analysis project Ga0208478, IMG submission 184462) | Arctic peat soil microbial communities from Barrow, Alaska - NGEE Surface sample 415-2 deep-072012 (SPAdes) | ecosystem: Environmental > Terrestrial > Soil > Wetlands > Peat ... | reverse complement strand
GCGGACGAATCCGTCCGCAGCAGGTGGTGGCAGCTACTGGGCAGCGGCCTGAGCCGCGTCCTCCCAGCCGACCATGTAGCCGTGGAGGTGGTCAGACAGCTTCTCCAGGCGTTGCCCGGCGGGCTCATCGCGCTCGATCAGCCGCGCGGCGCCGAAGAGCAGCGCCTCGATCGACGGATACGCTGGTGAGCTGGCCGACAGCTCATCCAATCCGCGAATCACGGTCGCCACGTCGCGGTGGGCCTCCCAGTCATCGCGCAACTCGTCGACACGACGTCGAATCCCGGCTAGCTGGTCGAGGATTCCCTTTGTCTGCTCTGACGTCATCGTGTTCCGCCCTCATCCCGCAGATATTCGTGCTGTCGCCCTTGTCGCGCGCCGCCTGAGCGGGTCCAACGAACTCATATCGTGCACGATCCCGACCCAGAGAGCGAGCTGCTGCAGCAGCCATCTGCTGCGCACCGTTCCACCGGTTCCCTACGGGACCACTCTTCCGGAGAGACCCGGTTTGACAAACGCGTCTGAGGCGGGATCCTCGGCGCATGCAACGGTGGGAGTATCTGCTGGTCCCGCTTGAGGAGGCGGGAAAAGTCAAGAAGAGGTCGGCTGAGCTGCGGCCGGATCGCCTCAATGAGCTCGGTGCGCAGGGCTGGGAGGCCGTCGGTCTGACGCTCAAGCGCGGTGACCTGGTCGCGTGGCCGGTGGTCCTGCTCAAGCGTCCGCGCGAGTCGCCCTGAGCGGCTCCCACTCGTTGCCCCGTAGGCGCTACGGACCCGGTCTGCCCCTGCATGCGGATGAATCGTCGGGGTCCGCGCCTACGGTTTCGGGTATGGCGGGTCCTCCGACCACGGCCCGCACCGCAGGTGGTGTCGTGGGCCCGTCCGGCGCGCTGGTCGAGCTCTCCGGTGTTGGGCGGCGCTACTCGGTCGGTTCGAACGAGGTCGTCGCACTCGCCGACGTGTCGTTGCGCGTGGCGGCGGAGGATCTGGTCGTGGTGTTGGGTCCGTCTGGCAGCGGCAAGACGACGCTGCTGAACATCATCGGGGCGCTTGATTCGCCGAGCGAGGGACGGGTCGTGGTCGCCGGCCAGGACATCACGCGCGCCTCTCGGAAGGAGCTGTTCGCATTCCGCCGGCACGGCGTGAGCTTCGTGTTTCAGACCTTCAACCTGTTTCCGGCGCTGACGGCACTCGAGAACGTCGAGTTCGGAGCCGACGCCGCCGGCCAGGATCACGTGCGCGAGGTAGCGCGCGCGATGCTGGATCGCGTCGGGCTCGCCGAGCGAGCGGCTCACTTCCCCCACGAGCTGTTGGGCGGCGAGCAGCAACGGTAGCGATCGCGCGCCGCTGGCCAGCGGAAACCCGATCCTGCTCGCGGACGAGCCGACGGGCGAGCTGGACTTCCAGACCGGCATCCAGATCCTGGAGCGGCTCCACGCGCAGGCGATACCGGGCGTGCGGTGCTCGTCGTCACGCACAACCGGGAGATCGCGCGCGTCGCCGACCGGGTGGTCGAGCTCTCCTCCGGTCACGTCGTGCGCGACGGCCCTCCGGAGGGCGGGCAGCTCGAGATCGCGGATCTGCGGTGGTGAGTCGTGAGCCGCCCGCAGCGACTTCGGCTGTGGGCGGGTGGGCGCTGCGCGACGCTCGCCGTGGCTGGTTGCAGGTCACCTCGATCGGACTGCTGCTCGCGCTCGGGGTTGGCATGTACTCGGCGATGAGCAGCATGGCCGGCTGGCGCACCGCGTCGGCCGACGCCAGCTTCGCTGCGCTGCGCTGCCATGATCTGCGCGTCTTGCTCGTCTCGGGAAGCTACGCCAACACCGGGCAGCTGAGCGCCGCGCGCTGGCGGGAATCGCCGACCGCGGCTTGGTGACGGCCGCGGCGGAGCGGCTCGTCGTCCCGACCCAGGTCGACGCGTCAGTCGGGCGCCGGAGCATCATCGTCCTCGGCCGGATCGTCGGCTCGCCAATACAGCCGGGTGTCGACTGGCTGGCGACGGTGCGCGGACGCGCGTTGCGGCGAGCCGACGAGGGGCGGTCGGTGGTCGAGCTGGAGCGCAACTTCGCCAAGCACTACGCGCTGCCGCAGGTGGGCCGTCTCCGACTCGCCGGCGGAACAGCGGTGCACTACGTGGGTCAGGCGCTTGCGCCGGAGTTTCATCGTGACCGCCCCGGGCGCCGACTTCGGCGCCGAGGCGAACTTCGCCGTCCTGTTCGCCACGCTGCGAACCGCGCAGCTGCTCAGTGGCGAGCGTGACCGGGTCAACGAGCTCGTCCTGCGCGTGAAGCCTGGCAGCGGAACGCTGGCGAAGGTACGGGCCGAGCTGGATCGCTCGCTGCGAGCGGCGCTGTCGGGCATAGGGTTCACGTTCACGACCGGTTCCCAGGAGGCGGCCCGCCGGCTGCTCTACAAGGACTCCGAGGGCGACCAGCAGATGATGGACATCTTCGCCGCGCTGCTGCTCGGAGCCGCGGCGTTTGCGGCGTTCAACCTGATCAGCCGCACGATCGAGGCGCAGCGGCGCGAAATCGGGATCGGCATGGCGCTCGGCGTCAGTCCGCGGGCCCTGGCGCGCCGGTCGCTGCTGCTCGGAGGACAGGTCGCGGCTTTGGGGATCGCGCTGGGGATCCCCGCAGGATTCGCCGCCAACGCCCTGGTTGATGTCGTGATGCAGTCGTTCTTCCCGCTGCCGGTGCTCAGGACCCCGATGCAAATCGGCGTGTTCATCCAAGGCGCCGCGCTCGGCGTGGCGGTCTCGCTCCTGGCCACGGTGATCGCGCTCAGGCGCGCGCTTGCGGTCACCCCGCTGGAGGCGATCAGCGTCGGCGCGCGCGCCGCCAAGAGCAGCGGCCTGGCCTGGCTGACGCGCGGGATACGGCTCCGGGCGGCACCCTCGCCAACATGCCGCTGCGAAACGTCCTGCGCACGCCCCGGCGCACGATCATGACCGTGCTGGGCATCGGAGCGGTTGTCGCGATCACTCTCGCGCTCGCCGGCGTGATCGACCCCTTCAACACCACGCTCGATACAAGCCGAGCCGAAGCGCTGGCCGGTGCGCGCCAGCGTCTGACTGTCGACTTGACGACGCCACAGCCGGCCAACTCGTCAGCCCTCCGAGCGATCTCTACCAGTCCGGTTATCGGTAACGAGCAGCTCTCGCTCCGCTTGCCCACAACGCTCAGCGCACGCGGGCGACGGCTCGACGCCTTCCTGGAGTTCGTCGCTCGAGACGCCGCTCCGCTCTGGCATCCGACACTCAGCCCCGGGCGCCTACCGGACCAGCGCCCAGGTCTTGTGATCGCTGCCCGTGCCGCCCAGGACCTCCACGTGCGGATCGGCGACTGGCTTACCGTTCGCTATCCCGTCCCGAACCGGTCCGCAGAGCTGCCAGCTGGCGTCGGTAACGCTCCCGATCACGGGAATCCACACCAGCCCGCTGCGCTTCGTGGCCTACGCAAACCCGCCCGCGGCGACGAGCCTGGGCCTGGCCGGCCTCGTGAACCGGATCTCGGTCGCTCCCGCCCGGCGCCATCACCCGAGCGGGATGAACCACAGGCGTCGAGGATCGTCAGGCGCGGGCGGTCCCACGGCGAGCGTATGCGTTGGGAAAGTCGCTCTTGCGGGCGATCGAGACCGGCCGTTGGCGGCAGCTGACCCTGATAAGAGTTTGCTCTGAATCCTGTCGGCCAGCGCAAGGCATGGCGGACCAGGCGCTACGATGATCTGTGCCGGGGGGCAGTATCCCCGAACGGGCGTTGCTCGTCAGTACGGCCTACGGGCCCGGGCGCGCCGGCCCCATGTGGGGCGGGAGAAACCTTCGGCTGAACGTCAAATCACGGCGCTCAGTCGAAAGGAGACTCGAGACCATGAACATCACAGCGACTCATTTCGCTACCCATATCCGTACCTGGCTGCTGATCGCAGCCCTGACCGGTCTGCTGATCGCGATCGGCGCCGCGATCGGCGGCGGTGCCCTGTACCTGTTCGTCGTGCTGGCGGTCGGGATGAACCTCGTCGGCTACTGGTTCTCGGACCGGATCGCGCTGCGGGCAAGCCGCGCGCAGCCGCTTGAGCCGGGACAGGCACCGTGGCTGCGGTGGATGGTCGAGGACCTCGCGCAGCGGGCAGACGTGCCGGTGCCGAGGCTGTATCTGATCCCCTCAGAGCAGCCGAACGCGTTCGCGACCGGCCGCAACCCGCACCACGCGGCCGTCGCGGTCACCGAGGGGCTGCTTGAGCAGCTCCCGGCCGATCAGGTCAAGGGCGTGCTCGCGCACGAGTTTGCCCACATCAAGAACCACGACATCCTGATCTCGTCGATCGCGGCGATGGTTGCCGGCGCGATCTCGGCGATCGCGAGCATCCTGCAGTTCTCGATGCTGTTCGGCGGCGCTGAGGAGGAGGACTCGCCGCTGGGCCTGATCGGGACGCTGGCGGCGATCATCGTCGCGCCGATCGCGGCGATGCTGCTGCAGCTCGCCGTTTCGCGCCAGCGCGAGTACCTGGCTGACGCGACGGGTGCGCAGTTGCTCGGCCGGGCGGCGCCGCTCGGGGACGCGCTCGAGAACCTCGAACGCGGGGCGCAGGCGATCCCGATGAACATCAACCCCGCGGAAGCATCGCTCTACGCGATCAACCCACTCCCCCGCAAGGGGCTGGCGACCCTGTTCACGACCCACGCGCCGATCGCCGAGCGGATCCGGCGACTGCGCGCGCTCGACGGCAGCCGCGTCGTCGCGCTGGCGGCATAACCCGGAACAATGCCGCAACATGCCAGCCACGGTTCCCCCGCGAGCGGTGGCTGGCGCCCGCGCTCCGGGTCGCGCAGGACGATCGAGACGACTGGCAACCCGAGGGCCGACCGACACACACGCACATCGGACGCGCTCATCCCAACCCAAGATGACTCCCGAATGCGACCAATGACCACACGACGGCCTCCAGCCATGCCGGCAACGGCGCACACCGAACCGGTCGCGCTGAGCGATCAGCTCGAGCGATGGCTGACCCGCGAGGGAGAGAAGACCCTCGGAACCCTCGTCCACACGTTCGGCGATAAGAGCTTTGCGATCCTGCTCGTGCTGCTGCTTGGCGTCCCGGCGTTGCCGCTGCCGACCGGCGGCGTTACACACGTGTTCGAGCTCATCGCCGGGCTGGTCGCCGTCGAGCTGATCGCCGGACGTCACGAGGTCTGGCTGCCGCAGCGATGGCGAGCACTCGAGTTTGCAGGCCCGCGCCAGCAGCGGTTCATCGCCGGCCTGATGAGGCTGATCCGCCGGCTCGAGCGCTATTCACGCCCCCGGATGAGGTTCCTCTTTCACCAGCGCTTCACCGACATCCTGTTCGGCCTGCTGGCGATCGCTGGCACCGTGGGCGCGTTCCTCGCGCCACCGTTCAGCGGGCTGGACACGCTCCCCGCCCTCGGCGTCGTCGTGCTCTCGCTCGGCGTGCTCCTGGAAGACGTGCTCGTCGCGCTCGTCGCGATTCTGCTCGCGACCGCGGGAATCGCGCTCGAGCTCGCGCTCGGCGCCGCCGCCCTGCACGGCATCTCGTCGATCCTCTGAACGGACGAGAAGCTCGACGTGCACGTCACCGCCGCAGCCTGGGCCGTCACACTGACGCTGATCGCCGGGCTGCTCGCCCTCGACTGGCTCCTGCTCGGCCGCCGCCCGCACACGGTGGGTTTCGGTGAGGCGATTCGCTGGTCCCTTTTCTACATCGTCGTCGCGGTGCTGTTCGGCGTCGGGTTCGGGCTGATCGCCGGCTGGGACCTCGGCACCCAGTACTTCGCCGGCTACCTGGTCGAGAAGAGCCTCTCGGTCGACAACCTGTTCGTGTTCCTGATCATCATCAGCGCGTTCGCGGTCCCGGCCGAGCAGCAGCCCAAGGCACTCACGATCGGGATCGTCATCGCGCTCGGGCTGCGCGCGATGTTCATCGCGCTGGGCGCCGCGCTGCTGGCCACCTTCTCGTTCATGTTCCTGATCTTCGGCCTCACGCTCCTCGCGACCGCCGTCCAGCTCTACCGTCACCGCAACCAGGACCCCACCATCGACGACAACGCGCTCGTCGCAGCCGCCCGCCGAAAGCTGCCGATCAGCGACAGCTACGACCAGGGCCGGATCGTCACCCACCTCCACGGCCACAGGGTGTTCACCCCGCTGCTCCTCGCGCTGCTGGCGATCGGCAGCACCGATCTCCTGTTCGCGTTCGACTCGATCCCGGCCGTGTTCGGCGTCACCGATCACGCCTACATCGTCTTCGCCGCGAACGCGTTCGCGCTGCTCGGTCTCCGCGCCCTGTATTTCCTCCTCTCCGGCCTGCTGAACCGGCTCGTCTACCTCTCAACCGGCCTCGCCGCGATCCTCGCCTTCATCGGCGCCAAGCTGATCCTCGAATTCGCCCACCACCAAGATCACTCGATCCCCGAGATCCCCACCGGACTCTCCCTCGCCCTGATCGCCGCCGTGCTCACCGCGACCACCATCGCCAGCCTGATCAAGGCCCGACGCGACCCGAGCTCCCACGCCCACGCGGGAGCACTACGTCAACACCGCGGCGACACCGGGACAACCCGCCTCCCCGAACCTGACATCGCGCACCATGAGGCGATACCGGCAGCGCCGGGTTCTGGCGTGCCGCGAAAACGGCGCACGCGGTCGGTCCAGTGATCCCAGACCGTGGTTTTCCGTGCAAGCCGGCGATCATGAACCACCGCCCCGCGCCGCCCCCCGGGTCGAGCACGACGGCGCCCCCACCCGCGTGACCGAGCGTAGCGAGGCACTGAGCGACGATACCGGCCGGGAACGGTCAGAGGACGCTGCGGATCGCGGGTGAACTGCCGAATCTGCCTGTCCGCTTGAACCAACGGCGGGCCTCAGCCGACACCGGTTCCGCTTCTCGCGCCAATCTCGAGAGCGGCGGCCGGCCCGGGCACGCGCGCGTCGGGTGGCGCTGCCCGCATGATCCTCGCCGAGACCGGCAGCGACCGCCAGCGGACCGCGTCGGGCCCAGACGCCGTCGATGGGGTGCCGCGGGTCGGCGACAGGCGCGGTGCGATCCTACAGGCAGTGCGAGGACTTCCCGTCGAGACCACTGCCGCTTCGAGCATGAGCATCGTGTCGGGTCGCCGACCCAGTTCGCCGGGCCGCGCGGAGCGGCACGATCCCGATCTACCGATGGCGCAGCGCGATCGCGCGCTGGAGGCGATGTGAGGTCGCGCTGGCGTCGTCACAGTTCGTGTCTTGCCGGAGCGCCAGGATGACGGCTCTCCTGCTGGCTGGCGTGGTCGCGTTGATCCTCGTCAACGCATTCTTTGTCGCGGCCGAGTTCTCCCTCGTGCGTGCGCGGCGAACGCGTCTGGAGCAGGTCGCGGCCGGCGATCCGCGTGCACGGCTCGTGCTGCGCGAGATCGCGGAGATCACCGAGTATCTCTCGGCGTGTCAGCTCGGTGTGACCTTTGCGTCCGTGGGGATCGGGTTCTTGGGCGAGCCTGCGGTGGCCAAGCTGATCCATCCCTGGCTTCACGGAGTGCTCTCCTACAGCCTTGCGTTCGCGGTCAGCCTCACGATCGCCTACGTGCTGACTACGGCCTTGCACATCACCTTTGGCGAGCAGGTGCCGAAACTCTTGGCGATCTCGCGTGCGGAGACAATTGCCCGCGCGGTCGCCCGACCGCTGTACTGGTTCACCAGAACATTCCGCCCACTTGTCGCGGCTCTCAACGGGGCGTCAAACGCCGTCTTGCGGCTGATGCGCGTCGACCCGTCCCTCGCGTTTGAGGAGGGCGGAACACCGGAGGACCTCAAACTGTTGATCGCACAGTCCCTCCAGGGCGGACAGCTCGCACCCGACGAGGCACTGATGCTTGCCGGCGTCTTTGAACTCCACGAACGGCAGGCGCGCCACGTCATGACCCCGACACCGAGAGTCGTGACCGTCGATCTCTCCCAGGACGCCGCGGCAGCATCGCGCCTCTGCATCGATTCCGGGCACACGCGGCTCGTCGTGACCGAGGACTCCAACCCCGACCACATCAAAGGCGTGATCCATGCCAACTCGCTGCTGCGCCTGATCATCACCGACGGACCGACCGCGAGCATCCGCGACCTCGTGCGCGACGCGCTAGTCGTGCCTGAGAACAAACCGCTCGACACGCTGCTCGCTGAGCTGCGGCGGACCCGAAAGTCGATCGCCGTGGTCGCCGACGAATACGGGCGCACCGCCGGAGTCGTCGCCGTCGAGGACATCGTCGAGGAGATCGTCGGCGAAATCAGCGACGAGACCGATCCTGCCACCGGCCCCGTCCGCACCCTCGCCGATGGCCAGTGGCTCGTCCGCGGCGACGTCACCATTGCCGACCTGCGCGACTACGGAATCGAGCTCGACTTCGTCAGCGAGACCTACAACTCCATCGCCGGGCTCATTCTTGACACGGTTGGCCACCTCCCGAAGACGGGTGACAGCCTCACGATCGCGGGATTCTCGATCACGATCGAAGCGGTCCGCGACCACCGCATCGATCTCGTTCGAATATCGCGGGTAGCCACGCACCAGGCTCCACGAGAAGACACGCAGTAGCGGCCGGTCGACACGCGGCTGAACGGCCGCAGTCCCAACGCCCTGACGACGGGCACATCTGCCGCACGCGGGGGCAACGAGAACAGGACTAGCAGCGCGGCGTCGTGCTTTGCCCATATTCGCCAGACACGGGCACGATGAGCATGCAGACGGCTCGGTCCTACGGTTACGCGCACCCACAGCCGTACCCTAGCCCAACGGTCATCGAGGTTTCCGCCCACCCCGCTCTGCGCGAAACTCAGATGCGTCGAGGTCGTGTCGCGCCCGAGGCCCAGGGCGCCCAGGGCGCCCCTGCTCCGCGATGAGAGCATGGCGGCGCCGACATCGGATCTGCCTCGGCATCCGCCCCGCTTGGCGCGGATACGGGGCCGCTCCGGTGACGGCATGCGCCGGCGGGTCGGCGCGGGCACGGCGGTGGCACTCAATGAGCCGGAATCGCGATCCCTCGTTCGCGCCCAGCGGTTGCTCCCGATCCACGTCCAGTGCTCAGGCGCTGACCCACGCCCGCAGGTCCGGTCAGCCCTCGAGGATCGCCTTGATGATCAGGTACACGCCGATCGCCGACGCGGCCAGTGTGGCGACGAGGCGCGCGTGCTCGCCGAGCCACCCGTGGAATCGCTGCACGCGTGCCGTAGTTTCCTTGGGGCTGATCAGGTAGCCGATCAGCGGTACCTCGACGAGCAGGAACATGATCGCGTTGAAGAGGAGGATCAGGAGCACGGCGGCGACCGCACCGTCGTTCGCTTTGGCGATGTCCTTGAGGGCGACGAGGTACCAGATGCCTGGGAGGTTGAGGATCAGGCCGAGCGCGAACGCTCCCTTCGGTGAGCCGTGCGCCAGCATTCTGGTCGTGATCGACTTGTGAGGGCGGTGCGATTCCCGTCCGTGTCCCATCGCAGGGTGTGTGTGCTCGGTGGCGTTCGGCGCTCGCTGGCCGAGGCGGCCGCGGTCGCGGCGCGCCCAGAGCACGATGGCGAGCACGAGCGAGAGGATGCCGGCGATCAGGTCGATTTTGGGGCTCGCTGCGTTTTGACGCGAGGTCGAGACGGCACCGTTCACGACGAACAGGATGATCAGGCCAGAAGTCAGGCTGATCAGCAGGCCTCCGACCAGGAACCCGACGAGCAGAGGCCTGGGGGCCGGTCGTGTGAGCATCACGATCACGCCCGCCAGGAGCGTTGGGTAAAGAGCGGCCGCGAAGGCCAGCGGAAGGATCCTCAGCATTTGCCCACCGTAAGGGGAGGCCGACGGACGTCGTGGACGGGCTCTCGTTCAGCCGGCGTCCAGCGGGGCGTGGTGAGGGGTTGTTGGCTCGATCCCGGCTTGACCGTGGCAGTGCTTCCATTTGCGGCCGGTACCGCAGGTGCATGGCTCGTTACGGCCGCGTCGGGCATCCTCCGCCGCGTAGATCTGCATCAGCTCGGCAGGAGCGCGGCCTTGTGTGAGCAGGTCGGCCATCTCGCGCATTGGCCGATCGACGTGGTGGAAGAAGTTCTTGTAGCTGGGGCAGAGGTAGTGCTGGCCGCTCTCGCCGTAGGGCGAGGTCGCGAAGCGGTCCTTGGGGCAGCCGCCGTTGCAGGCGAACCGCACGTCGCAGTCGAGGCAGTATTGGGTAAGCGTGTCGCGTTTGTCTTGGCCGAACCGCGTCTGCTTGGGCGAGGTGATCAGTTGCTGCATCGGCGTCTCGGCGATGTTCCCGAGCAGGTAGTCGGGTTCGACGAAGTGATCGCAGCAGTACAGATCGCCGTTGTGCTCCAGCGCGAGCTGTAACCCGCAGGTCTCGGCGTGGACGCACATCCCGGAGGGTTCGCCGACCCAGTTCGCCAGCGCGGTGTCGAACATCTGTACGTACACCCGGCCGATGTCACGGCGGACCCATTCCTCGAACACGTCGATCAGGAACCGGCCGTACTGCTCAGGCCCGATCGAGCGATGGGTCACGAGCTCGCCGGTCTGCGTGTAGAGCGGGCGGCCCTTCACGTGTCCACCCCAACCGGAGTCCGCGACTTCGAGCGTCTCGGGCGTTGCTCGCTCGATGATCGGGATGAACTGGATGAACGTCGCTTCAAGCTCGTCGCGCAGGAACCGGTACACGCTCGCGCCGTGATCGCCGTTGGCCGCGTGCATCGTCGTCAGGACGTTCCAGTCGACATCGTGGGCCTTGAGGTGCCCGAGGCCACGGATCACGCGGTCGAAGGTCGGCTTGCCGCCCTTGCTGACACGGTAGGTGTCGTGGATCTCCCTTGGGCCGTCGATCGAGACCCCGACCAGGAACTCGTGCTCTTTCAAGAACGCGCCCCACTCGTCATCCAGCAGCGTCCCGTTGGTCTGCAGCGTATTCAGAATGTGCTGCCCCGGCCTGGCGTACTCCTGTTGCAGCTCGATTGAGCGTCGGAAGAACTCCAGGCCCATGATCGTCGGCTCACCCCCCTGCCACGCGACGACCACCTCCGGCGCGCGCTCATGGCCCTCGAGCAGCTGGCGGATGTAGGTCTCCTGCAGCTTCTCCGCCATACGGAAACGACTACCCGGGTAGAGCATCTCCTTGGACAGGAAGAAGCAGTACTCGCAATCGAGATTGCAGATCGCCCCCGTCGGCTTCGCCATCACATGAAACGCTGCCGGCGCCCCCGGCACCGTCAACACCGGACGGTTCGCTTCGATGTCGCTACTCACAGGCATATTGTCCCGCCCTCGATTTCGGCTGGTCTCAGAACACGGTGGCGAAGTCATCCTTCATGCTCACCACCGTCCACCCGCGCTCGGCGGCCTCGGCGAGTGCACGTTCGGCGCCGGCGTCGTAGGCGAACTCGCGCTCGGGATCGTCGTGGTGGATCAGCAGGCCGAAGCGCGCGGTCTCGAGCATGGCGGCGTCCCCGTCGGCGTTGCCGCCGGCGAGTAGCGGGTTTCGTCCCGTCCGTGTCCAGATGTGAACGGGTTTGCCGGGGCCGTCGTCGATCGGCTGCTCGACGCCCTCGGTGCGATAGATGTCGCCGTCGCGGTACTCGAGCGTGGTTGCTGAGCCGATCACGCACTCTCGCCGGAGGCCGTACATCTCCTCCGACACCGGGCGAACAAAGTCGCGGCCGCCCGCCGAGCAGATGTACACCTTGAACTTGTGGGCGTGCAGCAGCGAGATCAGCTCGCGCATTGGCCGGTAGCCGACCTGCATATACGGCACCCCGAGCGTCGGATGCTTCGCAGTCGCGAAGAACTCTCGCACCGCTTCTTCGAACGCATCGGTCGTAATCCCGCTGTAGGCCTCGGTCACGCCCTTCACGAGCTCGGGGAGATGCTCTTGCAGTCCTGCCAGCCACGCCTGGTCGCCCTCGACGACGGCCTTCCACGGCTGCTCGGCGCCCTTGGAGGGGTCCTCGTCGACCATCTGCTTCCAGCGCCGGAACAGGAAATCAGCCTGGATGTAGAGCGGCTTCTCGCACCACAACGTCCCGTCGTTATCGAACGTCGCGACACGCTCCGGCTCGGGCACGAACGAATCGCCGGGTTCGCTCACCGAGCGCACGAACTCGAGGATCGCCGCTTTGGTCGTGCCGTCGCGCCAGCTCGGCAGTGGGTCGTCGGTGCTCATGATTCCTCCAAAAGGGGTTGTGCTGCCGGCTCCCCGGATGGCGGGGGAGCCGGCAACAGGATTCGGTTGTCCAGTCGCCCTACTTGTTCCCGTGGATCGCGTGCAGGAGCCTTTGCACCGCCTGCTGGACTTGTGCGTCTTCGGCCGCGAACATCTCGCCGCTGAGGCCCGCGGTCTGCAGCGTCCGGTTGGGATACTTCTGGTAGGTCGGCAGCAGGCTCAGAGCCCTGGCGCCCATCTGCGGCGCTTGCCAGGTCTTCTCCGCCCAGCCGTTCATGAACCTGTCGTAACGCTCCCCGGGATCGTTCCAGAGATCGAACATCTCAGGCGCGATGTTGGTGTATTCCTCCGCGCCCTTCCAGCCCGTGCGGATGTTCCAGATCGCCTTCCACTTGCCGACCCTGACCGCGCCGGGGATCAGCTCTGTCTCGGTCATGTAGTACCAATGGTCACGCGTGGACGGTCCCTCGCCACGCAACAGTGCGGTCTGATCAAAGCTGTCGAAGATCGTCGGCTGACCGTCGCGATCCTCAGTCGGTAGCTCGATCCCGACCAAGCTCGCGAACGTGGCCATGAAGTCCAGCGAGCCGACGATCTCCGAGTTCCGCCGCCCGGGCTCAATCGTCCCCGGCCACCAGGCGATCGCCGGCACCCGGCTACCGCCCTCGTAATCGGTGCCCTTCGTCCCCCGAAACGGCTTATAGCCACAGTCCGGGTAGACGTCCTGCCAAGCGCCGTTATCGGTTGTCCAGACGATCAGCGTGTTCTCCGCGATCCCGAGCTCACGCACCTTGTCGACCACCAGGCCGACGTTGTGGTCAAGCTCAACGAGCGAGTCGAGGTACTTGCTCTTCCCCATCGACTTCCCCTCAAAGTCGGGATGCGGCAGGTTCGGCTGATGCAGTTTCGCCGTGTTGACGTACATGAAGAACGGGTTCTCGTCCTTCGCGTGAGCCTCGAGGTAGTCGACGGCATGCCCGATCGTCTTCTCGTCGATGAACGGGATCTTCCCCGAGTCGAGCTTCTCGGTCTCCTTCCACTTCTCGCCGGCCTTGCCCTCGACCGCGCCGATCACGTTCCCCCACATCTTCATGATCTCCGGATCATCGAACGGGAAGTCCGGGTTGAACGCCGGATCGGTGTAGGTGTAGGCGTTCAGGTGATACAGCGTCGTGTTGTACATCTCGTCGAAGCCGTGCGCGGTTGGCATCGAGTAGTCCTCCTCGCCGAGATGCCACTTCCCCGTCTGCATCGTGCTGTACCCGGCGGTCTTGAGCACGCTCGCGAGCGTCCACTCGCCCGCCGGGAGCCCGCCGCCCTGACCCGGGAACGCGACGCACGTCATTCCACTGCGGATCGGGAGCCGGCCCGTGATCGCCGCGGCACGACCCGGCGTGCAACTCGGCTGCCCGTAGAACGACATGAACTGCAGCCCCTCCGCCGCCAGCCGATCAAGGTTCGGCGTCGGCGCGCCCCTGTTCTCGCCACCCCCGTAGCACCCAAGATCGCCCCAGCCGACATCGTCAGACATCAACAGAATGATGTTCGGCCGCTCAGCTTTGCTTGCCATCAGTCTCGTTCCTTCCTGTTTTGAATCGTTGCTGTCATCGTGCAGCTGCCCCGGTCGTCGGGGCGGGTCGCTCGCCGCCGCTCTCGACCCAAGCCAAGGTCACGCAACTCCCGTACCGACTTGCCCTCGAGCTTGCGGCCAAGCATCGGGCGGCCATCGTCGTGCCGGTAGACACCGTCCGCTGCCTTATCTGTGCCAGTTGCGCGCGCCATCGGACCGTTAACCGTGCGCCGGCGTCGGGGTCCCCGCAGCAGGGCGTGAGCGCGAAACCAGCCCTGCCACTGGCGCTCGATAGACGTGGCCGCAGGCCGGATCGTTCATCCGGCCTGGTGATCGAGGCCTGAGTGGGGCTGGGGCAACTCGTCGTGTGACTTGACGA
>Ga0208478_1000462_pt1 | contig 14135 bp, 10 predicted proteins | sample NGESurdeep072012_5_FD_184462 | JGI IMG/M metagenome (GOLD analysis project Ga0208478, IMG submission 184462) | Arctic peat soil microbial communities from Barrow, Alaska - NGEE Surface sample 415-2 deep-072012 (SPAdes) | ecosystem: Environmental > Terrestrial > Soil > Wetlands > Peat ... | reverse complement strand
TGGAGGTATCCAACGACAGACCGTTGGCGACCGTGCCGCTGCACGACACGAGCCCAGATCCACCGGACTCGTCCGTGCAGCTGTACTGCGCCGTGACCTGTTTGTCCTGCGCGTACTGCGCGCGATCCTTCGGCGAGCCGATGGAGATCGTCGGCGCGGTGGTGTCCCCCGAGCTCACCGTATAGGTGACGCTCCTGTTGGAGCGGTTGCCCGCCTTGTCGGTCGCGGTCACGGTGAAGGTGTGCTGGCCGAGGCTGGAGGTATCCAGCGACAGACCGTTGGCGACCGTGCCGCCGCAGGACACGAGCCCAGATCCACCGGACTCGTCCGTGCAGCTGTACTGCGCCGCGACCTGTGCGCCCTCCGCGTACGGCGCGCGATCCTTCGGCGAGCCGATGGAGATCGTCGGCGCGGTCGTATCGGCAGATGCCCTTGAAACCCGATAGGTGACTTGCTTGATCGCGGTCCTGCCGGTCTGCTCGGTCGCGACGACCTCAAATGTGTGCGTTCCGGTTGCACTGTTGATCGGGCGTCCATTCGAGACGGTGCCGCGGCAAGATGCCAGCTTCGCGTTCCGCCCCGGCATGCAGCTGTAGCTTGCGCGAACGACATCTCCGGCCCCGTATGTGGTTCCATCGCGAGGCTGCGAGATGTCGATCCTCGGCCCGGCCACGACCGTGCTGTGAGAGCTCCCGTGAGCGAGCGCAATCAGTGCGAACATCGCCGCCGTGATCACGGCGGCGATCGCCAAGACCAACCGACCGAGCGGCCATCGTGGATTAGGTGGCCCACCGCCGCCGTTCACGCCGGGGCCCCCGGCATCTAGCTGGCGGAGGTTGTGACGCGTCAGGTCCGCGCCAGCCTCATCCCCGACGCGCTCACGAATGCGCAGCGCTTCCCGCAGCTGCGTGAGTGCCTGATCGTGCACCCCAAGGCACAGGGCAAGGCTTCCCAGCTGATGAAGCATGTGCGCCTCGGCGCCTGCGTCTCCGAGCGCGCGGGCTGCGCGAAGGCCAACGATCAGCACATGTCTCCAGCTGGCCCAGTCTTCCGATCGGGCAAGCTGACTCTCGCTTGCCCGCGCCAGCGACAGGGCGGCCCCCCAGCGCCGGTTCTCGGCGGCCAATGCGAGTGCCGCCTCGATCGCCTCTGACTCCTCCGCGATCGCCGTCGGCTGCATTTCCCCGCGCGCGAAGCTGGTGAGACGATCAAGGAGATCACCCGCGAGCGCGTCTGGACGCGGGTCCGATGGCTGCTCCTCCAGGGGCCGGATCAGGCGATAGCGCGGACTCGCGCTCTTGACCCAGCCCCGGCGCTCGAGCTCGGCGAGTTGCTCATCCACCTGGGGAACGTTCGCAACTGCGCCAATGTGGTCACTTCCCAGCGCTGCGCCATCGAGCAGGCCCAGCAGCACCAGGATTCGCCTCTCGTCGGGCGTCAGTGTCTGGGCGTCGATCCGCGCCGCAACCCCCGCGGCGCCCTCCGCGAGCATTGTGAGCGTCGCCCTTCCGCTCTGAACAAGCGCCGCCACCTCAATCAGTCGCTGCGGGTGCGCCCCCAACTGCGCGATCACCTTACTGCCAGCGTCGCGGTCATCAGGGTTCAGCACGCCACCGAGCTCGCGTTCGAGCAATCGGATACCCGACTCCGCGTCAAGGCCACGCAACTGCTCTGCGCGTCCGCCGGCCCACACTGTGCGCTGCTGAGAGCCGATCACGAACCGGCACCGCGGCGCGGTGTCGAGAAGAGCTTCGAGGTCGCCGCGGTCGAGCTCGCAATCATCGACGACCACCAGCACCTCTCGGCCGACGAGGAAGCCACCCACTTCCGCCGGCGACGGTACGAACGGCACCTCCGACTCCCAGCACGCGCTGTACAGCCGCGCCAGGACTTGATCGAGGGTCCTTCTCCTCGCTGAGAAGTACACGACCCCCTCGCGCGCGTCAACCGGGGCGCCGACCGCTGCCTTGAGAAGCGTGGTCTTGCCGATGCCCTCGGATCCGTAAACCTGCAACGGCGACTCGGCAGAGCACGACCCGACGAGCGACATTTCCGTCCTGCGGCCAAGCAACTCGAACCGCACCTGCGGGACGTCCGCGAGGGGCATCGCTCGCAGTCGCGGAACCGGGCGCTCGCCGACATCGAGGACGGTCACCTTCACACCTTCCGGCAGCTGGATCGTGTTGTAATCGCCTATGACGACGTGACCGCCGGTCACGTCCCCGACGTGGACGTCAATCCTCGGTGCAGCGATGCCGCTCATTCGGCCCCTTCATCGGTCCCTCAGTCAACACGTGTGCGAACCCAACTCGTTTCCCGAGCCGAACATATGCCACCGCCGGGGCCCCGCAAGTGATTCTTGTCACATGTGTGCGCAGGCTTTCGCCCAGGCCTCAGCGGTCATTCCAGCCGGCGCCGGTCGCTGCGTACTCCTCGACCCGTGCCCGCAGCAGCGACTTCAGAAGCTCGGTCGGCAGCTCGCGATCGTAGGGGAGCTTGATGAAGCCCTGACCGGCCTCATAGCCAGCGGCGTCAACCGCGGCCTTTTGGGTGGCGAAGAAAGGTGGCGGGAACCGCAGCGAGCAATGGTGCTTGAAGTTCTGAAGCATCCAAATGCTCGTGTTCTTGCCGCGGACGTATACCGGCAGGTTCCACTTCAGCTCCTCGCGCGCCTCCGGGTCGGCATCGCGGCTCAGCTCCCTGAGCGCCTCGAGGTGCGGCCGCTGGACGTCGGTAAGTTGCGCGAAGAAATCATCGACGCTCGACCGCTTGGGCATCGGCATTGGTCTCAGCGTACCCCCCGGCGAGCGCGCGGGTCTCGCGCAGAGCTATTGAGTCGGTACCGCGGCCTGCAATGGGGGCGGTCCCTTGGGCGGCAGGCTCGTCCTGATCGTCATCCACCCTCCAGGCATGCCACGCGCAGCCGAGGCCGGCCGTCATGGCGAGATCTTCGACGAGGTCGCCGACGAGTATGACCGCCACCGTCCGGCTTATCCGGACGCGCTAATCGACCGGGCCTGGTAGGGGTCTGCGAACACGCTTTGCGGCTGTGGACGCAGTCGGCGGGCGAGGCGCTTGGCGAGCTCGGGGTCGACCCGGGCGTATAGCTGGCTGACAGCCCGCTCGCGGGGCCACCAACTGCGGTTCTCTGCGTCCGTGGGCGGGCGCTCGTACCCTTGGCGCTGGTAGGGGGGCTCGTCCGCCGCCGCGGGGAATCCGCCCATCGCGGGGCAGAGGTAGACGAGCAGCCGTACGGGTCGCTTGATCGCGACGAGCGGGATCACCGCCGAGGACATCGAGTGCCCACCAGCACGGCCGCGTCGCGCCCTTCGAGGCTGTCGATTACGACTTGGGCATAGTCCTCGAAACTCGCGTCAGCGCGCTCCAGCGGCAGCACCGGGGTCACGCAAGGGTGACCCCGGCGTGCGAGCTCGCCGACGAGCGGCTCCCAGCAGGCGTCGTCGTGCCACGCGCCGTGAACGAGGCAGAACGTGATCACTGTTCGTTCCGTCCACGTCGCGCCATTGCGACGAACGCCTAGTGTGCGGGCTTGGCGTAGTCGGCGAAGCCTTGCCAATCGATGACGACGCACGGCTCCTCGCCGATGATCCACGCGTCGTGCCCTGGCGGCATGATCGCGAAATCCCCAGGGCCGTATTCAATCTCCTGGCCGTCGTCCATGACAACCTTCATCGCACCGGAGACGAAGTAGCAGGTGTGAGCGGCCTCGCAGCTGTCAGTGCCCGCGATCGGCTTGACGTGTTCAGACCATCGCCACCCGGGCCTGAAGGTCGCGCGACCAACCGGCCCCGCGTCGAGGTTCACGAGCTCGAGCTGCCCGCTGTCGTCCCCGAACTTGCGCACCTCCTCGGGCGACTCAAGGCTCATCCGAATCAGGTCAGACATCACGCCCACCCCTCTGTTGGTTGTGGTTCATTCCTCAGCCGGCCGTCGCGTTCAGCGCGCAGAGCCGTACTCGACGGGCGCGTGCGCGGCGCTCCATTCGTTGAACGACCCGTCATAGACGCCGTCGGCGTGGATCCCGATGCGTTCCAGCGAGAACAGCGCGACCGTGGCCGAGACGCCGCTTCCGCAGGTCGCGATCAGCTCGCGCGGCGGTCGGTCGGGATCAACCCCGGCGTCACGTACCAGTCGTCTCACGGCGTCGGGGGCCGCCCACAGACCCGTCGCGCCGTCGACCAGCTCTTGGTAGGGAAGGGAGCGTGAGCCGGGGATGTGCCCGGTGTTCGCCACGCCCTTCTCGCCGAGGAACAGGTGTCGGGGGCGGGCGTCAACCAGCACCGCGCCGCGGTCCCGAGCTTCCCGGACGTCGGCCAGCGTACGACGCAGCTTCGGCCGGGGGCGTGCCACGAACTGCCGGCGCTCGGGCTTGACCGTCTCGGTGCTGATCGGGCGCCCTTCTTCCTTCCAGCTGGTCCAGCCGCCGTCGAGCACGCGTGACTCGGCGCCGTGGTAGCGAAACGCCCACGCCACCCGTGCGGCGAAGATCCCGTAGTAGTCGTCGTATGTGACGACCAGGTTCTGCTCACAGACGCCGAGCTCGCCCGCGCGGGCGGCGAACGCGTCGGCACAAGCGAGCTGCACCGGCACGGGATTATCGGCATCGACGAAGTCGAGCTCCCAGTCGACGAACACCGCACCCGGGATATGCCCGACGGCATACTCTGCGTGCTTGGCGTGCGGTAGCGCCGAGCTCGGATGCCGGCCCCGCACGTCGAGTACCCGCACGCGCGGATCGTCGAGATTGTCCTGCAGCCAGTCGGCTGTCACGAGCGGTCCGTCGGGTGCCGGCGGTTCAGACGGTATCGGTCCCATCGCGCTTCCTTTCCACGGCCCGCCGCCCACCTAGCGCGGCGGTCCGCCTATGCCTCGTCGGCCATCGCAATCAGGTCCTTCCATGCGACCGTGCCGGCCAGCTCGGGATGATCTGAGCGCACGTACGCCTCGATCACCGTCGCCGCGTCGTCCACGGTCTCGCCGCGTCCGCGGAACCTGCACTCGCACCGGATGACGTTCGCGATGACCCTTCTCTTGTGTGGAACGCAACCTTACGGCCGCCGGTTTGCACCCTTCTGCGATTCTCCTTGCAGCAACCTTGGCCGCGAAGGGACCATCGGGCCCACTATGCACGTCCACATCGCCTTCGGCACGCTGCGTCCAGCGACGAGCCTAACTCCCACCGACTGCAGTGGGCCGCGCCACGGACCACCAGCAGGATGTGCAACAGCCACCCACCGATCAGGTTCGCCGAACGGAGCACTGCCGCCGCCGCGGGTCTCGTTCGCGGTCTCCTCCTCGGAGAACTCCTGCACGCACTCGAGAAGACGCGATCTTGGCGCGAGCCGCCGCCAGGTCGCGAGCCGACCGGAGGTTTCAGGGTGTCTCCCTAATGCGAACGCCACAACTGTTCGTCAGTATCGGCTCCATGACAGAACCGCACGCCCCCGCGACCAAGCTGGTCATCGAGCTCTATGGGCGTGATGACCCGATTGAGGGCGCGTTGATCGAACCCGCTACCCACGCGTCCCCGTTTCGCGGTTGGCTGGCGCTGACGGCTCTGATCGATGCGGCCCGCGGAAATCGACCACCGGACACGGTTGATCGAGCCGAGACTTGCAGCGATGCCAACGATCGATCATCGAGGGTGTGAACTAGGCAGGAGCCGCGCCGTGGGCGATAATCCGAGCGTTGGATGGGGCAGCTAAGGTAATCGCGCAGACGCCGACGGGGATCGACCGGCCTGAGCCGCGGCTGCTGGAACGTGAGCGGCAGCTGGCTTTGATCCGTGACTGGCTTGCCGATGCTCGCCGCGGACGAGGACGCCTCGCGCTCGTGCTGGCGGGAGCCGGTCTCGGCAAATCCACGCTGCTCGAGCGGGCTGCCGAGCTTGCCCATGATACCGGTGTCACCACGCTCACAGCAAGGGGTGGCGAGCTCGAGCGCGAGATGCCGTTCGGGATCGTGCGCCAGCTGTTCGAGACCGCAGTCCGCCGCATGGCCGAGTCCGAGCAGAGCCTGGTTCTCGCCGGCGCTGCAAGCCATATCCGCTCGCTGCTTGGGCTTGCGGACGAGCCACCCGCCGGCGGGGATCTCCTCGGCAAGGTGCACGCTCTGTATCGGCTGCTTGCGAACCTCTCCGACCGGGGCCCGCTGCTGTTGCTGGTCGACGATCTGCACTGGATCGATCCGCAGACGGCAAGGTGGCTTGGCTACCTCGGCAGCCGGGTCGCCGAGCTGCCGGTCCTGGTCCTTGCTGCTGCCCGCCCGGCCGAGCCAGGCCGCCAGGAGGCAGTGGACCTGATTGCCGATCTGCCGGACTGCGTCCCCGGGTTCCTCGAGCCGCTCCGCGCGTCGGCCGTTGCCGAGCTCCTAGATTCTCAGCTCGGACGTCGCAGCGAAGAGGAGTTCGTCATTGCGTGTCTGAACGCGACGGGTGGCAACCCGTTCTTCCTGCGAGAGATGGTGCGCGCGGCGGCGAGTGACGGCCTGGACCCGATCGAGGCCAATGCCCGCCTTGTGCCCGAGCTCGGGACCAAGGAGGTCGCCCGCTCGATCCTGGTGCGGCTGGGGCGACTCGGGGGCGGAGCGAAGCGTCTCGCCGACGCGGCGGCCGTGCTTGGTGGCGACGCAACGCTGCGTCACGCGGCAGAGCTTGCCCGCCTCGACCGAAACAATGCGCTGGATGCGTGGGATGCGCTGACCCGGGGGGAGATCCTCAACGCCGGGCAGCCGCTCGAGTTCATCCATCCGATCGCGCGCACCGCGATCTACAGGGAGATCGCACCGGGGGAGCGCAGCAGGGCACACCGGCACGCGGCGGGCATCCTCAGTCGGGACTGAGCGTCCGATCTGCGGGTGGCCGCTCACGCTCTCGTGTGCGAGCCGTCCGGCGATCAAGAGGTGGTGGCCTGGCTTCGCGTCGCGGCCGAGACTGCGCTACTCGAAGGGGCGCCTGATGCGGCGGCGCGCTATCTCAGGCGTGCGGTGACTGAGCCCCGGCCCCAGAGAACCGCCCGCACCTGCACTTCGAGCTCGGGCGCGCGCTGGTCGGTCTCGACGCTACAGAGGCGGCGGAGCGCTTTGGTGAGGCGGCGCAGGGATTGGATGGGTTACCGCGCCTTGACGCGCGGCGCTGGCAGGCGTACGCCCTTGGCTACGCGGGTCGCCTGGGAGACGCGATGGGTGCCTATGACCGTGCGATCGACCTCGCCGGTCCGGATACCGATGTCGGCTTGCACCTCATCGGCACCCGCGACTTCTACGGCGCATGGTGGGGCGAGGCGCCCGACCGCGACCAACGCCGACTGCGAATTCGCGAACTCGCGGATGACCTGGATGGCAGCACTACCGGCCGACGACAGGTTCTTGCTGCGGACGTGGTGACGGCGATCCACGACGGTTCGACGCCGGCTACTCGCGCGATGCGGATCGTGCGACGTCTGGAGCGTTCCGAGCTCAGCTGGCTGGATCGCCAGCGCGACGTGACCCAAGGGTGTGCTGCGTTCGCCTTGATCATCTGCGATGACGCCGGGGCGGCGGGGCTGTTCGAGAACAGTGCGATCCCGGAGTGCCGGCGCCGTGGTCGGCTGTTGGACCTCGCGTTCGCGCTGAGCTGTCTCGCGATTATCAGGTTCCGGCAAGGGGCGCTGCTCGACGCAGAATCAGGCGGGCGAACCGCCTGGGAAATAACGCGGGTCGTCGGAGAGTCCGCGGCCGTTTTCTACTACTGGTCAGCGGCCGCGCTGATCGAGATCCTGATCGCGCGCGGCGTGCTCGAGGAGGCCGCCGCGCTCTTCGAGGAAACCGGACTCTCATCGCACCCACCGCCAATCGTGCTCTTTCCCTGGCCTGAGATGCTGCGGGGCGAGCTGATGCTCGCGCAAGGCCAGGTCGCCGAGGGAGTTGAGGTCCTCCTCCGGACAGGCGCCTGTCTCGAGGACCGCGGCTTCACGAACCCGGCGTACATCCCGTGGCGCGCGCGAGTCGCGCCGGCGCTCGCCACGCTGCGACGCCGTGAGGAAGCGCGGAAGGTAATCGGCCCTGCAGTCCAGCGTGCTCGGTTCTTCGCCGCGCCCTGGGCGCTCGGTATGGCGCTCCGCGCCGCGGGCATCGTTGAGCAGGGAGAGCGCGGGGCCGGATTGCTGCGCGAGTCCATCGCCACACTCGAGCGATCATCGTGCCGGCTCGAACACGCACGCGCGCAGCTCGAGCTCGGAGCGGCGTTGCGCCGCGCAAAACAGCGGACGCAGGCGCGCGAGCACCTCCGCGCGGCGCTCGACATGGCTCACCGCTGCGGCGCCGAATCGCTCAAGTCGCGCGCGGAGCAGGAGCTGGCCGCGACCGGCGCCCGCGCCCGGCGCGTGGTGCTGGGTGGCCTGGAGTCGCTGACAGCAAGCGAGCGCCGCATCGCCGAGCTAGCTGCAGGCGGCGCTTCGAATCCGGCGATCGCCCAGCAACTGTTCATCACCCGCAAAACAGTCGAAACCCACCTCGGCCACGTGTACAGGAAGCTCGACGTGTCAGGCCGCCAGCAGCTGGCTACGGTACTCCCGCAGCGCAGCTCGCACGTGAGTTAGCCGACCCTGGCTGAAAGCCGTCTTGATGCCGTCGTCAGGGCAAGCCGGCCTGCGAGTCGGCCTGCCGGCGCGACGTATCAGTATGAACGTTCGGGGAGGCTCCCTGATGCGAAGCGCGCGGTCATGCGCAAAGCTCTAGCCCGGTATCGAGGAGGAAGCAATGACCCGGGCACGCTTGATCCTGAGGCGCTGGCTGATCAGCTCCAGCCTTATGGCGCTGCTTGCGGCCGGCGCGTGGTGCGCCCCCGCCCATGCGGCATCGCAATGTTCTGACTTCAGTCGACCCAAATGCCAGGTCCAGCTCTCGACTGGCATCGCGATGAGCTACCGGGAGATCGGCCCACGCGGTGGGCATGCCGTGTTCCTGCTTCCTGGGTACACCGATTCGAGCCGTTCATGGGAACTCGTCGCACCGGTGCTGCACAAGTTGCTGCCAGGCGCCGACATCATCATTCCCGACCTTCGCGGTCACGGCGACAGCTCGATGCCCGGCGGCGCATCCTGTCCAGCCGCCCCTGAGAACTGCTTCCGCTGGACCGAGTTCGCGGCCGACATCGTCGCCTTCATGGATGCCCGCCATATCCACCCTGCCGCGATCGTTGCGCGCTCCTTGGGAACTCTCGTCGCACAAGAACTGGGCCTGTCCTATCCCAACCGCGTCAGCAGCCTAGTCCTTATCTCCACCGCGGCAGCCGGACAAGAGCCAGCCGTCGGCTTCCTCCTGAACCAGGTCGTCGAAGGACTGTGGCAACAGTCGTTCATCGCCGCCGGCTACACCTGGCCCGCTGATGTCTACAACCTCACACCAGCAGTCGCCGCCCCCGACTTCAGCGACTTCATCAACACCCAATGGGTCGCATCACCCGTGGCACCCGATTGGTTCTTGAACCAGATCCGCCAAGAAACGTTCGGCATCCGGCTCGGGACGTGGATCGGACCACTCAAGGACATCTACGCCGCCGACAACACGCAGCGCTTACGGCAACTCAAGCCGGCCACGCCCGTCATCTACGGCATCCAGGACGACATCTTCTCCCCAAGCGACGAGCACGTGCTGATCAATGCGCTGACGGCAGCCGCCGCTGACGGCGGCTCCTTCTGGTGGAAGCAATACGGACAGCTAGCGTGACCGTCCGACGGTGAGCAGACCGACCTCGCTCACAACCTTCCGTGGGAAGCGCCGGACGGTGTCGCGACCGACATCGCGAGCTTCCTCACGAAAGGTAGGCCGACAGCGACGCTTTACCACACCGACTATCCAACCGACATCCACACCATCATCGCTGATCCGAACCAAGCGAGCTTGATCCACGAGCCCTGACGAAGTGCTGACCAAACCCCGGTTGCAAGCTGCCTCGGACCGAGGAGCACCATGCCCCGGACGCCCCAACCACAGCCAACCCGCCAAATCCTGCGCCGGCTACCGGCGCTCGTCGCCAAGTCGCGTTCGGCTGCTCGAGAGCCGAGCCGTGGCACGTTCCTCTGCGGTTCAGTTGGGCCGTCGCGCGGCGATCCGTTCGTAGACGCTGACGTGCCGTCAGCTGGTGGCCGTGAACGGCTCACCGGTCTCAATCGGTGTCGCATACGGTGGAGCGACGGCGTGCTGAGCACCACCGAGATGATCGGACACCCCGACCGGCGATCAACTCATCGCAACACAGACATCAGCTAGCGCTAGCGGTGTCGCTGACGTGGCGTCGGCGGCTCGGGGTGGCGATGAAGCCATGGGAGACGCCCCTGGCGTCGTCGTACGTGCCATAAAGCACGCCTTGGTTGGTGATCGAGTACAACTGGGTCGTATGCGTCTCCGGGACGTCGACGCGCGAGATCGAGCCCCTGCGGACAACATAACCATGAACCGCACCGGCGGCGTCGGTGTAGAAGCCGACGACGTCACCGCGGTCGTTGACGCCCCAGGCTTCGGACCTCGCCGCACATAGCCTGTGCAGGTCGACCGTCGAGTACCACCCTCGTGTGCGGACGAACGAGCGGGACGATGTCACATCGCCGCGGCGAGCGTGGTAGTTGCCTACCACCGTGCCTGCGTCATTGATGCCGTTTGCGAACGTCTCCGGCGCTCCCGGATAGCTGACGAGCTGATAGGCCGGGACCGACACCTGATCTCGGTCCTTTACGTACCCCTTGTGATCGGCGTTCTGCGGCAATCCTGTCTGGTCCAGATTCAGCGTGCCAGCGATCGTGCCGTGATCGTTGATCCCAGCCGCGATGGTCGTGCGAACCGTCGCGGGAAAAACGAGCGGGATGTGGCTGTTCGACCGCGACTCGTACAGGAAACCTGAGTTCGCGATCCTGCCTACGTGGCCGTAATAACCGACGGCATCGCCAGCGTCGTTGATGTCATTCAGGTCGCTGTAGATATCCGGAGCCCACCGCACCGGGCGGATCTTGCCGCGCCGGAGCACGAACCCGGTGGGATACGCGGTGCCGCCAGCTTGCGCCCCATCGTCGAAGTAGCCGGCCACCGCACCACGATGGTTCACGCCGTGAAGTCCGGTGTCAACATGCCCGGGCGCATCGACGGTCTGGAATGCGTATGCCGCTGGCGTACCGCTGCACGATCGGTCCGTGCTTCTCACCGCGCGAGCCGAGCTCGCGGCGCACAAGGCGCCGACGACCAGCAGCCCGCCAAGCCAAAGCAGTCCAACCCTCATCTCGACCCCCTCCAGCTCACGGTGGGAGCCGACCCTACCAGGCGCAGCCGAGCCCGTCTGAGCGGTGCACATCGGTGCCGGACAGTGCGGACGGCCACGATTGACGGTAGGACCACTTCGAGGTCGGGCGATCGGGTTGGCGAACGAGCCACTCGTAGCGATCCGAGCTCCTATGGGGTGGAGCAGAACTCGGGTGCGTTTGGTGTCGCGTCAGGGTGTATTGCGCACCTCAAACTGGATCGTCACGGTCCCCGTCGTGCGTACCGTATTGCCGGCACGGCGGTGGTTGAGAGTGGGTGCCCGTGGGGATACGTCGGTTGTGCTCGCGTTGACTCGATCAGCGCGGCGAGGGATAACCAACCGCGGAACGGTGTGGCGAGGGCGGATGGCTCGAGGAGCCGTCCTTCGATCGGCTCGCGGTGTGTGTCCACCTCGATGACGACCGTGATCGTTGGGATCTGCCGTGGGTCGTTGTCCATGGGGAGAGCATCCGCGGTCGGTGGCCGGGTTCGCATCGGGGAGGGTCCCGCATCTTTGCGCCGCGACTTGCTGCGGGCAAGCTCCAGAGACCGGCTCCCGACGGCACTCGCGGCAACAGCAACCCAGACCTGACACCAACCCCGCGAGACGCGTGACCTGCCCACGTTCAGGTTTCTAAGGCGACACGGCCACCATCGCGTGGACCCGTAACGTTTGGCTCGGCGCGTGGTGCCAGGCTAGGATCCGGACGGGGATCGCCGGCGGGATCTGCGTCACGATCCCGGTCGAAAAGACCGGCGCCTCCTGGCCGAGGAACGACAGCCCGCCCGGCGCGAATCGCCTTGCCCCGACGAAGTCGAACGCCGAGCCGTCGGGTCGTAGCGCGTCGAGCGCGAGTCGGCCGCTGATCCCCGAGTAGCGGATCAGGCGGGGGCCGCCGGCGCTCTGGTGGAGGAAGTGATGGGTAAAGCCGTCGGGTTCGGTGGTGCCGCCGGGCATCCAGCTGACCGGCCGCGTGCCGAGCGGAAGCAGTGACTGTACGTCCCGCATGCCGAAGTCGCTCGCGCGCAGCAGCATCAGCTTTTCGCGCAGATTGAACGCCTCCACGTGCGGCCAGCCGGGCTGCCACACGTCCGGCGGATCACGCCAGGAGACAAGGTCCGGCTGGTTGGGGTCCGTCAGGTCGAGCGGTGTGAGGGCGGCCTCGCCGGTGAAGCGGTTGTACCCGAGTGTGTGCAAGCGGCCATTGATCACGGGCAGGCTGACCGAAGTCCATGGCGCTCCGAACGCCGGCCCGGTATCCCAGATCGGCTGGATCGTGACGCCGGCGGCTGTCTGCGCGAAGCGGTTGAGCTGGCGTGCGCCGGTGATGAAGCTGTGCGTGTAGGCGTACGGCCCTCCGGGCGCGTCGAAGGTGAGAACCGTCGTGGCGCCCGTGGGCAGTCCGGCCCCCGGGACGACCAGGTCGGGCGGTCCGAGATTGGCCATGAAGGCGGCCGTGAAGCCATCGAAGAGATGCACCGCGCCGGAGGCCATGTCGTACGTCCCGATCGCAAGCCCGGGCAGCGGCAGCGTGAACACGTGCGTGGCCGGCCCGGTGACGAACGACGATCCCTTCTCCTCGGGCAGTTCCCATGCCCCCAGGCCGGCACGGATCGTGTGCTCGCAGACGGGGCAGTACGGCTCCGCGGTGTGGCGCATGCGGCAGTCGGCAAACGGCCGGAAGATCCCGAGCTGGTGGCGGTCGGCGCCCTCGAAGAGACCGATGTCCTGGACGGTCACCCCGGGCGCGAGCGGCTCCGACGCGAGTGAGTCCGGCGGGGGAGTCTGGGCCGTCTTCTTTGCCGTCGCGGGCGCCGGGGTCGTCGGCTTGATGAACGAGGCCCAGACCTGGTGCTCGGTCTCGCTCTCGAGCGCGAGCGCCGCGGTCGTGGCGGCGGTGCTGACGTTCGGCTGGCTGGCAACGGCCCCCGCCGGAACGGCCGCGGTCCCGTCGTACTCGTACTCGTCCGCGAGCCCGAAGGCCGAATGGCCCAGCTCGTGAAGCGCGACCGTCTCCCACCCGGTGTCGAGCGTGAACCACGCGATCGCCCGCGTCGGCCCGCCGGTCGGGCCCGCGGCTTGGGTTGCGGCGCCGGCGTGGCCGCTGTTGTTGATCATTACGAGCGGGGAATACGGCATCCCCTTGAGCAGGCCGGTGGCCTCGATCGCCGCCACGACGCCGGGGCCGTCTCCGTCGACACAGCGCGGAATCCCGTTGCCGGCCGAGTCCTTCTGAGTACAGAAATGCGCCCTGAATCGCGTGTTTGTCGGGCCCCGTCCGGGGCCGCACTCGACTTTCAGAGCCGTGGCGCTGACCGCCGACGCGGACTCCAGGCGCAGCACGTTGATGTTCGTGCTGTAGGTGTCGAACGGCCGGGTGGTGCGGATCTTGGCGTCGAACGAGGCGCACGCGGCGCGGAACGCCGGGAGCTCGCCTGCGGTGAAGCCCTCGGCGACGAGCACGATGTTGAACATCGCCCTGAAGTTGGTCAGGCTCGAGCCGGGCTGCGGGATCAGCGGATCGCTCATGGGCCGGCCACCTGCGCCCGCGTTGCGCGGCCGAGCTCGGCGGCGGGCCCGTCGTCCGGCGCGCCGAAGATCACCAGGAAGGCGCCGCTCGGCAGGTCGGGCACGGGGATCGATGCCGTTCCGGTGGTTGCGCGTGCAAGCGGAGTGAAGTCACCGTCGCCGCCGGGGTCCCCGAGCGCCTCGCCTTGCAGACCGAACGGATCCTCGAGGAACTGGCGCCACAGCGGGCGCTCGCTCGGGTCGTGCCACTCGATCCACCAGCCGCCGGCGCCCGTCATGTCACTCAGCGTGTTGCTCGGCAGCATCACGCCCGCAG